>Ga0187869_10002988_pt1 | contig 12732 bp, 10 predicted proteins | sample June2016WEW_13_1_2_FD_132972 | JGI IMG/M metagenome (GOLD analysis project Ga0187869, IMG submission 132972) | Peatland microbial communities from SPRUCE experiment site at the Marcell Experimental Forest, Minnesota, USA - June2016WEW_13_100 | ecosystem: Environmental > Terrestrial > Soil >...
AAATATATTTGAGAAAAATCAGGCCGAGGACGACGTGCTTGTATTCGCCCGCGTCCATGTTGCCCTTGAGCTTTTCGGCGGCAGACCAAAGGGTCGCCTCAAAGCCCAAGGCCGAGCCGTTTGGCGGAGATTTTTTGCTGGCAGGTCGCGGCATTGCGCGATGATGCCAAAGTGCGGCGCGAGTGACAAGCGAGCGTGTCGCTGTGTCGCCGTTTGATCTAAATTTTATTTTTTAGCACGACACCGGCACGCCTGCACCAAGAAAATATGAAAGGCGTTCGGTGCGGGTGGACGGGGCGACGGATGGGACGAACGCATAGTCGTCACCGCCGGGCGCAACGGCCAGCCGCACGGAACGCCAGATGAACCGAATCCGTCGCGGAGCGTGCGGTGGGTTGGCGCAGCGGATTGAGTGGAGACAACCGCCCGCACGGGCCAGCGCGGACAGACGGCGGAAATCACCTTGAACATATCTGGATTTTCCAAGGGTGAAGCACGGACGCGGACTGGTCGCGGTTACGGACTGGACACGGACTGACCAAGGATACGGACTGTGCGCGGTCATGGACTGGACATGGATACGGACAAATCGCGGTCGTGGTCAGGTCACGGACTGGACACGGCCATATTTGCGGACACGTCGCGGAAGTGGACTGTTCGCAGCCATGGACAAAATATAGTCACGGTCGCGGACTGGATGCGGGCACGGACTGGACGCGGACACAAGCGTGGCTATCCTGTGGAATTTCCCGGACGCTGCCGGGAAATTGCCCGGATGTTGCGCGGACGTGGCGCGGACACTGTTTGGAGATTAACCGGACACGTCCCGGCTGTTGCGCGGATACTGCGCGGACATTGCCCGGAAGTTGCCCGGAGATTTAACCGGACACTTCATCGGCTATCGCACGGACGCTGCGCCAGAAACCACGCCGGATGGTGCTCGGCCGTTGCGCGGAAGTTGCGCGGCAATTCGCCGGAAATTCTGCGAACACCGACGCCTTAAAAATTTAAGGGGTGAGGCGTCCACTCTCAAACCCGCACAAAATTGTGTGGGCACTTCAGTTGGCATCTACCTGCGCAATTGAAGGCGCATAATGATTGGCATGGAGGTTTGCAGGCGGATAGCACCAGTCGAAGCATGTGACGAAGCACGAATGTTGGCGGCATAGTTGGCATCGTGGTTCGCATGATAGTTTGCAAACCTGAAAGCATGAAAGTGTGCATCACGCGTAGCAACCGATGTAGCGGCCATCCTCAAACTCACACGAAACTGTTGGCACTTGTGTTGGCATGAACCTGCGTAATTGCGAGCGGCACCATGTTTGGCATGGAAGTTTGCAGGCGAATGGCACCAGTTGAAGCATCTGACGAAGCGTGAAAGTTGGCGGCATAGTTGGCATCGTGATTCGCATGATGGTTCGCAAACCTGCAAGCACGAAGGTGTGCATCTCGCATCACATCAGATGCACCATTACGGCTGCGGATTGTGGTTCGTGATGACCAAGCACTGAACGGGCGTTCTGAAACCGGCAGCGAAACGGAGCAGGTCGGGAGTGGCATGAACGGACGACGGCGGAGTTGAGCGCGGTTTCAGAACGACCGTTGAGTGCGCAACCGTCTAGGTTTCCATCGAGGCGATTTGTCTGGCCGGTTTCCGAGTGCCCGCAGGAAAGCCGGCCAGTCAAAGCGCCGGGCATGTCACAAATGATTATGGGCATGTAGCGGGTAAATTCAGATGGAAGCAATACGGTCGTAAATCGCCAGTAAAATTGGAAACGCTGACGCCGAAAGGATATTGCCAATCAACGAAGCGAGCAGACATTTGAAAATTGACGGTGATGCCAGGTCCGATTTGGCCGATGGGACAAACCGGCAAATCAGATAAATCAGGGTTCCCTCGACCACCACCACCAACCCTTCGCCAATTCCTGCGGCAAAAGCCGGGCGTATATTTTGTTCCAGCCAAAGAAATCCCAAAAACGCCGGATATGTGAACAGATGAATGACGATGAGCCATAAAATGAAGAAGCGTGGATTTTTTGAACGCCAAAGCATCAATAATATACAAACCACCTCCAACAAGATGGCGCAGACGATCAGAAAAGTGATTTCCGGCGTGAGAGGTTTTTCAGGCATCTCGATGGGGTTGGCACGCGCAGAAGCAACCGGAAGAAATGCCGCAGCGAGAAACACCAGACGCCGAATGTAATTTTGCGTTTTCATTTTATTCCAGCTTTGGCGGCGGCTGCGGGATCAATTTCTTTGAGCTGATTTGTCGCACTCAGCCGAATATCTTCGTTGGGGTCGTTCAACAATTTTGCGAAAATAGGAATCGCCTGTTGACGCCATTGGGGAAAATCTTTGCCAATTCCATCCGTCAAATTATTGGCGGCTTCACCGCGAACTTCTGGAAACTGGTTGGTCAATCCCTTGAACAGAATTGGCATGGCGTTTGATCCCGTTCCAACCGTTGCAAGCATGGCAAACAAGGCGGTGTCCTGGTTGGTGCCGTCCATGAGCGCCTGCAATTGCGGAAGTGCCGGCGTGGCGTGTTCACCCAAAGTGATGAATGCCCTGACGGCATCAATGTTGACTTCGGGAGCGCGCAGCCCAAAGGGTGGTTGCACATAGACGATTCGTTTAAGCAACGCAGGTATGGCATTCGTTCCCATCTGCTTGAGTGCCTGTTTTGCCTCCTCGGAAAATGCGCCGTCGGTATCGTGCAACTTCAGCCATTCACCCAAGCTCTTGCCTGCAACGCTGGGGTCATCCGAAAACTGTGATTCAATCGGATGCTCGGCCTGGTATTGTTTGGTAATCAATTCTCTGGCCCTGCGAGCCAAGGCCGGATCAGGGTCTGAAGCCGACTGTTGCATCGCCGCTTGAATCTCCAAATTGGTCGCCGGGTATTGGTTGAGCAATTCTACGGATATTTTTCGCCGGTGGGAATCGGCAGACCGAAAATTTTCAAAAACGATGGGCAGGGCTTTGTCCGGCGCGATGACCACCAAGGTTTTCAGTGCCTGATTAACTGTATTCGGACTTCCATGTTCCACGGCGTTGCTCAAATCTGGAAATGCCCGCATGGCATTGGTTCCGAAATTTGCCAAAAACTTGGCAGCCCACGAGGCAACGGTATCTTGTTTATCTCGCAATGCTTCAAGCAGAAGCGGTATGGCTAAATCTGGTGCTTGAGTTTGCAGACCGATGCCCTGCACGGCGGCGAATCGGACCGAACCATCAGGGTCTTCGAGGCATTCCCTCATTTTTGCGAGATATACTTCGTCATTATCTGTTACCCACGCGAATTGCTGGGTGGCAAAATAGCGAACCTGAACGCTCTGGTTGGTCAACGCTTGGGACACGGATGGCTCGGCGGGTGGGCCGACCGCGACCAGACAGCGCACGGCAACGAAGGCGTGCTCCTTGTCATTCAGAAGTTTTGTCAATTCGGTGACGGCGGGAGCGGCATTGGTTTCCAAGGCTTCAAAGCCGGCGATGCCAAGTTGCTGCCAATCTTCAGCCGAACGCCAATGCAGGAAATCAATTCTCAACTTTTCGCGCTTTCCGATGAGCCAGGTGCTGAGGGGGTCTTCCTTTGTTTCAACCAACTTCAATAACACCGGCTCGGATTTCTTTGCGCCAATCGCACGAACGGCCGCTTGCGCTTCCGATAGACGTTGAGTTTCGTTCAGCGGCGTGTCGTAGCATTGCTGCAACCAACTGCTTAATGTCCGTCCTTGATAACGCGGTTCGCGTGGAAACAGCAGCAGGATGACGCCGCCCAAAGCCAGAACCAGAGCGATGAAGAAAAATATGCGTTTGGTCTTCATCTGATTTTAATTTCAAACATGGTTGTGACGCTTCCGCATCCTGTTTGCAAGTTGTATTTGGAATAGTTTTTTGAATTTCCATTCTGAAGACAGATTGGCCGGCGATGGGGAGGTAAAGCAATTTTGTGCAATGATTGCACAGTTATCACCTTAAATCCTGACATGCTGGCCATTGTGAAAATGACGCTAATTGCATTGCTTGTCACCGCCAACGACCGGCGGAAAACGCCGGTCAAATTTTGTGTAAAGATTACACAAAACGGGGAATTCATTCGGCCATGCTTGTGTCGAATGAATAAATATCATGCAAGTTTATCATGTGTGTCACACACGGCTTTTAGGGGAAACATTCGATTAGACTGGCAGGCATGAAGTGATTATGAATGTCAACAGTCCATACCCACGCCGCCAGACTCATGTTTTAGCAGGCGACATGAGCCAAATTTTTATCGGCACCGAGTTGAAATGGCAACACGGAAAAAATCCGATCATTCCGACCTCGTCATGGTCGCGACAAAGATTTTGCATGGTTTGTATGTTGCCCCCTCCGATCCCTGCCAGAGTCCCGGCAATGACCAAAATTATTTCTGACAGTTCTCCGGTGCGAGAGCTAAACGTCAATGAAAGCAGGAACTACCAGCGATTATGTATCACATACATCTTCATCGTGCCAACTTCTGCCAAACTGCCCGCAATGATTATTTTTAATCAACGCTGAAACAATTGATGCCTGCGCCCAAAGGAATGTTAGCCATTAAACCACAATGCAGCCTGAAAGATGCCCGGCAGTATTTCAAAGAACATCTGTCCGTCGGCGATTACTACACCGAGGGCCAGCATGTGCCGGGACATTGGTTTGGCCAGGGCGCGGAAGATTTGGGACTGGCCGGCGTTACCCGCATGGACGAGTTCGTCCGCCTGTGTGAAAATCTCCATCCGCAGACCGGCGAGAAATTGACGATACGCCAGAATACCACGCGCACGGACATCGGGCGCGATGGGCAGGAACATGAGAGCAGCAACCGCCGGGTGTTCTACGATTTCACATTTTCCCCGGCCAAGTCGGTCTCCGTTGCGGCGCTGGTGGGCGATGATCCCCGGATGGTGGAAGCACATGAGCAGGCGGTGAACGAGGCATTGCGCCAGTTGCAATCATTCGCGGCGACAAGGGTTCGCAAAAAAGGAGAATGCACTGACCGGCTCACCGGCAACATCGTGGCGGCAGTATTCCAGCACGAAACTTCGCGGGCACTAGACCCGCACCTGCATAGCCATTGCATTCTGTTCAACGCCACATTTGACCCGGTCGAGAAAAAATGGAAGGCACTGCAAAATTACGAAATGCTAGGGGCGCAAAAGTTCGTGGAAAATGTCTATTACCACGAACTGGCGCGCTCGCTGGTCAAATTGGGCTACCAGGTTGAAAATAAACCGCGTGGTGATTTTGAAATCAAGGGCGTCTCGCCGGAACTGGTCAAAAAGTTTTCCAAACGGCACAACGAGATTGACCAGAAAACGCGGGAGTTGCTCGAACGTGAACCGGAAAAAGCCGAGGGCAACCTTGCGGCGATTCGCGAAAATATCGCGCACAAGGAGCGGGCACGAAAAATCCGGGACATCGGTTTGGAAAAACTGCAAGCAATCTGGGACGGCCAGATGACTTCACCGGAACGAGAATCGTTGGGCCGTCTCACCACCAAGCAACTGGTCGCTGCCGATGCGAGTGAAAATGTGGCCGAAAAAGCCGTGGCTTGGGCCGAAGAACATTTGTTTGAGCGGCGGGCGGTCGTCCACGAGCATGAACTTTGGCGTCACGCGCTGGAACACGCACGGGGCCGGGAGATCACGACTGCCGACATTCAAGCCGTCACAAGCCGGCGAAATTATCTACGCATTAAGGAACAATCAGACAAGGTAACGACACGAGAACATCTCCAGCGCGAAGTGGAAATTGTCCAGACTGCAAGGGATGGTTGTCACGCGTGCCATCCGCTGATTCGAGATCCGCGTCCGGCCAATCCCCAATTCGACGAGGAGCAACGCCAGGCACTAAAGGCATTGGTTTCCAACACCAACCGGGTGTTGATTTTTCGGGGCGGTGCCGGCACGGGTAAAAGTTTCGTTCTGCGTGAACTGGCCGATCAGCTTTCTGATGCGGGCAGAAAGGTGGTTGTGCTCGCGCCCCAACGCCAGCAGGTCATGGACATGGAGCACGCGGGTTTTCCGTCACCGACAACCGTCGCCAATTTTCTGATGAAAGGTGAACTGGCCGAAGGCGCTGCCGTCATCGTGGACGAGGCCGGCCAGATTGGCGGACGGCAGATGCTGGACTTGATCCGGCTGGTGCGCGAACGGAATGCGAGGCTGATTCTGTCCGGTGACACACGCCAGCATGGTGCGGTCGAGGCTTCGGACGCGTTGCTGGCCATTGAGCGATATTCGGGCGTCAGACCCGTCGAACTGCACAACATCCGCCGGCAAGACCCGGCACGCGGTCAAACCGTGGACGAGCGGGAGCATATCAAGCAATACCGACAGGCCGTCAAACTGGCCGCCGATGGAAAATTGGGCGATTCGTTTTCCCAACTCGACAAGATGGGGGCGGTAGTAACGTGCGGTCTGGCCGATCAAGCCGACAAGCTGGCGGACGAGTATCTCGGACTGGCGGAGAAAAATTTATCCGCCGTGGTGGTGTCGCAGACCTGGAGCGAAGTCCACCGCGTCAACGAACAGGTGCGGGATAAACTCAAATCGAAGGGACTGCTCGGCACGAATGATGTGACGGTTCAAACTTTGGAAAAGATTGATTTGACCACAGCGCAGAAGCGGGATGAACGGTTCTATCCGACCGATGCCGTGATTGTTTTCAATCAGAAGGTGCGTGAGGCTCAAGCCGGTGCCAAAGGGAAATTAGGCGGCATTTTGAAGACCGGCTTGCTGGTGAAAGTGGACGGGCGATATGTAACGGTCACAGATAAGATGCTCGACAAAATCACCGTCTGCCGTCCGCAGGAAACGAAGGTGGCAGAAAAAGACCGGTTGCATTTGAAGGCGAATCGCAAGCTGGCATCTGGTGACCGCGTGACCAATGGCGAACTCGTCACCGTCAAATCCGTCGGCACGGATGGGAAAATCAAGCTGGCCGACGGCCGGGTGCTTGATGCGAGCTACCGTGAATTTTTACCCGGCTACGCCGTCACGTCCTATGGTTCGCAAGGCAAGACCGTGGATTATGTTTTATTTTCGGACTCGACGGTCAAAGCCGCGACGAGTGCAGAGCAATGGTATGTCAGCATCTCACGCGGGCGGCGGGGCATCCGCATTTTCACGCCGGACAAGGAGCAACTGCGGGAAAATATCCGGCGCTCTGGCCATCGGTCGCTGGCGATGGAATTTGGCGGCGGCATCCGTCAGCATCCGCGAGATTTGTGGGGCTACCTACACCCCTACATGATGCGTTTTGGCAAACAGGCTGCCGATATGTTTTGCCACTTAAAAAGAACTCGGAGCCGCAACCGCCAACTTGCAATCAAACAAAAGCAACAGATTGGAAACTCGCAGTCGCGTGGTGTTTCAGTTTGAGCGGAATTGCGACATAAGATGAACCTGGAAAAAACAAATACAGTGATGGCGGTTATCAGCCTGTCCAAATGGCTGGAGCAGATCGGCGTGACTCCATGCACTGCCTGGCGCTGGCGGAAGAAAGGCTGGTTGAAAACCGTCAACATCGCTGGCAGACAATATCTCACCCAAGAAGCCATTGACGAATTTCATAACCGTGCTGTCGCTGGCGAATTCGCCCAAGTCCACAAAGTGCCTGTCGCCAAGAGCGCATGAAATTCCAGTCGGAATGGTTTCCAGAAAATTCTAAAAATACGAACCCGAAAATGTGCTCAAATTGGAGAAAGTGCGAGAGAAAATTGCGACACTTTTTGCTACACTTTGCCCCTAAAGATCAAACGACAGTTCTGACATGGTAAAACCGCGTTTTAGATAATAAATAAAATGGTGAAACACACTTTTTAAGATACGAGAAGAAACCGCTCAAAATGGGTCAAAATGGAATTTTAAGTCCTGTGCGTCTGCCATTTCGCCACACCGGCGGTTTCCCAAAACGCTAGTCGTGAACTCCGGCAAATGAAAGCGCGAACTTTTGCGCGGCGCCCGGCGGGCTGCTTTTACAGAAGGTTGCAACTCCCGCACGCGTAGCCCGGTTGGAGGATTGGGAATGGACGGCCGGTTTGTTGTCGGCCAATCCGTCAGGGAGGCGTATTCGCCAGATTGTTGGTTGCCGGAGTGACGGTCGGAGACGTATAGACCGGCATGGCATGGTCCTCGCCGTCCGAAGTGGATTGGAAATCGGTCGGAGACTGGTTGAGGTTTGATGAAAACGGACCGCTGACGCAACCGGTGATGCTGGTGACGATGGCTGCCATTGACAGTCCTAGGCCCAGCGCCAGAAACAAACGGCCGGCTTTGATTTTGAGTGCGGTCATGTTGGCTGAAGCTACAGTCTGGGCCGCCTTTTCGCTATGGGGTGTAACCCTACCGCCGGTTACCGCAACAGTCCGGAGTGTTCCTTCAACCAACGTTCGGCCATCCGGTAATCAGGACAAACGCGTTCCATTTCCCGCCAGAACCCGGACGAGTGATTCATTTGCCTCAAATGCATCAGTTCGTGCAGACAAATGTAATCGCTTACGAAAGCGGGTGTCTGGATAAGCCGCCAGTTCAGGGAAATCGTGCCGCGTCGTGAACAGGAGCCCCAACGCGATTTCTGGCTGCGCACCATGATGCGGCGCACGGTCAATCCGTGCCGGGTGGCCAGCTCCAGCACGCGCGGTGGCAATTCCCGCGTTGCCAGTTGGCGAAGATGGCCTTCGATGGCGGAACGTAAATCGGCGGCTGGATTCGGGACTTGGACCGACTCGCCGCCGAAGCGGACGGTTTCAGCTTCCCTTATCGCATCATCCTCGCTTGTCGCGCCGTAGCCGGACGAAGGCGGATCCTCGATTTCCTTGTCATCGCTGTTGGTCCCGGCTTCAATGCGGACTGCGTTGCCGCGCAGGAGAATCTCCGTCCCAATCTTCCAGACCGCCGGTTTTCGGGGTTGGGCTTGGAGCCGCTGAAGCTCGCGTTCCAGCCAGGCGGCATGGTGTTCGACAAACTGTCGGGCCACCGCTGTTGAGCCGCCGCGAGGAATCGTGACGCGGGCGGTGCCATCGGAACGCAAGCGGAGCAGATAGCGGCGTGCCCGCGGATTGCGCACCATCAGGAGGGGCAACTTTTGCGGCCCCACCGACAAGTGAACAACCGGTGAAGCTGGTGGCGTCCTGGGTCCGAAAATTCGTTCAAACAGCATGGCGTAGTAAACCGGGGATTGCCGGAATTGGCAACCCATGCCTGCCTCCGGTAGTGCTGTAGTGTGCGTGGCGTGAGGACACACGATGCTACTGGCAAGGGGAATGACAGCGAAATTTTTATCAGGCTGGAAAAAAAGCAACAGCGATTTTGATTTCCCGTCTGAACGGGACGCGCAAATTGCGGCGGATTTTCAGAATTTTTCCCGAAATTTCCGGACGGCACACCGGGTGCTTGAGTGCCGGCGGGTATTGAAATTGTGTTGGTTGCGTTGGGGTGGGGAACCTTGACAGCGTTGGACCTAATGAAAGGAGGTGGGCCGACCAGACTGTCGTTTTTTTTTGAAGACAGACAAACTCGCACTTGTCTGGGGAGGAACACGACGCACGTGCCGTGCCGGGTTGGCTGCAAAATTGGACCGTGAATTGGAACGACAAAGGAGGTGTCAGCCAGTTGCAGCCGGACCCGGGCAGGGGGCGTGTGGCCAAGTACGAAGACCGAACATCGAACATCCAACTCCGATAAATCGCGAGCAGGCATCGAACACTGAACATCCAATTTTACAGCAGAAGAGGACGGGCGGCTCTTTCCCCATTCATTCCTCGCGGGGCTAGATGAGGTAAACCGGCGCTCCCAAGGACCGCCATGCGCGGCCAGGAATTTAGCGGCGAGCGGAACCGCAGACGCGGCGGTAGAGTTCTTCGTAACGCGGGACGATGACCCCGGCGGAAAAATGTTCGCGGGCGCGTTGCTGCGCTGCGCGGCCCAACCCCGCCCGGCGTGCCGGGTCCCGGATCAAACCCGTGACCGCCTCGGCAAATGCAGCGGTGTCGCCGAATGGCGCCAGGAGACCCGTCACGTTGTTTTCAATCACTTCCGGGATCCCGCCGACGCGCGAGGCAACGCTCGGGCAGGCGAAACACATCGCCTCGAGGATGCTCAGGCAAAAGCTCTCCGACTCCGATGTAAACAGTCCCAGGTCGGCGATCTGCAGGTAGTCTTCGATATCGTTGACCTTCTCGCGCACGATCACCCGGTCTTCAAGTCCCAACCGGCGCACGTCGCCGGTGAAGGGCGCGAAGTCCCCGCCCGCCAGGATGACGAGCTTGAATGCGTCGCGTGGCCGGATGTGCGCGACGGCCTCGAGCAACAAATCAATGCGTTTCAACGGACGCAGATTGGAGGAATGGAGCAGGACCGCCTCGCCTTGCAGTCCCAGGTCGCGGCGAACCTCCTCGCGCGTGCGCCGCGGCGGGCGCGGCGCAAAGAAATTGTGGATGACCTCCATCGGCCCGTCAAAACCGAGCACGCGCTGCGTCTCCTGTTTCAGGTAGGCCGACACCGTCGTGACGGCATCCGAACAGGTGAGCGCGTGGTGGATGGCAGGTCCATAACCCGGATCGCAGCCGAGCAGCGTGGTGTCAGTGCCGTGCAGTGTGGTCACGATGCGCGGCTGTTGTTCCGGCGGGAGCATGGAGCGCGCAAGAATCGCCGCGGTGGCATGGGGCACGGCGTAGTGGACATGGAGCACGTCCAGTTGATGATCGCGGCTTATCTCGGCCATTCTTACCGAGAGCGGCAGGGTGTAATCCGGATACTTGAACAGATCGTAATCATTGATCGCCACCGGATGGAAATGAAGCCGGGGCGCATTCACCGGCAAACGGAACGGACGCTCGTAACTGATGAAATGCACCTCATGACCCCGGCGCGCCAGTTCTTCCCCCAACGCGGTGGCAAGAATGCCGCTGCCACCGACCGTGGGGTAACAAGTGATGCCGATTTTCATATTCTCTCGTCCTCGTCCTCGTTCTCGTCCCTCGTCCTCGGCCCCGATTTCCCTCTTTCGATTACGATTACGAGGATGAGGACGACGAGGAATCTTGCACTCAGGCTTTGAATGGCCGTGTTCATCCGTGGTTAAACCTAAAATCGCCGCGCACCCCGGCTCACGGCTGCAAGCGAGTCGAGGATAAGCGGATCATTGGGAAAGAGGGCAATGGCATGGCCGATGCCGGCGCGCAACCCGCGTAGACGGGCGCGCGTGAACTGCAATTCAACGTAGCTGCGGGCGGAGGTTTGCGAGATGTGCGCTTCCATCGCCGCGGTCCAAGCAGTGACAATTTCCGGTGCGGAGACATCAATAAGCACGGGAGTGATGCCGGGCGGTTCGGATTCCGGCGTTACCGCATAAAAAAACAGTTGTTCAATCGCGTGCGGGGGCAGGTGGCGCAGTTCCTTCAGTCCGCCGTAACGGGCGAGCCGGGCGGCGTCGCGCACCAGTTGTCCGAGCCGCGCATGATCGGGGTGCTGGTTTTCCACCAGGCTCGGGGCCAGCACGATGCCCGGCCGCATCCGCCGCAGAACACCCGCCAGTTTGATCGCGTGAGCAACACGGACTTCGAGATGTGCGTCACCGTCGAGTTCGACAAATTCGATTGTCGCGCCCAGCAACGCCGCGGATTTTTTCGCTTCCGCCACCCGTTGGGCGGGCCGGCCGTGGGAGGCGGCTTCCCCGCGCGAGCAGATGACAAAATGCGCCGCGCGGCCGGCGCGGGTTTCTTTTGCGACAACGCCGCCGCACCCGAATTCGATGTCGTCGGGATGCGCGCCAAAGGCCAGCAGCGGTGCGGACTCAGGATGGGATTTCGGTGTACGCTTCATCGGGACGGTCAATGGCATCGCGGTTTATAAAAGTAATCTCCGGCGCTTCTTCCGGGCGAAGATAGGCCTTTTCGCCGGCGCCGGCAACGTAATGCGTGCAGTGCAGGACGGATTGCATCCAGCGGAGGCGGGTGTCACGCGTGGGACTGATTTGTTCCTTGGAGAAGGTAGTCGCGGGCAGCGTCACAAACGAATCTCCGCCTTCATGCAACGTGAGCATTGGAACGCCGGTCTCCGACCCGGCGTGTTTCTCGGTTGTGTTACCGATGCTTGCCGGGTCGGAGACCGGCGCTCCAGCGTTGAAACGGGCGCGCACGATTTCACCTTCATACGGAACATCCACGAAAAATTCCGGCACATCGCAGACCGCCCGGCGGACAGCCGGGTCGCTCGAGCGCACCACGCGGATTCCTTCGAGCAGCCCCATGCCGCGATACATCTCCAGGCAGAAATCGGCCGCGTTGGCGGCGGAAACTTTTTTGAAAACCTCGATCAACGGGCGTTCAACGTAATTGGGCAACTGGAGCGCCGTTTTGCCCTGCCAGTCGGCGGGAATGCGTTTGAGGTAAAGCGGCGAGAATTTTCGCTGGAGCCGGTTTTTAAAGGTGAAGTTGAGCTTGGCCGGCTCATTGGTTTTGCGATGGCGAAGAATAGTCTGCGTTTCGCGCGGGTCATGGTCGCTGTCGTGGCAGAAGAAAACAATTTCGCCGCCCATCTCCGCCTGCAGGCGCCGGGCCGTCTGGATTTTGGCAAAGAGGAACCGCCGCGGAAAAAAACCGCACGGTTGCTGGCCGAAGCAAATGACAGGCGTGGTAGTCATGATTGGGCCGGCGTAGGCGTGCTCCGATTGTTTGGTCCCAGCCACATCTGGAGA
>Ga0187869_10002997_pt1 | contig 12712 bp, 6 predicted proteins | sample June2016WEW_13_1_2_FD_132972 | JGI IMG/M metagenome (GOLD analysis project Ga0187869, IMG submission 132972) | Peatland microbial communities from SPRUCE experiment site at the Marcell Experimental Forest, Minnesota, USA - June2016WEW_13_100 | ecosystem: Environmental > Terrestrial > Soil >...
GCCCAGGCCCCGGGCCGCCGAACGAATTTCGCGCCACAGGAGAGTCATGCAGGGAATACGCTGCGAGCTGGAGCGAAGTTGCAGAAAAAGCGTCCAGCCGGCTAGGGCCTGCTGCCGACGACCGTAATGGGCCGATCCCTTTGCCCGGGCGGATCACACGGAGCGGTGCAGATCGCAAGCGGTTCGCTTCAGAGGGTAGTCAACGAACACTTCCGCCCTCACTCAGAGAATCGCGCGGGATTGGGGCTAACCCCGGTGTTTTACATTAGTGAACTGCATAGAGGACGGTCGTTGCCGACCGCGGGGCAGGAAGCTTCCGTAGATCGCGCATCTGGTTGCCAAACACGCCCGGTCTGCGGTACACATGCTTATGTGCTCCGCTTCGGATTAACCGCATCGATTCTGGCCGCGGCAGCTAGTCTGATTGCGGCCGACAAGAAACCGTCCGACCTCACACTGCACGATCTCTCCGGCAAAAAGGTCCAGCTTCGCGACTATCGCGGCAAGATTGTGGTGCTGAACTTCTGGGCCACCTGGTGCGTCCCCTGCCGCGAGGAGATGCCGATGATCGTGGAAGCGGAAAAGACGTGGGCGGCGAAGGGCGTTAGTTTCATCGCTATCTCGCTCGATGACGATAAGACCAAAAGAAACATTCCAGCGTTTATCGACCAGTATCATGTCGATTTCCCAATCTGGACCGGCGCGTCTTCGGATTCGCTCGATAAGCTTCGAATGGGCGAAGGCGTCCCCGACACGGCATTTCTCGACGAAACCGGAGTCGTGGTGGCGCGCGTTCTCGGCGAGATTCGCCGCGCCGAACTCGATGAGCGGCTCGTCTGGCTCACGGGCGATCGCAAATCCGCGCCTCCGCCGGCACTAATTAACCACTTCTAGTTGCTTTTAACTATTGCCCGCTCTCCACCAGGCCGGTACCATCCCCACATGGGGTCCTCACTGGGTAATCTACAACGCACATTTTTCGCGAGCGGCCTTGCTATCGCCGCCTCGCTACTTACAACCACGCCCGCGCATGCGCAGGGCTGCATCGTGGCTCGCTCCAATGGCGAACAAGGAGGGCCGGAAAGCGAAGGCGGCTATGTGACGCCGGGGGAATGGAACTTCGACATCGGATTCCGTCATCAGTTCTCCTATATTCATTTTGTCGGACCTGTCGAGCAGTCTTATCGCGTTCAGGACGGAACCGAAGTCATGAACAAGATAAACCTGGAGAACTTCACCGCGACTTATCAACTGACGCCACGGTTTAGCCTGACGGCGGACCTTCCGCTGCTAACCGCCAGCCGCCGGTCCAACAATTCGGCGATTACTTACACGTCCGCCGGCATCGGGGACAGTTCCGTAGTGGCGAGCGGCTGGATATGGAATCCCAGGAAAAGCCACCGCGGTAATATCCAGTTAGGTCTCGGTATCCTGCTTCCTACGGGCAAAGACGACGTCGCTAACACGGTCGACACGGGCGGTGGGAAGACGACGACCACCATCGTGGACTATTCGATTCAGCCCGGGCAGGGCGGTTGGGGCATCCCCCTGCAATGGTCGGCCTATAGAGACTGGCTGGGCAGTCAATTCTACTTTAACGGCAGTTATACGGCGATGCTGGAAGATATCAACAACGTGCTCAGAAGCTCGACCCTGAATCCAGTTACCCTGACACAATACAATGCGATCATGGATCAGTATCTCGTGGAGGGCGGCGTGGCTCATCCAATCTCCAAGATACGCGGTCTGACGGTCACATTCGGACCGCGGCTGGAGGGAGTGCCGGCGCGCAATCTCTTCCCGACCGGCAATGACCTGGGCTTCCGGCGCCCCGGGTTCGCGGTCTCCGCCGAACCGGGTATCCAGTACGTCAGGCACGGGAACATGCTCAGTTTCACGATTGCCCGCGCCATCTATCGCGACCGCACAAAGAGCGTCCCCGACGATCTTACCGGCGGTCATGGCGATGCGGCGTTCGCTAACTGGGTGTGGCTGGCGAGTTATTCATTCCGGGCAGGCGGCAAGCATGTGGAGACGGAGCCGCCATCGGCGTCCAATTCCGCCATGCCAACCCATGCCACTTCCGCCGCGGTTGTCACTCCACCCAGCGCGCCCCACCAATAACTCGCCGTGGCGCGGGCTGTCGCGAACGGTAACGCCGGCGGTCTTTGCCGCCGGTGCCTTTTCTCTGTCTCTATTCCGATGTAGCGGCTGCCAGACGCGGATTTCCGCCATCCTCGCCCAAGGACACCGGCGGCAAAGACCGCCGGCGTTACCGCCCCACTTACGCCAAATCGAACTTTTCCTGATGGAGCTGCGGATCGCTCTTGACGATCACGGTGCGGCCGAGTATCTCCTCCAGCTCTTGCAGGTAAGTGTTCTGGTTGCTCTTGAGAAGCTTGCCGACCTCCGGAGACACGCGCAGCAGGACGTCCGCGCCTTCCAGGGCGGCGGCGATCTTCTGGGCTTCTCCCAGGATCTCGCCCACCACCGTCTGCGGGCTCTTCACGTAGCCGGCGCCCTCGCAATACGGGCACGGCGTGCAGAGCGTGCGCTCCAGGCTTTGCTTGACCCGCTTGCGGGTGATCGCCACCAGGCCGAAATCGTTGAATTGAAGAATCTTGTATGGGGCCCGGTCGGCCCGCATGGCGTCCTCGAGCGCCTGCATCACCTTCTGCCGGTTCTTGCGCTCATCCATGTCGATGAAATCGACCACGATGATGCCGCCCAGATCGCGCAGGCGGATCTGCCGCACAATCTCGCGGATGGCGTCGGTATTGGTTTTGACGATGGTGTCTTCCAGGCGGTTGGACTTGCCGACGAACTTGCCGGTGTTGACGTCAATCGCCACCAGCGCCTCGGTCTGATTGATGACGATGTGGCCGCCGCTCTTCAGCCAGACCTTGGGGCGCAGGGCTTTTTCGAGCTCCGCCGTGATGCCGAACTCGTCGAAGATCGGGTTGGCGCGGGAATAGAGTTTGACACGAGTGATGAGGGCGGGCTGGAAGCGCTCGACGAAGCGCAACACGCTTTCGTAAGCTTCCTCGTTATCCACCCAGATATTCTTGAAGTCGGTGGTGAGCTGGTCGCGCAGCACGCGTTCCACCACGTTGAGGTCGTGATGGATGAGCAGCGGCGCCGGCTTGCGCTCGGCCTTCTGCCGCATGTCGAGCCACATGTTGTATAGGAAATGCATGTCGGCGCGCAGCTCTTCTTCGCTGCGGCCGTCGCCGGCCGTGCGCACGATGAAGCCGCCAGGGATGCCGGTTCGATTGGCTTGCAGCACGCGCTTCAGCCGCGAGCGTTCTTCGTCGCTCGGAATCTTGCGCGATACGCCGATGTGGTCGACGGTCGGCATGTAGACCAGAAAGCGGCCGGGCAGCGCGATGTGCGATGTGATGCGGGCGCCTTTCTGTCCCAGCGGTTCCTTGGCGATCTGGACGATGATTTCCTGGCCGCTGCGGAGCAGGTCGCTGATGGAAGCGCCGGCGCCCTTTTCGGGGCGGCCCTCACTGGCTCTAGGCGCGGCGGCGGTGCGCTGCTCGGGGCGCGCTTCCTGCGGGCGCGGAGCCTCGCCGGGCGCCGGATTGCGGTCGCGGCCGCCGCGGCGGCGCATGCGGCGGGAAACCCGATGCTGGTAACGGGGACCCTGTTCGCGCAAGGTTGCGGTGAGGCTGGCGGGCGTGCTCGCAGGCTCCGTGCCTCCCTCTGAGACCTGGTCGTCCGCCGCGGCTTGACTCTCCGCAGTGCCTTCGCCTTCGGCAAAGTCTTCGCCTTCGGCAAGGTCTTCGACTTTGGGAGCAGCTCCCAGCTCGTCGCCGGCTTCAGTCGAGTCCGGCACCGGGGCCGATTCCGGCTCATCGGCGAGCTCGCCCGAAACTTCTTCGACATCGATCCGGGCTTCGGCTAATTCGGCGGCAACTTCCTCAGCCTCGATTGGAGCTTCCGCCGCTACGGCTTCCACCTCAACTGGCGTGGCAGGCGCGGCAACATCGACGGGCGCGGCAGGAGGTTCGGCTGCCTCAACCGGCGTTTCGGGTTCGATTTCGGCGCCTTCAGGCTCGTGTTCGGCGCCGTCGGATTCTTCGAAAGCACCCGCTTCCGGCTCTTCCACCGCGCGCGCCGGGCCGGTGTACTTGGCCAGCGATTCGCCGGGCAGAACCAGCAGATCGTCGCTGAGAGATATACCCGGCTCGGCAGGCTCCGGCAGCCGCGGTTCGATCGGCGCAGCGGGCCCAGCGGCGTGATGGCCGGGCGAGTAGAACTTGGAATCGGGCAGCCCGCGTCCACCCCGCTGGCCGCGGCGCCGGCGGGAACGGCGCCCTCCGCGGCGGTCGCGATCGCGTTCGTCGCGGCGCTGTTCGGATTCGGGCGCGGCGGCCTCGGCCATTTGTGGCGGGGCCGGCTCGATAGCGGCGCCGGTTTCTGCCACAGCGGCCGGTTCAGCCGCATCCGCCACAGGCGCAGCTTCCGCCGGAGCCGGCGGCGCGGCTATCGTCGCGGCTGGTGGAGTGCGGTCCATTTTGAGGACCTTCTCCTCCACGCTGGTTACGATCTTGTCGTACTCTTCGTTGTCTTCGAAGAAGTCGGATACATAAAGAAATGCATCTCGATCCAGGCCGATATCGACAAACGCCGATTGCATGCCCGGCAGGACGCGCGTCACGCGGCCTTTATGGATACTGCCAGCCAGGGAATATTCGTTTTCCCGCTGGTGATAGACCTCGAAAACCTGATCGTCCTCAAGAACCGCCACACGCGTTTCGTGGCGATTGGAAGAGATCACTAACTCCTTGGACATCCGCTGCCTCCCCGGGAACTTGGGGAGAGTCTCGGAGGCGAGGTGGGCGCCCTGCGTGCGCGCCGGACGCGCCTATGCGTATAAGGCGGCAAGCCCGTCGCTAAAGAAGCTCACGCTGGCCGCCGGCGGAGCTTTCACTCGAACACCGGACGGCCGGGAACCGCTCCTCCTTCTGGGGGAACGCTCAAGAAAGCGCCACCACCCCGAGGGTCTCTTCTTAGGCTCCCGATAACCTTTCTATTGCGGGCGCGCCCTTGTGGACGGCCCGGCTAATTCACAAATCTTCTGAGGCGGACGTTATTCACCAGCCCCAAAGCCAAAAAGCTCGACCAGATACTGGAACCACCGGCGCTGAAGAACGGCAACGGAATGCCGGTCACCGGCATCAAGCCCGCCACCATTCCCACATTGACCACAACGTGGAACAGTAACAAGCTGGCCACTCCCATGCAGATATACATACCCACCGGATCGGGCGCCGTTTGCGCATTCTGGACGATGCGCATAATCATCACAAAGAACAGCGACAAAACAATTACTACGCCGACAAATCCATGCTCTTCGGCAAGCGACGCAAAGATAAAATCCTTCTGCGACACCGGCAGGAAGCGCAACTGGGTTTGCGTTCCCTTGGTAACTCCCTTGCCGAACATCCCACCCGCTCCCACCGCGATCTGGGATTGAATCAACTGAAACCCGGCTCCCTGGGGGTCGCGATCCGGATCCAGAAAGCTGACCAACCGCGCCCGCTGAAAGGGCTGCAGGAACTGCCAGCCCACGGGAATCGCAATTATCATGACCACGGCGATGACGATTACGTACTTGCGCCGCAGCCCGGCCAGAAATGCGCCTACCATCAAAATGGCGATATACGTCAACGAGGTCCCCAGATCGGGCTGTTTCAGCACCAGCAGCGTGGGAACCAATACCAGCGACGAAAGTATCGTCATCTCCCGGATCTCCAGCGTTTCCGTCTTGATCTCCGCCAGATACCGGGCTACCAACAATATTATCATCAGCTTGACAAATTCCGATACTTGCAAATGTAAACCACCGCCCAGCGGAATCCAGCGGCGGGAGCCAAAGGCCGACTGGCCCACCGCGTAAGTCACCAACAGGGCCACCACCGAAAGGATGTAATAAGTCGGAACGTAATTGAGCAGCGTATGATAATCCACCGCCAGAACCAGCCACATCAGCAACAGGCCGCCGCCGACGTAGAGGATCTGGCGCCACCAGGCGCTGTGGTACGGGCTATCGAGCGTGGCACTGAAAATCTGCAGAATCCCGATCCCGCACAGCGCCAGCGAGATCAGCAGCAGGGTCCAATCCAAGTCGCGCGCGGAGAGATAGCGGGTCATATCAGTTGTGAGGCTGGCCGGCGGAGGAAGCCGCGTCGGGTATCCCGAGATGCGTTACCTCGGAGAGGCGCGCTGTAACGGAAGCCTGCTGCTGGCGCAGCGCCTCCAGCCTGGCCTTCTTGTCGAAATAGGCTTTCAACACATCGCGCGCGATGGGCGCCGCCAGGTAGCCTTCCCGCCCGTGATCGAACAGGGCAACCACTACGATTTCCGGCGCTGAGCGCGGCGCGAAGCCCACGAACCAGGCGTTATCCGTCATATCGACTCCGCCCTTTTGCTTGGCCAAACCGGCCGACGCCACCTGCGCCGTTCCCGTCTTGCCGCAGACCTCGGTTCCTTTCAAGGTGGCGAATCCCGTGGCAGTGCCGCCTTCATTCACCACGCCGTACATGCCGTCGATGACATCCTTGACGTGATCCGGATCGAGCGGCCAGGCATCGGGCTTTTCGGTTGCGTCCAGCTCCCGGACCAGGTGCGGATGGTGCCAGACGCCGCCGACCGCGATGCCGCCAACGGCGCGCGCCAACTGGAGCGGGGTTACCGTCAGCGCGCCCTGTCCGATAGCCACCGAGATGGTCTCCCCGGCCCACCACTTCTCGCGGTAATTGCGCAGTTTCCATTCGGGCGAAGGCACGATGCCGGAGGCCTCGCCCGGCAGATCGATTCCGCTCGGGTGGCCGAAGCCCACCAGGTTGGCGTAAAAGGCGATCGAGTTGATTCCCATCTTGTCGCCCAGCGTGTAAAAAAAGACATCGCAGGAGCGCACGATGGCGTTGTGCAGCGAGATCGTGCCGTGCCCCCCTTTCTGCCAACATTTGTGGTAGCCGCCATAGAACGAAGCGCCGCCCGCGCAATGCACAGCCCAATTCATGTCGACGGTGCCGGTCTCCAGGCCGGCCAGCGCCATGATCGGCTTGAACGTCGAACCGGGCGCCAGTTGGGACTGAATGGCGCGGTTCATCAGGGGGTGGTCGGGATTGGCGGCGATTTCCTTCCAGTCGGCAGTCTTGATGCGCTCGGCGAACTTGTTCAGGTCGAATGCCGGACGGCTGACCATGGCGAGCACTTCGCCGGTGCGCGGATCGAGCGCCACCACCGCGCCGTTGCGGCCATCCATGGCGAGCTCGGCGACGGCCTGCAAATCCAGATCGATGGTGAGTTGCAGGTCCTTGCCCGGCGTGGCGGGCTTGGTCTTCAGCACCTGGCGCACCTGGCCGCGGTTGTCCACCACCACCTGGCGCTGCCCATCCACGCCCGCCAGTGTGTCGTTGTACTGCCGCTCAATGCCGAACTTGCCAATGTTGGTACCGGGCGCGTATCTGGCGAACTCCGGCATGTCCAATTCCTGATCGCTGATTTCACCGGTGTAGCCGATCACGTGCGCCATCATGCCGTTCTGCGGGTAGGCCCGTTTGTAATCCTGGGTGAGCAGCAGCTCCGGGAAAAAATCGCGGTGCGAGTCGACGAAAGACAGATCGGCCGAAGTGACTACCTCCTTGAGCACGATCGGATCGTACTTCGGCCGTGAGCGGTAGCGGCGCACCTTGGCCTGTAAATCGGCCAGGTCCAAATCCAGCCCGCGAGCGATCGGCGCCAGGTGTGCTTCGTTCAACGATTCGCGCGTCAGCAGCAGGCGGAAGGAACTGTGATTGTCGACGATCAGGCGGCCGTCGCGATCGAGGATACGCCCGCGCGGCGCCGCCATCGGCTGCGATTTCACGCTGTTGGTGAGAGCCTTCTCGTCATAATACTGCGGATTCTGGACCTGGAGGCGCCAGAACCCCGAGATGAGAAACACGAACGCGATCACGGTGGCGTACTGAAAAATCGCGATCTTCCCCGCTGCTTGCCGGTTGTCGTCACGCAGGGGTGGTTTGTGGATGACTTGGGACTCGATATTTGGATCGATCGGCGGCAGGGTCACAGCACCAGGGCACAAGCCGGCTCTTCTCTTTCAGTGTAGCCCAACCGCGCCCCGGGGACTGACCACTCTGTCCCAAGGCGCTGCTTTTGCGCCGCGACCCGGGGACTGACCACTCTGTCCCAAGGCGCCGCTTTTGCGCCGCGTGGACAGAGAGGTCTGTCCCCGGCCCCTCGGCCCCTAAGAGCACTGCAAAACACCGGCGACAAGATCGCCGGCGTTACCCCTCAAACCCGTAGAACACGTCCAGCCGCTGGACTGCTCCGCTGCGCTCGAATATAGCCGCGCTGGTTCCCGCGTCAAGGTCGAGCCCCTCAACTGTGTCCCTAGAGCCGTCGGCGCGGGTAATCTCGATCCTCCGCGGCCCCGCTTGATGGGTCACCACCGGCGTCTGGCAGGTGGTGAACGCCATCGTGCCGGGATCGAGATCCAGGCTGCGCTCCTCGCCGTCGAGATCGTAGTAGTGGAACGTCCTCAAGGGGACAGACTCCTCTGTCCCAAGGCGCCGCCTTTGCGCCGCGTGGACAGAGCAGTCTGTCCCCGGCCCCACGAGAAACTCGTCGCGGCTGACCAGGTGACGGCGGAAACTGAGCCGTCCCTCCGCGACCGCGACGCCCATCTCACCCAGCCGCGAGATGAGATCCTCCTTCACCTGGCCGGTCATGCCGGGCTGCTGCACGCCCGCAAAACCGGGCGTGTGGGAGTAAGGATCGGTCGGAATCGCGCCGTATAGCTCCGGCGGTTTGTGGACGCCGATGCCTTCGCGGATTTCGTGGTAGTGGCTTCGCAGGCGCTCGATTACTTCGGCATCCTCGCCCGCGCACCCGGCCCGGTCCAGCACTTCCTCGACCGCCAACAGCAGCTTCGAAACCATGTGCCAGTAGATGCAGCCGAGCCCCTCGTATTTATAGAACGTACCCGAGCGGCCGGTGAATGATTGGTGATCGAACACGTCTTCATACAACGCGAGGATCCGCGCGCTCTCGTCATCCGGCAGGTTGAGGCCGGCCAGCGCCTCTTTCAACAGCCCTGAATTCCGGAACGACGCGTTGAAATGAGCCACGCCGTTCGAATCCTGAATCACGATCCGGCGGTCATCCCGTTCGATCATCGCGGCCAGCGTCTTCGATTGCGCGATGGCCGAGGCCGGGATGTTGTTCTTCTCGAAAAAGCCCGGCAGCTTGCGGTCCGGATACAGCACGTAGCTGTTCTGGTCGGCGCGGTAAAGCGAACTGTTGCGCAGCGCGTCAAGCAGCAATACCGATTCCCGCGCACCGAGCGCGCCCGAGCTCAGCACCGCCATCTGCCCTTCCAGCATCTCGTAGAGGCGGCGAATCACGATCCCGTCGCCCGCGGGGACTGACCTCTCTGTCCCAAGGCGCCGCTCTTGCGCCGCGTGGACAGAGCGGTCTGTCCCCGGAACCACCTTCATCAGGTTGTAAGCATGATAGAGGCCATCCGCCCGCCGGTTGGCGCGAATCGAGTGGTCGATGTGCCGCAGCGCCACCTCGCAGAAGGCGTCAATCTCCGCGACGCCGAGCGCCGTCTGCCGGCCGGAAAACCCGCGCGCGTAGAGCCCGGCCCGGTAGTCGCTCCCTACGCTGCCCAGGTCGTCAAGAACTCGCTTGCGGTCCCGATCCGAGATCGGCCCGCCGAGCAGGCCCGCGTGCCGCTCCAGCGCTTCCGCCACACGGCGGAAAGCTTCCGCGACTTCCGCCGAAACTTCGATCGCTGGCGTACCGGCTGCATCAAAAACACCCCGGCAGAACGACAGAAACCGCCGCAGGAAGCACAGCGTCACCATCGACACGCCCCCGCCCACCAGCGCGTTGTTGGCGTCATTCCACTCCGGCCGCTGCGTGTTCATCCACAGGCCGGCCTCGGGGATGTAGTTGAACAGCCGGGCCAACACCAGCACCAGCAACTTCTCCGCCAGGTTCACGCGGTACGGCGCGCCATCCGCGCCCGCCAGAGCCTTGCCATCCGCGCCCATGGCTTCCGCCCGCTGGCGAATCTCGCGGTCGAGAGCGGCATCGAAATCGATCGTGTTGCGCGGATCTTCCAGCATCGCGCCATACGGCTTGATGCGATACGGAACATTCGCGTAAGTGAAAACGCGCCGCGTCAGCAGCCGCGCCACGGCGCCGGGATGGTAGCGCGCCGAAACCTCCAGCAGCTTCAACAGGTAGACCACCTGGTGGTCGCCCCAATAGCCGATGTAAGACCATGCGTCGTGCGGGTCCAGCACCTCCCAGTCGAAGCCGTCGCGCATGATGCGGTACGGGTTGTAGCCATCGGCAGTCGAGGCGCCGGCGAACTTGAAGATCATGCTCTCGACGTAACCGGGAAATGAGAGCGCCAGCGCCTCCCAGTTCTGGAAAATGTCACGCCAGTTGCCCTGGTAGTTGAGGATTCGCTCGCCGTGCTCGCTCTTCACTTCGATGGCGAAGATGTTCCACGGCCGGCTGGGATCGCCGTGACGGCGGCTGAACGTCAGCGGCAGATATTCGTGCGCCAGCCGCTCCAAATCCGGGTCGTCCTGCTCGCGCGCCAGTTCGAGCAGCCGGCTGTGCAGCAGCGTCTCCTCGAGCGCGTCCAGGAAAGCCGCCTGCCGCTCGGCAACCGCGCGGTTGGCCTTGCCGAGGAACGCCCTGAAATCGGAGCGGGATATCACGTACCCGCGATCCGGGATTCCGCCGCGCATGGTGTTAAACAAAGCGTTCGAGAAATGCCGGTCCGAGCTGAGATCGTCGCCGGTAAGCTGAAGGCCGTCGGCCCCAGCCACGATGCGAACCAGGTTGCGCGTGCCGCGCTCGATGTCTTCGTCAAGTTGAGAGCGTATCGGCTCGGTTGAGAATCGCGCCGGAAGAAAAGCCGAGACGACTCTCGGCTCTGCAGGCCTGGCGGCCCGCGCCACGGCGGCCGTTTCAGCCCTGAGCGCCCGCACCAGATTCGCCACCCCCGCCGCGTCCTGATCCACCTCCGCCACCAGCCGCCACTCTTTGCGCTCTCCTGCCGCAAGCGTAACCCGTGTGTTGACGAAATACGCGCCGCGGCGCCCGCGGATCAGCGTTTCCTCGTCCACCCGCTCCCCGCGCCGGAAGCGATCGAGCTGCGCCGCCGATAGCAGCCGCCGCACCGGTTCGATTCCCTCCGACCAGACCGTGGTCACGCGCAGCGCCTCATTGGGCTCGGGCCGGTCGGCGGGAACCGAGCTGAGCTTGAAGAGGCCGAGTCCCGTTTCGCGATCGAGTTCGTTCTCCTTGTAGCCGTCCGCCAGCGTCGAGTATTCCATCTGAAAGCGCCGCGTGAGGCCGTGCGGCAGAAGATTCTGGATGCCGTCCAGCAGATCGATTTCGACCTCCTCCGCGCCCTGGTTCACCAGCGTCGCGCGCCGCACGAAGCCGAAACGGTCGCTCGTCATCCACGCGCAGGAAAAGGACAGCCCGAGCGAGTGATTGACTTCCTCGAAGATAATCTTGTTGCTGTACACGCTCTTCGCCAGGCTGCGCGTGATGCGGTACAGCCCTTCGTACCGCTGCGAGAATGGCTCCCACATTGCCGTGCGCCCGCCGCGCGCCACCAGCAGAATGGTCTTGCCGCCGGTTTGGTCCTGGCTGTCATGAATGCGATCGTCGGTGTAATAAGGAAACAGCGCGTGGTCGGGATCCCTGCGGCCGGCGGTCAGCGCGCCGGTGCTCGAGACGAACATCCAATGATCCGAATCGCTGACCAGGCTCATCAGGAACGGCGGCATCGCATCGTAGTTGACGATGCGATAGAAACGCTCACCGCCAATCTCGATGGCCCCGCCCTCCACTGGTAGGGCATGCTTCAGCTTGCCCACAAATCCCAAAACAGCTTCGCTATTTGTATCGCGCACGCTCACTGCTTCTCCTTGACCGAAGGGACCGCCGGCGCATCGTAGCCCGGCGAGGTCGGCCCGACCGGCATCAGCTCGGGATACAACGTCTGCATCGCCAGCTTGGCTTTGCGTCCCTCGGAGAACAGTCCCCAGTGGCCCTCCGTCCCACTTCCTTTCCAGGGCTCGTCAAACGCTTCGAACCAGAAGAGCGTCACGTCGTTGGCCTTCGCCCACGCGGTCAGCTCCTCGTAGTAACGCTTCTGCTTCTTTTCATCGCCGGCCCGCGGGGCATGCTGGTTGCCGACCGTGTAGGAAGCCCAGCCCGCCTCGCCGAGCACGATGGTCTTCCCCGGATGCGCCTTGCGCACGCTCTCATAGTTCTTGATGGTGGAAGGCATGGCGGTGTCGATGTCCTCGTGTCCCCACATGGGATACGTGTGCATGACGATGAAATCCACGGCGCTCGCCAGCTTCGCGTCCGGCTGCCGCCAGTACAGATAGTCGTCGGCGACCGTCACCGGGCAGCTCACCGCTTTCTTGACCTGCGCAACGTACTCGAGCGCTTTCTCCTCGGTCAGCTTGTGATCGGACCAGGTGACCAGAATCTCATTGCCCACGGCGACCGCCAGCACGATGTCCTTATACTCATTAGCCAGGCGGATTCCCGTCGCCGTCTGCTGCGCGCTCTCGGCTTCGTGGCCGGGCCTGCCGTCCAGCCAGATGCCGAGCAGCACCTTGAGCCCGAGCTTCTCGCGCCGGATCAC
>Ga0187869_10003014_pt1 | contig 12677 bp, 7 predicted proteins | sample June2016WEW_13_1_2_FD_132972 | JGI IMG/M metagenome (GOLD analysis project Ga0187869, IMG submission 132972) | Peatland microbial communities from SPRUCE experiment site at the Marcell Experimental Forest, Minnesota, USA - June2016WEW_13_100 | ecosystem: Environmental > Terrestrial > Soil >...
CCAGCTCTACCACCCCCGCCCACCTCGCTGATCCTGGTGTTCTGCAACGCGATAATGCGCCACGCATCCTCCAGCTTCTCGGCGACGATTGTCGGCCGCGCGTCGAGTTCATCGGCAACGCTGTTTTCCGCAAACTGCAAGTGCTGCCGCAGAAAGACAATCGCGATGTCCGGCCGCAGGAGTTTGATCTTCTCGACGCTGTAGTGCACCGTGCTGCCCTTGTAAATCGTACCGAAGATCATGCGATGCCCGGCGCGAATCGCGTCGCGCCCTTTGTAGTATCCGCCGAGGATATGGATGACATCGGCATCATCGGCAAACAACCCGGCGAAGGCGTCGCCATCGCCGGCATTCCACGCCGATTCCAACTGATACACCAACCTGTGTAGCGCGCGCTCTTCATCCGTCATTTGGGATCACCGTCAGCTTTGATCCTCTGATCTTGTAGCTTGGCGTTATTAGCGCTGCAGGTTCTCCACAATCACCGCGATACCCTGTCCGCCGCCGATACAGGCCGTCGACAACCCGTACTTCCCTTTGCGGCGGCGCAATTCGTACAACAGCGTAATGAGCAGCCGCGAGCCAGTCGCGCCCAGCGGATGTCCCAGCGCGATAGCCCCACCATTCACATTGACTTTGCTGGGATCGAGCCCTAGCTCTTTTTCGACTGCAAGACACTGCGCCGCGAAGGCCTCGTTCAACTCGATCACGTCGATATCGTCGAGCGTGAGCCCGGCTTTCTTCAACGCGATACGCGTCGCCGGCACTGGCCCTGAGCCCATAATCCGGGGATCGACACCTGCGATGCCCCACGAAACGATCCGGCCAAGCGGCTTCAAGTTGCGCTTCTCGGCATCGTCAAGAGACATCACGACCATGGCCGCGCCGCCGTCGACGATCCCGCTGGCGTTACCGGCGGTCACCGTCCCGTTCTTGCCGAAGGCGGGCTTCAGCTTGCGCAGGCTGTCCATTGTCGTCTCGGGACGGCGATGGTCGTCCTCGGTGAACATCTCGCCGGTGGGCTCGCCGCGGCGATTGCGCAACGCAACCGGCGTGAGCTCTTCCTGCAGGCGCCCGGCTTTGTAGGCTTCGTCGGCGCCCTTCTGCGAGCGCAGTGCGAACTCATCCTGCATTTCGCGAGTGATGCCCTGCTGCTCGGCGTACAACTCGGCAGTGTTCGCCATATAAAGATTGCAGTAGCTGTCGAGCAGCGCGACCATCAGCGAATCTTCCAGCTTGCCTTCGCCCAGGCCAACGCCCCAGCGCATGCCGCGAATGACGTGCGGCGCCTGCGACATCGATTCCATGCCGCCGGCAAGGACGGTCCTAGCCTCGCCGAGCTGAATCATCTGCGCCGCGGTGACGACGGACTGCATTCCCGATCCGCACAGGCGATTGACGGTGAGCGCGGGCACCTCGATGGGCACGCCTGCTTTGAGCATGACGTGGCGCGCGCCGTAAATGGCGTCGCCAGAGGTCTGCTGCGCATTGCCCATCACGCAATGATCGATCTCAGTGGGCTCGACGCCGGAGCGCTTCATGGCCTCGACCGATGCGACCGCTGCCAGTTCCTGAGCCGTGAAATCCCGTAGCTTCCCGCAGTAGCGCCCCATGGGCGTGCGAGCGCCGTTAACAATAGCGATATCGATTGAGTTCGGCATATGTATATGGAAAGAAAATCAAGGTCTGTGGAAACTAATCAGTTTATCAGCCGCCGAAGAAGGGCGGCAAACGCGAGAGGGGTTCTAGTGTCGCGATTTGTGGCTGCCAGGCACGAGTAATTTCTTTGCTTCGTGGCACATCACGGAGCGCTTTGTATCAGGGCTCGCCTTCTAGCCGTGCCGAACAGAGCTAACAAAAAGAACAGGGCTTTAGCCCCTGCACGCGCATTCCTCCGGGGGCTGAAGCCCAAGCCTATGGATGACTCGGGTGCGGCACGGCTGAAGACGCGCCCTGATACAGACCGTGGCAGCCGCATCTAAATCCGGCGCTGCACGCTACTTCTCGTCCGTTTGCGGACAAAGAATACCGGATTCGGACGCATGCTGCGGCTGAGGCTCGCGCTGGAAGGGCATATCCCCGCTGTTTCCAACGATTTGTACAATCCCGCCGATGGCCCCTGACGTGTACCTCTTGCCTGCGGAGCCAGCTCTTTTGGAGGGATTGATGAGTAACCTATGGCAGGATCTTCGCTTCGCGATTCGCCAATTGCGTAAGAATCCTGGGTTTGCCATCACCACAACTTTGACGCTGGCGCTCGGCATCGGCGCCACCACGGCCATCTTTAGTCTGATTAACGCGGTTGTGCTGCGTCCGCTGCCCTTCCCTGAGCCCGAGCGGCTGATGTCGGCGATGCTGCTGCAAAACTCCGCCGGCACGTCCAACATTCACGAGAGCCTCAGCTATCCCGATTTCTTCGACTGGCGAACGCAGAATCATTCCTTTGAGGCCGTGGCCAGCTACCACGGCGACAACCGCACGTTGACCGGCGCCGGAACTCCGCGGCAACTGGAGTCGCAGACCGTTTCGTCCGAGTTTCTCCGCGTGCTGGGCATCAACCCGCTGCTCGGCCGAAGTTTCGTCGCCGACGACGAAAAGCCGGGAACGCATGTCGCGATGCTAAGCCATGAAACTTGGCAATCAGTTTTTGGCGCCGATCCGAGCATCGTCGGCCGCGCAATCACGCTGGACAACAACCGCTACACCGTAGTCGGCGTCATGCCGGAGGGATTCCAGTTCCCCCTCCAGAATCCTGTGCCAGCGCTTTGGACGACGCTGGCCGATGACGCAACCGACAAAGACCCCATCACCGCGCAACGTGGAGCGCACATGGTGTTTCTGGTCGGCCGGTTGAAACCAGGCGTCAGCATCGCGCAGGCGACCGCGGACCTCCGCCTCATCGCGCAAAATCTGGCTGCCCAGTATCCCGCTTCCAACAAGCAGTTCAACAGCGCAACCGTGGTTCCGCAACTGGAGGAACTGGTGGGCGACACGCGTCCGGCTTTACATGTGCTGTTTGCCGCCGTGGTGTTTGTGCTGCTGATCGCCTGCGCCAATGTGGCAGGATTGATGTTGACGCGCGCCGCGCGCCGCCGGCCGGAGATGGCGGTGCGTTCGGCCATGGGCGCCACCCGCTTCGAGATCATGCGGCAGGTCCTGGTGGAGTCGATTGTGCTGTCGCTGTGCGGCGGCGCGTTTGGCGTGGCCCTATCGGTCATCCTGCTGCGGACGACATTGCGCTTTGTGCCTCGGAACCTGCCGCGCCTCGACCAGATTGCCGTGGATGGCAGGGTACTGCTGTTTGCCGCGCTCGCCTCGATTCTGACCGGTGTGTTGTTTGGCGCGCTGCCGGCGTGGCGAATGTCGCGGCTCGACCCTGCGCTCGCGCTGCGCGAAGGCACGCGCAGCGTCACCAGCGGGCGCGGACAACATCGCCTCAACAGCGTTCTGGTCATCCTGGAAACGGCGATCAGCCTGGTCCTGCTGGTTGGCGCAGGATTGTTGATTCGCAGCTTCATGCAGGTGTTGAATGTCGATCCTGGCTTCAATCCGCACCATGTTCTGACCGCCAGCTTGAACCTCCCGGAAAATCAGTATCCCGATCTTAAGAAAGCTCAGTTCTACGATGAACTGCTGCCCCGGCTGGCCGCGCTACCCGGTGTGAAATCGGTGTCCGGCGGCTACCCTTTGCCGCTATCGCGCAATAATGTCAGCATCAGCTTCACCATCGAGGGCCTGCCAGTGAACAAAGGCGAGGAACCTGCCGCGCCGGTCAGCATTGTCACTCCCGATTTCTTCCGCACGCTCGATATACCGCTGCTCTCGGGTCGCGCCTTTTTGCCGACGGACGATTCCAAATCGCCTGCGGTGGTCATCGTCAATCAGGCTTTCGCGCGTAAATACTTCCCCGGCGAAGATCCTGTCGGCAGGCGGATTAAACCCGGCTTGGGCGATGGCGTAACCAACGAGGTTGTCCGCGAAATCGTAGGGGTGGTGGGCGATGTGAAGCGTAAGGGCATCACCGCCGCCATGCCGGCACAATATTATCTGCCCTTTAAGCAGGCTCTCATCCTTGACCCGTCGATCATTATTCGCACTGACGGAGACCCGCTCAGCCTGATCGGCCCCCTGCGCGATCAATTGGCCCAGGTCGATGGCAACATTCCGCTGTACCACATCAGCACGCTGGACGAGTCCGTCTTACTCTCGGCGGCGCAGCCGCGCTTCCAGACTGTCCTGATCACATTCTTCGCGGTGATGGCGCTGCTGCTGGCCGCGATCGGACTTTACGCCGTGTTGTCGTATATGGTGGCGCAGCGGACGCTGGAGATCGGACTGCGCCTGGCGCTGGGCGCTCAGCGCGAGGACGTGCTTGGCCTCGTTCTTCGGCGGGGGCTGATACTGGCTGGGACCGGTCTTGCAATCGGGATTCTTGCTTCTCTGTTGCTGACGCAGTTTATGGCGGGGATGTTGTATGGGGTAAAGCAGTTCGATCCGCTGACATTTGTGGGCGTCAGCGCGGTCCTGCTGCTGGTGTCCGCGGCGGCAAGCAGCCTGCCCGCGTTTCGCGCCGCGCGGCTGGATCCGATGCGCACGCTGCGCGAACAGTAGGGTGGAAGAGTACGGCTTTAGCCGTGCCGAAGGCTCGCGTCACAAAAGGGGCTTTAGCCCCGGTTAACCGCGGCTGAAGCCGCTTGGAGATCGCGACCTGCTCGCGGGACTAAAGCCCGGCTCTTCCACCGTCTGTCGGGGAAATACAAGGGGGACTAGCATGGCAAAGCTGGAACGTATTCGTCAGGAAGCGCCGGCCTCGTTTGGGCCGGACGACATTGCACGGCAGGCTGAACAGGGATGGAAGCTGGTCGCCTTGGAATGGGAGCGCGAACTGCCCGAAACCGAAAGCGCCGCTCCAGCGCCTGAAGAAGTGCCCTTTGGACTGCAGGTCGCCAAAGACGAGCCGCGTCTGGAAGAGAATCCCAGCGAGCAGGAAGTGCTCTTTCTGATGATGGAGTTGACCGTCCAGGACGGTCCTTACACCGCGATCGCGGAAGAGCTCAACCACCGCGGTTATCGCACCCGTCAGGGAATGAAGTGGACACCGATCTCCGTCTTCCAGATGTTGCCGCGGCTAATCGAAGTGGGGCCGCGCATCTTCGCCACTCAGCAATGGCAGGAGCGCAGGGCGCGGCTGGCGAGGCTGGGCACCGGCTAGACGCGTCCTAAGCCTTGGGTCAGACCGCGATAAAGCCCCAACGCAAAGCAATTATTACTATCGCATTCTTGCCTCCTTGGGTTATGCTTTTCCGCACAAAAGGAGGCGTACATGAAAAGCCTGTTTTTCCTGATGTTGCTGGCTGTAACCCTACTCGCGGCCTTACCCGCTGCAGCCCAAAACGCCTTTACTCCCGACCAGATCAAATGGGGAGCTGTGCCGCCGTTTATCCCGGCGGGCGCCCAACTCGCGGTGCTGGAGGGCGACCCGATGGCTGCAAGCGGAGATTACACAATTCGGCTCATGATGCCGGATGGCTATCGCATTCCGCCGCATTGGCATCCCAAGCGCGAAAACGTTACGGTAATCTCCGGAACCTTGAAGGTCGGCATGGGAGACAGCTTCGACGCGGCCAAGATGATGAGCTTCCCGGCAGGTAGCTTTGCCTATCTCGACCCCAGCATGCATCACTACGCCATGGCTAGCGGGGCAACCGTCGTTCAAATCCACGGGATGTCGCCGGTGGAGTTCGTATACGTGAATCCCAACGACGACCCGAGCAAGAAGAAGTAAAGCTTCGCCCGACGTATTGGTGCCGGGTGGAGCACGCCTTCCAGGCGTGCAGAACCGCGACGCAACGATTGGAGTGCGCTTTAGCGCCTGAGGTAATGTGTTCTTTACCTCAGTGGCTAAAGCCAGTTCCTTTTCCAAGTTGTAACTGCACCGCTGAAGCGGCGCTCCACCCTACATTACACAAGAATTTGAGCTGCTCTGGTCTTGACTTGTTGAACCGCACAGACTTCGGAACTGCTGTCTGCGCCGCTGACGCCTCGTTCCCTTGCCCCATCATCCCAGGCTGGGAACAGCGGAATGATTATTGTGGTTGCTGCCGCGGTGCCTTGTTGTTGACATTGCAGCGGACATGCACGTGTAGGTGGCTGGGAACACCGCCATCGTCGGTCACCTCGACGATCGGTATGTCCAAGTTGTCGATTCGCATTGAGGACTGGCGCAATTTGTCGGCGAGGACTTGCAGCTTCACATTGCTGGCCGCCATTCGGGAGGCAAGGGCAGCGTTGATGCGCTGGTCAAGGTCGGAAGGCAGATTCATTTCCAGGGCCATCGGACCGAGGCTGGCTTGTTCCGCAGCGTGCGTCATGTTTTGCTGCATTCGCATGGCGTCGCGGCGAGCGCGATCGGCGTCCCGCATCGCCTGCGCCGTGGCACATTGGGCGACAGCCGAATTCTGCCGGGCCATCTGCTCCTCGATCGTCGTCTCCATGTTTGCCAACGGGACGTTCATCTCGGCCAGCAACTGCGCCTCTTCCGGATAGCGCGGACGCAGATGAGTGCGAATCTTCGCCAGGGCGCGGCTAGCGCAATTCGGTTCGTGCGTCGAGTGGGCCATCGCTCCAGAATGTCGAGCGTGTATCACCGACATCTGCTGCAAGGCACGGAAGCCGTGGGACGTCGCCGCGAAAGCCGTAATCATGGCCAAGGCCGCAACCAGGTATCTGCGCTCCATACTGCCTCCTGACCCTTCGGACGTGAGAGCAACCAAACCGTTAGGAGATTTGGGATTAACTGCACAGGCTCTGGGTCTAACTTGTGAGATACACGTCAAAGGCCATTGCGCATCGGCTGTAAGTTATTGCTCCGTAAGTGCATAGCAACGGCGCGGGCGTTATCCGGCGGGCGCGGATGTCCGGATTCAGAAGGGATTGTCCGCCGCTGGACACGCTGGTGACTTCGACCGGGGCGAACCTGTTTCGCAGGGGCTGAAGCCCTCCTCTTTTACTGCGTGTTGCTCGGCACGACTCAAGTCGCGCCCTGATACGAACCGGTCCAATTCAGCATGTCGTGAGATCACTTCTTGCGAAAAGCGAAGAGCGAAAGGCGAAGAGCGAACACAGCGAAGACTAGTCCGCCGCCCGCACCACTGCAGTCTTCAGCTTGACCGCAATGTCGATGAACGCCAGCGCAGCGCGGCTCAGGGCCTTGTCCTTGCGGAAGACCAGCGCCAGCTCGCGCTGGATGCTGGCGTCGGCGAGCGTCACCGCAGCCAACGCCTTGGCCTGTAAATCCTCGACGACGTTGGAGCGCGGAATGAATCCGACTCCCACCGAGACGGCGACGAAGCGCTTCATCAGCTCGCTGGAGTCTAGTTCCATCGACACCGTCGGCTTCAGGCGGCGTTCGTGGAAGAGTTCCTCCAGTGCGTCGCGTGTGCGCCCGACCTTGGGCAACAGCAGGGGATACTCCACCACTTCGGCGACCGTGGCTTTTTCGCGCCCGGCCAGCGGATGATCGGGCGGTGTGATCACCACCAGTTCATCGCGGTGAATCGGGACGACGGTGAGCCGCTTATCGTTCACCGGCATGGAGACCACACCGAAATCGCAGGAGTTCTCGACGATGGCCTCCAGGATTTTGTTGTGCTCCAGCCGTTTGATCCCAACTCCCACATTGGGGTACTGACGTTTGAATTCGGCGAAGACCTCGGGAAGGATGTGCAGACAGGTACCTTCATTGGCGGCGACAACGATTTCGCCGCGCGGGATGCGGTGCATCTCGGCCAGCGCAATAAGCACTACCCTGCGCCCCTCCAACGTGTCTTCGGCATATTTCTGGAAAACCTTGCCGGCGGCGGTGATGGCGACCTTGCCGCCGCTGCGGTCCAGCAGCTTGGCGCCGACCTCTTCTTCCAGAGCGCGGATTTGCGACGAGATCGCCGGCTGGGTACGGAAACGCCGTTCGGCGGCACGCGAGAAGCTGCTCAGCCGCGCGACTTCCAGAAACGTTTCCAGTTGATCGAAGTCCATAAAGCAGTAATTAGCAACTAGCAACTAGCCATTAGCTTTCGGCTTTCGGCTCTCAGCTCTTAGCTCGAGGCTCGCAGCTCTTCGCCCCTAATCGTACCGCATCTTGCGCATTGTGCTGTGATACGATTCCATCACCTGCCCTAATAGTGATGCCGCGTCGCTGAAGATGCCTTCTTGGCTTGAAGCGGCGCCACTGCTGGACACGCAAGAATCGCTTTTATGCGTCCTTCCCATATTCGCGTTTTCATCCTTGTATTAGTGTCGCTCGCGTTTCTCGGCTGGGCCATCCCGACGGCGGCCAATTTCGTCATCGAGTACAACTGGTGGAAAGAGGTCGCGCAGGTCAACACCTGGGTCAGCATGCTGTGGTACAGCATTGCCCCCACGGCCGTGGGCGCGCTGCTGGCCTTCATCGCCTTGTACACCGCTCATGCGCGCGGCTTGCATTTCGCCGGCATCCGTCAACGCGATTACCCCTTTTACTCGCGACTGGTGCCTGTCGGCTTGGCCGTGATCGCGCTGTTGTTCGCGTCCAGCTCGATTGACTTCTGGACCGTGATGCGATTTTTTGGGTCGCGGGGTCTGGCAGCGCCTCACGACGCCTGGCAGGACAAAGTTTTCTCGCACGCCTTGCCGTTCTACCTCTTCGATCTGCCTTTCTATTCGGACCTGCTGGGATTCGTGTTCGTGTTGGCGATTCTGTCTGCCGTGCTGTTCTGGGTGACAGCCCGGGGATGGCAGTTGGTCGAACGAGTCAAATACGGCCGGCTGATGGATGGGCCTTCCAGAGATATCAGCCTGGGAAGTTATCTGCGGCTGCCCGGCGCTACACGCGCGCCGTTCGTTCGCGTGATGGCAGTGATTTTGTTGCTCGGTTTTGCCGGCTGGGTTTACCTGGGCAATTATGAGTTGCTGTTCAAATCCCACGCCTTCATGACCGGCGCCGATTACGTAGACGAAAAGATAACTCTGCCTTTGCGCTGGCTGCTTATTATTTCCGCCTTCGCGGCGCTGCCGCTGGTCTGGCTGTCGAAATTCAAGCAGGCCGTCGTTCTGGTGTTGTCGTGTTTCATTCTTCAGGCGGCGTTGCCTGCTATCGTTCGCGCCGTCTACGTGCGACCGAATGAAATCTCGATCGAGCGGCCCTACATTGAGCGTCATATTCAGGCGACCACCGCTGCCTTTAGTCTTAACCGCAACGCCACCGAACAACCTTTTACGCCGTCTGGTCAGGGCGTGGTCGATCCCGTCCAGGACGCAACCCTGCTGGCCAATGCCCGGCTGTGGGACCTTCGCGCATACAACGCAACCATCACGCAGATTCAGGCGCTGCGCCCGTACTACACTTTCCCCGATACTGACGTCGACCGCTACTTCGTCAATGGCCGCATCAAGCAGGTGCTGCTGTCGCCGCGCGAAATTGATGTCAGCCAGTTGTCGGCCGAGGCGAGTGAGAGCTGGATCAATCCTCATTTCATCTACACCCACGGCTTTGGCGTGGTGGTCGCCGAGGTCAACAAAATTACGCCCGATGGCCTGCCCGTCCTGCTCATCAAGAACGCTCCTCCGGAGATCAAGTCGCCGGCGTTTCAGCTCACGCGGCCGGAGATTTACTTTGGCGAGAGGACTCAGGACCCAGTCTTCGTTCACACGGCGCGCGAGGAGTTCGACTACCCGTCCGGCGATCAGAACAAGTATTCGACGTACCAGGGCACAGGTGGATTCCCGGTTGGCTCATTTCTCCTGAAGGTTGCCGCCGCGATTTCGCAGGGCGAGCCCAACATTGTTTTCACCGGCTATCTGACCGGCCAAAGCCGCATGATGATTTATCGCGACGTGACAGCCAGATTGGAGCACCTGGCTGGCTTCCTGCACTGGGACAAAGACCCTTACCTGGTGATTACCGATGACGGCCGGCTGGTCTGGATGGTGGATGGTTACACAACTTCTCTCTCTCACCCGTATTCGGCAGTGCTGCCTGTAGCCGGAGTTGACGAAGGCGCAAATTACATTCGCAATGCGGTAAAGGCTACGGTGGATGCCTACACGGGGAAGATTTCCCTATATGTATTCGATCCCAGCGACCCGATCATCCAGGCTTACGAGAACTTGTTCCCCAAGTTATTCCAGCCTGCGTCAGAAATGCCCGCCGATCTGCGCAAGCATGCACGCTATCCGGAGGCTCTTTTTCAGACGCAAGCCGAAGCCTATCGCATCTTCCACATGCGCGATCCGCAGGTGTTCTATAACAAGGAAGACATTTGGGAGATTGCGCGCGATCTGTTCAGCCAGTCCGGACAACCAGAACCGGTAACGCCGACTTACGTTGTGGCCACCTTGCCCGGAGAGAAAAACCCCGAGTACCTGCTGATTCTGCCGTTCACTCCGCGTGGCAAGGACAATTTGATCGGATGGATGGCCGGTCGATGCGATGGCGACCAACTGGGAAAGCTAGTCTTCTATCAACTCCCTAAGCAGCAGTTGATGTACGGGCCAATGCAAATTGAATCGCGCATTGACCAGGACCAGAACATCTCGAAGGACCTGACGCTGTGGAACCAGCAGGGCTCGCGCGTGCTGCGCGGAAACATAATCGCTCTGCCTGTGACGGGCGGATTTCTTTACCTGGAGTCGATTTACATCCAGGCAACTGAAGCTCGCATGCCGCAGCTCAAGAAAGTGGTGCTGGCTATGGGCGACCGGTTGATCTATCGCGACACCTTCGATGAAGCCTTAGCCGATCTGACCTCAGCACCGATGCCAGCAGCAGTTGCGCTGGCTGCCACTACCGTCGCTGCGCCCAGCGAGAAGAACGCATCTTCATTGGCGGGGCGCCTTCACCAGCTTCGGGATCAGGCCGAACAGCTGGCACAAGAACTAGAGAAGCTGGAGAAGGAAACCGTCAAGAAGTAGAACTTGCTCGGGTAGTGGTTCGGGTAGTGGTTCGGGTAGAGCGGCGCTTTAGCGCCGCGTCAGCGGCCAACAAAAGCAGCGGCCTTTAGGCCCCGAGGTACTTTCCGTGATGTCATGAGAAGCGCTCCTATAGCGGATTGTATGGATGTACCGCCGTGGCTAAAGCCAGGTATTTCGGGCTGGCCTGAAGGCCAGCACTACCCGGGCTAACCGAGCGTGCTGACCAGCAACTCCACGGGATGAATCACCTCGCGCCCCATGCCTGCCCATAACTGTTCATGGCACGAAGTCCCGCTGGCGACGAGTGTGCGCGGGCCGCCTTCTTGCTCCGCAACGCGCACCTGCGCAAACAGGTCTTCGCCAACGGCCATGCTCAGCTCGTAATACTCGCGCTTGTATCCGAAGCTTCCGGCCATGCCGCAACATTCCACCGACGACGTGACCACGTCGAAGCCGCACGAGCGCAGAACCTCGATCGTCTGCCATGCCGCGTCGCAGCTTCGCTGCTGGCAATGGGAGTGGTAGAAGACTCGGGTGCCGTGCGGGGATTTGCTGGCGCGGAAAATCTGCGACAGATCTGTGCCGTGTTCTTTTGCGATGGACAATAGCGCCTGCAACGGTTCCATGAAGCTGGCGCGCGCAAATTTCTCCCATGTCCCGGCATCCAACAGATGCTCATAGTCGGAGCGGAACATGGCGAGCACGCTGGGCTCGAGGACGCAAATAACTCTTCCCTTCTCGAGATGAGGCAGCAGCAACTGCGCCAGAGCGCTCGCCTGTCGCCGTGCGGTTGCAATCATTCCTTGCGAAATGGCCGCGCGTCCATCGGGCGACGAAGGACTCAACTCGACGTTGATGCCTACTTCGCGCAAGACACGCATCGCCGCCATGCCTCGTTCCGGCGAACCATAGTTGGTGAACACGTCGGCGAACATCAGCACGTCAGCCGAGGCGGACTTGGCCGCGCGGGGCCGATTGTCCGCATGTTCGTCGCGATATAACTGTTCCCAAGTCTTTCGTGGAAACGGCGGAAGCTTGCGGCGGCGATCGAGTCCGACAACACTCTCCATCAGACCACGTACGAGTGGCAGACGCGTGACCGCATTCGCCATCGCGGGAAAGTGTGCAGCTTCGCCGGCCATGACATGGTAGTTGGCGAAGAACTGCTTTTGCAGCGGAGCGACACGGTCTTCCGACGCGCTGCCCGTCATGGCTCCGAAGGCCGACTTCGCAGCTGACGACGGCTGTTCGAAATTCATGCGCTGCCGCAGGTTCTCATTGAGCCAGGGAATATCGATCCGCACCGGACACTGCGTCACACAGCGCGAGCAGCCGGTGCACAGTTCGCTGAAGCGTGCATTCATCAGCGTGCCGGTACCGGCTTCCCAGGAACCACCGATTCCGCCGGAGTAAGTTTCTCCGCCGAAGGCGTGGCCGCCGACGGTTTCGAAGTTGGCGCAGCAATTCATGCACGCGCTGCAGCGGATGCAGTACAGCGCCTCGTGCAGAATTGGATCTTCGCGCATGCGGCTGCGACCGTTGTCGATCAGCACCAGATGGAACTCGCGCGGCTTCACTGTCTTTCCCGGAGCGGCGAACGATGGCGCCTTCAGCGGCGGGTGCAGGATGCTGACGTACGAGGTCAGCGGCTGTCCGGTGCCGCTGCGCGGCAGCAGCTCGATGAATGTCCCGAAATCGGTGCGCGAAGGCACGACCTTCTCGATGCCGGC
>Ga0187869_10003049_pt1 | contig 12566 bp, 8 predicted proteins | sample June2016WEW_13_1_2_FD_132972 | JGI IMG/M metagenome (GOLD analysis project Ga0187869, IMG submission 132972) | Peatland microbial communities from SPRUCE experiment site at the Marcell Experimental Forest, Minnesota, USA - June2016WEW_13_100 | ecosystem: Environmental > Terrestrial > Soil >...
CGCAAGTTCATCATCATTCTTGGACCAGGTTGTCAAACGGGTGCAAAACTCCAATTAGAAGACGGCCTCTCCCTCCCGAAACAATGTTTCTTCTATCATAGGAAAAGAGGCATATTTAAGACATTTGTCAAAGAGGTTCATTGGCTTACTGTAATTCCTGTAAATACAGGGCAAATACAGGGGCCGATGGCACAACATACTGATTTAATTGACAGTTTTGGATTAGATTCTCCGAAATAACAGGTGATAACAGGAGCGGGAACAGGAAGCAGGAAAACCAAATTTCACCGCAGAGGCGCAGAGGGCGCAGAGGAAGGCAATTGAACGAAAAGACAAGAATAAAAAAGCAGTAAAGCGGGGAGCGGGAAGACCGAGGGCCTCCGGCCCGGCGCTGGGCAATCTTGGAGTGGTGTTTCGCCGGGTTGTACGCGCGGCCTCCGGCCCGGCGCTGGGCAATCTTGGAGTGGTGTTTCGCCGCGTTATACGCGCCACGGAGGCCCCGGACTGGGAACTTCCGGGGTGACGAGGGGTGAGGAGCGGAAGGTGAACGATGAGTGATGAGTGATGAAGCCAATTTCAACTCCCCGATTCCTTCGACATCTGCAATTGATCGGCGGTATTGTACCGCGCAGTAATTTTGTTTTGCCAAACGGCAACGGCTTCGCAGTGAATGGTGAATAGTGAATAGTGAACAGAAAAAGCCGAATTTTCCAAACTCCGCTCGAGATCTGCAATTGGTCGGCGGTATTGTAGCGCACAGTGATTTTGTTTTGCCAAACGGCAACCAGAAGCGGCATCCAGATGCGGCAATAGAAACGGCAACGAGAAGAGGCAACGAGAAGCGGCCAAATGCGGGTAGCGGTGAGGGGGCCGCTTCTCAGGACTGAGGACTGAGGGAGGACGGAGGACTCAGGACTAAGGGCCTTCGGCCCGGGGCTGGAGAATCGACGCCGGGGACGAAACCCTAAATTCAAAACAGCATCGCCGCTGCCGCTTCAGCCGGAAACCCGCAAAGACCTGCACCGCAACACATATCTGTTAAGTTAACGGCATTAGGCCCGACCCTGTTGCGTAAAAAAGGGGTATAAAAACCTTGGTAATGGAGGTACGTCCAAAAACGCAAAAACCGGTCCCATCGACGTATAGTTGCGAATTACGACCGAAGATTGTATACTTTTTCCAGTCTCCAGCGCGCAACTGAAGTTTTTTCGGCCAAAGACCCGGCCCGAAAATGCGGTTTGGATGTTTGGCACTGAAGTTGGTGCATTATTCCGGATCACGCCATATGCGTTTCCAGTGGGATCGCCGCAAGACAATCGATAATGTGAAAAACATGATCAGCGGACTGGAATCATGGAATGAAATCACATTGCCTAAAGTAATCTGAAAGGAGCGTAAAGCCGAGCAATGAAAGCCTACCCCCGATTGACAGGCCTATGTTTGCTCTTGATTTCGATGGGATTCTTTTTCACAATTGATTTTGACAAGGGCTTAGACGTCTTGGGGCTTTGCGGGTTTTTGCTCTGTTTTGTAAGCGGCTGGCTGGTGCTCATCTTTTTTTGGAAGGACGGCGACATAACAAAGTTGAGGCGTATCCATAAGGAAAAAACCCAGGGCCGCGCTTTTCAGGCTATGCTTGTTCAAGAAAGGACGTTTCGCTATCGCGCAATGAGAGGTGCGCGGCGTGCAGTAATGGTCTGTTTACGCATCTTCATGCTGGCAATGGCCATAGCATCCTTATATTTGCTCATATTCAATAAAAGCAGAGCAGACGCCGCAACAATGGAGACACTATATTTTGTGTTCGGGCTATTTGCTTCTTGCTCAATATTTTTTTGCTGGCTCACCTGGCGCTATACCCGCTTGTTCATCAGAATCGAAGGCAAGGGAATCACTGCGTCCACTTATTTTGGTCTGCGATGTGCCGGTTGGGAGGGTATTATTGCACTTCGAGACTGGATTCCTTTTAGAGGCTGGGGCGTCATAAGCAATTTCTTTGCATCTGATTTTACCTTATACAAAATATATACGCACAATCATATGATATCATTTTCAAGCAGCCTGCCCGGCGCTGACGAGCTTGCAAAGCTGATTTCGGAAACAACGGGTCTTGATTGGACGTGAAGTCATTATCATCTTAGGATCTGTCATAAAATAAGCCTATCGAGTTTGGATGTTCTGCGGGATTGGGGGCAGGTCTTACATCCCGCAGGCAAATCACCTGATCTTCATGATCAAGCACACAGCCTGATACCTCTTGACGGTCTCCATTCTCCCAACCGGAATAATTCACCCTTAGAGTGCCCATTTCAATGCCAAAAAAGGGCCTTTAAGCCGTGAAAACGCCATCCCCATCGTTCCTTCTCACGGAATATCAAGCACTTCACCTGGCCCGACCCCCGACGAACAGAACATATGTTAAAAAATCACAGATTTAACCTATTGGCAAGCTGTAAGTAGTAAAGGCGAGTTTTCGCTATGGTTTCGCACTGATGTTCGGTATTATGCCGGAAGGCTGCGTGGCTGGTGAGAAGACGGCCGACATCCCGGCGAGAACTTCGTGGCGGGATGGTGGGAATCTCCTTTCCACAGGCGGCGTATGTCTCAGTTGCACTTAGGGATCGCTCATACGAAGACATTTATGAGCATCTCGTTCAGGAGCGTGCTTATAACGCGAAATTTCCGGTTTAAACAGGATTTCAGGTTTAAGTAATATGTGTGGCTCCGGCAGATTTGCATATCCCGCGGAGGAAGTAATTGCCATGAGGTCTTCCAATCATGCTGAGAAATTTGTCTTTTTGGGATTCGTTATCTCTCTGCTTGCCCTGCCGGCACTTTCGGGCTGCTCGCAAACGTGCCCAGAGAAGATAACCGGAGACAGCTGTTACATATCGTCGATAGAGGGAGGCCAGTTGCAGCGGAGCGTTGGAGATAAAAAGAAAGATCCGGGGCCTGCGAAACAGTGCGATAAGGTCGGCTCGAATGACACTTTTGTAGCCGGGCCGAACGTAAAAGCCGAGTTCACTATGTCGAACAAGAACCTGATAAGAATTGGCAGTCAGTCTAAGATACAGTTTTTCGAGTGTGGTGCAAAGTGCACAAGAGTATTTCTTTGCTACGGTACAGCTCGCTTCGACAGCAAGAGTGAGGATGCCCCCATCCGGGTAGAAACCCCGTTCGGCAAGGTTCAGGCCCCGGCAGGCTGCGTTTTTGACCTCTACGTCAGCGACCGGTCCGTAGAGTTGGTCTCACGGGAAGGTACGGTCGACTTTATTCCTGACCCCGACTCGAAGAAGTATCAAGTTCTTCCAGACTCATTCATCGCTGGCGGCGATGAACTGGCGACGTCCACGTCGAGCCAGATAACAGCGGACTGGAAGGACTGGAATAGGGGCCGGGACAGCGAGTTGGGCAATGACGTCGCCTGGGTCGCCGTCTTAGCTTGTACCGTTGCGACGATTAGCTGCGCCACCGAGTATGCCGGATGTTCTCCAAGAATCTTTACTTCAATGGCGATTTTCGCGATGGCTTGGGCTGTGCTGCTGCCTTATTACTGGGAGGTGGCAGGCAACGAGCTTCTGGCGAGCTTTCAGGGGATTCTCCTGGCGCTCTCGGGCGGCCCGCTTCGGCGTCAGGCGGATGTTTACAGGGGCAAAGAGCGTCTCGAGGTCCGGGGCTGGGAGAAATATGGGCTGTGGTTGTTGTTGTTGCTGATACTTCCGCACTTCGTTAAACTCCCTTTCCATCCTAACGTTGTCCTCGAGTATTACCCCCTGGTCGACAAGTGGCTCGATGCCGTTTTACTGCTGTTGGGGTATTTCTCAGTCGGTCACGGTGTCAAATCTCTAACCGAAGCTCAAGCAACCCCGAGCGACATGAAGTGGTGGCATAACAGGGGGTGGCTTCTGCTTGCATTGGTCCTCGTTGTGTACGGCGGGCATGAAATCGCATATAGAATCGATTATTCGTTTAAGTTCGATTCCGTAACTGAAGCGGCCAATATCCTCATGCCTAGCTACTTCAAGTGGGCCTTCTCCGTCTTGAAAATATCCACGACCGCCCTGTATTTGTGGCTGGTAATGCGTACGCTCCCACGTCATGCGAAATGTGCCGTTTGTCCTGAATTGGAATGCGGGCGCTAAGGATATCAAGCGCTGAGAAGTGTAAAAGAAGCGGGGAGCAAAGGGCAGTGAATAGTGAATAGTGAATAGTGAACAGAAAAAGCCGAATTATCTGAACTCTACTCTACACCTGCAGTTCCTTCTTCGACAATATTGTACCGCGCAGTAATTTTGTTTTGCCAGACGGCAACGAGAAGCGGCAAAAAGACGGTAGCGAGGAGCAGGGAGTAGGGAGCGTGAAGGGTGAAAAGGGAAGGTTGAGGGTTGCCCCCTTTTAATGGGCACAGCCAGAAGGCATCCCGCGAACGCCCGACGCGGACCCTCACTTCGTTTCGGGTCCCCGCTATACGCATCGCCACAGGCCATACGTCCAGTCCGCGCCCGATCTTTCGGTGAGGGCGGACGATATAGACGCGCAATGCGGTCGCCTTCCGCGCTCCGCGAAGTACATCGCTGAGGGATGCCCGCAATCTATATGGCATTATCTTACCCAGTGTTGTTCATAGTCTGTCTTACGAGGTGGAATCTGACCGGAGGGGCCTCCCATAAAAAGTATGATCCGGACATGGAAAAGTTGATCGCGCTTTTGTGTGGTCAATGTTCAGGAGAGCTGTACGTAACAAAGGCTGGATTCTGCCTCTTGGGTTAGGTGCAGTATAAATAATTGGCCGTGTGACTCGCCAAAATTGGCGCATTTTCCGAGGCCACCATAGTAATTTCGGTTATGTAAGGTGGCAACCTCCGGCCTGATCGTACGGTCGCAACACTATTGCTCCGACTAAGTCTTTATCCTATTCTATGGTCTATGGCTCAATTCTCTCATGGACCGAAACGGCAGCAGCCCGTAAAGCCGTGTCCACTCTACACCACTTGGACCGGTCGCGGTGATAGTAAATGCTGTGCAAATGCTTGAATCCATCACAGTGCAAATTATACTGGCAAGATTAAGAGATGGCATTCAGGAAAATCTACGGGGTTGAGAGCCTGCCCCTGTGGAGGGCCAGATCCTTGACACTCACGGCTGATTTGTGTAATTTTAGATCGATGAAGTTTTTTTTGTAAGTTTATGGGAAGAATTAGAAATTCCGAAAGTGGCAGAGCTGTCTGTTGATTGAATGCCGTGATCCTAATGTCTCCTTGGATCTATGCGAGATGAACACAGAACAAATTGTTCAACCCTACGGCAGATTGGAAAATGAACTCCTTCAGGGCGACAAGAGCCTCTGGGAGTCCCTGCTACAAATCAAACAAGCTGCTGGGAGCTTTTGGAGAACTCGGAGACTACGTTGGTACACCGATCATGGCATCCATCACTCTCAAAGTGTGCTCAAAATAATCGAGGATATTCTCGATCCACTTGACAAACTTAATCCTAGTGACCAGTACATCCTCAAGCCTGAAGAGTTGTATATTCTTATCACCGCATGCTACCTCCATGATATAGGTATGCAGGATCTCAGAGTTGACGGTGTCGAAGGAAGCCCGAACCTCGAACAGGAGACAGAGATACGCCGGACCCATCCCGACCGGGCAGCTAGATTAATCCGAGAAAATGTTATCTATCGCGGAGATGGGAACCGGCCTAAAATCCCACTTGATATCGATGGTGATTTCATAGGCCCTGTTTCCCTCGTTGTCAGAGCACATGGCACTGATTATTTTACCGACAGCATTCACCAGATGAATACTGACCATTTCATGCCACGGAATAAGCCATATAGAGGCCCCTTTCTAGCTGCTTTGCTCCTAATGGCTGACGAATTGGATTTGCATGAGAAAAGGGTCTCGGAGTGCCTGAGGCCTGAAAATATTTCGCTGGAAAGATTTTACTCCGAATCACTCCTGCACATTTACAAACATCACTATATCAGGGGTGTCGAGATCGATGGAGACATCACCAACAGGACAATTACACTAACATTTTCATTCCCCGATGAGAATCCCAGTTATGCTGCAAAAATTGAATCTTGGGTGGTTACTAAACTGCGCCAGCAGCTCAGGCTCACTCGGGGCTTCTTTTCGGAGGAGCACCTGCGCTGGGACAGTAAGATCAGGCTAAGGCGCGGTTCTGCTGTGTATAGTCCTAGGCTGAGTCTGCCTGATCGAGCCCTTCCCTACCTCGACCAGGAGTTCAATAAGCTCCGGCTTATCGACAGAGAGGCTCTTATTGATGAGCTTAAGGGTTTTGCCAAGAATGGTGTGTCTAGTCCGAAGGTAGTGCATGTGAAATGCATTGACAACAGTGATGCGGAAGCGATAAGCAAGTGGCTTTTTGCCACCAGCAAGTGCCATGATCTGTACTGTGATGGCGTGGAATTTGAGCCCTCGGATACTTACACAATCAGAGATCTGCAGGAGCGAACCGAGTTATTTCTCCGAGTGAATAGGGCGGGCGTTTTTGTTGCTTCCGCAGTCCATAATCTTGTAGACAAGAATGTCGCAGAATGGCTATATGGAGAAGGTATCGAGTTCATGACTCGAAATACACAAAACCCAGTCGCTGTCTTACTTTTTACTAAGGATGATCTTCCACCCCAAAGAATTCCGGTTAGCGAATATATGCTTGGGTGTTTTGGTGAAGATGATGTTCACGAGTATTTCAAAAATGTGCTTGGTTGCAGGGATGATGAGTGTGATTTACTGATGGCTTCGCTTGATCCGGGTAGTCTTCCACCGGATAGTCTAATAACCAAACTAGATCTAATTCGTAAGACCTGGGTAAGTACTGTATGAGCGATAATTGCGGATTGCATATACCTGCTCCTGTGCGGGCGATATATGAGGATTATGAGAACAGCCTCGAACCATCCCTTAAGAGAGCCGTACGAGCATGTGCAATCCCTGTCAGGTTGAACGAAGAGCTTGCGCTCAGGATATTCAAGACCAATTATGTAGGCTGCAACGGCGATTCGAAGGCTGTTCTAGAAGAGCTTGTGGAACTGCCTTTCATAAGTCAGTGGCCAGATGGCACGATTAAATATTCAGCTTCAGCACGCAATTACTTTGACGGAAGCCTCCGCGAGGAACTCGATGATCAGACCTGTGGGCCTGACGTAAGTTATGCCAAACTTAATCATCTGATCGCCGGTTTTTTCCACGAAGAAAAAGAACGTATCTCTGAGCATCTTCTGGGGAGTAACCGGCAGGTACGTCAATTGGTGCTCAATGAGGTCCTTCACGAAATACCCGCCGACGCAGTGCGAGCGATGGAGGAATTGAGCGACTTTGTTGCGCGCTCGCCGAGTGGCTGTGCTCTTTCGGATGCCCTTGCTGCGAATAACATTATTGAGTTACGAAGATCATATGTGGGTCAGCTAGAGACTTTTGATGCGCTTTTCATTAATGCCAGAATACTGTATGAACGATGCCAATACCTAGATGCTAAACCTCTACTGGAAAAAATATATGATTCCTATATGCAGCTGAAATATGTTCATGCCACATTATCCAAGAAGCGAATGTTTCTTGCCGCTATTTCCATGCATTTTTTGGGTTTCATATTTGTAAAGGAATGCAAATATCCCAAGGCCATTAAAGTTCTACTGGAGAGCGCAAACTTGGGCTATCATCTCCAAGAGAATTTTCATACCATTGTAGCTCTCACCACCCTTGGGAATGCCTATGTTCAGTCGAGGAAATATCCCGATGCGGTAAGAGTTCTCGAAGAGGCCCTGGGGCTCAAGCCAGACGATCAGCAGAGGGCCATGATCCTCACCACCCTTGGGAATGCCTATGTTCAGTCGAGGAAATATCCCGATGCGGTAAGAGTTCTCGAAGAGGCGCTAGAGCTCAAGCCAGACGATCAAAGCAGGGCCATGATCCTCAACACCCTCGGGAATGCCTATACGAATAATGGCAACTATTCTATGGCCAAGCCAGCATTAACGGAAGCCCTCGATATCTCCTTGGCGAAAAAGCTGATTAGATCTGCATCAACTGCGTATCTGTTCATGGCACAAATGTATGAAAGATTTGGAGAATTGAAATCGGCTTTTGATACGTATAATAAGGGTGCAGAGTGGGACGAACATCATAACAATGAACAGCCAGCCACCAAAAAAAGAGCGGCTGCAGCCAAGCTCAAGGATAAGTTTTAACATATCTCCGCTGTTAGCAATACCTCCTCCGAACATAGCATCTTATCCGCAAACGAGCGTGCTATTCTGGCAGGGAACTGCCTGAAACTCTCGTTGACACTGTACGTACCAATCCGTTCATTGACCATCTGCTCAGGCTCAGAGGCAGTCCACACAGCTCGCCAATTTCGAAAGAGTCCAGTCTGCGGCGATTCGGTAAGCAAATCGTTCGAAAACGGCAAGTATTTTGGCTCCCTATTTCTCAAGGCCGAGGAGAGATTTCTATAAATATGCATATTCGATTGGTTTCGCGTTGACTTTGCAGAGACCCAAAAGTATTTACTCTAGAATTCTCAGACATCCATGGAGACGATTGATGTCAAATCCAAAAAGTTTCATTTCGTATAGCTGGACCACCCCAGACCATGAAAACTGGGTACTAGCGCTTGCAACTGAGCTACGGGAATCTGGTGTTGATGTCATTCTGGATAAGTGGGATCTCAGAGAGGGGCACGATGCGCATGCATTTATGGAGAAGATGGTCACCGACCCTGAAATCAAAAAGGTCATTTTAATTTGCGATAAGGCGTACGCTGATAAAGCGGATGGCCGGACAGGCGGCGTTGGGGTTGAGGCGCAGATTATCTCGCCTGAGATTTATGCAAAGCAAGATCAAGATAAGTTCGTGGCCGTATTAAAAGAACGTGATGAGAGTGGCATGCCATTCTTGCCTGTATACTACCGGTCTAGAATTTACATAGACCTTAGCGATCCCAGTACATATGCTGATAACTTTGAGCGGTTACTTAGATGGATATATGATCGCCCTTTGTACACAAAACCGGAACTTGGAAAAACACCAAGTTTTCTGTCTCAAACCGAAACTCTAATCGACATTGCCACTTCATCTAGGCTCCGACGCGCTATTGATAGCATCAAAATGGGCCGATCTTATGCAAATGCTGCCGCTGAAGATTATTTTCGGACGCTCGCAGAGGAATTTGAGAAATTGAGAATTCCAACCGATTCAGACCCATTCGACGAGGCAGTGATCCAAAGTATTGAAGCATTCCTCCCATACCGAAACGAGGCAATTGAGATGTTCCACACTCTTGCTCTCTATCTGGATACAGAGGATACAAGGAGAATACTACATCGTTTTTTTGAACAGCTCATTCCGTATATGGAACGACCAGAGCATGTTAGAAGTTATAGAAAATGGGATTTTGATAACTTCTGTTTTATCATTCATGAACTGTTCCTTTACGCACTTGCGGCATTAATGCAACATGAGCGCTTTCATTCTTGCGCGTATCTTCTAGCTGCTGACTATTACATCGAAGGCTACTCTGAATATGGCCGCGACGTCATGGTTTCGTTTGAAGTACTCCGGAAGTACATGGAATCATTGAAGCATCGAAATGAAAGACTTAAACTAAGGCGCTTGTCTTTACGCGCAGATCTCCTTAAAGAACGATGCAAAGGCGTTGGGGTCAGCTTCCAACAAATAATGCAGGCTGATTTTATTGTGTTTATTCGAGATCACTTGGACCGGCCTGGTGGGCCTTGGCACTGGTGGCCTGAAACCCTTCTTTATGTCCGTCCAGGAATCTTTGAGATCTTTGGTCGATCACGATCAACAGACTATTTTAATAGAGCAAAGGTACTTTTCGGCATAGACAAAAAAGAAGCTATTGAGCCTCTTTTGCAATATTTTGAATCTGAAAAAAATGCGGTGCCTAGATGGGAATTTGAGTCTTTTAATCCGCGATATTTAATGGGATTCGAGCAGATTGCGACGAAACCATAAGTGGAAATGGAGCCGAATCTTTATTGCCTGTTCCTGTCAGAATAGGATTCTGAGCCTTGCGTCTACGATCAATCAAGGCTTCCTCACTGTGATCCGGGATGATCAACAAAGCTTGCCAGAAGGTAGAATCTGACCGGAGGGGCCTCCCATAAAAAGTATGATCCGGACATGGAAAAGTCGATCGCGCTTTTGTGAGGTCAATGTTCAGGTGAGTGAGAATGCGCGTTTTGGCTGAGAAGAAGACAATGCAGTCAGGATTGCGGGTGCTGATTTGATACGAAGTCGCATTCAAGCGCTCACTGCGTTGTCTTCGTCGTTGGCTCCTCGACGTACTATGGTGTACGCCTGCGTCGCCTCCTCCTCGCCGCCTTGTGATCATCTTGAATGCAACTCCGTATCACAGGGGCACGACATGCGTCGCCATCTTTGACGAGGCATGTATACATGCCTCAGCTGCGGACGTGCAGCTAATCCCTTGACTTTTTTGCTCACTTGCCTGTAATGATTTGCCCTCTGCCCTTCCCCCGAGGAATGCTCTTCGTGGATCCTGGCAGTTACTCCTAAAACGATTGTGGAGGTGCAATGAAGACCATCCAGTCCATGAGCTACAAGCCCGAGCCGATAAACGGAGGATACACGGACAGGATTCTCCGACTTGATGTGAGTTCATATGCGGTTTCGATTCAAGAACTCCCGCCCGAATTCAAGGAAAAATATATCGGTGGCCGAGGCTACGCCCTGAAGCTCATCTGGGATGAGACGACAAAGGATACACGATACGACAGCCCGGAAAACGTTCTGGTGATGGCCGGAGGCCCGCTGTGCTGCGAGCCGCGATTTCCAGGGGCCGGCAAATTCATTATCGGCACCATATCCCCGCTCACGGACACCTTCATCGATTCGAACATCGGCGGCCACTTCTCGTCCCTGCTCAAACTCTGCGGATTCGATGCCCTTGCCATTTCCGGGATCAGCGAAAAGGAAGTGGTGCTGATCGTGGACGGAGACAAGGGAACCATAGAGATCGCAGAAGCCCCTTCCTATGGCGAGGCCGTGGACGGGGGCGCCCTGTCCTACGGCGAGGCGTTGATGCGTGAGTTCAATGGGGGTGGATTCGATGAAGACGTCGCCCTCGTGACCACCGGAATCGGGGCGCTTCACGCGAGATTCGGGATCGTAAACAGCCTCTTCTATGACAAGCGAAGGGAGAGGGTGAGATCCAAGCAGGCCGGGCGCGGCGGAACGGGCACCGTGATGCGCCGCAAAGGTGTCAGGGCCGTGATCGTTCGCTCGAGCTCCGAGCGGATCGGGGCCAACCACCCCATTGACGATGCGGGGGTAAAGCAGGCGGGAAGCAGTCTCAAGAAGGGCGTAAGCCAGATGGACCGCCAGCAGCTGCGGCTTTCCAGCTGGGGGACACCGGTTTTGATCGAATACATGGACAAGTACCACCTGCTGCCCGTGAACAACTATCAGTATGGCTCCCATCCTGATGCCAAGGCTATCTTCGCCGATGTTTTCCTGAAAAGCTATTTTGAGAAAAAACTCCCGGACGGGTGCTACTTCGGGTGCAATCTCGCGTGCGCCAAGTCAGGCGAAAACGTGACCCTGCAGCACGGCTCGAGGGCGGGTGCGCGGGTAGGAGTGGACGGACCCGAGTATGAGACGGCCGGCGCCGTGACCTGCATGGGCATCTTCGATCCCCAGTTCATCATGGAGTTCAACTGGTATTGCGATGAGTATGGCCTGGATACCATCTCCATGGGAGTTTCGGCCTCCTTTTTGATGGAATGCGCCCAGCGGGGATATCTCACCAAGGAGGACACGGGCTATGAGCTGAAATGGGGAGATGTGGAGGCCGCCCACAGATTGATTGAGGAAACGGCCTTCGGCCGGGGAATCGGCAGGGTGTGCGGCGACGGCGTGCACCGTGCGAAAAAGTGGGTGGCCGAGCGTCATGCCGCCAGAACGGGCGAGCCGATCGAGGCAATTTTGGACGAGCTCGAGAAGTTTGCCATGGAAACCAAGGGGCTTGAGTTCTCCATGTACATCAGCAAAGAATCCCTGGCACAGCAGGGAGGCTACGGCTTTGCCCTCAAGGGGCCCCAGCATGACGAGGCCTGGCTCATCTTCATCGACCAGGTCCACAAGGAGCTTCCCACGTTCGCAACCAAGGCCCAGGCCCTCAAGTGGTTTCCCATGATCCGCACCTGGTTCAACGCGGTGGGTCTGTGCAAGCTTCCCTGGATCGATGTGCGCCATCCCGAGGCCGCCAAGACCGACAAGCCCGCTCAGAACCAGCCGACCCTCGCCTATTACGTTCAGTATCTGAACGCTACCGTGGGCTCTAAAAAATCCCTCCAGGACGTCCTGAAGGACTCGGAGCGGCTCTACCTTCTGCAAAAGCTCATCAATTTGCGAAACGGCAAGGGAACGAGGAAAAGCGACCGCATTCCCCTAAGAGCCATGGGACCGGCTTTTCTCAACGAGTATGAGAGCAGGGCCGAATACTACTCCGATTGGCTCAAGGAGCGGCTCAACGGAGCGGAGCTTCCAGCC
>Ga0187869_10003069_pt1 | contig 12513 bp, 20 predicted proteins | sample June2016WEW_13_1_2_FD_132972 | JGI IMG/M metagenome (GOLD analysis project Ga0187869, IMG submission 132972) | Peatland microbial communities from SPRUCE experiment site at the Marcell Experimental Forest, Minnesota, USA - June2016WEW_13_100 | ecosystem: Environmental > Terrestrial > Soil >...
ATCGAAGTCAAGGTCTACATGGTCCGGGCCAGCTACGACCAGAAGCCGTACCGGCGCCTGATGATGGAGACCTACGGCGCGAGCGTGGTGGCTAGCCCGAGCGAGGAGACGGATGCCGGCCGGGCGATTCTGGCCGAGCACCCCAACAGCACCGGCTCGCTCGGCATCGCCATCAGCGAAGCCGTCGAGGACACCGTCAAGCGTGAGGACACGCACTACGCACTCGGCTCTGTGCTCAACCACGTCCTGCTCCATCAGACCGTGATCGGGCTCGAGTCCATCAAGCAGATGGAGATGGCAGGAGAGGAGCCCGACACCATCATCGCCTGCGCCGGCGGCGGCTCCAACTTCGCCGGGATCGCTTTCCCGTGGCTCGGGCTAACGTTCCGCGGCGGTCGCAAGTATCAGATCATCGCCGTTGAGCCGGAGGCCGCCCCGAGCATGACTCGCGGTCGCTACGCCTATGACTACGGCGACACGGCCAAGATGGCGCCGATGGTCAAGATGTACACGCTGGGCCACGACTTCATCCCCGAACCGATCCACGCCGGCGGCCTCCGATATCACGGCATGTCACCGCAGGTGAGTCTCCTCAAGCACGAAGGCTTCATCGAAGCCCGCAGTGTTCATCAACGGCCATGTTTCGAGGCGGGCATCCAGTTCGCTCGCACCGAGGGCCTGATCCCGGCACCCGAGTCGACGCACGCCATCCGCGTCGCGATCGATGAGGCGCTGGAGGCCAAGCGGTCGGGCCAGAAGAAGGTCATCCTCTTCAACCTGTCCGGCCACGGCTACTTCGACCTGAGCTCGTATCAGCGCTACCTCTCGGGCCAGCTCGAGGACTACGAGTATCCGGCCGAAGAGGTCAGGCATGCCCTCGAGGCCGTCGAGGCGTAATCCCGTCCGCACCGCAAGGAAAGAGCCGCGCTCTTGCGCGGCTCTTTCGATTCAGGGCTCGGATCGGTTGGTGGGCAGGCCGATCGCTGGAGGAGGCGCTAGTGTTATGATGGCTACACCCGCAAGAGGCGCCGACAGGTGACCGCATACGCCTACCTCCGCAAGTCAGTCGTCCACGATCCGACCCGCGAGAACTCCGAGGCGATTCAAGAGGCTGCGGTCCGGGCGATGGCAGCCCGCCACGGCGACGCCGACACCCTCGTCCTGCTCTCCGATTGGGACAAGTCGGGTAGGCTCGGCCGATCCAAGAGGCCCGGATATGACGGGCTCTGGAAGGCGATCGAGTCCGGCGCCTGTACCGCCGTCTACAGCTACAGCATGTCGCGCCTGGCCCGCTCCGTCTCCGAGCTGACAAAGCTATTCGAGACGTGCGCGGCGCAAGGCATCCCGGTCCGGCTCGAGGCCGACGTGGTAGACACTTCGACCGCCTCGGGACGCATGACGGCCGCGATCCTGGCATCGGTGGCAGCGTTCGAGGCCGACGTGGCAGGGGAGCGGATGCGAGCCGCGATGGTCGCCAAGAGCGCGCGAGGCGAGACGTTGCGGACCGTGCCGCTGTACGGCGACCGGCCGAACCACGACGTTGACGCCGTACTCGCGGCATGGCACGAGGCGGGCAGTTTCAACGGCACGGCCCGGCTCCTGAACGAGCGGCGAGTACCCTGTCGGAACTCCCGGCGCGGCTGGTGGCCGTCGTCAGTGGCACGGCTCATCCGCCGCCTTGACCCGTCGGTCGGGATCTCCACTCAAGGCGCCAGGCCAGGGCCCGCTAACTACCTACTGGCCCGCCTGCTTCGGTGCGGGACCTGTGGCACGCCGCTGACCGGCAAGCGGGATCGCGACGGCAACGTCCGCTATGCCTGCCGGCTCGCGGCCGGACCTCATCCGCGGGCATCGGTGCCGGAAGCCGCGATCCTGCCCGCGATCCAGGAAGAGGTGGCTCACCTGCGAGCCCCAGAGGCGATCGAGACCGCCGGCGACGATACCGAGCGCGCCGAGCTCGAATCGCGACGGGCCAGGGTTATCGAGTCCTTCATGGACGGCACGATCGACCGCGCCGATCGTGATCGTCGGCTAGCGGCCATCTCCGACGCCCTGGGACGGCTTGAGACGCGCTCGGAGGTTGTGGCGATACCGGCCGTCGATTGGTCGCAGTCGTCTGCCACGCTCAACGGCGTTCTACGGGCGCTGTTCGAGCGGGTCGACGTGGACCCGGAGACATTCCAGCCGCGCCCCGATGGCTACGTCTGGCGCGTGCCGGAGTGGCGAGCCGACTAGGGCCCGATAGGCACCCGCCGCTAGGCTCCGGGGGCCGCCCGCTCCCGCTAGTCGCCGAGCGATCCCCGTAAGGCCAGCCGAGCGGCCGCGACGGGCGGCCTATCCGGCGATAACGTCGGGAGAGCGATGAACCTCCCGCCAACGCCGCTGTCGGATGGCCGCTGCCGTTCCGTTGCCCCGGCAGTCGCCACAGAATCTCCGGCCGCCCTTCGGCAGAGTTGCCCCGCAGCCCCCGCACAGACGCGAGCCACAGCCGGCAACCGACAGCAGCAACTCAACCGCGAGCCCGCCGTACAGGCCGCCGGATGACCGTAGGAGTCGTGGGTGCCCGTCTTTGCCAAACGATAAGAACTCCTCGACCCCGGCGAGCAACAGGTGGCGGTTGACAGTCCATGCCAGGTCCCGCGATGCGCGAGCGGTTCGGACCGCTCTACTGACCCGCAGCGCTTCCGCGAAGTCGCGGCTCACACCCCGCCAGAAGTCGAGCGTTTGCCTGGCTGGCAGAACCGAGGGCGCCGGCTCGCTAAACGCCTCCTGAAGCGCACCGTACTGCGCAGCAAACGCCCGGATCGTCTGGTCGTCAGCATCCCCGAGGCCCGCGAACCCCTTCAGCATCTCAACGGTCGGATAGACCTCGCAGCGATCAAGGCGCGCGGTCAGGCCGGGGCCCGTCTTGCCCTGCGGATTCTCCATGGTCATGAGGAGCTGCCTCTGCTCGCGCCATTCCCCCCATGGCAGTGGGCCGACCTGAGCGGCCGTCCATGCCTGGGCCGTGGCCGGCAACAGGACCGGCCAGTCAAACACGAGCTCGTTTCCCTCTAGCCGGACCCTGGACGGCCGACGCCAGCCGACTACATGGCTTTGGCTCGCGGCGCGCTCTAGCTCAGGTTCCCGGAATTGCCAGGCTGGAGCCTTTCCCTGCCTTCCCTTCCCGATGGGACGCGAAGCGTTGATTTGGTCCATTGTCTCGCCAACTTCGTTACGTTCTGTCACGTTCTGAGCGGGCCTGAGTGCTGCTCAACGCAGGATACTACGTGCAATGAGACGTGCAACAGGTCCTAGTGGCCGGTCCCTTCGGGTGGCTCGGATACGGGCCCATCTAACCGCGGCGCAGGTCGCGGCGAAGCTCGAAGTGTCAACGCAGCGCATCTACATGCTGGAGGCGCTGGGGGCCGTTACCGAGGCCGCCGCCGCCAAGTACCACGCCGCTGTCGCCGCTGCGACAGTCGAGCGCGACGGATCGGCCGACCCCTATGCCGCCGCTATCGTTCAGCTCGCGGGGTTGGCTCGCAATGGCTGAGCCGACTGCCATCCGGCGCCCTCTACGCCTGGGCGATCTAACGCCGCCGCAAGCCGCGCTCGTTCGGGCTCTGTTGGCGCAGACAAGGAAAGCCGGACCGGCGAATGTGACTCCCGGTCCGGCTGCGCCGGAGGTGCACCGACATGCACGACCGACCTAATCAGTCTGGGCCGGAGCCGGCCGGAATGTCCAGTGCCGAAGTTGCCGCGCATCGGCTCGCCGTTCTGGCGAGGATATTGCGACAGACCGCGAGACCCGCCGAGGCCCTCGTCTGCGACAACATCGCCAGCCTTCTCGCGCCGGCCGCTCCCGACTCGGAGCCCGCCGGCGCGATCCTGCCACGACTCACGTTGGTGCGGCCATGAACGCCGAGCGCGAGCAGGCTGTTCAAGCCGCCGTCGACGAGATCGAACGCCAGTTTGCCCATCTCGGCGGACCGAGGCATTTTCAACCTAGGACACAAAAGGTCTCCACCCGGCGCCGAGGTCGCGCCGCCGAGACGATCCTGCTCGGCCGGCAGGCCCGGGCAATCCTGGCCGAACGCGACGCCATGACCCTTCGCCAACTCTATTACGCCCTCGTCTCGACCGGAGCACTCCCGAAGACCGAGGCCGCGTACGGCAAGCTCAAGCGGTTGGTTGTTGACCTCCGCGAGGATGGCACGATCCCGTGGGGCTCGATCGTCGACCATGTTCGGGCCGTCTTTGCGGTCCGCACTTTCGATGGCATCGAGGACCTGCTGACCGACTCGGCCATGCTCTATCGCCGAAATCTCATGCGGGACCAGCACTACTCCGTCCAACTCTGGGCCGAGTCTGACTCCATCGGCAGCGTTATCGCCCCGGTGGCCGAGCGCTACACGATCCCGACATTCATCGGCCGCGGCTACTCGTCTCGTGGTTATCTCTGGACGGCCGCTCAGGATGCAGTGGCAGCGCACCAGAGCAGCAAGAGGGTGATCATCTTCCACGTCGGCGACTTCGACCCGTCTGGGGAAGATATCTTCCGGGACCTCGAGCAGACGTTCCGCCTATACGCGGCTGCAATTCAGGTCGGGCGAACGGTTGCCGGCTTGCGCCAGGTCACCGCCGCCGCCCGCCTCTTTGTGGGCGAGCTCGCCGACGCCATGACCGATACGGGCTGGCTCGACTTCGAGCGCCTGGCTCTGACCCAGGAACAGGTTGACGAGTACCGCCTACCTTCGAGGCCACCGAAGGCGAGCGATCCACGAACCGCAGGGTTCAGCGGTCGAGGCTCCGTTGAAGTCGAGGCTCTACCCATCGAGGTCCTGGTGGACATCGTGGACCAGGCCATTCTCGGGACCATCGACCCGGCGGCGCTTCAGGTTGTCGAGGCCGCCGAGAAGTCGGAACGCGACATCATGCGTCGCATCGCCAGGACGCCGATTGAGCGGTTGCGGGAGGCCGCGTCGTGAGCGGCTGCCCGACTTGCGGGGTGAACATGCCGCCCCGCGGCAACTTGCCGCCGTTCGTCGCCGACGTTATCGCCGAGCGTGCCCGGTTGGCGATGGTCGATCCCGAAGGCGAAGGCGATCAGCTCGCCGTCCTGCCGCGACGCTTCGACTGGCTCGCGAACGATTGGGAGCCCGAGCGGATCGGCTGGCAGACTGGCGCAACTTGGCCGCTCGATGGCGTGAAGGCCCGCGCGATCCTCTTGCACCTAAGTGAACCTGAAGGCCAGCCGCGGCATAGGGTCGTGGTCCGGCCGGGTGGGACCCCGCTCGACCAGCGCGCCATCCTCGAACGTCTCGGAGCGGACCTGTCGCGGCAGAGCGGCATGGTGCGATGCCCGGCCCACGAGGATCGCGCAGCGTCGCTCTCGTGGCGCTGGGACGGCGAGAAAGCGCTGCTCCACTGCTTCGCGTCGTGCACCTTCGATGAAATCAGGGCCGCGCTGTGAGGTCCTACTACCAGGACGACCTGGTCGTCATCTACCACGCCGATTGCCGCGAACTGCTGTCATCCGTCGAGGCGGACGTACTCGTGACGGACCCGCCGTATGGGATCGCCCTCGAGAACCACGGGCGCCGAGATGGACGCAGAGCTAATCGCGACTGGACGATCCTGAACGATGGGGACGGCGAGGTTGGCCAGGCGGTAGCCGATTGGGCAGCCGATCAGGCGTTGCCCACGGTGATGTTCGCGACCCCGATGCGTCCCTGGCGCGGCGAGTGGCGACAGTTTCTCGTCTGGGACAAGGGGGAGCATGTCGCGGGCGGAGGCGACGTAGCGACCTGTTGGAAGCCGACCTGGGAACTGATTCAGGTCGCTCGGACTGGCCCCTTGAATGGGCGACGCGACTCGGCGGTTATCCATATCAACGCGGTCGCCGCTGACTACGCCCTGCACCCCGCGCCGAAGCCGGTCGCCCTGATGAAGTACCTCCTCGTCAAGATCGGCGGAGGTACCGTCCTGGACCCCTTCATGGGCTCCGGCTCGACTCTCGTGGCCGCCAAGTCCCTGAACCGCCGCGCTATCGGCATCGAACTCGAGGAACGCTGGTGCGAGTCGGCCGCCCGCCGCTGCTCGCAAGGCGTACTCGGGCTGGGGGCCTCATGAACCACGCCTTCGAAGATGACCTCAGAGCCACCCTCGGAGGTGCGAGGTGAGCATGACAACGGCGGTTGAGCGGCGAGTCCTGAGCGACCACGACCTCGCCGACCTGAGGACCATCGCGGCCTACGTCGCCGTGAGGCGATTGTGGAGCGCGAACGAATGGCGACGGCATGTCCCCTCGCTCGACGCTCGTATCCGCGATCGTGGCGGACATCCGAAGGATTGCCCGCTCTCTCGGGTCGTAGCCCGCGAGTGGAACCCCGCCCCGGAGTACCCGAACCTCCAGGACCTGATAAACGAGTGGGAGGCAGTCCCATGACGCTGCTCGACGACCCCGAGCTCGGTCTCGGCAGCGGAGGCCCGTCGGAAGACGATGCGCCCGCCCATCTGACCAAGCAATCCGCTGCCGCCTGGTACTTCTCCCGAATGGCTGGCGATCGCGTCCGGTACGACCACGGTCGCGGTAGATGGCTCATCTGGGCCGGGCACCGCTGGCAGCCGGACGAAGACGGCACTATCGAGCGGCTCTGGCTCGAAACCCTGGCCGATCGCTACCGGCTCGCGCTCCACGCGGACGATCGGCAGCATGCCCTCGCCGAAGTCCAGACGGCCGGTGCGACCAATGCCGCCGTAACCGCCGGGCTCGAACTCGCCTCGATCATGTTACCGATCGCCACTCGCGCCGACGCCTGGGACCCCGACCCGCACCTGCTCTGCTGCAACAACGGTGTGGTGGATCTCCGAACCGGCGAGCTGCGCGACGGTCGGCCCGAAGACATGATCTCCCGCTCGACCCTGGTCAACTTCGACCCTGCCGCCAAGTGCCCACGCTTCGACCGCTTCCTTCGCGAAGTCTTCGCCGACGATCAGGAGCTCGTGGACTGGTTCGAGCTGCTGATCGGCGCTGCCCTGGTGGGCAAGTCCGAGGAACTCCTCGCCGTCTGGCACGGCAAGGGTAATAACGGCAAGTCCGTGACCCTCAAGACGTTGCGGGCTGCCTTCGGCGAGTACGCCGTCGAGATCGCGATCGAGACCCTGGTGAATTCGCACCGCCGAGCGGGCGAGGCGACCCCTGATCTCATGACCCTCAGAGGCGCCCGCATTGCCTTCGCCAAGGAGCCCGACAAGGCTGCGAAGCTCGAAGGCGGGACGCTCAAGAGGCTCGTGAGCATCGATCAGATGACGGGCCGTGGTCTGTATGGCGCACCGGCGAGCTGGGAGCCGACCCACAGCCTCATCCTGGCCACGAACCACCTGCCGGCTGCCGACGACGCCACGGATGCTTTCTGGCGCCGGATAGCGCTCGTGCCCTGGCCGGTTCACTTCGCCAAGCCGGGTGAGGACGGGCCACCGGAGGAAGAGCACCTCGGGGAGAGCCTGGCCGGCGAAGCCTCCGGCATCCTATCCTGGGCGGTTCGGGGCGCCGTCGCCTTCGCGGCTGGCCGCTCCCTCTGGCCGTTCCCAGAGGCCGTCCAGGTCAAGACGCAAGCCTACCGGGCCGACGAGGACCAGCTCGGCGGCTTCCTGGCGGGGCGGCTCGTCTTCGAGAAGGGCGCCTCGGTGCCCCTCAAGGAGCTCCACGCCGCCTATCTGGCCTGGTGCGAGACGGAGGGGGTGCCGGAGAAGGAACGGTTCAAGCGCACCGCCTTCGGCGCCTACTTCGAAGAGCGGGACCAGCGCATCCGGCGCTTCACCAACAAGGAGAAGGTCTACTTCGCAGGCGCTCAACTGGCCCGAGATGGCGGGATTAGCGGAAGTAGCGGAAGTACAAGCCATTTTGCGGAGTTTCCACGTGAGCTAAGAGAAATAGAAAGTTACGCAAACAGCCCTCTACTTCCGCTACTTCCGCTAATCGACTCCGAAACGATCGTCTGCTCCGACTACAGCGGGCACCAATTCAATCACCGTCGCGACGGCTCCGGCTTCGTGTGTGACATCTGCTCAGGGGCGACGGCATGAGCGGGCCTTGGCGGTTCCGCCGCTGCCCGAGCTGCAAGGCCGTCCGGCCGGCCCATGACTTCGGCTACCTCGGGACGTTCCGCCCCGGCTGGGATGAGAACAACCCGGCCATGCGCGTCTGCCCCTGCGGCTACAGCGGCAGGACCTCGGACTTCCGCGTGGTCCGTGATTCACACCCCGGGGCGCCACTGCCCCGGCCGATGCAACTTATGTTGCCCACGGCGCCGCGGGAGATCCGACCATGAACCCTGGGGCTGTGGGTGTGTCTGTGTCCGGACGCACCAAACGGACACACCCGGGTGAACTCGCGAACCTCACCCGGTGTACACCCGGTTCACCCCCTTGCGCGACAGAGGCAGTTAGTCGAAAACGGCTAACACGTCAGGAGCCACGGTCGACCGGCCTCGCCGAACCTAGACAGCGTGCTGAGTCATTTCGAGCGGAATGGGTATTTGGCGATGCTGTAGACCGTGACGTCTCTTTTTGGCGAGCAAGAAAACGCTCCTTGCGTGAGACAACCGGAGGCCAGCCATGACCCGCCCTGCGTCCGCTGCAACCAGCCGACTCTGCACCCGGTGCGAGCGAACCCTACCGCTGTCCGCGTTCGGGACGAACCGCCGCATGCGTGACGGGCTCTCGTCATGGTGCCGCCAGTGTGCCGCGGATCGCACCCGCCAATGGCGGGCTGAGGTTCGAGACGAGTACAACGCCCGCCGGCGCGTTCACAAACCGGAGCGACCTTGCGAGGGTTGCGGACTGCCGATCATCGGCCGCATTGACAAGCGGTTCTGTTGCCGCGCTTGCCGCGACTATCACCTAGAGCCAGGCGATCCGATGGCTGCCGCTTGGGCAGCCGCCCACCGCGGGCGCCATGAGGCGAGAGGGGTGCCGTCGTGAACGTCCTCCCGAACTCCGACCTCGAGCGCGCCTGCCTCATCCTGGCCGCCCATTCGATCCCGCCGGAGCCGTTACTAGCTCTTCCGGCTCCGGCGGGCATTACCCCGAGGACTACGGACGACGGGCCGAACCCGTCAGTCGCCGATAGGTTGGCCCGCGGCCCGGGCGCTAGAGGTTACGGCAGGCGTGGCCTGGCCGTTGCAGAGAGCGTCACGGCGAAAGGCGGGGCGACGTGGTAGCGACGAACCAAACCTACAGACAGGAGTAATCACCGATGGACGCTTTCAAGAGAGACGCCGACGCGATCCGCGTAGGCCAGGGGCTTGACCGGCCGCTACCGGCTCAACCCCAGACCGGCCCGGCCGTCGTGCCGCCCGCCCGCCTGCCCGATCCGCCCTCAATGCCGCATCCCGGTCAGGAGAACCTGACCAACCCGCCCGCGGTTCTGCCGCGGAAATCCCCGCTCGACACTTTGGAGGACCCGCAATGAGCGTCCATAACAAGCCGCCCGATCCGAACCGCCGCGGGCAGGTTGCCCCGGACAGCCCCGTCGCGAGATGGAACGATCCGAGCCGCCTGGACGGGAACCTGAGCACCCCCGATCCGACCTGGCCGGCCGATCGCATCGGCGTTCCGAGCAATCCGGTTCCGTTGGAGCCGACACCGCCGAGGCCGTTCCACCCACTTCCGGAGGCCGAACGATGAACAACGCCGACGCCGGCGCGCCGATGGGCGGCTTTGACCCTTCGCAGGTGGCCGGAATCGCCGTAACGGTGCGCGCTCGGGTACCGGTCGCGCCGCCACTCCGACCCGTTCCGTCCGAACCCGAGCCGACCCCCGAGCCCGTCGACTCGCGACCGCTCGAAGAATTGCAGACGGCCGCCGACTCAGCCCTCGAACGTCGCGACGGGCTCGTGTCTCAACGCGACGGACTCTCGGCAGACCTGGCCGAACTCGATCGCAAGATAGAGCAGGCCAGGGCCACGCTCGACCCGGCCGCAACCCGCGGCCTCCGCGCCGACCGTGCCCGGATCGAGGCCGAGATTGCCGAACTCGGCGAGCTGGTAGAGCGTGCGACCGGTGCCTACGGCACCGCTCAGCAGCTCGTGACGGGCAAGCGGACAATCGCCAACGCCGCCGAGCTTCGCTCGGCACTGCTCGCTTGCGGCGACGCGGTTACGGCGTCCAATGACGCAATCGAGCGGGCGGTTCTCAACCTGCTCGATTGCGAGGAAGAGCGTTTCCTCTTGATCGAAAAGACGGCCGCAATCCAGGCCGAGCTGTTGGACATTCCGGCCCAATGGCGCGGCTATGTCCCAAACGTCAGCGCGGGCTACAACGTCAACACTTTGATGCGGTTCCGCCATCCCGAGCGCCGGCGCCGCCTGAACCTCGGACTGTGAGGCAGCCATGACACTCGGCGGAAACCCACCCATCCCCTCGGCCGTCCCGGGCCGAGCCACGAACCGATCCGCCACCCCAACCCAGGCGAAACCGAAGACGATCGCCGACACCCTGGCATTGGTCGATAAGACGCTCGCCGCCCGCAAGCAACGGCTCGGCGAGGTCGCCGCTACCGATGAGACCTGCAAGCGGCTCGCCGCCGCGCATGACGCCCTCGTCAAGCTCGCGATCGCCCGCAATGACGCCGGCGCCCTGGCGTTGGTGCCGGAGCGGGAGCGCGAAGCACTCGCGACAGCCGCCGCCGCGGACGCGATCGCCAAGGCTCGCCGCGGTCCGCAGGCGACGCCGTCAATCAAGCGGCGCTCGTGGGGAAGTTGAGCGGTCTTCGTTCCCATGTCGCCACGCCCGGAGGCAGAGGGTCGGCCACCCTCTCCGATCCTCTGCCATCCGATAGGAGCCACGATGCCGAACAAACGAACCCGCACGACTCAACGGATAACCGCCCGCCTCGAACCCGTCGCCGAACCGACGCAAGAGACGCCACGCCAGGGAACGACGGTACGGAGCGGCGCACAACCCGGCTCGATATGCCCGCGCTGTGGGTACTGGATCGCGAGCCCGTCTCATACCTGCCCGGCACGGTAGGAGCGCCCAGACCATGGCGCACAACGCGAACCGAGCCGATACACGCCAACGGGGCACCGCGCGCGGTAGCGTGGCGCATAGCGGCGTGGCGTGGCTCGTGGCTGCGCTGCGCCAACTTGGAATGTCGCGCGGAATGGGTAAATCGCGATCCTCGCAGACCGTGGCGCCCGCTTCGTATTCATGGACGCCTCCGTTTTCGGAATGGGGCACCCCGTGACCGCCACGCCGCGGCCGTCATCTAAGAAGCCGCCCACGCCACCCGATCCGCTCGCCGCGCCGGCCCACCTGTCCGCACCCGCTCGCGAACTCTGGCGCGCCATCTTGAAGGATTACCAGCTCGAACCGCACCATATGGCGACGCTACAGAAAGCGCTCGAAGCCTTCGACCGCGCCGAGCAGGCCCGCGACATCATCGCCCGGGAAGGGCTGACGGTTGAGGGTCGCTATGGCAGCCGCCCGAACCCTTGCGTATCCATCGAACGCGACAGCCGCGCCGCATTCCTGCAAGGACTCCGGCAACTACATCTCGATCTTGAGGGGCCGCCGCCGCCATCAGCCCGAAGGGGATAGACCATGCCATCGCCGAAACTTCGCACTCTCGGCCGCCGAGCGCTCACCGAAGCGCAACGTATCGAAGCCACGCTCGGGCCGGCCGTCGATCGCCCGTCTCTTTTCAGTTCCACGGCCGGGGCCGCCGACGCCCGCGACCAGGTACGCCTCGAAGCGGCCGACCGGGGCCAAATGGAAACCCTGATACTCGGCGGCCCGCTCCTGGGGGAACTTGCCGACCGCCACTTACGCCATGCCGGCACAATCCGCGACTCGGCGACGTGCCACGCCTGCAACCCGTACGGCTGGAAGCCCGAGTGGATGGTGGGCGAATGGGCGCGTGAGTCGGCCGAGAGATCCGCTCGCATGCTAACCGCTCTGGAGGAGCGCGACGCGGGGCTGCTCCGTGGCGTGAAAGACGAGGTCCTGGCGAACTAGCCCGATGTAGCGATGGCCGACCCGCCGTGCGACCGTTGTGCGTTCGAGCCGAATTGCCCGGCCCGGATCGCCTGGGAGAGCCGCGGAGCCGTACAGGAGCCGCTCAGACACGGCACGGCGGGCGATCCGGCCTGTTCGGGCTACAGGTACCGCCGCTGGCCTCACCGGAGCGCCGTGCCGCTGGCGTCCTGGCAGGGCGAGCGCAGCCGGGTCGGTCTGTTCGGCCGGCCGGAAGGCGACAAGGCCGAGCGCGAGCGCGCGGAGAGGCGTCACCGATGAGCGACGGCGAGGATCTGCTGGCGGGCCAACTCCGCGCCCTGTCGCTGTCGGCTCACCCGCTGCCCATGCCTGAGCCGCAGTACCGGGGCATCCCAGGTCGGCGCTTCCGTTTCGACTTCGCATGGCCCGCGAGGCTCCTGGCGGTAGAGGTGGACGGCGGAACCTGGACCGGCGGTCGGCATACACGCGGCAGGGGCTATGAGGTTGACTGCGAAAAGGCCAACGAGGCTA
>Ga0187869_10003071_pt1 | contig 12498 bp, 15 predicted proteins | sample June2016WEW_13_1_2_FD_132972 | JGI IMG/M metagenome (GOLD analysis project Ga0187869, IMG submission 132972) | Peatland microbial communities from SPRUCE experiment site at the Marcell Experimental Forest, Minnesota, USA - June2016WEW_13_100 | ecosystem: Environmental > Terrestrial > Soil >...
CATGAGTCTCCTCACTTGCTCGTCCGTTGTAATCAGATGGCCTCCAAAAGAGGCCAAAAGATTAGCAACTTACGCGCGATAAGACCCGGTCAATGTAATTGTCGTTCATCATGTTTGGTGCATGAGGTCTTTAGGAAGGGGCAGAAGGAACTTTCTCTGGTCCTTGAAGCTTCTTCGCTCTTATCATCTGGAGAGTAGCCAAATAACTCAGAAATATTGCCGGCCATTGATGTGGCTCCTTGTTTGGTCCATTGCAGCGCTTTTCTGCATTTCTATCCTTTGAAAAATGTAGCAAATAATTATCGCCTGTCAGGACCTTTGTAACATCAAAAATCGTAAATATCGGAGATCTATATTTGCATGCAGAAATTCGGTTCATTTGCCGGCTGCAGTCAATTACGCCCTTTGCCAGACGGTGTTCAGAACCCCCTTTATCGGAAGGAGGGAAGCTTCTGGTGTGCGTTATCCTATGTGGGAGAAACTTCAGGCTTTGAAGTTGCTTTTGGAATCATTCGATTCAATGCTTCCGTTTTCGTCTCGAATGAAAAATTATCCAAAATGCAGGTAGGTTCTAAATGCAGGATATTCTGTTCGTACCATGTACATTGCTGATCAAGTAAATGTTTCAAAGCAATGCCTTGTTCAATGAGGATGGTTTGAATTTCTCCCGCAAGCCTTTGTCCATTCACAAGTATGATTGGATACTGATCCTCCTGTAATTCCAATTGCGCTTGTTCATAAAATATTTGCTGTCCTTGGGCTTGAAAATTCCCTCCACCAAGGAGTGCATCGTCTCAATGCCCGCAGCCGGACAGTGGACCGAGGCATGGCGGAGAAAATCAGAGGTCAGTTCAAATCCTGTATATTTCGATAAGGCGAGAATAGCGTGAAGCCTCTGTTCCGGTGTCATTTTTTTAGCCTAGAAAAACCGTATCAGCATGCCACTCGAGCAGTTCTCTATCCGGCCGCTTGCTCGCTTCTCTCGGAATCCAGATTTCTCCGCCATTCATCCGATAGTAAACCTCACCATTATCGAAATCAGCTTTAAGCCGATGGCTTACTCTGAAACGATAATCCGGAGTTACCGTTACGTATCCCCGATCAAACAAACGATGGATATCTGATCGAATTAGCAGACCGTTTCCGACCCGATTTTTCCCGTTTTCGGCTACGGGCCTGATATGAGCAGCCTCAAGAACCGGAAGCGATTTTTCTCTAGTAATTGCACATCGGCGCTCGTAGAAATCGGTCACCATCACACGAAACGCACCCTGCCCCAGACGAGGAGTGATGAGAACCGGATCACCATACATCCGTTCTTCGGACTGGGCCACAACAGGTTCGAAGGAATCTTCCTCATACCTTTGTAAGAGAAGTGAGACCTGATCCCACAATTCGCGGCCTGGAGAGGTCCCAAGATTATAAGTCCTTCCTTGAACAATATTGGGAGCCCAATCGGGTGGGACAGGTACCCAATCGCTTTCAGGAAGAAAAAACGGAGAACGCAGGATAATACATCCGATCACTGGGTCTGCTCGAGAATCCATTACCGCACGCCTGTAGAAACCAATTCGGCGGCGCATTTCTTCCAGAGTTGTAGCTCCGTTTTTTTCGCCAAATGCTTCCCATGCAAGGCTGCAGGGCAAAATTGAGGAATGGGTGAAAAAGCCACCGCCAACTATAAAGTTATCGGGACTATGGAGTTTGAATAAAAAGGGTTCGCCAACCTCTAAGGCTCGAAATTGGATCCGACCGCTCGGCTGCCAGAAATTCACTTCGTCCACGGCGTTTCTTGAGCGTAGGAATTCAAACCACGACCGATCGGTGACACCCACGTATGCTTTTAGCATTTGTGTTTCTTTACTAATACTTCCCATAGCCTAAGATCAAGAAAAATTGCAGGGGGGAAATTCAGCAAATGTCTCACCCCTAATCGGGAAGGCGACAGTTACAGTAAAAAGGGATTTTCCATCAGATGTTGAAAACCAGTCATCCACCGAAAATCCGAGCTTGCCAGTCCAGTTATAGCTCCCCTAAAAGGGTTCCGTCTCGGCGCGCAGGAGGTTGAGGTAGGCTTCGTAGCTGAAAGCCCGATCACGACGACGGCCTGTGATTTCAAGCAGGACTCCGGCGTCAACGAGCCCGGTTACGGCTTTGGTGGCGGTGGGCTTGGTTGTTTTGAGCAGCTTCACAGCTTCGGCAACGGTGATAATCGGATGAGCGGGCAATAGCTCAAACAGACGAATGCCGGCCACAGAGGTAGAGCGACCCGAGAGTACTTTGGTCCGATCCGCACTTATCTGCGTAAAGAGCTTCTGTGTCGTCGCCACGGTTTCGTCGGCGATAACGGCCACTCCTTCCAGGAAATACTTCAGCCAGCCTTCAAAATCACCATCTGTCCGGACGGCATCCAGCCGGCGGTAGTACTCGGCACGATGGCGCTTGAAATATAGGCTCAGGTAGAGCAGCGGGGAGTCCAAGACCTTCCAATGCTCCAGGAGCAATGTAATCAGGAGCCTGCCGATGCGGCCATTCCCATCCAGGTAAGGATGTATGGTTTCGAACTGCACATGCAACAGGCCCGCTCGAACTAGCGGATGCAGTGAATCGTCTCGATGGATATATTTTTCCAGAGAGCCGAGTAAGCCGCCCAGCAAATGTGGGGGCGGAGGTACATAGACTGCATTCCCGGGGCGAGTTCCGCCGATCCAGTTCTGGCTGCGCCTGATCTCTCCCGGCGTCCTATCGGCCGCGGGGACATTTTTCAGTAAACGCCGATGTGCCTCATTAAGGAGCCGCACTGATAATGGCAGTCCATTTTTACTGCGCATCTGCTTGCGCGCATAATGGAGTGCATCGACGTAGTTGCAGACTTGTATGACATCGCCATCGTCCACGGCGTCTTCTTTCCCGGCAGCCTCGTACATAAGCAGGTCCACCAGGGTTGATTGCGTGCCCTCGATCTGAGAAGAGACCACGGCTTCTTTGCGAACAAAAGAATAGAGAAGCCAATCGAGAGATGGAATCATAGATCCGGCAAGCTTCAGCCTGGAAACACCCGCCTCGGCACTCTGCAACAATCCGGAGAGTTCAGCGTTCATATGGAGCGGAGGGTTGCTTGGAGGAAGTGGCGCCGGCACAAAAGCATTTACGGTTTCACCGGCAGTGCTGGTTTGCTCGTAGGTCCCGACGATTCTGACCATAATCGCCTCCCAGGAAAGTCCTCTTACCCAGATCGACTCACTAGGAAAGTATTCTTTACTAACAGAACGTGAAAGTAAAGCATTCTTTACTAGTGATGCCGCTCAATCCAACGTTTTCGCCGGGGGCTGCGGCGGACAATCTCGATAAGGACGCCCTTGATGTTGATGCGGCTTGTGTGAAATGTTCGCGGTGAGTGGCGCTTAGCCTCGATTCCGCAGTTAGGCCCGAAGGGCCAAATAGATACTCTAGTATATATGCCAGGGCATCCGTGGAAAAGATAGGCTTTGGCCTCTTGTCCGCTTTTCTAGCTTGTCCTTTAGTAAGGGACAAGGTATTATTCCGGACATGGAAAACCATTGGGAACCATACATTCGACATCTCCGGGAGTTGCCATTCGTCAAGAACGCAACTATCGGCCAGATCCGGCCTTTCATCAAAAATGGGATGAGCACATATGAAGCCGATGCGCTCCTAAACATCAAAACCCCGCAAGGCAATCGGGAATTTTATGTTGACGAGCAGAAAACACATTTGACTTATGCTCTTGCAGACGGCTTGGCCGCACGGGTCCAAAAAGCCAGCAAGACGCCTTGGATTTTGTTTGCCATTCACGTCCCCAGAAAAATCGGCCGCTACTTAGGCGAGCACGGAATCAACTATGTCGACAAGGCTGGTAATTGTCGGATTCAAATAGGGACGGACTACATGGCCGTTATAGAAGGCCAGACACCGATTTCCGATCCGGCTTCAGGGAGGGGGATCGGGATACCAGGATATCGCGTTCTGTTCACAATTCTTGCAAAACCAGACATTCTTAATTCACCCGTGCGAACTCTTGCCGACGTGGCGGCGGCAAGCAAAACAACAGTTGCAGAAACTCTAGCGCGGTTGGAAAAGGAAGGGTTTATTGGTCCGGAACTGAGTGGGCGCAGAATCCTCAATCCGAGAGGTTTACTGGATCGATGGATGGTCGGTTATGAGACTTTGAGACCAAAACTAATTTTCGGAAGGTTTCGCACCCCAGATGCAAACCCTGAAGCACTTGAGCAAAGGATCGAGGCGGAACTAGGTGATTCCGTCATGTGGGCTTGGGGTGGCGGCGCAGCTGCGATGAGAATGACAAAATATTATCGTGGTGAGGAAACCGTATTGCATGTAAGCGATCCTACAAGTGATCTATCAAGAAGGCTGAAAGCTTTGCCGGCTAAGGATGGTCCTTTTGTTATCCATCGTACGCCGGCAAAAGTAGCGTTTGAAGGAATTCTGCCCAGAACCGTACATCCGTTATTAGTCTTCGCCGAACTTATGGCTACCGGTGACCCGCGTGCACGAGAGACGGCTATGGATATTCGAGAGCGTCATTTGAGATTATGAATTCACATGTCCTAACGGAAGAGCAAGTGGACGCGCTCAGGACCCTACGTCAGATTTGGGACCAGGAGAAGATTGTTTTGATTGGTGCTACTGCGCTGGGTTGCTTCATAGACATGCACTGGCGCCAGACATATGATCTTGATTTATCTATTTCCGTATCCCTCGATAAATATCCATCGGACCTCAGCCATATTCCCGGTTGGTCCCAGGATCCCAACCTCGAGCAAAGATGGTTGGCTCCGGGAATTGTCCATATTGACATAATCCCGGCGGATTCGATTGCGCTCAGTCAAGGAGGATTTGTTTGGCCCAAAAGTGGTTTCAGTATGAGCCTTGTCGGGATGAGACTTGCATTTAGGCATGGAGTCCCGTTCAGACCTGCCGACGATTTTGAAATATTGGTTGCACCCGTCCCGGTTATCGCTGTTTTAAAAATGATTGCATATCAGGAGAAACCTCCCGAACGAATCAGAGATCTACTTGACATTGCGCACATCGTGGAGGAGTTTCTGCCTGCAGATGATCAACGAAGATATTCCGACGAGGTATTCGATCTTCATTTGAGTTATGAGGAAACCAGCGCTTTCTGTTTAGGAAAAGAGATGGGGTCAATAGCCAATGAACGGGAGTTATGCGAAATTTCCTCATTCGTAGCCATGCTCCGCAACGTTAGTGATCCGAATGCGACACAAAGCAGGATGTTGCAGGGATCAGCCGCCTGGCGGCGAGACCCGCGAATTCTCCTGAAAAGCCTGGATGCTTTTGACAAGGGTCTGCGTCTTGGAGCTAAGGCGTTTTGAAATCCCCGACCACATCCAGGAACAAAATCCGCAAATCCCGTGGGCTTTGATGTGCGCGATGCGCAACCGTCTCGTGCATGTGTACTTTTCAGTAGATGAAGCCTTGCTATGGGATACCGTCCAAAAAGATCTCCCACCCCTGGTGTCCGCACTGCAATCGCTTTTGGATTAGTGTTCACTCTCCCGTACAAATTGACATCAACTCCTGATGGCTGGCTCTTCATGAAGGCGCCTGTATTGTGAGTTCAGGGTTTTTTATGAAACTTGGGGATGGCTGTAAGTTATAACATAATTGTATTTTATTGACTTATCTAATCTAAGCATAATATGCTTGTAATTGTACATCATAATATGCTCGTATTTGCACGACATGATAAGCTTGTAATGGAACGGAAGATTGAGAAGCATTATGGCGACCCCGAATGAAAAACTCGCTGAATCCCTCGCTGCGCTGAAGGCGCTTCAGGAAGGAGACCGGCGTGTGTTCCGGTCAGGCGACTTGAGCCGTGTCCACCGAGAACGGCTCGTGGCGAACGGTTTCCTGCAGGAAGTGATGAAGGGCTGGCTGATTTCTTCCGGCCCGAGCGCGCGGGCAGGCGATAGCACACCGTGGTATGCGTCATTCTGGGAATTCTGCGGGCGCTACTGCGATGAACGTTTCGGAAGCGAGTGGTTCCTATCGGCGGAGGAGTCGCTTGCGTTGCACGGCGAAAAGACAGTCATCCCGCAGCAAGCGGTGGTGTGCAGCCCGAAGGGCGCCAACCATACAATCGAGCTTCTCTTTGGCACCTCGCTCTATGATCTGAAGGTAACCGCGATGCCAGCGTCAGCGGACCTCGTGGAAAGGGACGGATTGCGGCTCTTCTCGCCGGCGGCGGCGCTCGTAAGGGTGACGGAATCATTCCTCGCCAAAAATCCGGTTGAGACGCAAGTGGTGCTGGCCAATCTCGGCGATGTATCTGACCTGCTGCGGCTGCTATTAAACGGGGGGCACTCAGCGAAAGCCGGTTGCCTGGCCGGAGCATTCCGGCAGATGGGGCGGTCCGCAATGGCGGACGAGATCATCAGCACGATGAAAAGTGCCGGCTACGGTGCACGGGAGAGCAATCCCTTCGAGGCCGGGCAGGTATTCGGTGCGCCGACGGCTGGTGCTCCGATCGTGAAACGCATCCGGATGCTCTGGGAATCCGCGCGCCCGGTGGTCATCGAAACATTTCCGAAAGCGCCGGGCCTGCCGAAGGATGAGGGCGCTTATCTTCACCACGTCGATGAAATCTACAAAAGCGATGCATATCATTCGCTGTCCATCGAAGGTTACTCGGTTTCGCCGGAAGTAATAGAGAAAGTCAGGCAGGGCAACTGGCGCCCGGAAGATGACGACGAAGACCGCAAAAGCCGCGACGCACTGGCGGCGCGCGGATACTGGCAGGCATTTCAGCTTGTAAAGGCGGCGGTGCAGAAAGTGATTGCGGGCGAAAATCCGGGAGCGCTTGCGCGTACGGCGCATAAGGAGTGGTGCCGCGAATTGTTCCAGCCCTGCGTCAGGGCGGGCCTGATCGAAGCCGGGGCGCTGGCCGGATATCGCAATATTCCTGCTTATCTGCGCAACTCACGCCATGTGCCACCCCGATGGGAAGTCGTGCGCGACGCCATGCCCGCGCTCTTCTATCTACTGGAACAGGAAACGGAACCCGGCGTGCGTGCCGTACTTGGCCACTGGCTGTTCGGCTACATCCATCCCTACGCGGACGGCAACGGGCGGATGGCGCGTTTCCTCATGAACGTGATGCTGGCTTCGGGCGGCTACCCCTGGACAGTTATCCGCGTCGAGGATCGCAACGCCTACCTTGACGCGCTGGACCGCGCCAGCATCGATACGGACATCAAGCCGTTTGCAGAATTTATAGCGCAGCGCGTGAGAGGGTCTCTTGAGCGGCGCGATCTAAAGTTTCCGACACCAGGAGAGAGCTATAATTCCAGCCGGAAAGTTGTGTCCTTCTGGGGGCAGGATGGAGAAAAGCGCGTAAACTGCGCAATAAGCGAGGAGGCGTTGGACGATCATTTCGCAGCTGACAACAAGGACAAAATGGCAGTGTTCAGAGCGAACCGACGGGCAATCGAAGAGATCGCGCGCCGGAAATATCTTGAAGGCCGAACGGAACCGGATGGGTCTGTGCTTATCCGAACTCTTGAATTGTAGTGAAGAAATCCATCGATTAATGACGCATCCGAACTTGCAAATTGTATGTGCAGGAGTTCCCAATGACTCAGCCTGAAGGAATTGGGATATTGAAATCCTTATGCGGTCGCATGAAGGGGACCCGTTGGGGAATACGGAGTTTGAAAGGGCTTACGCTTAGGACCTGTCAATGAATAACGTTTACATTTTGCTGCTGGCCCCCAGGCTCGCTGGCGAGGCGCGAGCGACGAGCATACCGGTAGTATGTAAGGAGCGAGCAACAAAGCCAGCGAGCCTGCGGGCCGCAGCCCGAAGGGGCGCGGCGGCGGGCGGGCATCTGCTTTGTTGCCGCTCCTCGACGATGGCACCGCATCGCCTGCGTCGCGGCGCCGCGCATCTGCCCGCCCGGCGTTCGCGCCAAAATGCAAACGTTATTCATTGACAGGTCCTAAGCTTCATGAATACTCCAGGTGTTAAGGATGTACAGATGAACTGCATCGTAACGCAGGCTGTTTTTAAGCGGGTCGCGGGCGACCCGATCAATGCGCTGCTGAATTTCGGCTATACGATTGTTACGCGCGAACTGGAAGGATTGATCGAGGGCGCCGGTTTGGATCCCGCGGTCGGCTTCTATCATCACCCCGACAACGACAGGCCTTCGCTGGCGTGCGATTGGGTTGAGGAATTCCGGCATCCGCTCGTGGACCGGGTGAAGTGACGAATGATCCTGATTTTTATCTCGTATGAAGTGAAAATTGGCCTCGCGGCTTTTGTTTTCAGTAACCTGGCACGACTGGGCAAATCGGCTGGAAATTGGGGGAGGTTACGGAAAACGGGTCTATAAAGATCGCAGCACCAACATGATGGGGATGGTGCAGTGCTGGGATTTCCCCGAATCGAAGGGGACTGAAACGCCCTTCTCCAGGACCTGCTTAAGACAAAATTTAGCGACATCGTTCGTGCCCTAGCACCAATGTTGCGCTGAGCCGATCCGATGAAGCATAATGAAGCGATGAAAGCCCCAAAATCCATGAGCAAGGCAGCCCTCGATGAGACGCCGGCTTATCAGGCCGCCGTCGAATACGGAATCGATGTCAGTCAGCTTGAATACATGCTGACCTTGACTCCCGCGGAGCGCCTGAAGCGGCATGATGCTGCACTGGCGCTTGTTCTGGCTGCCCGGAGGGCGGGCATTCGATACTATGGTTTCGACCCTCGATCTCCTGAAGCGTCTTAACGAGCACAATGTAAAATACATCCTTGTGGGCGGGATGGCATGCGTGGTTCACGGCTCGCATGTAGTTACCCAGGATGTGGATATCTGCGCGCCGCTTACTCCGGAGAATCTTTCGGGATTACTCGCCGCACTCGCCGGGTCCAATCCCCGATTTCGAATGACCTCCGACCTCCGGCCTCTTCCCGATTTGCCTGAATCGCTGGCAGGCTTTAGGAACTTGTATTTGATCACCGATCTGGGGCAGCTGGACGTATTATCGGAAATTGCCGGAATCGGTGAATATTCAACAGTGGAGCGACACACAATCCAGGTGGACTTGGAGGGCACGCCCTGCCGCGTGTTGGATCTTGACACCCTTATCGCCGCAAAGAAGGCGATGAATAGCCCTAAAGACCGTCTTATGGCAAAAGAACTGGAAGCTATCCGGGAACGCCTAGGCCGTTCAGGAAAGAGGTAACTGTCGAATTCCCTATTCGAACGGCTTTGTTATTCCTTTGCCTGCTACGAGGTCGAATCAGCACATTTCAAGAAGCTCGAAATACTTTTCACGGCTCATGCCGGATGAGCGCAGCAAATTCTTGACGATGAAGACGGGTACTGCTCTATATTTTGTAAGGGACTGAAACAACAAGGTTGTTCCCGCAGATCCTTGCACCATCCCTGGATTTCAGATTGGGTAGCTTCTCAAAGAGGTAATTGAGGTAGGCGTAAGGATTCAGCCCATTTTCTTTGGCAGTTTCGATGATGCTGAAAATGGTGGCGATTGATCTCGCTCCACGCGGCGTATTGCAGAAAAGAAAGTTTTTCCGGCTGATCCCAAAAGGCTTGATAGATCTTTCCGCGCGGGAATGCCGACTTCCGGATTATGCCGACACTTGGAGTTTGGGTCAGGGGGCACGGATGCCCGGGCTAAGGATTTTGTAATTGTTTAGCGGATCCGTAGTGGTTCACAGGCGGATACCAGCCGGCTTCGGTCAGCCCGCGCGCTCGAGAACAATGCGCGTTTTAAGCCTGAACGGCTTAAGCAGCAAATCCATTGTCTCCCGCTTCGGACGCCGTCGCCCTTTAACGAACGCAACAATGTTGGGGCTCGGCAGCCCCGCCAATTGCGAAAACTCTTTAATTCCCATAATCTGAATTGTCTGCCTTACGGCATCCTCCGCACTCAGCCCTTCGGCGCCCTCCATCAAACCCTTTATGAACTCCTGGGCATAGCGCGGCTTTTTAAGCCGTTTGCTCAGATCCTCGTTATAGCTGGTCGTTCTTCTCACGGTAAACTCTCCAATACTCTATTGCCTTTCGAATGTCACGAGCCTGCGTGCTCTTGTCGCCCCCCAACAACAGCAAAATGACTCCACCTTGAAGTGAACTGAAATAGACCCGATATCCAGGTCCGTAATCTATCTTTATTTCACAAACTCCTGCTCCCACAACTCGTATGTTCTTTCTGCTGGAACCCAGGCTTGCGCGCACGATATAAGCATCAACTCGGGCTTGAGACACCCAATCCAGAGTCTCAAACCAATCGCCAAAAGGCTCGTGCCCATCCGGGGTTCGATACTTCAGGATTTCTTTCATGCCGATCTTATATTATCAATTTTGATAGTAATGATCAAGCACCTGTTGCCGTTGGGCTGCAGTTTTGCCAATCCACCTTCCGCACTGCAACATCCGTGATAACAAACGCTCAGTTTCTTGTTTTTTCAGCAAATTTTTATTGAGCACATGTGCGGACGGGTCTGGAGACCCGTCCGGTTTTTCAGTCCCATGATTCCTCGGGCGGGACGGCTCTGGAGAGCCGTCCCCACATGTTTAAATAGTTGGGAAATTCATGGCGCTTTTATGTTTCTTTGCGGTAGTCTGTAGCACCTGAATGGAGAAGGAATGCTGCCGCTTTTAAAACTCTTCCGCTTTCTCGACAAGTCCGTCGGACCGCTTGGTTTCTCTTTTATACTTCTGCTGACCTCGACCGGACTTATGCTGATCCAGCCTCGTCTGATTGAATACGCAATCGATAGCGGGATAAAAACGGGCCATCTAACGCCGATCGTCTGGGCCGCGGCAGGCATCATCATTACTGCACTCCTGTCGGCAGGGCTCAACCTGTCTTCCGGCTACCTGCTGATCAAGTCGTCGCAATTGATGGGCTATGAAATGCGCAACGCCCTGTTCCGCAAAGTCATGAGCTTCTCTTTCGAGAACCTGGACCGGTGGCGCACGGGCGAGCTGATGGTGAGGCTGAACTCGGACGTCAACACGGTGCGCATGTTTGTCCGGATGGGCGTCTTTATGATCGTCCAGTCCATCATCATGATTTTCGGAACAGTGATCGCCATGTATTTTACCGATCGCCGCCTGGCGGGCATCATGGCCATTTTCATGCCCCTGACCCTGCTATTGTTTTTCGGCGTCGCGACCTTAATCCGTCCGCTGTTCATGAAGTCCAGAGTGGCATTGGACGAGCTGAACAACACGCTTCAGGAAAATCTTGCGGGCGCCAAAGTGGTGAGGGCTTTTGCGCGCCAGGGCCAAGAATTGCGGAAGTTCGGATTGCGGAACAAAAACCTGTACGACATCAGCCAGAACGTAGGGTACAAGCTCGCGATGTTTTTTCCTTTGTTCTTCCTGATCGCGCAAGTGTCTACCCTGATCGTCATATGGTCGGGCGGATCCACCTTAATCGTCGGCGCAGCCTCCAGAATCGCGGGCAGTCTGACACTGGGCAAGCTCATCGCATTTAATAGTTATGCGATGTCGGCAATGTTTCCCCTCCTGATGCTCGGTTTCGTTCTTAACTTCGTCAGCATGGCGATGGCCTCGGCGGTTCGCATTGATGGGCTGTTCCGGGAAAAGCCGGGCATCGACGAAAAACCAGACGCACGCAGTCTCGCGTCTGTGCGCGGGAAGGTCGAGTTCCGCAACGTGTCGTTCCGGTACGGCCAGGGGGAAAAAGCATTGAGCGGCATCAACCTGGTCATCCGGCCCGGCGAAAGACTTGGGATCATTGGCACAACCGGTTCAGGCAAGTCCAGCCTCGTGAATTTGATCCCCAGGTTCTATGATCCGGAAGAAGGCTGCGTGCTTCTTGACGACATGGATGTGCGGGACCTGTCGTTCGACACGCTGCGCACGCGCGTCGCGATGGTGCTGCAGGAAACGGTTCTGTTCAGCGGCACTATCCGCGACAATATAGCCTTTGGTGCCCCCAACGCAAGCCAGTCCGACCTGGAGCGCGCAGCCGAAATCGCCTGCGCGACGGAATTTATTTCGGAGAAACCGGAGCGTTGGGATTCCTCCGTCGGCGAACGCGGCGCCGGCCTCTCCGGAGGGCAACGCCAGCGCGTAGCAATTGCCCGGGCCATTGCGGCGAAACCGGACATTATCATTCTGGACGATGTAACCTCGTCCCTGGATGCGACGACGGAAAGGCGCATTGTTGAAGCGCTGTATCGCGAATTCAGCAACCGAACCGCCATCATCATCAGCCAGAAGATCGACACAATACGGCATGCAGACCGAATCGTGGTCATGGAGGACGGCCGCATCATCGCCACCGGCACACATGACGAACTGCTGCAATCCGACCCGACGTACCGCACCATTTTTGAGACCCAGTCCGGATCCGTAAACACCTTGGGGAGGATTCCGGCATGAGCGCCGCAAAAGCACCCGCACCAGCCCCTCAGGGATCCGGATCGCGACCG
>Ga0187869_10003087_pt1 | contig 12463 bp, 12 predicted proteins | sample June2016WEW_13_1_2_FD_132972 | JGI IMG/M metagenome (GOLD analysis project Ga0187869, IMG submission 132972) | Peatland microbial communities from SPRUCE experiment site at the Marcell Experimental Forest, Minnesota, USA - June2016WEW_13_100 | ecosystem: Environmental > Terrestrial > Soil >...
AGAAAGCCATCCTGGCAGTTCATGCCGGGCGTCAGGCTCAGTTCGGTCACGCGCCGCAGGATGAGCGCCTGGTCGGCGGTTTGCTGAGCATCTTTGCCGAACAGAACGATCCATCCGGTGTCGAGCGCACCATAGACATCGTCGTGGCCGCAGTGCACGTTGAGCGCGTGTTTGGTCAGGGCCCGCGCAACGACCTCCAGCACCATCGTCGAGCACTTGCCCGGCGCGTGATAATACTGTTCGACGCCGTACAGGATTCCCTGGCCGGAAGTGAAATTGACCACGCGTTTGCCGCACACGGAGTGCGCGATGGCTCCGCCCTGCGCCGCGTGCTCTCCCTCGGCTTCGACCGCCAGGGTGCTGCCGCCGAAAACATTCAGGCGGCCTTCGGCGTAAGACTGTTGGTAGAGTTCACCTAATTCGGTGGAAGGTGTGATGGGGTAAAAAACGCCGGCATCGGCAATGCGTGTTTCCGTATGGTAGGAGACGAGTTGATTACCGTTTGCGGTGACTCGAATGCCAGGGTAGCGAGGTGCGGTGGTCATAATTTCCTCCACGAGCGTGGGTTTCCCGGTGAGGTGTCATTAGAAATATCTTCACGGCCGATATTCCCGTCGTGAGCGCCAGACACAAATAGTTTCACCCTTGCGGCGAACGTCTGTCAGTGATCTATGTCGCATGGGCAAGTGAGGTCGTATTCGGACGATTACCCGCGGGATCTGACCAAGTTCCCGGTCCGTTTCGCTGCCGACCCTGCCTTGGGCACGTTCCCTGCGGTTACACTGGCCACTGGTTTTTCAGCGTCCCCCTCCTGGGACGAATAGAGAAATTCTTCGATTTCGTCGATTCGTTCGCTGGCGTCAAAGTAGCCAATTTCAATGAGGTCTCGCGTGTAGCCGGGCGTGAATAGCAGGTAACTCATCAGATCGGCACAGGAAGCCGCGTCTCGTCCCAAACTGGATACAAAGTACTGGATCAGAGGGGGCATGTCTCTCTGGTGCTGCTCCGCCAGATCCGATAAATTGACCGAAGGCGAGATGACGAAGGTCCCCACTGACCGTATCTTTTCATGTCCTTCAATCCCAAGTTGATTGATGTGGCCATCGTTGAGCAACTGATTCAAATGTTCAAGATGCTCGATGTCAGTTGCCAGATGGTCCAGAAACATAACGTTCAAGAGAATTCCCAACACTTGCGCGAGCGAAGGGTTTCTCTCATCTGTGGTTTCCTCTTGACTTTCTTTATTTCCGCAGCGGACGCCGATCACGAAAACCTTCTCCGCCCCCAGCCGGATCACCGGGCTGAGAGGCTGTTGCAGGCGCGCACAACCATCGCCGAAGAAGGCGGACCCACGCGGGGTTTTGAGTTTTACCGGCTGGAAAACAAAAGGAATAGCACAGGACGCGCAAACGTGGTCGACCGTGATCTTCGTCGCAACCGCCACCAGTCGGATCCGCTTCCACATCGGATGGCCCTTCTTGCCCTGAATGAAGAGATAGCTTTTCCCCGAGTTGTAGTTGGTCGCGGAGATCGCGAGCGCGTAGAGGTTCCCGCGCTTGATGTTTTCCTGGATTCGGTCGCAGTCCAGGTGCTTATTGAGAAAATGGTGTAAGGGAGTGGCATCTAATAACGATCGGGCATTGCCTCCCCCCAGAATCGCTCCAAAGGAGAGATCGAGCATCCAGGTTAGGGAATTCCGCGCCTGGGACAAGAGACCACAGTGAAAGATCTCGGAAGGTTCGAGAGTCGCCCAAGCCTCTGCAATACGCTCGGTTGCAAGAGCAAAATCGCCGCAACCTGTGGCAAGAGCAGCACCATTAATCGCTCCCGCGGAAGCGCCTCCTATGATCGGAAAAGGATTGCCCTCGGTTCGGGCGCGTTTCAGCTCGCCAATGCGCTTGAGAACGCCAGCCTGATAAGCGCCGCGAGCACCCCCGCCCGTCATGACTAGACCGACTGCGTTTTCCATCGGTCCTCCCCCGCTGCGCCATCGGCAATTCAATTGCCCGCTCATGCTATTCAACATCACTCACTCACCTTTGGCTGTGACGAGACGCACAACGCTGCGTGAAAAGGTTCGGGGATTCCAGGGCCGCCGATCTTCTCCAAAAAGGTGACGTGAGCCGTTGGGTCTGGACCCCTTTAGTGATTGACATCACATTGATCTGTGAGAATTGTCACAGACATACTGTGACGAATGTCATAAACTTCTGCCCGCCGAATGTCATCACGCCTTTTAACTTTCGCGACAGCACGCGGTCCGAGTGCCGTAGCACAGACCAGAACCAGTACAAGACTTCCATGAGCCTTTTGCAAGGATACGTAATGAGTCTGCGTCTAGGGCGGAGAGTCAGTTTGCGTACACAGAAAGATCGACATCATGAATAACGAGGAGAAGAATTCAATGAAAGCGGGATACAAAGTTGTAGCGTTGGCCTCAGCAATACTGGTTGTCGCCTTCGGTTTGTTGTATTCGGGAAGAAGTGTAAGTGCAGCTTCCACACTTCAGATCGCAGGTAGCGTCAAGCTTGACGGCACAGCCCCACACCAGAAACCGATTGACATGTCGAAGGAGCCGAGTTGCGCCGCGGTTCACAAGGACAAGCCGGTCACTACAGAAGGCGTAGTTGCCGGTGCGAACGGAGGACTGGAGAATGTTGTCGTCTATATCACCCAGGGCCTGACGGGGAACGAGCCGGTTTCCACGCAACCGGTCGAGATTAACCAAAAGGGTTGTCAGTACCTCCCGCATGTAGTGGCCGTTGATGCGGGGCAGCACATAAAGATAATGAATAGCGACCAAACGTCGCACAACATTTACGTGCAATCTACCAAAAATCCCGCGTGGAACAAGTCGCAGCCGCCGGGAGCCGCGCCTCTCGACGTGACTTGGAACAATGAGGAAATTGGCATACCAGTCAAGTGCAACGTTCATCCCTGGATGCACGCCTACGTTGTGGTCGTAAAGGGTCCTTACGGCGTGAGCGACGACAGCGGTTCTTTCAAGCTCGACAACGTAGCACCGGGGACCTACACCCTTACGGCCTGGCACGAAACCTATGGGACTCAGACTCAGACTGTAACGGTTGCTGCCGGAAAGCCAGCTGCCGTAAGTTTCACCTTCAAGGCAAAATAGAGGACCGAACCAAAGTCGCGGCCGTTGCAGTGGAAACTGTGGCGGCCGCATAAAGCGAGGAATCTCATGCCGGGTAAAGTGTTTGCGGTCGTAGTAGCGATCATCACGCTGGTTATCGCCTATTGCGTAATCGCTCATGTGTGGTGGATGCCGGTGGATGTTTCCGTCCACGGACCCAAGATCGATCACCAGATCGAAGAAACCCTATTCGGCGCAGGCATTCTGTTTATTGCCGGACAACTGGTGCTGGCGTCATTCGCCTTTCTGTACGGTGATAGCAAGGGCGCACGCAAGATGAAGGCGTTTCCCGGTGGCGCGAAATCTCTCATCGTCTTTGCCTGTGTCGTAGTGGGCGTCGAAATTCTGGTGCTCTCGTTCGTGGGTTCCAAGGCGTGGGCTTCGGTCTACTTCACGCCGCCGGACCCCGACTCGCTGCGCGTCGATGTGCAAGCCGGGCAGTTTGCGTTTTACTTCCGTTATCCCGGGCCAGATGGCAAGTTCGGGCCGCTGCACCCGGAGCTCATCAATGAGACGACACAGAATTACTTTGGGCTCGACCCGGAGCACGATGCGGATGCGAAGGATGACATCGTGACCGCGGGGCTGGCGATTCCGGTGAACAAGCCGGTGCTGCTCACGCTGCACTCCAAGGATATGGGACACTCCTTCGATGTGCGGGAGCTCCGCATCCAGCAAGATTTTGTGCCCGGGATCGTGATTCCGATCCACTTCACTGCGAACCAGACGGGAAAGTTCGAAATTGTGTGCACGCAGCTCTGCGGTCTGGGGCATTACAACATGAAAGCGTATCTCGAGGTCATGTCTCAGGCCGACTACGACAACTGGCTGAAGCAGCAAGCGGCAATGCAATAACTGTATTGCGGAACCGAATTGCGTCTGCTTCCGAAATACGGGACGGACGAAAAACATCTCTCGTGGGGTGAGATCACATGCACGATATGTCAGCGCACGCGGCTGCGCACCATGCACCGCCGAGCGGTTTCATTCGCAAGTACGTGTTCAGCGTGGATCACAAAGTGATCGGGATCCAGTACACGACCCTGAGCCTGGTGGCGGCATTCATCGGGATGGCCCTTTCCTGGGTCATGCGCATCCACCTGGGCTGGCCGGCGGCGAGCATTCCTTTTCTGGGTACGCTCTCTCCCAATGGCGCTCCGGGGGGCGTTCCAACGCCGGAGTACTACTTGTCGTTGATGACCATGCACGGCACGATTATGGCGTTCTTCGTGCTGACTGCTGCGCCGATGGCCGGGTACGGCAACTTTATGCTGCCGATCCAGGTGGGTGCGGCGGACATGGCGTTTCCCCGGTTGAACATGGCGTCGTTCTGGGTCACGTTCGTCGGTTTTGTTCTCGCCTGCGCGACGTTTATCATTCCCGACGGCCCGCCGATCTCCGGCTGGACTGCGTATGCGCCGCTGAGCGCTGTGGGCCAGGTTGCGGGTCCGGGTCAGGGCCGGGGCCAAGATCTCTGGGTACTTTCGATTGCGCTCTTCTGCGTGGCATCGCTGCTCGGGGCACTGAACTTCATCGTGACGACGATCGATCTGCGCACCAAGGGTATGACGCTGTCGCGGCTGCCGCTGTCGACTTGGGCGTGGTTCATTAACGCGTGGGTGAGCTTGCTGGCTTTTGCCGTGCTGCTGCCCACTGGCCTCCTCTTGCTGCTCGACCGCGTCGGTGGAACCAGCTTCTTTATTCCTGGCGGACTCGTGGTCAATGACAAGCTGCTGCCGCACTCCGGCGGATCGCCGCTCTTGTTCCAGCACCTGTTCTGGTTCTTCGGACATCCGGAGGTTTACATCATCATTTTGCCGGCCTTTGGGATCGTCGCGCACCTGATGCCGACGTTTACCCGAAAGCCGCTGGTGGGGGGCTGGAAGGTGATCACCTTTGCCATGATCGCCATCGGTAGCCTTAGCTTCCTCGTTTGGGGACACCACATGTTCGTGAGCGGGATGAGCCCGAGTATGGCGATGGTGTTCTCGGTGCCGACGCTCATCATCACGATCCCGTCCGTCATTGGGGTGCTGGTGTTCGCGTTTTCTCTTTACGGCGCCAACATCCGCTTTACGACTCCGATGCTGTTCTGCCTCGGTTTCATCTCGCTCTTCATCAGCGGGGGAATCGGTGGATTCTTCCTGGCGCAGCCGGCGGTCGATTCCTATTTGCACGCGACCAGCTTCGTGGTGGGTCATTTCCACTTCACCATGGGCCTGTCCGCGATATTTGCGACTTTTGCGGGCTTCTACTACTGGTTCCCGAAAATGTGGGGCCGCATGATGAACGAGACGCTTGGCAAAGTGCACTTCTGGCTGAGCTTCGTCCTCGTGTACTGCGTTTTCATGACCATGCATTTGATGGGTCTTACCGGGGCGGTGCGCCGCTATTCGTCGTATGTGGCCGACTTCATGGTCCCGCAGATTCCCACCAACCGGTTCATGACCGTCGCCGCTTTGCTGCTGGGCGCGACGCAATTCATCTTCCTGTACAACGCGATTTGGAGCCGCTTCAAGGGACCCAAGGCTGCAGACAATCCGTGGGGAGCGACCACGCTCGAATGGGATACGACCTCGCCGCCGCCGTTCGACAACTTTGGCGGCCGGCAAATGACCATTCACCACGGACCGATGGAGTATGACGCCGACGCCAGCGTGATGCAGACTTCGCCGGCGAAGTCCATCGCGGGAACCTAACCAGGTGGCGGAAGTGGCGGTTCATCATAACGGCGTAACCATTCGAAAGCGAGGCGCGATGAGCGAATCCGAACTGACCATGTCAACCGGGCATGAAGTGCTGATGGAAGCTTCTCCGTACCGCATTGAAAAAAAGAAGCTGGGGATGTGGATCTTTATCGTCTCCGACGCATGCACGTTCGCCACGTTTCTGTTTGGCTACGGCTACATGCGCGTGGGCAGCCAGAATTGGGGGACGCCGTTTGACTTCCCGACGATCTTGAACGGGATCATCATGACGTTCGTACTGCTTTCCAGCAGTCTTACGATGCTGGCGGCGGTTCGGGCGACGCAGGCAGGCCAGAAGCCTTCGGCCAACAAATGGCTGGGTCTCACTATTACTCTGGGTACAGTGTTCGCGATCCTCCACCTGCGGGAATGGTTCAAGATGTTCGGCGAGGGCTGGGGTTTGTTCTCCAACCCTACGGGCGGCGCGGTTCAGTTCGGCGCCTGCTTCTTCAGCGTCACGGGACTCCATTTGGCCCACGTCATCAGCGGCGTCATTGCGCTCCTGATTATCACGCGGGGTTACAACCGCGGACGCTACGATACCAGCCACGTCGAAACCGCGGGCCTGTACTGGCACTTTGTCGACTTAGTCTGGATGTTCGTCTTTCCAATGATGTATTTGATGAACGCCCGTTGAGGGGAACTTCGACCAAGAGGGAGAAGCTGTCATGTCATCGAATCAAGAGCCGGGAATGGGTTCTTACGTGGGGATCGTGATCGGGCTGATGATCATCGTGGGGATTGAGGTGCTTCTGACTTATCAGCATTTACCGGTGCGAACCCTGCTCTTCTCCTTGCTCTGCCTGGCGTGTTTCGAGGCGTTCGTGGGCATCATGTACTTGATGCACGTGAAATATGAGAGTCCGCTTTTGTTCTGGACCATATTTCCAGCCACGCTCTTCGTGTTGGTGCTCCTGAACTACGTATGGCCGGACGCGTACCGAATGGCGAGGATGAGTCTGGGGAAATGACGCGGTCGAGTCCGAAGCGTCCGGTGCCGACTCCGATGGGGATGAGGAAATCAAAATGAACTCTGCAAAAGAGACAAGTGTGCGGTATCTCAAGCTAGGGCTGCTTGGACTGACGTTCCTGCTCTTGCTCAGCCCCGGCGAGTTGCACGCGCAGGGCTGCGCCATGTGCTACCAGAGCGCCGCCGCCTCGGGCGCCCGTTTTATCCACGCTCTGAAGAGCGGCATCGTGGTCATTGTTATCCCTCCGCTGCTGATGACAGGCATTTTCGCGCGCTTCGTTTACCGCAGGCGCAACCTGTTTCATGAGGAGACCGGGGAACGCCACGAGGTTTGACAATTTCGGCGACACGTGCGCGGTTTGGTCACGATCCTGTCGGAAAGGATCCGAGGCATCAATTGGGAACATTAAAGGAGTCTGCAGTTATGGCAACCACGATCCACGAACCGCCGCAAATCGAACCTCGACGCTTGCCGGATGAAGGTTACTCTGGAAATGGCGGCGGGTGGAATCTGGCTCCGGCGGAGGGTAATTTGCGTGCGGTTGAAGACCGCTCCCCAGAACCAGCCAGAACCGGGATATGGGTTGCGCTGGCGGCGATCACGATGTCATTCGCCGCGCTCACCAGCGCCCTGTTCGTTCGTCAGGGCTCGGGAATGGACTGGCAGCACTTTACTTTGCCCCCCATTCTTTACGCCAACACTCTGGTGCTGCTCGCCAGCAGCGTCACCCTGGAGCTAGCGCGCCGCCGAATCTCGCGGTACGCTCGCGGAATCGAAAGCCAGATTGCGGTCCCGATGCGCTGGCTGGTGATAACGTTGGTGCTCGGCCTGGTTTTCGTTGCCGGTCAGTACGTGGCCTGGCTGCAATTGAAGGCTGCGGGACTTTATCTCGCCACTAACCCAAACAGCTCATTTTTCTATGTCTTCACTGCCGTACATGGCCTGCACGTGCTGGGCGGTCTATGTGGATTGGTTTACGTAATGAGCAAACTCAATCGCTCCATCCTGCGGCAGAGTACGTTTGTTGCCGCCGCGCAATACTGGCATTTCATGGACATGCTTTGGCTGTATCTGCTTTGGGTGCTTTGGATGAAGCTCTAATTTTGTCGATCGCAGCCGTAACCAATTCAAGTACAACGATTGTGGTATTAAATCTGACCGCGATCGGTAACAGGAGAGCATGGCCACTACTTACAGTACGCTGCAGCCGAACCCGACGGGTCGCCTCACCTCCAAACTCCGGGACTATTACACCCTGACTAAGCCTGAAGTGAACCTGCTCATTCTTATGACCACGTCGGCGGGTTACTATCTCGCTTCGCGCGGACCTTGCAGGATTGCCGGCCTGATCAACACACTCGCGGGGACGCTCCTGGTCGCCGGCGGCACCGCAACTCTGAATCAGTGGATGGAAAGGGTTTGGGACGGTCAGATGCGCCGCACCGCAAGCCGGCCGCTGCCCTCGGGCAGGCTGAGTGCGCGCGAAGCGCTTCTGTTTGGGATCTTGCTGAGCATCGCCGGGGGACTGTATCTTGCGGTTGCGGTCAACGGGTTAGCAGCCTTCCTCGCGATCTCCACGCTGCTTTCGTATCTGCTTATCTATACTCCGTTGAAGCGCAAGACGCCGCTGTGCACGTTGCTCGGCGCTTTTCCGGGTGCCATGCCCGCACTGATCGGGTGGGCGGGTGCCTCGGCAAATATCGAGCGGCACGCTTGGTTTCTCTTCGTCGTCGTTTTCCTGTGGCAGTTCCCGCATTTTCTGGCGATTGCCTTGATGTACCGCGAGGACTACACGCGAGCTGGCTACAAGATGCTGCCCCAGTTTGATCTCGACTCCCGCTTCACGCGTGCGGAGATTATTGGCTTCACTGTGATCCTGGTGGTCACTACGATGCTGCCGCTGGTCGATCACGGAGGCCCGATTTATCTAGGTGGCATGTTCCTGGCGGGTGTCTTCTTGCTGTATCACACAACCAAGCTGGCGCGAGCAAACTCGAAGGTCTTGGCGAGCCGTGTTTTACATGCCTCCGTTATCTATCTGCCCTTAGTTCTTGGGATGATTGTCGTCCGGAAGGCCTGAAGTTCTCTTTTGGAAGGCGCTGTCAGCGGCTCCCGCGACGCTTTTGACGTACAGCTCGCGGGCTCGGTGGCGAACATCGAGAAAGCCTTCCATGTGACCACGGGAATCTATCAGCACCCCAGGAACCCGCGGATCTGGTTGATGATCGCGGTGCGGCGATGCACGAGCCGGTCGCGTACACGATGGAGCGCCTGAAGATCGAGCTGGTCCTCGGTCTTGGGGACAAAGCGCATGTTCTGTCGCGCCACCGCCTCGGCGATGGCTTCCGCATCGAGGAAGTCGTTCTTGTTCGACTTTACATAAGGCTTCACGAACTGGGCCGGGATGAGCCGCACGTCGTGTCCCTGGCTGCGCAGAGGAGCGCCGATGAAGTGTGCTCCCGAGCAGGCTTCGATGCCAATCAGCGAGCTCTGCAGGTTGGCGGTGTAGGCCAGCCGTTGCTTGCGCGAAAACTTCTTCCTCACGACTACCTTGCCTTGCTCTCCCAGTGCAACCAGGTGAAATGTTGTCTTGCCGAGATCGACGCCGATAGAAGCGATATGCATGTGATGATCCTCCTTATATATGCTGCCAGCCTGATCATCCCACCTTCAGGATGATCAGGTCGGACCATCTCATTAGCCGAGACCAGATCCCCACCGTTTTGGAAGGATGCGACTGCTAGTCGTTACCTTCCAAGCCTTGGGATCTGCTGATCTGCTGATCTGCTAATCGACAGGCTTCATCGGTGCCCCAGGTTTTGTTTACAACTATGAGCAACAGTGAACATCTTTCCTGATCACGAATCTGACAAGATAGCCTCGATGAGATTCAAACTTATGTTTCAGACTGTCGTTTAAGACTGTCATTTTCATGTTCCTGTCGCAACAAAGTCGAAGGCAAATGCATCCGGTGTCCGCCACCAGGGCTGCTGGTTCAACACGTGAGAAGTTGGTTGAAGCTGCCGGTCACGTCTTCGCCGAGCGCGGCTATCACGCGACCACGGTGCGCGAAATCGTCAAGCGCTCGGGCGCCAATCTCGCAGCGGTCAACTATCACTTCGGCGACAAATTAGGTTTGTATACCGAAGTATTGCAGCAATCGGTGCGGGCGGCTCGGTTGGATGCAATCAACAGCGCACTTGATCAGAATGCACCTCCAGAGGACATCTTACGGGCGGTCATCAGATCTCGCCTACAAAGCGTGGCCGAGCCAAATTTGCCGGACTGGCACTTTCGAATCATGGTGCACGAACTTGTGCAGCCCACACCGGCGCTGTCGCGAGTGGTCAACGAAGTGTCCCGGCCGATTTACAAGCGACTGCTCGAACTGATCGGGGGCATCATCGATTTGCCTCCCAAGGATGAGAAGACCCGGCTGTGCGCACACAGCGTCATGGGACAAATTCTTGTTTATGTTCTGGCGGGTCCTCTACTGAAGCAACTTTGGCCGGAGTTAGAAATGACGCCGGAGCAGGTGGACCGGATCGCCGAGCATATCTGGGACTTTTCGCTGGCATATCTTCGACAAGCAAATTCTGGTGATCGACGAGCTACTGTGTCGAGCAGGCGAGGTGAGAAATGACGGAACAACTGGTGATCGACAGGCCTCAAGAACTTCCAAGGCAGGACCAACCGCAACCGGAACCCCATCCAGAGCCGCAACCTGCGCCCGTCGGAGCGCAAGTCGAACCAAAACCTGCGCCTGCGCCGGTGGTAGAAAACGTGTCTGAAATAGTTCGGCAATTGAAGCAAGAGCGGGAACGAGCACAGAAGGAAGTCCAAACCTTTGATGCGGCGATTACGGCCTTGGGGAGTCATGGTTCCAATGGGCAGCCAGCCCAAACAAAGCCGCAATCTGTTCCTGCCGTAGCGCCGCCATCCCAAACAAAACCTCAACCGGCGCCTCTAGCAGGGCAGCCACCCGAACCAAACCAGCAAGCTGCGCCTGCGCCGGCGAACCCAGCGCAGCCAAATCCCCAATCTGCTCCTGCCGCAGCGCAGCCAACTCAAGCACAACCAAAACCTGCGCCGGCCGATGCGAAGCCACCCCGCTCGATGGCCCGTCGAATCATGGTTCCGTTGGTTGTCATTCTGATTCTCGCGGCCGTCGGGTTCGGTGTTTGGAGAGTGTTCTTCTACACGCCGCCAATGTCGCCAAGCATCGTTCCGCTCAGCGGTCGAATCGAAGGTGACGACTCGGCAGTGTCCCCCAAGACGAGCGGCCGTATTCTCGAAATCCGAGTGCGCGAGGGAGACCGAGTATCCACTGGAGACATCATCGCCGTGCTCGACGACGAGCAATTGAGGGCACGCATAGAGCAAGCGCAAGCGGAAGTTCAGCAAGCGCAAGCCAAGGCCACGTCCGCGCGAGACCAGATTGCGGTCCTGAATGAACAGTTGCAGCAGGAAGAGGCAAACGTTGCCCAGCAAGAAGCCGCCCAGGACATTGCCAGCTTCGACAAGGAGGCGTACACGCGACTGGCGCGATCGGGAGCCGTGGCCGAACGTCAAGGAAAACAGGCAGTGTCAACAGCCGACCAACAGGCGGCTGCTGTGGCTGGCGCCAAACGCCGCGTGGCAGGAGTGAACATGCAACTGGCGCAGCAGCAGGCGACTATTGCCGACGCGATGGCGAGCGTCAGTCATACACAGGCGCAGCTCACTGAGGCCATGGAGAATCGCCAGGATCTGACGGTGAAAGCGCCCTTTGACGGGACGGTCGTAACGCGCGTGGCAGAGCCGGGAGAGGTGATTACCTCCGGAACCCCGGTCATCACGCTGCTGGATCTCAGCAAGGTGTACCTGCGAGGTTTTGTTCCCGAGGGACAGATCGGCAAGGTCAAGGTCGGCCAGGCTGCGCATGTGTATCTGGATTCGAATCCCAAGCAACCGGTCGACGCATACGTTTCGCGCATCGACCCGCAGGCGACGTTCACTCCCGAGAACACTTATTTCCGCGACGACCGTGTGAAACAAGTCGTCGGCCTAAAGCTGCAGCTGAAAGGAGCGCTGGGATATGCCAAACCGGGTATGCCGGCTGACGGCGAGGTCTTGGTGGCGGGCGATCAGTGGCCCGAAGAAAAGCGCAAATGACGACCGCGACTTCCACTCCCCTAAGTTCCAAACCGGGTTCCAAGCCTGGCTCCGATGGTTCGGACACGATCGCCATTCGGATTAGCGAGCTTTGGAAACGCTACGGCAAACTGGAAGCCGTTCGCGGAATCACTTTTGAGGTGGGCAAAGGCGAGATCTTCGGCTTGATCGGCCCCGATGGTGCGGGAAAAACCTCGACATTCCAGATTCTTGCCGGGGTGATGGAAGCGAGCTCGGGATCGGCCGAGGTTTTTGGCCAACCAGCGCGCGAGGCACGCTCCCAGACGGGTTATCTGACTCAAGCATTCAGCTTGTACCCCGATCTTACGGTTCTCGAAAACATTCGCTACGTCGGGGATCTGCGCCGCGTCGCATCCGACGACATCGTGAAGCGAGGCCGCCAGTATCTGCAGATGTTCGACATGGATCGATTCTCC
>Ga0187869_10003088_pt1 | contig 12461 bp, 10 predicted proteins | sample June2016WEW_13_1_2_FD_132972 | JGI IMG/M metagenome (GOLD analysis project Ga0187869, IMG submission 132972) | Peatland microbial communities from SPRUCE experiment site at the Marcell Experimental Forest, Minnesota, USA - June2016WEW_13_100 | ecosystem: Environmental > Terrestrial > Soil >...
CTGGGAGTCTCGGCTTGCCAGGCCGGAGCTGGACACTGACCCCCGAGCACCCTGCTGCCCGCCAGGCCATCTGCCTCGGGTCGCGACATGTGCTGTCCTATGATGCGATGACGGCGCGAAAGGGATGCTGATCTTTCTATTTATACTCACCTTCACTAATATCGGGATCCTGATCCTACTCGGGGCGGTAATGCGCGAGTCACGGCATCAGAAGCGCTCCGGCGGGCAGCTACCGGCGTCAACGCCCAGGGCAGGCGGTCAAGCATCCCAGCGCCCAGTATCCGGCGCCTCGGCCGAACAGCTCCCGCAGGTCAATCCCGCTCAGCAACACGCCGCCGAAGCTCAGCGAAGCCGTTTTCCCGGCCGCAATTGTGGGGACGCGCGTTCTGGGGGAAATCGGGGTGGCTGCTGCCTGGCGCCGTTTAGATCTGGCCGATGGCAGGCGCGCTACCGGGGACCGGATGGCCTGCGCCGGATCTGGATGCCTGCGCTGGCTGCTACCGGCCTGCCCGGCATTCATTTCCACCTGCGCCACGCCGGGAACCTCTTTATCGCCAATGCGGGGCAAACCTGCGCGAGCCGATGGAACGCGTGGGGCATTCCAGCAGCCGGGCAGCACTGATCTACCTGCACTCGACCAGCGACCGCCAGCGGACCCTGGCCGACGCCGTGGCCGACCGTGCCCGCACCGAACTCGGAGAGCACTCGCGTGGCACGAGTGTGGCACGAACGGGCATGAAGCCCAATTGATGATCGGCGGCCAGCCCGCGCGTCAGGGCTCTGAGCTGGGGTTTCGGCTGGCGCGCCTGGCAGGACTCGAACCTGCGACCGGCTGCTTAGAAGGCAGCTGCTCTATCCGGCTGAGCTACAGGCGCCCGGACCAAACATTGTGCACTAGCCAGGTCACGTGCCGGACACCTCTCGGAGACTGGACAGGGTGGCGCCAGACCCGTCTGGCCAGCGACGCCGCCCGTTGCGCGCCGTCATCGGCGGACATGGACAGCGGCTATCTCAGGTCACGACGCACGGGGGATCCCGCGGATCGTCATGTCGAGGATAGCGTGCGGCCCGAAGGGGCGCTGATCACAGTGCCGGTGACCAGAACGCAGCGCGGCATCAGGTCCTGGGCTGCGCCCGGGGGCGGCCAGCCGCGATGATGTCCGGGGAACCGACAGGACTGGCCGGGGAGGGACAGCGCTGGATCGGGTGAGAGGCGCGCTGCTGGTGGCCGGCACCACGTCCGACGCGGGGAAGAGCGTGCTGACCGCCGGCCTGTGCCGGTGGCTGCACCGGCGCGGCGTCAGCGTCGCGCCGTTCAAGGCGCAGAACATGTCGCTGAACTCGTTCGTGACCGCTGGCGGCGCGGAGATCGGCCGGGCACAGGCCATGCAGGCGGCAGCGGCGGGCATCGAGCCGGACGCGCGGATGAATCCCGTGCTGCTGAAGCCTGGCGCCGCCGGCAGCCAGGTTGTCGTGCTCGGCCAGCCGGCCGGCGAGGTGACGGCGGCCAGCTACGCCGGCCGCACCGCGGACCTGCTCGATATCGCCGTGGCCTGCCTCAGTGAGCTGCGCCGCGAGTTCGACGTGGTGATCTGCGAGGGGGCGGGCAGTCCGGCCGAGATCAACCTGCGCGGCAGCGATATCGCCAACATGGGCCTGGCTCGCGCGGCCGGGCTGCCGGTCCTCGTCGTCTCCGATATCGACCGCGGCGGCTCGTTCGCCGCGCTCTACGGCACGGTCGCGCTGCTGGAGCCGGCCGACCAGGCGCTGGTAGCGGGCTTCGTGCTGAACAAGTTCCGCGGCGCCCGCGACCTGCTGGACCCCGGCCTGGCCATGATCGCGCAGCTCACCGGCCGTCCCGTGGTCGGCGTCCTGCCCTTCAGCCCGGACCTGTGGCTCGACGGCGAGGACTCCCTGTCGCTGGACGCGGTCCGGCCGCCCGTGGGTGCCCCATGCGGGCGCGACGTGCTGCGCGTGAGCGTCGTCCGGCTGCCGCGGATCAGCAACTTCACGGACATCGATGCGCTGGCGGCCGAGCCAGGGGTGCTGGTCCGGCTCGCCACCAGGCCGGCCGACCTGGCCGACGCCGACCTGGTGGTGCTGCCGGGATCGCGGGCCACGGTGGCCGATCTCGGCTGGCTCCGCGACCGCGGGCTGGCCGGCGCGCTCCTGCAGCGGGCCGCCGCCGGCCGGCCGGTCCTGGGCATCTGCGGCGGCTACCAGATGCTGGCCGCCGAGATCGAGGATGCGGTGGAGTCCGGCGCGGGCACGGTCGCCGGGCTCGGACTGCTGCCGGTGCGGGTCAGGTTCGCGCCGGTCAAGACCCTGGACCGGCCATCCGGATGCGCTTACGGCGCCCGCGTCGCCGGCTACGAGATCCACCACGGCGTCGTCTCGCGGACGGCCGGCCCGGCGGAGGCGTTCCTCGACGGCTGGCGCCAGGGCCCGGTCTGGGGCACGAGCTGGCACGGCATTTTCGAGAACGACGAGTTCCGCCGCGGGTTCCTCGCCGAGGTCGCCGCGATCGCCGGCCGCGACTTCCGGCCCGCGCCCGGCACGGATTTCGCCGCGCTCCGGGCGGCGCAGCTGGACCTGCTGGGTGACCTGGTCGTCGATCACCTCGACACCGGGGCCGTCCTGACCTTGCTGGCAGCGGGGGCGCCGCCGGGGCTGCCGGTGCTGCCTCCCGCCGGGCCCGCCGGGCCGGGCTAGGCCTGGGGCTCACCGCAGCCATGCGCATCGGCGAGGCGCCGCATGACCCTGGTCATCTGCGCCTTCGTGGGCGCCCCCGGAAGATCGCCTGCTGGCTGCGGCCGGAATGCGTCCAGCATCAGCGCTACGAAACGGGGGAGCGCCCCCGGTGCGTCGCGGCGGGTCGCGGCCGCGATGGCGCTGGTGGCGAGAAAGAGCATCAGCAGATCCTCGCCTGCGAGCTGGCTGCGGAGCTGGCCGGCCGCCTTGGCCCGCTCCATCAGGGCGATGACGGAGCGGTTGGCCCGGGCCCGGATGGCCTCGATCTGCTCGCAGGGCGCAAGGGTGATGAGCAGCAGATCCGCGAGACCGCGATCATCGGCCTGCATGGCGCATATCCGCTCCACGAAGCCCGCGAAGCCGGTCCACGGATCGGGCTCGTGAACCGCCTGCTCGGCGATCTCGGCGTACTGGCTGATCTTGTCCATCAGCGCCGCGGCAATGAGCTGCTCGCGAGCCGGGAACCTGCGGTAGAGCGTGCCGATGCCGACGCCAGCCCGGCGGGCGATCTGCTCCAGCGGCGCTTCCAGGCCATCCTCGGCGAACGCCTCGCGGGCTGCGGTGAGGACAGCCTCCCGGTTGCGAACGGCGTCCGCTCGCATCCGCCGCTCGCGGCGCGGCTGCGCCGGCCCTGGCTCCGGCGCTGCGCCCGCTGGCGGGTCCTGCCTGCCGGCCTCAGCCACATCGTCATCCTAGCTGATCCGGAGGCATACCTCCGGTATGGCGTAGGCTTTCCGGAGGAATGCCCTCCGCTACTACCTACCTGAGATGGAGCGACCATGATCCGCGACACTGCCTTGCTGGGCACCAGGCTGGTGCTGGGTGGTTACCTGGCTGTGCACGGCGCCCAGAAGCTGTTCGGCGCGTTCGGCGGCCGTGGCCTCGAGGCTACCGGCGCCGGGTTCGACGCCATCGGCCTGGCGCCGGGCAAGCAGATGGCGGTGGTCGCCGGAGTCAGCGAGCTGGGCGGGGGCCTGCTGACCGCGGCCGGAATCGCGGATCCGCTCGGCCCGCTGACCCTCATCGGCACGATGGCGGTCGCCTCGGCGACGCACCGGGCCAAGGGGCCGCTGGCCGCCAGGGGCGGCTTCGAGCTGCCGCTCACCAACCTGGCGGCGGCCGCGGCCCTGGCCGCCGCGGGACCGGGGCGGCTCAGCGTCGGCCCGCGGCTGCCGCGCCCGCTCACGGCCGCCGCGGCAGCCGTCGGGGCCGCGCTCGCGGCTGGCTCGCTGGCCAGGCTGCTCAGCGCGAGGCCCGCTGCGGCCGATGAGCTCCGCAGCGCGGCAGCTGACGAGCCAGCGCGAGCCGGGGCGGGGACGGCCGTGCCGGAGGCGGCGGGGACCGGGGAGGAGCGGTGATGGGTCAGCCAGTGAACGCCCCGCTGTCGCTCTGGCAGGAGGCATTGCCGGTAATGCCGCCGTAGCTGTGCGCAAGGCCCTTGATGGACGGTGAGCCGGACGGTGACGGCGGCGAGGATCCCTGCGGCGCGAGCGCCGTGAAGCTGGAGCCGATGATCAGGTCGATCGTTCCGGGTGTCAGGCTGGCGTCCTTCCGGAGGGTGGCGGAGGACAGCTCCTTCTTCAGGGTCTCCGCGGCCGGCAGGTCGGCGGCCGATGCGTACCTGATCACCGACGTCGTGTAGCTGTAGTCGGGGGTGCCCGACGCCGTCGTCGCGTCCGAGGGCGTGCCGACCACGTCGAACCCGCGGCTGGTCAGCGCCGTCGATGCCTGCGACGCTACGCCCGCGATGCCTGATCCGTTCAGGACCTGCACCCTGACCTTGGACGGGCTGATATCCAGCACCGGCGGCGACCTGGGTCGGCGTGTCCTGGCCGGCTTCGGCAGTGTCGCGTCATGCGCGATCGCGCGGAACAGCTGGGTGTCCTGGGGCGCGAGCTCCACCTGCGCGGGCGCAGGCGGATACGGGATGGTGGGCGCCTCGATGAACTGCACGTCCTTGCTGGCGATGCCGTGCAGGCTGCGCGCGATGGTCAGCATATCCGATGCGCTGAGGCCGGAGTCGGTGGTCATGGCGGCGGCGGCGTCGCTGACGACGGACAGCAGCTTCGGCGGGCTGGAGAGCAGCCCGCTGTGCAGGACCCCCTTGAGCACCTGAGCCAGCAGGAAGTCGTCCCGCTCGATCCGCTCAAGGTCGGAGCCGTTGCCGATGGTGTAACGAGCGCGCCAGAATTCCAGGAACGTCAGGCCGTCGATGTGATGCTCGCCGCTGTCGAGTACGAGTCCTGAGTTGGGGTCGTTCAGGTCGAACGGTACGCACACGTTGACGCCGCCGACATCGTTGACCACCTTCACGACGCCGGTGAAGCTCAGCTCAATGAAGTGGTCCAGGTAGATGCCGGTGGTCTGCTCCACCGTCTTCCACAGGCAGGACGGCCCGCCGTGCTGCAGCGTCTGGTTGATCTGCACCATCACGCCGGGGTCATCCGGCTGGCCGGACTGGCCCGGTCCCGCGTTGCACTGGTAGGTCGGCACCATGGTGTCGCGCGGCAGGTTCAGGATGGTTACCTCGCCGCGGCCGGGCGATATGTGCAGCACCATCAGCGTGTCGGAGCAGCCGCAGCCGTCGTGTCCGACGTGCAGCGCCACCTGTTCCTGCGGGGTCAGTCCGGCGCGGCTGTCGGATCCGAAGACCAGGATGTTGAGCGCGGTGTTGTACTTGGCCGGCCGCTTGCCCAGGTCCGTCACGCTGACGCGCCGGATGCTGTCCCAGACGGCGCGGTACTTGACGTACGCGCCGAGGGTGCCTGCGACGACCAGGACGGCGACGATCACGGCGAGCCAGCCGCCGACGCTCAGGCCCGCCAGCCGCCGCCCGCGGAACCACCGCGGCTGGGCTCGGCGCTCTCTCATCGCTCCGGCACGCTCCCCCTTGACCTGCCCTGTGACATGACCGGCCAGCTAATCCCAGCGCCCGATTTCCTCGGTGCCCGGTGACCTCGGTGCCCGGTGACCTGGCCGCCGGTGACCCAGCTGCCTGCGCCGGTGCCAGCGGCCCGCCGCGGCAGGGCTGTGGCCTGGCAGCGCGCTGCGGCAGTGCTGTGACCTGGCCTTGAAGCTCTTCAGCCTAGGCGCCGGGCTGCGTCCACGTTAGTTGGTTGCGCTGCTGGCAGGGGCTTAATTGGCTGTGTCTTGGCTGCTAGTTGACGAGCGGAGCAGTCCGGCAGCCCGCTGATCATCGCCGGGCCGCAGTGTCGCCGGGCGCAGCGCCGGGATCAGCATGCCCAGGATCAGCGCCCCCCGCCACGCAGGCCAGGCCGCCGCTGACCACCGAGATGACCGGGGAGAACAGCTGGGCGACGGCTCCGGCCTCGACAGGGCAGCCGCGACCGCCAGCCGGCCGGCCAGCATCCCGGCGCTGTCAGCGAGGCTGAGCAGGCCGACGTACAGCGACGAGTGGGTGAGGCCGTAGACCTGCCGCGCTCGCGGGCGGCGTCGGCTAGCGCCGGAGCACTGAATAGTCCGCAGCGAGGGAACCGGCCGCCGCGCGGGCGCGTCCGACCGGCATGAGCACCATCGCGCGGAGCCGCCCGTTCCGGGGATCGTTAAGGACCACCCTCATCATCGCGGCCGCGATCAGCGGCACCGGCCTGCTGCTTGCGGGCTGCTCGCAGGGCGATACCGCCCGCTCAGGCGCGTCCTCAGCCAGCTCGGCGCAGCCCGGCGCGGCGGGAGAACGGGCACCGCTGGCCCTGCCCGCCGCCAGCGGCGCCGTCGGCGCTGCCGCTGGCGCCACGGCCGCGCTGAACCTGACCAGCCAGAGCATCGTCTACACGGCGAGCCTGACCGTGCGGGCGGCCAGCGTGGCCGCGGCCGCCAGCCACGCCGCGGGCATCGTCAGCGCGGCAGGCGGCTACACCGCCGGCGAGCAGGAGTCAGCCCGCCCCGGCCAGGCCGCGCTGAGCGTCGCCAGCCTGGAGCTGAAGATCCCGGTCGCGAGCTATGCGGTCACGCTTGGCCGGCTGGCCGCCCTGGGCACCCAGCTGGCCCTGAGCCAGCAGGCCGCCGACGTCACCGAGCAGGTCGCCGACGTGGCCAGCCGGGTCACCTCGGCGCAGGCGGCGATCACGCAGCTGCGGGCGCTGCTGCGGCAGGCCGGCTCGGTCGGTGCCCTGCTGGCCGTTCAGGACCAGATCAACGTGCAGGAGTCGGCGCTGGAATCGCTGCTGGCGCAGCAGCGCGCGCTGGCGCATGAAACGACCTACGGGACCGTGTCACTGACGCTCGTCAGCCGCCCGGAGGCCGCCCGGCACGCGCGGAAGAAGGCCAGCCACGGTTTCGCGGCTGGCCTCGCAGGCGGCTGGCGCGCGCTGCGGGCGGCGGTGACCTGGCTGCTGACCGCGCTCGGCGCGGTGCTGCCGTTCGCCGTGCTGGCCGTGCTGGCCGGCGGCATCGGCTACGGCTGGCGGCGCCGGGTGCTGCGGCGCCGGTCACCGCCGCCGGCGGCCGCGTAGGCGGACCATGGCACCGCGGCCGCCGGCAGCGTACGATCGGCGTCACTAGCCTGGTGACAGGACCGCGCTGGGATCTCTTGCGAGGGTCGTGATGCAGCTCCGGCTCGTGGCCGAGTTCGCGCAGCTCGGCGTCCAGCATGCCGGTTACGCCATCGCCAGCCCGCGGGACCTGATGGCCGTCGCGGCGGTCGCGCTGGCCGGGCTCGTCCTCGCGTTCCTGGCGCAGCAGGCCGGGGCCGCCTCGGCCATCTCCGCCGGCCCGCTGACCGGCCGGGCCGTGGCCCTGTCCGAGAAGTCGCGCGGAGCGCGGTTCCAGCGACAGCGTGACCCCGACGCGGCGGGCCGGGCCAGGCCCCGAGCGCCGTCGGCGGTCCCGGCGGCCGCCTGACACTCCGCCCCCCCGCACGTCCTGCACCGCCCGCCAGCGGGCCAGTCTGCCCGCGGCCGGCCGGTGCCGGGCCGCGGTGCGCCGCCGGCCGCCTCCAGCCCTATCCGTTTCCCCGGCCCGTACGGGCCACGCTGGAGGTTCCCTGCCATGCTCGGTTTCCTCGACGCTGCTGTCAGCGTCGCCTATCACATCGTCATTGTCCTGGCCCACGTCCTCGTCCCGCTGACCGGGGGACTCGCGACCGCCGCCGCCATCGTGGCCTTCACCGCGGGCATCCGGCTGCTGCTGGTCCCGCTCAGCTACTACGCCCTGCGCGGCCAGGCGAAGCAGGCCAGGCTCGCCCCGCAGGTGGCCGAGCTGCGCCGCCGGCACGCCCGGCATCCAGACCGGCTGCAGCGCGAGCTTGCCGAGCTCTACCAGCGGGAGGGCGGCCTGCTCGCCGGATGCCTGCCGCTGCTGCTGCAGCTGCCGTTCTTCACCGTCATGTACCGGCTGTTCCGGTCCGGCTCCGTGGCCGGCCATCCGAACGCGCTGCTGAGCCACGATCTGCTCGGCGCGCCGCTGGGCGCCCACTGGCTCGGCGGCCCCGGCCCGGCCAGCGGGCAGGGCCTGGTCTTCCTGGCCCTGTTCGCCCTCATCGCCGCCGTCGGCTGGGCATCGGCCAGGGCGGCCCGCCGGGGCCAGCCGGCCACCAGCCAGGTCCCGGCCGACGCCGCCAGCCGCGTCACCGCGGCCCTCGCCACGGTCCTGCCCTACCTGACCGTCGCCATCGCCGCGTTCGTGCCGCTGGCGGCCGGGCTCTACCTGCTGACCACGACGGCATGGACACTGGCCGAGCGGTCGGTGCTGCGGCGCAGGGCAGTCAGGCCGGCGGCTCCGGGCAGCGCGCCGGCGGGCATCGCGCGGCTGGACGCGTAACCTGCCACCGTGACCTTGGAACCGGCCGGAGAACCGGCGGAGCTGTCCGCGGCCGAGAACGCCTGCCTGGAACTGGCCTGGGAGGCACTCTGCCGCGGCAGCATCCCGGTCGGCGCCGTGATCACCGATGCCGCGGGCCGGATCGTCGCCACCGGCCGGAACCGGATGCGCGACGCCGCCCGGCAGCCGCCCGAGCTGACCGGCGGCCTGCTCTCGCACGCCGAGGTGAACGCCATCGCCCGGCTGGACCCGGACGCGAAGTACCAGGACCACCAGCTGGTGACCTCGCTGGAGCCATGCCCGCTCTGCCTGGGCGCGCTGGCCATGTCGACCATCGGCGCCGCGGTGTTCCTCGGCGCCGACCCGTACGGCGGCGCGGCAGCCGGGCCCAGGGCGGCGACCCGGCATACCGCGCGCTTCCCGCTGCATGTCGCGGGCCCCCGGACGGACCGGCCCGGCCGGCTGGCCGCCGGGCTGCACCTGGCCTACTTCCTGCGCCGCAATCCCGCCGGGCACGTGGTGACCGGATACCGGGCGGACCGCCCGGACCTGGCCGGTGCCGCCGGGGCGCTGGTCAGTGCCGGGCTGTTCGACCTCGCGGCCGCCGGGCTGCCCTGGGCGGCCGTATCCGGCCAGCTGCTCTCGGCGGTCTGACCCGCGGCGCGCCGGATGACGCGCGGCCGCAGGCCCGTCCCGGCATCGGGCCGCACGAGCGGCGGACAGCCGTGGTCAGCGGCCAGCCGGCGGCCCGGCCGCGCGGATGGCGGCCAGCGCGCTGGCCGCGACCGCCTCGAGGACCGACTCCGAGCCCTCGTACGGGCCGGACGGCCGCGGCCAGTGCGTGATCGCGTCGGTGAAGCCGAGATCCGCGGCCCGTCCTGCCACGTCGGCGAAATAACCCTCGCTGGCCAGGGCGAACCCGCCGGACGCGTCCAGGGACAGGTACCGGTCCAGGGCCTGGTAATCCCGGCCGGCCTGGCCGGCCGCATCCTCGAACCGGCGCGCCAGATCGGCCACCGATCGCCACCAGGCCGAGGTGTCCCCGCCGGGGTCCGCGGCGACGCCGCCGGTTGTGACCCAGCCCTCGCCGAGCCGGGCCGCGATGCGCATCGACCGGGGGCCGTTGGCCGCCAGCACGAAGGGGACCCGCGGCTGCTGCACGCAGCCCGGCGTGCTGCGCGCGTCCACGGCCGTGTAGTACTCGCCGCTCCAGCTCACCCGGTCCTCGCGCAGCAGCCGGTCCAGCAGCCCGGCGAACTCGGCGAACCGGTCCACCCGGGCCCGCGGGGACAGCGGCGGGGCGCCGAGCACCCTGTTGTCGAAGCTGCTGCCGCCCGCTCCGGCGCCCAGGCCGAGCACCAGCCGACCGCCGCTGACGTCGTCGATCGCGGTGACATCGCGGGTGAAGCTCACGGGGTGCCGGAAGTTGGGCGACGCGACCATGGTGCCGAGCCGGATCCGCCTGGTGACCAGGGCGGCCGCCGTCAGCGTGGGCACGGTGCCGAACCACGGGCCGTCCACCAGGTCCCGCCAGCCGAGGTGGTCGTAGGTCCAGGCGTGGTCGAACCCGAGTTCCTCGGCCCGCCGCCAGCGCCGCTGCGCCTGCGACCACCTTTGATCCGGAAGGATGACCACGCCGAAACGCACCCTCGGATGCTACCCCCGCGCGGCCGGCCGGCCCTGCCCGCGGCTGGCCCCGGCGGCGAGTCGCGGTGGGCGCGGTTGTACGCGGGCGGGTTCGTTTCGGCATGATGAAGGGTAGGCCCGCGCCAGCTCAGCCCTCCCGGCGCTGGCAGGCCGCCCGGCCAGGTAGCGTCGTGCCCCAGGAGGTAGCCCCATGCATCAGCCGCCCATCCCGCATGTCGCCAGCACCGATCCGGAGATCGCGAACCTGATCGAGGCCGAGGCGCAGCGCCAGTTCGAGAAGATCCGGCTGATCCCGTCGGAGAACTACGTGTCGGTGGCCGTGCTGGAGGCGGCCGGGACCGTGCTGACCAACAAGTACTCCGAGGGCTATCCGGGCCGCCGCTACTACGAGGGCCAGCAGTTCATCGACCCGATCGAGACCCTGGCCACGCAGCGGGCCCGGGAGCTGTTCGGCGTGGATCACGCCAATGTCCAGCCGTACTCGGGCTCGCCCGCCAACCTGGCCGTCTACCTGGCCTTCGTGCAGCCGGGGGAGACCATCATGGGGATGTCCCTGCCGATGGGCGGGCACCTGACCCACGGCTGGCCGGTGTCCGCGACCGGGAAGTGGTTCCGCTCCGTGCAGTACGGGGTGCGCGCCGACACCGGCCGCCTCGACCTGGACGAGGTGCGGGACCTGGCCAGGCGGGAGCGGCCCAGGGTGATCTTCTGCGGCGGCACCGCGATCCCGCGCACGATCGACTTCCCCGCCTTTGCCGAGATCGCCGCCGAGGTCGATGCGGTGCTGGTGGCGGACATCGCGCACATCGCCGGGCTGATCGCAGGCGGCGCGCATCCCTCGCCGGCCGGGCATGCCGGAGTGATCACGACAACGACGCACAAGACCCTCCGCGGCCCGCGCGGTGCCATGATCATGACGACGGCCGAGCACGCCAAGGCGATCGACAAGGCCGTGTTCCCCGGCCTGCAGGGCGGCCCGCACAACCACACCACGGCGGCGATCGCCGTGGCGCTGAAGGAGGCGGCGCGGCCGGAGTTCGCCGCGTACGCGCACCAGGTGGTGGCCAACGCGAAGGCGCTGGCCGGGGCGCTGCTCGGGCGCGGCTACACCCTGGTATCGGGCGGCACGGACAACCACCTGATCCTGCTCGACCTGACCGCGCAGGGCATCGCCGGCAAGCCGGCCGCCAAGGCGCTGGACCGGGCCGGGATCGAGGTCAACTACAACACCGTGCCGTTCGACCCGCGCAAGCCGTTCGACCCGTCCGGGATCAGGATCGGCACCCCGGCTATCACCACCCGGGGACTGACAGAGGAGCACATGGTGCAGATCGCCGGGTGGATGGACGAGGCCATCATCGCGGCGGCCAAGGAGGACGAGGACGTGATCGGGCGGGTAGCCGGCCAGGTCCGCGAGCTGCTGGCCGCGTTCCCGATGCCGGGCTGGCAGTGACTCTCGATTCCGCCGGCGCGTCGGGCCGCTAAGCGACATGGGCAGCAACTAGCCTACTTTTCCGGAGCACTGCAGCCGAATAACTATCGCCGGGCGCGGCCGGGCGAATACGGAAGCCGGGGCCGGCAAACGGCCCGTCAGCTGGCATTCCTCTTTTCGGTGCATTCCAGGGCCGTCGCGCGTGCCGGCCCTGGCGGGGACGCGGTGTTCTGCGCCTTGCCGGGGGGCAGGGCGGAAATACGGGGAGGTTGTCCTAGTCATGCCCGGGCATCTAGGCAACCCGATAAGGCGGTTGCAGCATGCTCGCTCATCAGTCGTGGACGCCACGGCCGGTCCGTGCCCTGGCCGCAGGGCTGACATTCGCCGGGCTGATTCTCGCCGGACTGACGGTCAGCGCGGGAGCCGGGAGCGCCGCGGCGGCGCCGCCTGCGTTACGTGCGGTCTCCTACCAGGGGCACAGGTTCGAGATCCCCGCATCCTGGCCGGTCATCAGGCTGTCGGCGCATCCGCGGGACTGCGTCCGGTTCGATCAGCATGTCGTGTACCTGGGCGCCGCGGGCGCCAATGAGGCATGCCCGAGCTGGCTGCTCGGGACCACCGAGGCGCTGATCATCCAGCCTGCTTCGGCCGCCACCGCCCGCCGGTCGGTCGAGAACCCGGTGGGCCGCGAGATCGTCGCGACGGCGCCGGGCATCGCGGTGACCGCGACCTTCGATACCGACCCGACCACCATTTACAAGATCATCGCCAGCGACTCCCTCCCGGCCCCGCAGATCATCGCCCCGGATCCGGCCCGGCTCGCCGCCGACCGCAGGGCAGCGGGCAGCGGGGC
>Ga0187869_10003092_pt1 | contig 12445 bp, 14 predicted proteins | sample June2016WEW_13_1_2_FD_132972 | JGI IMG/M metagenome (GOLD analysis project Ga0187869, IMG submission 132972) | Peatland microbial communities from SPRUCE experiment site at the Marcell Experimental Forest, Minnesota, USA - June2016WEW_13_100 | ecosystem: Environmental > Terrestrial > Soil >...
GCCAATGGCCGCTCGGGAACTGGTCCGCCCGTCCCGCGCTCAGCACGAACTCCGCCGTCTGGACGTGCATGTTCCGCTCCACTCCGATGAGGTCACCCGCGGCGGATGAAACCAGAGGCCATGGGCCGGCCTGCCCGGGGTCAGACATTTGTAATTTTATATTTCTTTGCCCGGCCTCTGCGCAAAATGGACATCACACGATCTATCTTCGCTGCTAGCTGCGTATCCCTTTGAAGCCGCAGCCGGAGTCGTTGCACACCCAGGCTAATCGTGACCTGGTCGCGTCCGAAGGCACGCGCTGCCTCCACCAGACGGATCCCACCCACAATTTGAGCCACGTAAGCGGCCACTGCTCGCGCCACCGCAGCCCTCCGCTCCCGCGTAGGCGCACCCAGATCCCCGAGGGTCGTATTGAAGGCAGGGGCGACAACTTGACACACCTCGTCCAAAGAAAGCGCAATCGTAGATCGCGGAACCTCCTGTTGACTCCGTCGTTCTATCTCCTCCACAAATTGCTCATCCCCAAGGAATCGCTGCTCTAGCGCCCGGTAGTACTCCGGATGATGATCGGCCGCCCCGGGTTCCTGCAGGAACTCCAGATACCGCCGGACCGCAAGGGTGTGTTGAGAATGAAACATTCGCAGGATCAGTTGCGTCGCCACGCGAGGCTCGCGTTCCTCTCCAAGGTAGTCGCGGTGACTGCTCCACCACCACGCCTTCGGACTCCGCGCAAGCTGACTCCGGACCGGATTCAAATGCAGGTATCGAACGAGAGCCAGCAGATACCGATCCCGGTCACAGAGGAGCGCTTTGTATCTTCCCTGGAAAACGTGACCCATGGTGTGATGGGTCCGGTTGAAGTAGCCTGCGTAGGATTGCTGGATTCCCTGCATGATCTTCGAGAGTGGAGCCTTGGTCGGTTCGAGGAGGAGATGCACATGATTCGGCATCAGGACATAGGCATAGAGCACGAACTGGTACCGGTCCTGGTACCGGTGGAGGCGCGCCAGGTATACCTCATAATCAGCCTGACCCCGGAACACATGCCTACGCTGATTCCCACGAGCGATGACATGGTAAAGAACTCCTGGAAGCTCAATGCGGGGCGGACGAGCCATGCGAGGCTTATACCAGGACCACCCAAGATCGTCAATATAAATATATCAATGTCTGACCCCAGTCTTTAGAAGCCAGCCCAGCCTTGCACGTGGTTCGGGAGCATCGGAATTGCCCTTGACCCTCGTTCGCCCTGCGTGTTAGCCTGCCTGCTACAAGATACGGGACCGCGCAGTCAAGCCACCAGAACGGATCCGCCCACTGCTCCGCCAATCGAGGAGATTCATGGCCACCATCGCCGTGTTACCGGGAGACGGGATCGGTCCGGAGGTAACCCAGGAGGCGGTGAAGGTCCTGCGGGCCGTCGCGACGCGCCACCAGTTGTCGCTCGACTTCCAGGAAGCGCCCATCGGCGGCGCCGCCTTCGAGGCTGCGGGCACGCCCCTCCCCGACCAGACGCTCGACGTGTGCCGACGGGCCGACGCCATCCTTTTCGGGGCCGTCGGCGGTCCGCGCTGGGACAGCCTGCCGCGCAAGGCCCGCCCCGAACAGGGGATCCTAACCCTGCGCAAGGTATTCGATCTGTATGCCAACCTTCGCCCGGCGAAACTGTTCCCGGCCCTGACGGACGCCTCGACCTTGAAACGAGAGGTCATTGAGGGCGTGGACATCCTGGTGGTCCGGGAACTGACCGGTGGCCTCTACTTCGGCCAGCCCAAGACCATCGAGAGAGTTCCTGAGGGCGAGCGCGCCGTGGACACCCTCGTCTACACGACGCCGGAGATCGAGCGAATCGCCTGGATCGCCTTCCAGGCGGCCCAGCGCCGGCGCAAACACCTCACCTCCGTGGACAAGGCCAACGTTTTGGTCAGCTCGGAGCTCTGGCGGCGCGTCGTGACCGAGGTCGGCAAGAAATTCCCCGAGGTCCGTTTGGACCACATGTATGTGGACAACGCGTCCATGCAACTCTTGCGGCAGCCCAAATTCTTCGACGTCATCGTCGCCGAGAACACCTTCGGCGACATCCTGAGTGACGAGGCGGCCATGCTCACCGGTTCCATCGGCCTCTTGCCTTCGGCCAGCCTGGGGAAGGAGGTCGGGCTGTACGAGCCCATTCATGGAAGCGCCCCGGACATCGCCGGCCAGGACAAGGCCAACCCCATCGCGGCCATCCTTTCGGCTGCCATGCTGCTGGAATACTCCCTGAAGGCTGGCACGGCCGCGGCCGCCATCGAGGCCGCGGTGAGCCGCGTTCTCGATCAGGGGTATCGAACTCCGGACATCCAACAGCCGGGCACCCGGCCTGTCGGCACCCGTCGGATGGGCGACCTCATCGCCGAGGCGGTCCTCGCCGCGTGAGGGCTGGAGGGCGCAGAGGATGGGAATACCTCTCAGCGTCAATTGAGGTGCGGCCATGGAAGCCCGGGGACCAGAGATCCTGGTCGAAGAGAGCGAAAGTTACACCCGCGTCATCTTCAACCGGCCCCACGTCAGGAACGCCATCACCAGCCTGATGTGGGCGGATCTGCCCAAGATCATCCGTCGCCTGCAGGGGCACCGCCACATCCACGCCATCGTCCTGAGCGGTGCGGGCGGCAAGGCCTTCGCCTCGGGCGCCGATATCGGCGAGCTTCCGCGCTTCACCGAGCCCAAGGCGGCCCGCGCCTATGAGACCCTGGTCGTCCGGGCTCTGGACGGCCTGGTGCGCTGCCCGCTCCCGGTGGTGGCCATGATCCAGGGCTACGCAATGGGCGGGGGATGCCACATCGCGGCGGCCTGCGACCTCCGCATCGCCGGCGAATCGGCCCACCTCGGCATCCCCGCGGCCAAGCTGGGCGCGGCCGTCAATGCCGGCGCGGCGGCGCGCCTCGTGAGCCTGGTCGGGCCGGCCGTAGCCAAAGAGATCCTGTTCGGCGGCCAGCCCCTGGACGCGCGCCGGGCCCTGCAGGTCGGGCTCGTCAATCACGTCGTGCCCGACGCCGAGCTGGAGGGGTTCACCCTCGCCCTGGTCCGGGAGATCGCCGCCAACGCGCCCCTCACCATCCGCCACGCCAAGCAGGCGGTCAACTGGATCGCCATCGAGGGGCACCGCCGCCCCCCGCGGGAGATCCAGCAGCACTTCGTCAAGGCCCTCGGCAGCCGGGACTTCAAAGAGGGCCTGGAGGCATTTCTCGCGAGACGGTCACCGAAATTCGTGGGGCGCTGAGAGGAGCCTCGTGAGCGAGCTGGCAGTCGGCCTGCGCGGAAGGGCAACCCTGAGGGTCACACAGCAGCACACCGCCGGGGCCTGGGGGAGCGGCGACGTTCCCGTCTACGGAACGCCCAGCCTGGTGGCCTTGCTGGAGACGGCCGCGGTGAACGCCGTGGCTGGGAAGCTGGGCCCGGGCGAGACTACGGTCGGCACCTGGATCGAAGTCTCACACCTCGCGGCCACACCCGTCGGCGTGGAGGTTTTCGCCGAGGCGGAGCTGGTAGAGATCGAAGGCCGAAAGCTCGCCTTCGTCATCGTGGCCCACGACAACCGGAACAAGATCGGCGAGTGTCGCCACCATCGGATGATCGTGTCACGCGACCGCTTCCTGGCGAAGGTAGCCGGCAAGCGCTGATCGCAGACCAACCGGCTGGCTCATAGCCCATGGCTGAAAGCCGAAGGCGAGTCACTGCGGGCTGCGGAGGTGAGCAAGAACTGCCAGGAACTCCCTCGGCGTGAGAATCTTGATTCCCTGGTACGTCGCCAATCGCAGGAGGTGTTGATCGCCGCTGACGATGTATTCGGCGCCCCCTTCCACAGCACACTCAAGGTACCGGTTATCTGAGGGATCTTCAGCAATCACGTTCAGCGTGCGTTCGCCCGGCGTCAGGATGGCAAGGTGCGCCAGATCTTCGATGAAAAGCCCGATTTTCTCCTCAGACCAGCGGTGACGGAGGGTACTCTTCGGATAATGAAACACTCGGCTGATTTCTTCCAGGATTGCCGGGGAGATTACGAGGTGAAACCGCTCGGCGTGCCAAGCGGCGAGGATCTTTATTATCAGCAGGCAGCGCCAGCCCCCTTGTGATTCACGGGGCCGACCTTGCTCACGCGCGCCTCGAGGGGACGCCCGACGAGGTCCTGGGCGAGCTTCGCACACTCGATGAGCTTCGGGAGGTCCACCCCCGTCTCGATTCCCATTTCGTGCAGCATGTGGACGAGATCCTCGGTGGCGACGTTTCCCGTGGCCCCCTTCGCGTACGGGCAGCCGCCCAGGCCGCCTACGGAGCCGTCGTAGACGCTCACGCCCGCCTGGAGACCGGCCAGAACGTTTGCCAGGCCGGCCCCCCGTGTGTCGTGAAAGTGGAGGCTCAGCTTTTCGAAGGGAATCCGCTCCGCCACCCGCGACACGAGAGCATAAACCTGCCGCGGATTCGCCATCCCCGTGGTGTCCGAGATGCCGACTTCGTCTGCCCCCATGGCCACCAGCGCCTCCGCGATGCGGACGACGACCCCGGGATCCACGTCCCCCTCGTAGGGGCAGCCGAAGCAGGTCGAGAGCGCCGCCTTCAGCCGGAGGCCCGCCGCCTTGGCCCGCGCCCCCACCTCCCCGTACGTCTCCAGCGCCTGCGCGATGCTCTTGTTGATGTTCCTCTGATTATGGCTCTCGCTGGCTGACATGAAGATGACGATCTCATCCACCTTGGCGGCCAACGCCCGCTCGAGGCCTTTGAGATTCGGAACGAGGGCGGCGTAGGTCACAGCCTCCCGTCGCTTGACGCCGGCCAGCACCTCCTCCGCGTCGGCCAGGTTGGGAACCCACTTCGGCGACACGAACGACGTCGCCTCCATCCGGCGGATGCCGGCCTCCGCCAGCGCCTCGATGAGCCGGATCTTCCCCGCCGTCGGGACCTTCACCCGCTCGTTCTGCAGCCCGTCCCGGGGTCCCACCTCGCAGATCGTGACCTTCTCAGGCAGGTGCATGTTTCTCCTCTCAGGAAAGAGGCCTCTGCTGGGTGCGCCATCGAACAGTAAGCCGCATCGCCGCTAAGATACTAATCGGAGCATATAATACTTGACACATAGCCCCTGATTTGGTATACAGGGGCCATGAGAACTCAGGATGCCCGCTCGCTCCCTGCGGCCGCCCAGGAGGCGTTGCGGTACCGCGCGGTGGAGGCGGTCCGGAAGGGGATGCCGAAGGCGGAGGCGGCCCGGGTGTTCGGCGTCAGCCGGCAGACGGTGATCACGTGGGTCCAGGCCTGGGAGACGGGCGGGGGGCAGGCCCTGAAGGCGAAACGCCGGGGCCGCCCGCCCACGATCCGGCTGGCACCGCACCAGGCGGCGGTGATCGTCCGCCTCATCGTGGGCCGGTGCCCCGATCAGCTCCGGCTCCCCTTCGCCCTCTGGACCCGCGAGGCCGTCCAGCAGCTCATCCGGGAGCGGTGCGGCCTGCAGCTCTCCGTGTGGACGGTGGGGCGCTACCTCAAGCGCTGGGGCCTCACCCCCCAGAAGCCCCGCCGCCGGGCCTTCGAGCAAGACCCCGAGGCCGTCCGCCGCTGGCTCGCCGAGGAGTACCCCGCCATCCGCCAGGCCGCCAAGGCCGCGGGGGCCACGATCCACTGGGGGGATGAGATGGGACTCCGCTCGGATCATCAGGCCGGGACCTCCTACGGCCGGAGGGGGCAGACGCCCGTGATTCCGGGGACCGGGCAGCGCTTCCGCTGCAACGTCCTCTCGACCCTCACCAACCGGGGGCAATTGGCCTTCATGGTGTTTCGGGGCCGCTTCACCACCCCGGTCTTCCTCCGCTTCCTCCGGCGCCTGTTCCGGCACGCCCAGGGCCGGGTGTTCCTCATCATCGATCGCCACCCGGTCCACCGGGCCGCCGAGGTTGCGCGGTGGGTGGCGCGGCGCGCCGACCGGCTCCGGTTGTTCTTCCTCCCGAGCTACAGCCCGGAACTCAACCCGGATGAGTTTCTCAACAACGACGTCAAGGCCAACGCCGTGGGGCGCCGCCGGCCGCGGGATGAGCAAGAGATGGTCGGCTCCGTGCGGTCGTACCTGTGGAGCACCCAGCGGCAGCCGGCGATCGTGCAGAACTATTTCCGGGCACCTAGCGTCCAGTATGCGGCTCTCTGAATGTGTCACCTATTAACCGCTCCGAGTAATAATTCGCCCTCGCCCTTGGGGGTGTCCCGAGCACACCCAGCCTTGCGGCTGGGTACCCGCCGTGCGGTGGGGGGGTACCCAACGCTTGCGTTGGGTCCGGTCCGGTCGCCGGACGGCGCGTGCGACAGTCCGTGCGAGCCCCCTGGGCCGGCCGAGGCTCCGCGAGAGGGACAGCCCCTCGCCCCGGCGGGAGGCCCGCCCCACCGCGGGCCGACTCGGAGCAAGCCCGCCCCACCCCGTCCCCGCAGACGGGGCACCCAGCCCGCAACTTGACCGTCGAGGATGCCGGGCTGGGTCCCCGTCGCGGACCCGCCGCCCGAGGGGGACCCCCAGGGGCGGGAGGCAAAAAATCCCGCGGCATCTGATCCTCTCTTCCTGATCCGGTCGAAGAGGGCGGCGGATCGGCTTCACGCGGGACGGCGAGGGGAGTCGCCGGGCCGATGGGCGGCTGCATCCGCGTGACGGGCCGCGCCGGTCTCACCCTAGCCCAGTGAGTGAGTCAACTTAGTCAGTGGCCTCTCCCACTGCCGGCTGAAAAATCGCCGGCACGTACAGTCTCGGACCAGACAACTCCGTCTCCTGCAGCTCCTTGTTGTCGAACATCCCCGCCACGCGGAAGCCCCGCCCGCTCAGCAGGTGCTCAAGCTCCGCCGGGAAGAACATGCGATACTCGCAGAAATCCTCCGCCTCGCCCTGCCCGTCGATATGCCACGTGCGGCGCCTGACCAGGAGCTGCCGGCGGCGGTCAAAGCTGTGGCTGGAGTGTGCCTCGGCTGAGAAGCCCGGAGAACTGATGCGAAGCTCCGAGGTCGGCTGGAAGTGTTCGCCGCCGAGGTAGCTGGCCGCATTATTGATGTCGAGGATGAGCAACGTCCCGGCGTGCGAGTGAGCAGCGAACGTGTCCAGGGTGCGCCCCACGTCTGCGTTGGTGAGCGCATACATGAACGCCGATCCCATGCTCAGGATGACGTCGAACGTGCGCCCAAGCCGAACGCTACGCGCATCGCCGGGCTGCAGGTGCAGGTGCGGCCGGCGTGCCCGGGCGAACGCGATCATCTCGGGCAGATAATCCACGCCCCAGCAGTCGGGACACTCTCTTGGCAGAGAAGCCAAGTCGCAAGCGGTCCCACAGCCGAGGTCGAGGATGGAACTAGGCGGCCTCGCCAGGTAGCGGGAGAACATCCGGCGACACATCATGGGCGTCTCGTCGTTCGGCTCCGGATAGACCAACTCGTAGAACTGCGGGTTCCGATAAAGGAAATTCCGGACGCTGGCATCCATAGAGCACCCAAGGGCGCCGAATGCGCCCGACACTCGCGGTCGGCGGCCGGTGGGGCGTCAGGGGACACGCTCGCGGCCGCCGCTTCACTCGTCCAACGTAGTCTTGGGCCTTGTTCCCCAGAGCATAGTATATCGCGAAACGCACGCGATCGGGCCGCGTCGCAAGTCAGCCTCCATCTGCTGCAAGCCACGTTGGAAGGCGTCCTCTGAAAGGAGCAGAAGAGAGGAGAAGACCCTGTGGCGATAGGGGGTGCTCTCGGTGAGTGTATATCGAAATTCCGCGAGATCCTCATGGATCGAGTTGAAACCGGCGATTGCCATCTCAGCCTCGAGAGTGCTGATGCTCGGGTATCTCTTGAGTTCGATGGGAACCGTGTCGGGAAAGTAGACAGACAGCGGCTCCCGATGCCGGATAACCCATTCCGAATCGGTGACGGTGCAGATCTGGCCACCCGGTTGCAGCACGCGGAACGCCTCCCGCAGAGCCTGAGGGCGATCTTCAACATGATGGACAACGTCTACAGAGAACACGAAGTCGAAGGTTTGGGACGGGAAGTCCAGGAGTTCGGCGTGGCCAAGCAAAACGCGAACGGGGAAGCTGTGCGCGGTGATTTTGGACAGCATCTCGGCCGACGGGTCCACGCCCCAGCATGCGCAGCCGACCGCTTGGTGCAGGGCAAGGATGTAGTTGCCGGTGCCGCAGCCGATTTCGAGCACGCGCGAGGTCCGCTGAAGCGCGCCAGCTAGGCGGGACAGCACGATCGGGTGGACGCTGCGATGCTGCGCATATCGTTCAGCGATGGCGTTGTAGTCGATCATCTCGGTGATGACTGGAGCTCGAGGCCTTTCCGGTCTGCCCAACGAGGCCCCGGATCCGCCGCAGGCGGGACGGCGAGGGAGCTCGCCGGACCGGCTGCCCGCTCCATCCGCGTGATGGGCGGCAAGAACGTCAACCCAGCGAGTAAGCCAAGTTGGTCAATGACCTCCCCCAGTACGGAAGCATCCAACCGGGGCCCGCGGGGCATGGCGGTGCGAAGGTAGCACATCCGGAACCAGCGGCGCAACGCTCCCGGCGTTTCCCAACGAGCGACGGGAAGGTGACAGAAGTGGCAGCGTTGCATTTTACTCAGGATCTCGTACGTCTTCGACGTCGAGGGTGGGGGTAGGAACTCATAATTTCATGCCCGTCCCCTATTTACGAAGGCTGCGCCGAAAGGGGAAGCGGCAGGCTCCGAGGGTCTGGACCACCAGCTCGGTCGGCTCAGGCTTGTTCATGGCTTGTCCTCATCAGTCGCCTCCCGCGCTCTGGGGAGGCTCCGGGGATACCGGCCCTGCAGGAGCGCGATGAGCTCCTCGCGCACATGGCATCGCAGATCCCAGGCGTTGCCGGAATCCCGGGCGCTCATGAGCGCCCGGAGCTGAACGGTTTGTTCGGTGGCATCGGTCACCTGCAACCCCCACACCTTGCCGTCCCACATGCCAGACGCGAGCAGGAGGCGGTGCAGCTCCTGCCGCAGCTCTTCGACCGGGACGGTGTAGTCGGCGTAGATGAAGACCGTGGCCAGGATGTTTGTGGTCCTGCGGGTCCAGTTTTGGAAGGGGCGCTCGATGAAGTACGACAGGGGCACCACCAGCCGGCGCAGATCCCAAATCCGCACGACCACATAGGTCATGTAGATCTCCTCGATCCAGCCCCATTCCCCCTCGACGACCACGACGTCTTCCAGCCGCATCGGCTGCGCGAGGGCAATCTGCACGCCGGCGAGGAGGTTGGAGAGCACGGGCCGCGCGGCGATCCCCGCCACCAATCCGAGGAGGCCGGCCGACGCGAGGAGGCTGGTGCCCAGGTGTCGCACGCTCGGAAAGGTCATCAGGATGGCCCCAATCGTGAGGACGCCGATGAGCACGGCGGCCACGCGACGGATGACGTGGACGCGCGTCTGGATCTCCCGCGCCGCGAGGTGGTCTCGGCCAGCCGCCTCGAACCCAGCGGACACCAGGTCATCCAGCAGCCGGGTGAGCCCGACGGTCAGCCATCCGACCGACACGATCAGGGCGAGGCTGACGACGTGCTCCAGCGACCCTGCGACGTGCGGCGCGATGGGGATCTGCGGCAGGACCAGCAGGATCGCCAGCAGCAGAAGGATCGCGCGGGCCGGCCCTCGCGTGTGTCGGATCAGCGAGGCTTCCCCGGCATCGGCCGTCCGCGGGACGACCCGGCCGAGCACGAGGAAGAGGGCAGCGTGCCCGATGAGAGCGAGGATCACCGCCCCAACCAGGATTCCACCGGACACCAGCCAGGTCTGCTGGCTCTCCAGAAACTGTTCCATCTGTGCCCCCTTGTGCTGGTCGCGCTCGCGATCCCATTCGAGATGCACCGTCCCGACCGCGCCGGTTGCCAGCCAGGCCAGAGACCGACTGGACGCAGTTCTCCCGGCCGTGCCGCTTAGTCGGTTCGGGCCGGAAGGCGATCTGTCAGGGCCTCGACCCCGGGGAGCCGGCGCCCCTCAAGGCATTCGAGCGTCGCCCCGCCGCCCGTAAACAGATGCGTGATCCGGTCGGCCAAGCCCATCTGTTTGAGGGAACGTAGGTAGGTTATGATGTTTTCCTCTTCTTCCCCACTACTAGGGCCGCGGCGCTCATATCCTCTCTAACCTACCTACGTCCCGTCCCTCATTACGGCGGATCGGCTTCACGCGGGACGGCGAGGGAGCTCGCCGGACCGGCTGCCCGCTCCATCCGCGTGATGGGCGGCAAGAACGTCAACCCAGCGAGTAAGCCGAGTTGGTCAATGACCTCCCCCAGTACGGGAGCATCCAACCTGGGCCCGCGGGGCATGGCGGTGCGAAGGCCAGCACAGCCGGAACCAGCGGCGCAACGCTTCAGGCGTTTCCCAACGAGCGACCGGAAGGTGACAGAAGTGGCAGCGTCGCATTTTACTCAGAATCTCGTGCGTCTTCGACGTCGAGGGTGGGGGTAGCAACTCATAATTTCATGCCCGTCCCCTATTTACAGCCGGCTGGCGCGGCGCATGCCCCGCGGCCGTCGAAGCAATTCGACGTCCGAGTCTGCCTCGAACCGTGGGGCGAAGCACGCGCCGTGACAGAGCGGTTCTCAGGTTCATCCGCGGGTTAGGCCCCCCGAGGAGTCAGAACCACCGTACGATGGCCAAGTCCTTCTTCGGTTGCCATCGAGGCCCACTTGGCATCGCTCGAAACGATCACGCAATCGTCATCCGACGAGTAGAGCATCACCTCAAGGTCGAACCAGTCGTTAGCTCGTGGCAGCATGCCCGCGGTCAGCAGCCGAATCAGGTAGCGACGGTAGACGCGAAGATAGAACTCAAGCTGGTTCCGCGCTCGGCCACGCCGCTCGACCCACGCTTCGGTTGCTGGATATGGGGGAAGCTCGTCAGTCTTAAACAAGGCCCGAAGCAAGGCGCCCGCGAAAAGGGTCTCCATGAAGGCATCGCTTCCGCTGTGTTCCTCGAACTGCCGAGCCCTTTCTCGATCCAGTGTCGGCACACAACCGCGGCGAGTTTGAGGATCAGTGTCCAACCACTCCGCCAACCCCGGGATCTCCCGACGCTGAACGGTCAGCATGTCCTCGATGAAATCGCGGTCAACTCCTTCGCGATAGCTCCGCGCGAACTGGAGACTGACCGCTCGCTTCACGTGGGCCTTGTAGTCAGCGACGCCGCCTTGCAGGTGCTGCATGTCCTGCGCCTGCGCCATGGCCAGGATCGCCTGGTTCCAGTCAAACTCGACCTCATTCAGCCGGAGGCCGAACACGTCCCGCGTCAGATAGACCTCGGGGTCCGGCAGGATCTCGGTTCCGACACTGATCATTGCTCGCGCGGCCGCCTGCCGATGCTCGAAAGACCCTTCGGTGTACCGGCTGACCAGTTCGAGTACGGTTGCCGGCGACAGCCAGATGCTCGCCCCTGGACACAGAGCCCGAAGGTCGGCAAGGGCGATGTCAGCTGCACCGAGATAGCGGAACACGTTGGCGTCGCAGATCGCGCGGCGTGGCATGCAGCCTCCCTTCAGTGGGCCTAACGACCTGCCCATCAGCGGCCCGCCTGCCGGCGGGACGGTGGGCCGGAGACGAGGCGTGGACCCGAAAGGCGACGGGACCGCCGGTCAAACCAGTGCAGGCGGGGCCGCTGTATGGGCTGGTTAGGTTGCGCCTCGCAGTTCACATCATAGCCTCGAGGGACTCGCGGCTGATAAACTCGGCCGCCCAGGCGTAACCACCGTAGTAATCGAAGAGCCAGAGGCAATCCTTGATCGCGAGGAGAATGGACTCCAGAGTGTCAAAGTCGGGAGGCCGTTCCCCCCGGTGCGCAAGGTCGTTGCGAAGGGTCACCCCTTTACGGATCGCATCAAGCACGGCGGGCGGAGGAGGTTTAACTTTGCCACTGAAGGCATGTTGTGCGGGAAGCGTAGGAACGTAGTCCACCAGGATTTGGATGAGCGGCGGCGCGGGAAGATGCATCGCCAACCAGCGCGCATCGGGGACGAGGGTTGCGATCAGGGACTTTACGCCGACTTCTAGGGCGCTCATGCCGATCACCAAGGCACTCCCGGGACTGGAGGATCTTTGCTCCCAGGCTTCCCTGAATAGTACATGGTAGATCGGTTCGTCTTGGCCCATGCGTAACAGAGACGAGATGTCATCCTTTTCATCGGGTCTAGGCCGCACGGTGCCTTGCGCGCCGAGAATCCGTAATGAACTCGTTGACGGTGCGGGATGCCAGAACACGCCGTCAAAGGACCACGATGAGTCACGCGTGCTGAAGGGTCGGGGTGGCCCGGTCTGATTAGTGCGCCAGCGAAGAATCCGGACCGCCCGCGTAGCGGCATCAACCTCAAAAATGCGCTATTGGGTCCGATTTGAATCCTGCTCCGAGGGGAGCCACAGTGGCCTCCATGACAAAATCACGGCATCGCCACCGGTCGGAGC
>Ga0187869_10003133_pt1 | contig 12351 bp, 9 predicted proteins | sample June2016WEW_13_1_2_FD_132972 | JGI IMG/M metagenome (GOLD analysis project Ga0187869, IMG submission 132972) | Peatland microbial communities from SPRUCE experiment site at the Marcell Experimental Forest, Minnesota, USA - June2016WEW_13_100 | ecosystem: Environmental > Terrestrial > Soil >...
AGCTCGGTAGGGGCTCCCTCCCGAGGAGGGGAAGGCGCGGGTCCGGTCGGACCGGTCCCGCGGACGACGGAATCGACGACGGTCTCGGCGTGGCGCGCGAACTCGGAGGGCGGGACGCCGGCCACGGACCCTGCGGCGAACAGACCGGGGATGCTCGTGGCCCCGTTCGCGCTCACGGTGGGCGCGTACGCCCCGACGCCCGACCGCCATTCCATCACGGCCCCGGTCTGAAAGAACAGCTGGGCGTGAGGGACCCGCCGGTGCGCGAGGATGACCGCGTCGCACACGAGGCTCGTCTCCGTTCCGCTGCCTCGAGCGCGGAGGCGGACCGAGCGGACATGCTTGCGCCCACCGGCCCGGAGGAGGAGAGAACGCGGGTACAGCAAGATGCCGCGGTCGCTGGCGGCCCGAACGACGTCGGGGCGGATCTCTCCGGGCGCCACGACCGCTTCGACCGCATCGCCACACATTTCGAGCACTTCCGCGGCGCGGCGGTCCCCGCCCACGACCACCGCCCGATGGAACGGAGGAGGACGCGGCGGAGCCGCGAGCGACAGGGCCGCGTCCGCGGTGAGGACGCCGGGCCGGTCGTTTCCTCCGAAGAGAAGCGAGGCATCGTATCCTCCGGTCGCGACCACGACCGACCGAGCGTCGATGCGAACGCCCTGCGCCGGCTCGCGGAACGCGAGGAGGGTGAACCGGTGCTCCCCGGCCTCCGGAGGAGGCGGGAGGAACACCGCGGTCGTCGCCCCGAGGAGCTCGGCGCCGGCCACGGAGGGGGGATGAAGTCCCCGCTCGAGGACCACCGGCCGGATTCCTCGGGCGACGAAGGCCGTGGCCACCGCACGACCCGCCTCGCCCGCACCGAGGACCGCCACCTCCGAGGAGCGTTCTACGGCCGGGGTCAAGAGCGCCCGGGAGGCGGCGTCCGTGGGCGGTGCCCCGGTACCGGCGAGCCGGCGGACGAAACGCTGGTAGAGCCGAGTGGCCATCGCCGGCCGTCTCAGTCCGTGCAGGCTGTCGACCCCACCGGGCGTGATGAGGCCGATCGCTCCCAGGACGTCCCAGGTCGGGGAGGGCCAGGCGTTCTCGGTCGTGACGGAATCCCCCGATGCGGGTTCGTACCGGCAGGCCCGTACGTTGGGGCGGCCGTTGACCCGGACGAGACAGCCGGCGCAGTGGCCGATCCCGCAGAGAGGGCCTTGGGGCCGATGGTACTGGATCGACCGATGCAGGAGGGGAAGGCGGTCGCGGGAGAGGGCGGAGAGGAGGGTCTCGCCGTCCCGGGCCGAGCGCGGCCGACCGCGGAACGAGAAGTGACGGTCCGGCTCCCCAACCATGCTGAGCGACCGCTCAGCACCCGCGCCCGAGGTATTTAGGGTCCCCCGGGGAACCGGACGACGGCCCGGAGTTCGGCCTAAAGGGTCGGTGGTTTGGCCGAGGCTATATAGAGAATGGTGACTCCGCCCAACTACCATCAATGCGTAGCAGTGGCGGGTTCCACGGTCGAAGGATCCAGAAGACGGGCGGGTCGACCTTCATCATCTCGCTCCCGAAGAACTGGGTGACCGCCCGCGGCCTCGGACCGGGGGACGTTCTGTTCTTCACGCCGCGCGCGGACGGGTCGCTCACGGTCTACGCGGAATCCGCGAACCCTTCCGAGATGGAGCGCAGGGTAGTCGAGGTCCGGAACGACATGAACGAGGAGCACCTCTTCCGGCGGCTGATTGGCGAGTACATCGCCGGGTACCCGCTCCTCGAGGTTCGTACTCCCGGCCGGATGGGAGCCCGGACCCGCGAGGTGATTCGCAGTTTCGCCCAGAGGATGATCGGCCCCGAGATCCTCGAGGAGACCGCGGAGTCGGTGATCCTCCAGGACGTCGTCGGCCAGAACCCGCTCCCGATCCCGTCCATCATCCGACGGATGCACCAGATGGTCCGCGCGATGCAGACGGACGCGATGGCGGCGTTCCGGTCGCGCGACACGGCGATCGCGCGGGACGTGATCGAGCGCGACTGGGAGGTCGACCGCCTCCACTGGTTCCTCGAAAAGCAGGTGACAAGCGCGCTCCGGGACGCGCGGATCCTCGCGACGGTCGACCTCACGCTGCCCGAATGCTCCACGTACCTTCTCGCGTCGCGCACGCTCGAGCGGATCGCCGACCACGCGGTCCGGATCGCCGAGACCGTCACGATCCTCGGCCGCGAGCGGATCCCCGAACGGCTGGTCACCGAGCTCGACCGCATGGCGGCCGCCGCGGCGAGCGCCCTCGCCGACGCTCTCGACTGCCTCGATTCGCGGGACATCGAGAAGGCGAACCAGGTGATCGACGCCGCCCACCTGCTCACCGAGGAGCGGGACAGCATCCTCCACCAGCTCACGTCGAAGCACGGTCGTCTCGCGGTCGGCCTCGCCTACGTGCTCGAGAGCCTCGAGCGGAGCGCGTTCTACGCGAGCGACCTCGCGGAGATCGCGATCAACCGCGCGGTCGAGTCGCCGCGGGTCGACCCCGCCGTTGCGCCGGACCCGCGGAAGGTCGTCGCTCAGGCACCGGGAGCGTAGCGGACCTCGAGGTCCTGGAAGACGTCGGTCACGTCCTCGCAGCGGTCGGTGATGACCTCAAGACGCTCGTAGAAGTCCTTCAACTTCAGGATCTCGATCGGGTCCCGCTCCACGAACAGCTTCTCGAGGAGGTCGCGGAGCAGATCGTCGGCCTCGTTCTCGAGACGATTGACCTCGACGATCGCGCGGTTGAGGTTCGCCGGCACGCCCCGGTAGAGCTCGTCGAGCCCCAGGATGCCGTTGCTGACGTACTCGACGGATTCGACGACGATATCCGCGAACCGCCGAAGCTCGGGGCGGCTTTGGACGAGTTGGTAGGTCTTCACCCGGGCGGCGACCGATTCGATCCCGTCGACGATGTCGTCGAGAGCGCTCGCGAGGTGCCCGACCTCGGCGCGGACGTCCGAGCTGAGGCGTCGGTTATTCAGCTCAACGAAGATCCGGTGAACCTCCTCATCGGCCGCGTGCTCGATTGCCTGGATCCGAGCGACCTTCGCGTCGCGGTCGGTCGTCGGGTCGGCGAGCAGTTCCCGCAGCGCGAGCGCGGCCTGCTCCGCGGTCAGGGAGAGCGAGCGCAGGTACGTCGAAAACCTCCGGACGAGGACCGCGAGCTCGTCCTCGCCCGAGACGTCCTCGAGGGAGCGTTGCGAGGTCTCGGGAAGTAGGACGACTGTGAGGAGGAACCCGAGGAACGAGACCCCGGCCAGAACACCGAAGAACCACGGGAGACCGTAGACCGCGTAGAAGCTCGCGAAGACGAAGACCGCGATCACCGCTCCGATCTTACCCGAGGCGGCGGCGATGCCGTGGCCGGTGGTCCGGAACGAGGTCGGGAAGACCTCGCTCGGGTAAACGAACGTCGTGGTGTTGGGGCCGAAGTTCGCGAAGAAGAACGTGAGACCGTAGATGGCCAGGAAGGCGGGGAGGATGCTCACGAGGGAGTTCCATCCGAGCGAGAGGGTGAGGAACGCGGCGGCCATCACCCCGAACCCGATGTACTGGAGGGGACGACGTCCGACCCGGTCGATGAGCGCGACCGCCGCCCAGTAGCCCGGCACGGAGGCGACGAGCGCGATCAGCACGTTCCCGGTCGCAAGGAGTCGTACCTGCTGGAGGGGAGGGAACGACGCGGCGTTCGCGAACCCGATCTGCTTCAGGATGAGGGGATTGAAGATGTTCGTCGAGTAGAACGCGATGTCGAGAAGGAACCACGTCGAGGCCGTCCCGAAGATCAGAAGGCCGTAGGAGCGGAGGATCTGGCGGAGCGGGGCCCCGCTCGGCCGCGCGGTTCCCGTTGGGGCCACCGCGACTCCCGTGATCGACCCAACGGTGCGCGCGGCCTCGCCGACCGCCCCTCGGGCGAGGCTGAACCGGGGCGATTCCGGGAGCCGGAGTCGATAGTAGATCGTGAAGAGCGCCGGGACGGCTCCCAGACCGAGGATCAGCCGCCATGAAAGGTCGAGGCTCGGGGCGAGGAACACGACGGCGAGGCTCGTGCCAGCGCCGGCCAGGAGGCCGAACCCCTGCATCGCGAAGACGCTCGCGACGAGGCGGCCGCGATTCTGGACGTTCGAGTACTCGCTCATGATGGTGGCGCTGAGCGGATAGTCGCCCCCGACGCCGACGCCGAGGGCGAACCGCCAGAGGATCAGCACGGTGACCGTCGAGAGTCCCGCGACCGGCACGCTGAGCGCGCTGCCGACGGCCGCGATCGCCATCACCGCGAGGGTGACCCCGTAGACCTTTCGACGGCCGAATCGGTCGCCCAACCAGCCGAAGAGGACCTGACCGACGGCCGCACCCATCAGGGCCGACGACCCTAGGAACGCGAGCTCCGTCTTTCCGATCGCGCCGCCCGGCGCGAGCGCGACCAGGATCGGGAGCACGAGGGAGATGACGAAGAGGTCGTACGCGTCGGTGAAGAAGCCCATTCCCGTGATGACGATGGTCCGGAAGTGGAACCGCTGGACCCGGGCGCTGTCGAGAGCGGTCAGGATCCGCCGCGAATCCGACGGGGTCCCGGGGCGGTCCGGTGCAGGCGGGGCGGAGCCCGACGCCACGGCCGAGCGGACGTCTCTCTGTATTTAGCCCGTGGCGACAAAACCCCCACCACGCCGCTCCGGTTCGGGTCCCTCGCTAGGGTGCCGACCCCGGACGTCCGAACGCCTCGTCGAGGAGGAGCTCGATGTCGCGGGGGCCGGGGACTCGGGGGTTCGCGAGCACGGCCGGCGAGCGGAGGGTGTTCGCGACGACCGTGGACCGGACCGCGTCGAGGCGCGAGCGGTCGACCCCCGCGACCGAGAGCGACCCGGGGACCCGTAGCGTCTCGAGCAGGCGAAGCACGCGCGTCCCGAGGGGTATGGACGCTCGGTCGTCCGCGGAGCGGACCGCCATCGCCAACGTTTCGATCCGGTCCCGGGCGGACGGTCGGTCGAACTCGAGCACGTGGGGCAGCAGCATTCCGACGAGCTGTCCGTAGGGCAGTCCGGTGGGTTGCATCAAGGCACGCGCGAGCGCGTGCGCGACGCCCCGCTGGGCGTTCGAAGCCGCGAGCCCGGCGAGCGTGGCAGCGTAATGCACGGCCTCCTTGGCGTCCGGGTCGTCGCTCCATTTGAGCGCGTGGGGCAACCGCTCGAAGATCGTACGGGCGACGGAGAGCGCGAGGGCGTCCGAGAACGGGTTCGCCCACGCCGAGAGGTACGCCTCGGTCGCCTGTGCAAGGGCCTCGAACCCTCCGTCGCGCAGGAGGTCGTTCGAGAGGGTCTCCGCGAACGCGGCGTCCACGATAGCCCAGTCGGGGACCAGGGCCCGGTGCGCGAGCTCAACCGGTTCCTCTTCGGCGGAACGGAGGTCGACGCTCCAGCTGGCCTCGCTGCCGCTCCCGCTCGTGGTCGGGACGGCCACGAGACGGCATCGGGGCGGGTCGGGAAGCTCGAACACGGGGGTGAGGGTGGAGAGCGAGAGGTCGGGCTGCTCGAGTACGAGGCGCGCGGCTTTGGCGCCATCGAGCGTGCGGCCCCCTCCGATCGCGACCAGCCAGTCGGGACTGAAGTCGCCCATCCGCTTCGCCAGCTCCCCGACCGAATCCAAGCGGTCGACCTCCGGGCCCGCCTCGAAGACCTCGACGGCGGTCCCGGATTTCGCGAGCTCTTCCACGACCCGTTGGTGACCTTGGTGGGAGGCGACCGCCCGATCGACCACGAGGAAGGCGCGGTGCGCGGCGAGACCGCTCAACTGCTCGACCGCGCCCGGTCCCCAGGCGATCCGGGGCGATGTGAAGAAGCCGGTCATCCCTTCCCGGGGCCGGTCGGCGAGAGTTTCACGGTGAAGGGCCTTCGCGGCACCGGCGACAGGCTCCCATCAAGGAGAAGGCGATCCCGTCGACGTTCCAACCGTCGGGGTGATGCCCGGCGAGCTCGGTCAAGAAGTGCCGGTCGAGCTCGGTCAGCTCGACGGTCTGGATCCGGCCGCACGCGCGGCAGACGATGTGGGCGTGCGGGTCCTCGACGAGGTCGACCCGGATGATCCGCGGGGCGGGCGCCTCGATCCTCAGCTCCGGCGGGACCCGAATCCGGGCCGGGGGCTGTCGTGCCGGAGGTCGGCGACGTGCCGCCATCGCCCGTCGGACCGCACCCCGCTATTTAGGGAGCCGGTGGCGTCCCCCCGGCCGGGCATCGTTCTACGGGAGCGGGCGTCGTATCGATCAGGCGGAGACACCCGGACGGCGCGTATGGTTCGGGTCGGGGAGAGGGACTTGAACCGTCCGGGGGTTCGGATACATGGAGAATCTGAAAGTTACAGCGCCCGACGAATCGAGGCCCCCACGATCGGGAGAGACCACAGGGGGGGCTGCGACCTTCTTCGTGGCATCGGAACTCGTACGTCGAAGGTGCGGTCCGCCTCCGGAGTCATCGCGAAGCCCGCGACCGGGGTTTCTCCCGCGTGGGCTTCTTTCACGTGTACCACGAGGGTCGAGGGCGATGCGAAGTAATTGCCACAATTCGAGCAAAGTTCGGCCATGTTTCCACCTTCACGCAAGTTGCCGGCTCTAGGCCCGAGCGGACGCTGAGGTACTTTTGTCCAACGAATGCGTGCACTTCGGCGATTGACGGTCTCGAATGGGCTTATCCTACCAGGTACTCCCACCATTGTCGAACTGAAATGACTCAAGGGATTGACCGAATCCCGCAGGGTCTATAGCGGCCTCGATTCGGCCGGGTCACTCGATGAGTACCGGGCAGGACATTCGCGACCAGGTGGCCACCGCATTTCGCTACCGGTTAGAGCCAGCCAATCCCAATGCCAGGGCTGCGCGCAGCACGCCGATATGAGTGAACGCCTGAGGGTAGTTGCCGAGGGGCCGATTCGTGGCCGGGTCGAACTGTTCGGAGAACAGGAGAAGGGGGCCGGCCGCGTCCAACAGTGCGTGCCAGCGGTCGAGCGCGCGATCAATCTGACCGCATTTTGCGAGCGACTCGACCAGCCAGAACGAGCAGAGGAGGAAGGCTCCCTCCGGGCCCTCCAATCCGTCATCGCCCTCGTAGCGGTGGAGAAACGGACCCCGACCGAGGGCCATCTCCACGGCGGAGATGGTCCGGAGCACGCGGGGGTCGTTCGATGGCAAGAATCCCGTGATCGGGATTCGCAGCGCGCTCGCGTCCAAGAGGGGCCGGTCGAACGCCTGCGTGAACGCCCCAAGTTTGTCGTCATATCCACGAGAGAGGATGGCGGCACGGATCTCCTCGGCGACCCTCGTCCATCGGTCCAGCATCTCGGTCTTTCCGAACGCTTGGGCTAGCTGGATGGCCCGGTCGAGCGCCACCCAGCACATGAGTTTCGAGTGAACGTAGTGCGCCGGTTCCGTCCGGAACTCCCAGATCCCCCGGTCCGGTTGGGACCACAGCTCGGTCGTCCGCTGGGCCAGCCGTTCGATCATCGGCCAACGATCCCGAACGAACGCCGGGTCGACCGTCTCGAGGAGTAGCGCGGAATCGAGAATCTCCCCGTAGACATCGAGCTGCCGCTGACCCGCGGCGGCGTTCCCGACGCGGATCGGTCGCGATCCGAGGTATCCCTCGAGGTGGTCGAGGTCGACCTCGCTCGGAGGGCGTCCCCCGTCGACCGAATAGATGACCGGAATCTCGTCCGCCTCCGCGAGCGCGGCCACCCGGTCGAATACCCAGCCGACGTACGCCCGAGCCTCGGCCACGTGGCCGAGGAGTAGGAAGACCTGCGCCGTGAACGCGGCGTCCCGGATCCAGACGTAGCGGTAGTCCCAGTTTCGCGACCCTCCCGGCCACTCGGGGAGGGAGGTCGTCGGCGCGGCGACGAAGACCCCGGTGTTTCCGTACGACAGTAGCTTCAGGGCGAGCTCGGAGCGCTCGACCCAGGGATGCCAGCGGGCGGCCACTCGACGCAGCGGTGCGTGTTCCGGTGAGACCCAGCCGCGCCAATACGCGTCCGTGACCGACAGCATCGTCGTGGGCGACGGCCTTGGCGGGGGAGGGTCGCCCCACCGGATTTGAGCGAAGAGCGCATTGCCCGGAGTCACCGTGCCCGAGGAGCTCGCGCCGCGAGCCGTTCGATTCCACGACCAGGGAGACGTCAGGGCCACTCGATCGGAACCCGACCGAGCCTGAGCGAGGCTGCCCTCGAGGGCCCACTCGGCCGGCTTTCGCGCGTAGTCGAACCGTAGGTCGACTGACATCCCGACGTCGATGGGCCCGCCCCGAGCAATCAATCGACGGACGATTCTCGGTTCTCCCTCGGGAAGGGTGATAGACGGTCCGACCGGCATGAAGTCGGTGAGCGCGAGCACGTGACCCCGGCGCAGCTCGAACAGGGTCGAGAGAATGTTCGTTCCGTTCACGTACTGCTGGTGGGAGATGTAACCACCCGTGGGAGCCAGTTGGTGGAATCCGCCTGACTGTCGGTCGAGAAGACGCCCGAAGACGCACGGGCTATCGAAACGAGGGAAGCATGCCCAATCGATCGACCCGTCGCGAGAGATCAAGGCCCCGGTATGCTGATTGCCGATGAGTCCGTAGTCGTAGAGACTGGGCCAACCCCGCGCCGGCAATCGGTCCTCCGTACCCGATGTGGTCGCACGCTGACTGCGCGTGACCGAAGCTGCCGTGGTGGGCGCAAATCCCACGGTAGCTCACCCTACCGTTCCGGACTCCGGTCGTAGGCAATGGACCGGCTCGCTCCGGGGTCGAGAAATATGAAAGGATTCGGCCCAGGGCACCATAAGGGGTAACTGCCGCGGGCCTTGTACGGTCGACCCATCCATGCCGGCGGCGCGCACGCCCTCGGAAATTGCGCCCTCTTGGCTTAGTCATTTTCGGTGGACGCCAAGAGCTTCGCATCGGCGCGACCCCCCGCGAAGAGACCGACCATGACGGACGGCCAGAGCCCCCTCCGGCCGAGTCCACGACAATCGCTGATGGTGCTCGCGGTCGACTTGGACCGGACTCTGCTGCCCCCGGGGGGAACGTCCCTCGGCTCAGCTTCGAAGGTGCTGACGACAGTGCATCGGATGGGGCTGAAGGTTGTCCTCGCCTCGGGGCGGGAATACCATTGGCTAGCAGCGCTCGCGGCGAAACTCCGATTCGTCGATGCCTTGGTCGCGGAGAACGGGGCCGTGGTCGAAGCCCCGGTCGGAGGTCGTCCCCGGATTGTAGGTCGAGCGATGGCTTCTCGGGTGCGTCGACGCTTGGCGCAGGCACGCTGGACGAACGTCGAATACGGCGAAGTGGTGGTATCCGTACCGAGGTCGATGGGACCGAGGGTCGGTAAACTTGTCAAAGGCCTCGATGTCGCCCTCGTCCCGAACGCCGATCGCGTCATGATTCTGCCCGCGGGCGTGTCAAAAGCATCGGGGATGCAGCTCGCGCTTCGAGCGCTTCACCTCGGCTCCCGCAGTTTCGCGGCCATAGGCGACGGGGAGAACGACATTCCCCTCCTCCGCGAAGCTGCGCTCTCCGGCGCCGTGAGTAACGCCCACCCCCGAGTGGTCGCCGCCGTGGACTACGTATGTCGGGCTCCGTTCGGAGCCGGAGTGGAGGAATTCGTCAAGGGACCGCTCGCCAACTATCCCGCGCTCGGTCCTCCCACCCCGAGACGTAGGTGAGGGGAGCTCGGCGGAGGTGCCTTCGAAGCCCGGGTCGGGACCTCGCCGCGAGATACATCGGACGACTCCGTGCAGGGTCGGTCGGCCCCGGTCGACACCACTCCATCCGAGAGGTTGATTAGGGCCGCGGCGCATCGTCCTACCTCCCAGCCAGGAGCCCGGACGCGGAGAGCCCCGCCATCGAGGGACTCGGGGCACGAAGGTCTGCACTCAAGACCGGCCGCACGGAAGCACGCAGCACCCAGGACGGAATCACCTACGAACGGGAGGCATCTTGCAGAACGCCAACGTCTGTATCAACAGCCAGACGCCCCTGCTCCAGTTCCTATCGCCTTCCGACGGCTCGCCGGGCCCCGGTTGGGGCGACACCGCGAACCTGGCTGAGCTCGAAGAGGGAGTCGATTACCGGTTCTCCCCGGGGGGAGTGACCCGGATGGTCTATCCCCTCGTTCGGAGACTGCTCGCTCGGGGAATCCTCGACAAAACGCATTGGGTCTCGCTGAATACGGTTGGTCCACGGGTTGTGCGGACGGACGGACTGACCTTGCACAACGTCGCGCTCGGCCCTCAACGAATGGGGGGCTACGGAAAGACGAAGGAAGCGATCTGGTCGACCGTTCACGGCCTCGAGACCCGCGAGCCTCCCGACGACCTGTTCTGGAGCGAGGAGTTCAGCGAGTACGCGTTCTACAACCGAACTACCTCCGAGCGGATGCGGAAGCTGGACGCCCAGGTCGATTTCGACTTGTTCTACATTCACGACTTCCAACAAATGCCGGTCGGGCAGATGCTCAACTCACTGAAGCCGAAGATATTTCGCTGGCACATCCCGTTCGATGCGGCCCAGATCCCCGAAAACTGGCGGGCGCTGTTCGTAAACTACCTCGACAACTACGACGTCGTGGTGGTCAGCTGCGACCGTTATCTCACGGGCCTCAAGATGCTCGGGTATCGAGGGAGGTCTCTCCGAATGTATCCCTACGTGGACCCGCGAGAGTACCGCCGGCCGGCCAAGAGCGTGGTGGCGGCAACCTGCGCTCGTTGGGGGGTGCGCCCGGACGACATTGTTGTGCTCGTGGTCGCACGGATGGACCCAGCGAAGGCGCACGACCGGGCGATCCGGGCGGTCGCTCGCCTCGCTCCGAGCTACCCGCGCCTCCGTCTCGTGCTCGTCGGCAACGGGAGCTTTTCCGGGGCGAAGGGAGGACTCGGGCTATCCAAGTCCGCCCAGTGGCGGGCCCATCTCGAGACGGAGGCTCAGCGGCTCGGAATTCGTGAGCGGGTGATCTTTGCCGGTCATGTTCCCCAGGACGCCCTCGACTGTTTCTACGAGCGCTCGCTCTTCACCGTGCTACCCTCGATCAACGAGGGATTCGGTCTCGTGGTCGTCGAGAGCTGGCTGCACAGTCGACCCGCCCTCGTCTCGGAGCGGGCCGGCATCGTCGAGCTGGTCCGGGACGGTGAAAACGGAATGCTCTTCGACCCCGACGACATCCCTTCGTTGGCCCAGAAAATGTGTGAGTTGCTCGACGACCATGGCGACCTGGCGGGTCGACTCGCCCGCAACGCAGCCGGCACTGCTCGCGCGTGCGTGATCGGAACCGCGGCCCGCGCGGAGGTCAAGCTGATGGAGGAGGTCATCGAGGCGTAGAATGTTCGGGTTACCGGATTGGACAACCCCGTATCTTTTCGCCGCGATTATCCTCGTCCTCACGTGGCTCGTGGCGTGGATCGCGAGCCTCGTGATCGGCGGCGTGATGCGCCAGAGCGCCCCGCAGGTGGCGGCGGGAGCGCGACGACTGGGCGCGGTGGTGGTCTGGCTCGTGGGAATCCTGCTGACCGTCCAGGAGGTCGGCGTCAGCATCGAGATCCTCCTCGTCGTCATGTGTCTCTTCGCGATCGCCGCGATCATTGCGTTGCGGATCCCGCTCGAGAACTTCGGCGCGAAGTACTTCTCGGACGTCTACAGCCCGTTCAAGGTGGGCGACTCGATCCAGGTGGGGGCGTACTCCGGGAAGGTCATCGAGATCAATGCGATGACCACTGTCCTCTTGTCCGAGGACGACCGGCTCGTGGCCCTTCCGAACTCCCTTCTCCTGAAGGAGGCCCTCGTCAATGCCTCGCCGCAGGCGTGGAAGGAGCTCACGATTCCGATCTCCCTACCCGGGAACGTTGACATCGCTCCGCTGGAGAGCGAGATTCTGAAGAGTCTCGCGAAATTGCGGCTGCGCCTAGATAAGCGGTTCCCGCCGGTCCTCGCGACGAAATCGCGGACCGCCCAGTCGACCGACCTCGTGCTGACGGTGATGATCCGACGCCCCGAGGAGCGAGATGCTCTGCTCCTCGAGGTGAACAAGCGGGTTCATGATGCGATCCAGGGGATCCGCGTCCGAGGGACCTCGACGATGCCCATTCCCCTAGAGGCTGTTGAGAAGCCTTCGGGGTGAATGTCGGAGGCGGAATTCGAACCGTCCAGAGGGGTGCGGGAGGAGAGAATTGAACCCCCCGGGGGTTCGAATAGTGGGAATGCGGGGAGAGGGATTTGAACCCACGAACCCCTACGGGACCAGACCCTGAATCTGGCGCCTTTGGCCAAGCTTGGCAATCCCCGCGCGGCGGGGCCGAGCGAGGTCGGCCTTAAGGCGCTTCCGAGGAG
>Ga0187869_10003136_pt1 | contig 12341 bp, 11 predicted proteins | sample June2016WEW_13_1_2_FD_132972 | JGI IMG/M metagenome (GOLD analysis project Ga0187869, IMG submission 132972) | Peatland microbial communities from SPRUCE experiment site at the Marcell Experimental Forest, Minnesota, USA - June2016WEW_13_100 | ecosystem: Environmental > Terrestrial > Soil >...
ACGATGACGATCCAGGAGGCCAACGGGACCTCGGTGACGGTCGACCTCTCCGGAAACACCACGTATCACGGTGAGACGCCTGCCAGCCCCAGCGCCGTCCAGGTGGGCACGAGCGTGACCGTCCAGATCGACACAACGGCATTGGCCAGCGAAACTCCGAATCCGAGCGCATCGGGGGCCCTGGGCGGGCGTACTCTGACCGCCAAGGACGTCCTCATTACCCAGCCATAGGAGTGCCGTCGTGCACCTGCTCGTTGTCGAAGACGATGCCCGCCTCAGCCGCCTCCTCAAGCGGCTCCTGAGCCAGGATCGACACGTCGTCGAGACGGCCCTGACAGCCGAAGAAGGGTTGGAGATGGCCACCTCCAACCTGGAGCTCGATGCGATCATCCTCGACGTCGGTTTGCCCGACAGGTCCGGCTTCGATGTCGCGCGGGCCCTTCGCAAGAAGGGCTCGCAGGTGCCGATCCTGATGCTCACGGCCCGCGACTCGGTCAGCGATCGAGTCGAAGGGCTCGATGCCGGGGCCGACGATTACCTGGTCAAGCCGTTCGCGTATGAGGAGCTGCTTGCTCGGCTGCGGGCGCTCGGCCGGCGTCCGCCTTCCCGGAAGTCGACGGCGTTGAGGGCGGGGCCGATCGAGCTCGACGAAACCACGCGACGCGTCACCGTTTCGGGCAAGCCGGTCGATCTCAGCCAGCGTGAGTTCTCCATCCTGGAATGCCTGCTGCGCCGGCCGGGTCAGGTCCTGTCGCGAGACCAGCTGCTCGACTACGCCTGGCCATACGGCGTGGCTCTCACGCCGAACACGGTCGAGGCCTACATTCATCTCCTGCGCGAGAAGCTGGGGACCGACGCGGCCAATCACGTCGAGACGGTCCGTGGCGTCGGCTACCGTCTTCGTGCGGCCTGATCGATGAGGATCCCGCGCCCGGGTCTTCCCAGGCCGTGGCGCTGGAGACGGGCCAAGACGGCCCAAGCGTCGGAGTTGCCGTCTACAGGCTGGGCCGACCGCGACGACGACGCGAGAATCCTGCGTCGGACCCGTCTGCGGCTGATGGCCGTCAGCGGCGCCGTCACGCTCGTCATCTTGGTGGTCCTCGGCGTTGCCACTTACACCGTCGTGGCGGCCGCTCTTGGCTCGTCGGACCAAAGCGCGTTCACGGCCTACACGAGCAGGCACCTGATCAGCCAACCCTCGGCCACCGGCCCCGAGACATCGGAGCTCGGAGGCGAGGGTGCGAACGTCTTCGAAATCGACGTCACTCCCGCCGGAGTGGTCCGCGCACCGCGAGGCCAGACGCTTCCGGTGGGTCTTCCCGATCAGGCAAGCCTGAAGGCCGCCGCCGCCAGCAAGACTGGTACGGATGAGCGCTCCTTCACTGCTCCCGATGGGACGCCCTACTACATCATGTCGGTGCAGGCGGTCGGACCCAGCCCTGGAACGTGGCTGATCCAGTTCGTCCAGAATCGGAGCGCGGATGCGCGCCTGCTCCTGACGCTCTTCTGGATCCTCCTGGGCGGCGGAGCGGTAGCGCTGCTGGCCGCTCTCCTGGCGGGGTACCTCTATGCCGGCCGGGCTCTCGTCCCGATCCGCGCTTCCATGCAGCGTCGTCAGTCGGCGCTCCAACGCCAGCGCGAGTTTGCGGCTAATGCGAGTCACGAGCTGAGAACGCCGCTGACCGTGATCGGGGCCAGCGTAGAGGACCTGAAACGAAACCGGCGCAGCAAGGTGGAGGACGTGGGCGAGGCGTTGGGGGACATCGATGCCGAGGTGCGGCACATGACCGCGCTTGTCGAGGACATGCTTCTCCTGGCGCGTACCGACTCCGGCGTCGTCCAGGTGGAACGCGTCCCGCTCGACATGGGCGACATCGCCGTGGAGGCGGCATCGAAGCTGACGGCGCTCGGTCAAGAACGGGGCGTGAAGGTAGTGATGGATCCACTGCCCGCGCCGGTCAGCGGAGACCCGCTGCGAATCCGCCAGCTGGTAACGATCCTCGTGGACAACGCCATCCGGCATAGCCAGGCAAGCACCACGGTCACGGTTTGGGTCAGGCCGGAGGCCGGGGGGGCGCTCCTGCAGGTCGACGATCAAGGGCCCGGCGTGCGGCCTGAGGATTTGCCACGGCTCTTCGAGAGATTCTGGCGAGCAGACAACGCCCCTGCCGGCGGAACCGGCCTTGGACTGGCGATTGCCAAGTGGATCGTCGACCAGCACGGCGGAACCATCGGCGCGTTCAACCGGCCCGAAGGCGGCGCCAGCTTCTGGGCCAGGCTGCCCAACGTGCCGGTCCGTGGCGAGACGGTGGATGATGTCCCATGGACCGCCGCGACCGTCGCCGGTGCGCCCGACGAGTCCGGTGCGGCCGATGAGTCCAGTGCGGCCGACGAGTCCAGTGCGCCCGACGAGCCGGAAGGCGCCTCCGGCCCGGGCATGCTCGGTGGGCCTGAGCGCTCGGCGGGCTCCCAGTCGATCGCGCGCCGCCCCTGAGCGAAGGGCCGCACGGCCCAGCGAGGGTCTAGCCGAGCAGCAGCCGGGCCTCCGCAACCACGCCGACGCCGATGATCGCCAGCCGTAGCGCCGGCGCGGGTAGTCTCCGCCCGACCCTTGCCCCCACCTGACCGCCGACGATCGAGCCTGCGGCGATGAGCACGGCTACTGCCCAATGAACCGGGGCCACCAAAATGAACAGGATTCCGGCAACGCCGTTGATCAAAGCGGCCAGCACGTTCTTGAGGCCGTTGAGGCGCTGGATGTCGTCGGGCACGAAGATCGTCAGCAGGGCGATCATGATGATGCCCATCCCCGCCCCGAAGTAGCCGCCGTAGATGGCGGTGCCGAAGAACAGCAATGCCAGGAGCCACGACCGGTCCGACTCAGCGTGGCGGTGCGCCGCCAGGGCGTCGGAAAGGCGGGGCCCGGCCGCCACGAGGACCAGGGCTACGGCTATCAGGACCGGCACGATGGCGGCGAACGCGCCGGGGAAGGCGAGCAGGAGCACGGCGCCGGTCAGCCCTCCCGCGCCCGAGGCCATGCCCAGACGGATGGCGCGCGGTCGCTGACCCACCAGCTCCTGCCGGTAGCCGAATGCCCCGCTCAGCGAGCCCGGTACCAGCCCAACCGTGTTGGACACGTTGGCGTCGAGCGGGGCGTAGCCGAAGGCCAGCAACGTGGGGAAGGTGATCAGCGAGCCCGAGCCAACGATTGTGTTGATCGTGCCGGCGGCCAGTCCCGCGGCGAAGATCGTCGCGGCCTCGAACGGGGTCATGGGCAGGAGCGGATGGCTCGGCTTCTCACCCGCGGATCGTAGCCGACCGGCAGTAACGCAGCCCGCGGCCGTCGCCCGGCCCGAGGCGGTCTGGCGGCCCGCCGATCGGCAAGGTAGGCTGCATGAACCGCTAGCGCCGGGGGAGTTGGGTCTGAGGAGGAGAGTCTCGGAATGGGTAATCGGCATCTGTCCGTGCGACTCTTCGCAATCATGTTGGCCGCGAGCCTCCTAGGCGGCTGTGGGGGCAGCGCGTCCACCTCATCTCAGACCCCTTCGGACACCCAGGCCCCGATCGCATCCGTGGCCGATACGTCAACGCCTGCCGCCTCGCCCAGCAGTGACGCTGTCGCCACGGGCGGAACGGTCGACACCGGCGACGAGCCGGGCGGGAGCGAGACCCCCGCGATCGGCTTTACCCCGGGTCCGACCGGTGAGCCAGTTCCGACCATTTCGGCGGCGCCGATGGCCCGCCTTCCCGGGGAGCCCGATCCGGTTCTCACGCCCGGTTCGCTCAACCCGAGCGTTACGCAGGCCGACATCGGCGCCACGGTCTGCAAGTCGGGATGGACGGTGACGGTCCGGCCGCCGACTTCGTACACGAACGCCCTCAAGAAGACCCAGATCTCGCAGTACGGCTACTCGGACACGTCACTCGCTCAGTACGAAGAGGACCACTTGATCTCGCTCGAGCTCGGCGGCAATCCGACCGACCCGAGGAACCTCTGGCCGGAGCCGTACACGATTTCACTGCCCGACGGGCGATCGGTCGGAGCGCACGTGAAGGACGCCTTCGAGACGAAGCTCAAGAACGAAGTCTGCAAGGGGACGATCACGCTCGCCGAAGCTCAGGCCGAGATCGGCGATCACTGGGTCCATTTCGCCTTCGGGATTCCGTAGCGGAAGAGGGCCACAGTCTGAACGGGCAAACGGTCCCGGCAGCGGCTGCGATTGTCGCTACCGAGCGCGTCAGCCGTAGAAGTCGACTACGACTCGCGTGCGGCCCCCAGTTACCCAGACGCCGACGCCGGCCCGGTGGAAGTACGGATCCATGATGTTGTAGTAGTGCGCACACCGGCACCAGGCCTCGTCCTGGAAGTAGATCTCGATCGAGATCATCCCGCTCTGGCCCGAGTTGCCCGGCGAGGCGATGTTCTCGCCCCAGGAACCGCCGGGATAGCCGCCGGCGGCCATCCTCGAGTGCGTGGTCGTGCCGTTGAGATAGTGAGTCAGGATGCCCAGGTCGGCCAACGCCTTGGCGTAGGGCCGCGCAACCTTATTGGCGATGCCGTCGTCGAACACCAGCGCGCTCCTCGCCGGAAGGGTGTGGTGCGTCTGGGTGGAGCAGGCTCCACCCGACGTCACCCAGCCGCCGGTTCGGGTGCAGTTCATCAGGCTCAGGTCGTAGAGCTCGGACTCATGCCACGGCGCGCTCGACGAGGCGACGCCGCCGGTCAGCGGAATCTTGGTCGAGGTGTACTTGATGGCGGCTGCCCTGGGCCTGGCGATCGTAAACGTGGAGCCGGCAGCGGCGGCCATGGTCAGGCCGCCCGTCGACCGAGCCGACGCCGCAACCCGGACCGAAACGGTTGCGCCCACCGCGAACGAGTATCTCGGTGTGAACACCAGGATGGTGTCGCCGGAGGTCCACGAGGTTGAGCCCGCCACAGCTCGGCCGTTCGCCTTCACCGACAGGGCGGCAGCCGCAGACTTCTCGTCCATCGCCAGCGAGAACTGGACCGAGATCGGCTGGTTCGTGTCTCTGACGACGACCCCGGCCTGCGGGGTGAACTTGACGACGGATGGGGCCTGGAGAGTCGTGACCGTCAGAGGGGCGACTGGCTGGAGCGTCGCGCCCGCGGAGTCGGTCCCGCCGTTGGCCATGCCGACGACGTACGCGGTATTCGTCGCGAGCGCCTCCTTCGGTGTCAGGGTGAACAGCTGGGAGGCAACGTCCGTCGGATCGTCGCCGACGATCGAGACGTCCACGGGCGGGCTGATGTCCAAGCGCGTCAGGACGGTGGCAAGCTTCACCGGCCGGGTGAAGGTGACCTGGAATGCGGTGCTTGGCGATGCTCGGTCAGCCACCATCTTCGTAGCGGTTATCGTGCCGGCCGTCGGGGCGCCCGATTGAAACGACGAGTGAATCGGAGTCGCCAGGTTCAGCCCCTCCTGGTCGGTGGCGTTACCCGATATGTCGACCACGTACAGCGTGTACGGCGCCCAGTGCGGTTGCGGTGCCAGAGACAGGATCTGCCCGGTGGCGTCCCACAGGAACCGGAGGTCGATATCGGGTGTGATCGATAGAGCCGATTGGACCGTGCTCTCGTTCATCGGCTTGGTGAACTGAACCTCGAACGGCACGTCGAGAGGCAGGCTGCTGTCCGCGCGGGACGCGTTGGCCTGGGGCGCGAGAGGAGCGAAAGTTGGAAGAGTCTGGCCGGCTACCGGCCTGGCCGGCAGGCCGACGAGGAGCCCTGCCACGACCAGCGCGACTGCCCCCGAAACCATCGCGAATCGAACCAAGGCGGATCGATGGATCCTGGACGCCGCGCGAGCAACGCCGCGGAAGGGGAGAGCAAGCGCTTTGGCCACAATGGTCCGCAATGTGCCGGTCTCCTGTAGGGGGAGCGCAGTCCCATGGCGGATAGGCCCGGGGAGCGTAACACCGCCTCGCCAAAGCGGGCAAATGGACGAGCGGCTCGGTCGAGGCGCGCACTCTGCCTGGACTCGCGCGGCTCGCTTCGGCAGAGGCTCCCGGACCGATCGGGTGTCAGATCTGGTGTCAAACTCGAAGGTCGTCAGCCCCCGAGGTAGCCACTCCGCCCGGGCGGTCCCGGGCCCGGTGAGTGGCCTAGCGGCGAACGCTCCGGCGCTGGGACCCGGCAGCCAGCAGGCCGATCCCGGCCAGGGCGAAGCAGATCAGCAGCGCGAACAGCGGGGCGGAGTTGTTGCCCGAAGAATCGCTCGCAGAGGCGGTCGGGGGCGGTGTGGCCGTCTGGACCGAAGCGCCGGTCGCGCCACCTATGGACTCGAACGGGGTCTGTGTCGGGACCGGGGTGGCCGTCGCGCCCTGCAAGGACTCGGCCACCACAGTGTAAGTGACGACTATCGAGGAGCCCACGTCGCTGTCGTCGAGCGGGGTGGCAGCGTCGGCACCCCACGCCACGCTCGGATAGACGGTCACCGGAAGCTGCGCCCCGGTGAAGATGTAGAGCGTCTGCGGCGTTGTCGCCAAGTAGACCAGCGGGCCCGGTTGCGGGGCGACGGCGAACTTATGGGCCGAAACCTCGGCTGGGCTGATGCCGCCGGCGGTCATGGCTCGAACCTCCGAAGGCCGTGAGGCTGGCCGAGGTCCGCGAGGCGGCTACCTGGGAGCCAAGTTCTGCAGAACGGCCTCCGACGGAGCCGCTCGACTAGCCGCCGGGTAAGGCAAGCCGCCCGGAGAACCCGAGCGGCTTGCGGGAGTGGGGGGCGCTGAACAGGCTAGGGAAGGAATGGCTTGGCCGTCAGCCCGTGAGCGACTGGGCCTGTGCCCACGGCGGCCTTTGGCGTCGCGGCCGATGGGTCGCAGCCGATCACCGTGTTGCTCGCGCCCTGGTCGAGGACGGTGTCGCTGTGATGGAGGCACATGACGAGGTTCTTGCTTGTGTTCGCATCAAGGTAGATCTGGGCGAAGGCGAAACCCGGGGTCGGGTCGAGCGCGACGCCGCTGACGTTGTTGTCGGCGATCACGTTGCCCGTGGCCGGTGGCCACGTCGGGTCGTTACCCCACACGCCGATGCCTTCATAGGTCCCGGTCGCGGACTCGGTGATGGTGTTGCCCGAGATCAGGGCGCCCTTGATGTTGTTGATGTCGATCCCCGCTTTGCCCTCGCCGGGCAACAGGTACGTGGCCGGGAGCGCGATCGTATTGTGGGTGACCGTCGCCGTGAACCAGTAGGGGAGCCCGCCGACAGCATCGAGCAGCCATATGCCAGTCATTGAGCAGCCGCAGGCGTCCTTGACGAGGATGTTGTTGTCATAGATGGAGAACCGTGACAGGCGGCTCGACGAGCCGGTAATGTTGCCCGGCTCCACGAGAACGCCAAAGTGGCTGTCCGACGCGGGGCCGACGTTGTCCACGAAGTCATGGTTGTAGGAGATGTCGAAGACAGAGTTGTCCCCGGTCAGGTCGATCCCGGCGAAGCCGATATCGTCGATCCGGTTGCCCGTCGCGGGCGAACCGCCGATGGTGGCCTGGGTCGACTTGACCATGCCAGACACCACGATCCCTTCGCAGGTCGTCCTGACGGAGCTATTCCGCACGGCGAACGATCCGCTCAGGGTGGCGTAGGTCTGGTTGTAAGGCGGAACCGGGAGCCAGCCGTCGAAGACGATCCCCTGCATGACGTTGAAGCCGCAGCCGAGGTTAGTTGAGGAGTTGTCTTCGCGGCCCGTCACGCTGACGCGGTCGACCGAGGCGCCCATGGACCGGTCGCCCAGGAAGTCGATAGCGTTCCACACCTGGTTGGTTACCGTGCCGTAGTAGGCGTACGGCGTCGTCTCATGGCCATTGGTGTAGGGGAAGTCGATGGCGAGGTCGGAGACCTCGATGTTGCCATCGACGAAGATGATGAAGTTGGGCCACCGGCAGTCGGTCAGGTTGGGCTGGCACCCAACGACCTCCTGATCCGGCCAGTTGACGAGCAGATCCTTCAGCGCCGCGATGGTCGTGCGGTTCTGCCCGGCACCCTTGAAGGTGCCCTGGAAGCCGTACTCGACCAGCTGGCTGGTGTGGTAGGTCCCGGCCTGAAGCTGGACGGTGCAGTTCGGACCGTGGTGGGCGCACCAGTCGAGCGCCTGCTGGATGTTGGCCGTGTCGTCCGGGTGGGGTCCCGACTTTGGCCCCGGGACCTGCACGGTGTGGCCCGGCGCGGCCATGACGGCCGCCGGGAGGGCCAGCGAGAAGGCCAGCAGCCCGCCGGTCAGTAACACGAGGGTTCGTCTCACGACCCGCTCCTCCTATGGGACGCTTATCCGCGGGTCGGTTTCGCCAGTGGCTCGGCGCGGTCCCGGCGGCCAGTGCGTGGACCGCGTGTCTGAGCCCCCCGTGTCTCCGCGCAGATTCTCCCACTGGTGTACATAGTTCTGATGGTTGCCACACAACTGGCCGAACTGGCACCGAGCCGGGATCGTCGCGGGCTGGCGGAACAGGGCGGACGAGCAGCGGAGAACTGGGGCTCATCCTCCAGAACCTTCACGAGTCGCTCGTACTCGGCGCTGCTCTCATACTCCGCCGCGTAGAAGAGCTCGTTGACAGTTCCTGCGTTCTCCTCGTAAAGGGACACGAACCGCAGCTCAGACAATTTCCCCCTGATGCCAAAAGGAGGCGTGCCGATGGAGATATGGACGGGCGACGAGCTCGCAAGGATTGGAGCAGCAAACGAACTCCAGATCGCGCCGCGCAGGCCAGACGGGACGCCCCGCAACCCCGTGATCATCTGGGTGGTCGCGCACAACAACAGGCTCTACGTCCGATCCGTGAACGGGCGCGACGCCGCCTGGTTCCGTGGCACACAGGCCACTCACGAAGGCCATATCCGGGCCGGCGGCGTCGACAAGGACGTGACGTTCGTGGACGTCCCCCACGACATCGACGACGCGCTCGATTCCGCGTATCGAGCGAAGTACAGGTACTCACCGAGCAGCGTCGCCCTCATCGTGAGCCCGCAGGCCCGATCCGCGACGCTCGAGCTCGTGCCGCGCTGAACGAGAGACCAGATTGAGGCCTCGTGTCGCCTCTATCCCTACCTCGGCTCGTCCGGCGGGATGGTCGGAGGCGCGTTCCCAGGGGCCAATCCGTCGCTCGTCCAGTACTGCCGTCGGTCCGTGGCCCTGGCGCGTGCCTCCCGTGCGGCCTGGAGCTGCTCCCGCCGAACCGGCGGCATGAACTGTTCGTCGTCGGCCGGCGCGGACGAGGCGGCCGCCGGAAAGGCCACGGTCGAGTCGCTCCGGGGCGGCACCGGCGCCCGTCCGTAGAGAGGCGGCATCCGCGCCGCGGCCGGTCGCAACCGTTCGTTCGCGATTCAGGCGAACTCGCGGACATCCTCGGCCGACAGTCGCGGCGGCGCCTCGCGCAACAGCTTCACGAGGCCGTGCCCATCGACGATCGAGACGCCCGCAGGCGAGGCGCCGAACAACGGCAGGTCGGCCCGATGGACGCACAAGATCGGCCGAACCTTGAGCCCCCGGCGTTCGAGCTGGCCGGCGAGGGCGACATTGACCGCGACAGCCTCCCGCCTGGCTTCCTCGACGGTCGACAAGGTCTTGCGGCGTCCCGCGACGTAGACGTCGTCTCCGCGTACCCGCAGCCGGCCCGAGTACGACTTGGTCTCCACGATCGCGACTCCGGGTGGGCCGATGACGATGTGGTCGATGTTGGCCGGGGAGCCTGGGATCCGGCGGTCGTGGAGGATGACGAAGCCGTCGATCTTGAGCTGCTCGAGGGCTCGAGCCGTCAGCGCCTCACCCTCCGAGCCGGTCGCCCAACTCAGCGTGCTGTCTGGCAGCGCCACGACCCCCATCACCACAACCAGGACGGCCAGGACCAGGAGGAGCCCGACGAGCGGCACATGCAACAGCAGAGCAGCGAGGGCCAGCACCCCGGCCGTTGCGCTACCCGAGAGCAGCCAGGGCCAGTACCGTCGCACTCGGCCCTGGTGCCGCTTCTGCCGGCGTTCGAACTCGGCGCGAGCGGACGCACCCGCGACTGAGACGTCGTCACCGGCCGACAGGTCGTCGGTCATGCTGCTTCCCTCAATGTCTCCTCGGCCGTGACGGACGTCAGGCTCCGAGTTCAGACATGGCCAACTCCTGAGCGACTGCCCCACTCCCCGATGAGCCGAGACGGACCGCCCCGCCACGGCCACTCTAGCATTCGCGCGGGTGCCGTTTCGAGGGCGCCAGGTAACTGAGGGGCCTCGTTTCTTGCCTGCGCCGCCTGACCGTATGCCCGGCGAGACCAGCCATGACGTGGTCAGCATGTGGGGGCGCAACGTCGCAGAAGGCGCTGGAGCTACGGCAGGTAAGTCGACTCGAGACTGTCTCCCACGCCCATCCAACTCACGCCGGCTGCATCGGTCGCGAGTGCGTCAATCCAGAAGGAGGTCGTGGTGAGGGGCGATGCTCCTGGTGGCTTGGGCGCATTCGAGATGTCGACGGGCGGGAAGGTCACCGCGCTGACCACGCGTTGATCCACGACGTGCTCGAGCACACTCAGGCCATCGGGGCTCCCGCCGCGCAGGAAGAGAGTCACGCCGCCACGTGGATCGGGCGTCGCTAGGTCCTCGTGCAGCGCGCAGTACTCCACTCCCGTGCTCGGCAACACGGACGTGACGGTTGTGCCTGACACGAGGTTTGCGCCGCCGGGGCCACCCGAGACCAGTGTCTCGGTGCCGAATCCAAAGAGGCGGTCGCCTCTGATGCTGACCTTGCCGAGGGCCCGGCCCGTGCCGTCTATTAGCAATAACGGGGAGCCACCGTTCACGCACTCGTCTTGCCAGGGCAGCAGAACGAGCGTCCCTGAACCGGTGGCCAACAGGTCCTTGGCCCCGGCGTAGGCCGTCGGCACCGGGATGCGGCCCACGTCGTGGAGCGCGGCGTCGTACTCGGTCAGCCACGGCACATTGGCCCGCGCGAGGAGCGTGAGCCCGTTGAGGAAGCCGAGCCCGCTGGGCCATGTGCCCTGCATCGAACCACTCGTGGCCCCCGGGAGCGCGCCGGCGACCTTGCTCGATAGCACGATCCCAGCGAGCTTGCCGCTGGCTGGGTCGTAGCGCAGGAGGCGATCGTTGTTGGCCAGCCAGACGGCCCCAGTCGGGTCCACCTTGAGGGGGCTGAACTCGCCGATGTAGCCCGAGTCGTCGGCCGGCAGCCGCGTGTCGTGGACGATCCCGCTGGCAGTGGCGACGCCGCGCAGCACGGGGTCCCCGGCCGCGTCGTCGGTGACGTACCAGACCATCGCGTGGACCGGGTCGTAGACGATGGTCAGGGCACTCGAGCCATCCTGCGCTCTCGTCTCAAGCACGGCAGGGCCTGGCGAGGCGCTCGGCGACGTGCGAATTGAGCCCAACGTCTCGGTAGCGGTCGGCGGGGGCGTCGCAGCTATCGATGGTTGGGTCGGCGTTGTTGTGTTGTGAGGGCCTTGCCCTTGGTGACTCGCCGCACACCCTGCCGTGCCAATCACCAGGATCACCGCGACCGTTGTGACTGTAGCCAGTACCTGCGCTCGGGCTGGACCGCACATTTCTGACCGCCCCCTTTCTCGTCTTGGAATCCTCTGACGGTGGCGGCGGTCCATCAAGTTCCGCGGGCCAATCTGCGAGGCTTGCGATTCACGACGATCAGGCCATAGTGTGGAGTCGTCCGCAGTCAATCTGGCACCACGATCCGGCACGTCGGGTCGGAGGCTCAAGTCCTGACGGGCCTGCTTCCAAGCCAGGCGGACGAGCGCGGCCGCGTGAGGCTTCATTGCGCCGGCTCAGCGGGTTACAGGTTGTGGAGGGAGACACTCATCTCGAAGATGAAGGCGAGGCCGACGTAGGCGAGGAGGATGCCTCCGAGCACGTCACGGAGACGACCTCGGCCGCTGAGCGTCATCGCGAGTCCGGGTGCGAACACGCATCCAAACGCGACCGCTAACGGGTCGGCGCCAACGGACCGTGCGCTCGCGGCCGCCAGGGCAAGGCTGCCAGCCAGCAGGCCGACGAGCCCGAGCAGTGCGGTGCGCGCTCGAAGCTCGGCGAGCGCGGCGAAGAGCACACCGACCGGCACCGCCGCCACGATGCCCGCCCACAGGTAGGCATAGCCATCAGCAGCGTCGCTGCCCAATGCATAGCCGTTCAGGACCCCTGCCACGAGAACGACCACCACGATTGCGACCGGTCGGGCAAGATCAGCTCGGGTCTGCTGGGTCAGAGCCCTCATCGTTCAGCCCCCGTTCACGGTCCTCCAACGCAGGATCTAACGCAATCGTCCGCCCGAGGCGCCAGCCGGTCAAGATCGCGGGAACGGCAGACGGCCAGCCGGTCG
>Ga0187869_10003156_pt1 | contig 12286 bp, 10 predicted proteins | sample June2016WEW_13_1_2_FD_132972 | JGI IMG/M metagenome (GOLD analysis project Ga0187869, IMG submission 132972) | Peatland microbial communities from SPRUCE experiment site at the Marcell Experimental Forest, Minnesota, USA - June2016WEW_13_100 | ecosystem: Environmental > Terrestrial > Soil >...
GCGCGTTGGGGGCGCGGAAATTGGTATGCAAGGTACGGGCAAGGGTATGCGACAGGTATGGGCTCGCCGCTAAGTCCTTCGCAATCAAATATGGAGGTATGGCATACCGGGGGAGGGGGATATTACCGAGAAAGTAAACACCGCAGCTCACCGGCCAGCAAGTTGAAAGCTGAGAGCTGAAAGCTGAGAGCTGTATTTTTAACTCAGCCAACTCCGCCTAAAATACAACCATGATCCTCGAGTCCTTTCCCGTCGGTCCGCTGGCCTGTAACTGCACTATCCTGGGCGATGAAGAGGCCCGCGAGGCCATCGTGATCGATCCTGGCGACGAGGTGGGCCGCATAGCCAAGCGCCTCACCGAACTCGGCCTCAAGCTCAAGCAGATTCTCGTGACGCACGCCCATATCGATCACGTAGGCGGGGCGCTCAAGTTGAAGCAGCTCACCGGCGCGCCCATCTATCTGAACGAGTCCGATCTGCCGCTGCTCGAAATGATGGAAGCGCAGGCCGCCTGGCTCGGCGTCCGCGCGCCGGAAATTGCCCTGCCCGACGAAAGCCTCAGCGACGGACAGGTTGTGGGGCTGGAGGCCTATCCCGCGCAGGTGCTGCACACCCCCGGTCACACCCAGGGCTCGATCTGCCTGCATTTCGCTCCATTGAAGCTTCTCGTTGCCGGCGACACGCTCTTTGCCGGCAGCATTGGCCGCACCGACCTTCCCGGCGGCAGCTTCGATCAAATCATCGATTCCCTGCATTCGCGGTTGCTCACGCTTCCCGATGAAACGGCGGTCTTGCCCGGCCACGGCCCCGCGACCACCATCGGCGGGGAGCGCCGCGGCAATCCGTTTTTGCAATCTCGATAGGGATGTTGTTGAAATTAGTAACTGGTTATATTTTCATAGAAATACAACAATTAGTTCAATATAATCTTAAATATGCTCCCCTGTAATGTTACCTCTGTGATTCGTATGAAAGTAGTCAATCAGGATGCCTACTCCGTTACTGAATCCCTGCTCCGGAGCAAGCAGACTCACGACCAGCCAACCCGACTCCGGCATCCCGAAAAAGTAGCCGGGATGCACCCACGCGCCGCGCTCCAGAAGAGCCAGAACGGTCTGCTCGTCCGGCTCGAGCGCGGGAACGCGCAGAACTGCGTACCACCCGCCTTCGCAAACAAGCCGCTGTACAGCGGGGAGGGCGGCAAGCTTACGGTCAAGCTCGGCCAGGTTCGCGCTCACCCGATTTCGAATTTGCTTCTGGATCGTATTCCGGCCCGTGAGCCAGGCGGGCAACGCCCACTGCACGGGCGCATTCATCGAGAGGAACGTATCGGCAATGACTTCCAGACGCTCAAGCGCCTGCTCCCGCTGCGGGCCAGTAACAACGATCCAGGCCGCCTTCATCTGCGGCAGGCCGGCAATCTTGCTGAGCCCGCTCACCACGTAAACCGGAACGCCTTCCAGACCCGAGGCAAAACTGGCGCCCTCGGCGGCGATGCCGTAATCGAGAAAAACTTCGTCAACGATCAGTGAAAGGCCGGACTCGCGGCAGAGGCGGGCCAGCTCCGCAGCCTCCCACGGCTTGGTAAAGTGGCCCGTCGGATTGTTGGGGTGGACGACGGCGATCGCCCGCGTGCGTGCCGTAATCGCGCGCCGGATCCCCTCCGCATCGATCTGCCAGCCGTTCTCGTAGATCAACGGCGCGGCCTTCAGGCGCACATCGTCGAGAACTGCGAGGAAATCGAAGAGCGGATAACTCGGCTGCGGGACGAGTATCTCGTCCCCCGCGTCGCAAAGCAGCCGGAAAAGAAAGCTGTAGGCTTCGCTGGTGCTGGTGGTCAGGACGATCTGTTCCGGGCCGAGAGCTACGCCGTGAGTGCGGTAATATGCGCAAACAGCCTGGCGCGCGGAAAGAAGGCCCTTGGGCTGGGGATCGTAGTCCAGAGCGCGCGGATCGGTCAGCGCATCAGGCAGAGAAGCCGGGTAAGCAAAGCCGCAGCGCGTGGGATTCGAGGCCGTGAGATCGGCAATCGGCAGGCCCGCCTGCGCGCGCTGCCGGTGCGCGTGCGCCAGCTCGCTCTCTTCCGTGTTCCAATTCGTCCTTTGCGAAAAGCGCATCATTTTCATCCGCGTGGCCAATCGCGGTCGCTCCACCGGGCTGCAACGGCTCATCGTGCACAATGAATGAGAGTAGCGCCCCTTCCAACGATACACGGGCGCCGGTGGACAGATTCGCTGCGACGATCTCTGAAGAAGAGCTTCACAAGGCACACTCGCCAGCTGCGCATTCGAACTGCGATCCATTGAGGTGTTTGCTCTCCGAGGATGCGCCCTTCAACCGTTACACTGGCTCCATGATTCTCCGCCTCCTTGTTGCTTCAACAAGCGCCGGCAAACTAAGAGACTTCCGCACAGCCGCTATGGCCTACGCAGTCCGTATCGACCCTCTACCCGGCCTTGACGAGATCCCCGCGCCCGCGGAAGACGGCGACACTTTTGCGGCCAACGCCACGTTGAAGGCCGTCTACTACTCGCGCTTCGCTCCGGGCGAGCTGGTGCTGGCCGACGACTCCGGCCTCGAAGTCGACGCGCTTTCAGGCGCTCCGGGCGTGCGCTCGGCACGCTTCGCCGCCGACTCGGGCCTGGTAGATTCTCCCGACGCGAACGACAACACCGACGTGTGGAACAATGTGCTGCTCCTGCAGCGGATGGAGGGGGTTCCAGTGATCAGGCGCACCGCGCGCTACCGCTGCGTTCTGGCGGCCGCGCGCGACGGAGCAGCCTGTCACGTGGCCGAAGGAACGGTCGAGGGGATGATTCTGGAGGCGCCGCGCGGCAGCGGCGGATTCGGCTACGATCCGCTATTCTATCTGCCGCAACTGGGCAAGACGATGGCGGAGATCGATCTTGAGACGAAGCTCGGGCTCAGCCATCGCGGGCGGGCGATCACTGCGCTGCTACCGAAGCTGGCGCGCTGATCTTCCACCTCTCCCATCAAAAACCTAAGAGCACGGAGTGCCCGCCTTGACGGGCACAGCATCCGCCTCGAATAATGCATGTGATACAGAACACCGCCAGTGGGTTTCTCAATCTAAGACCGCTTCGGCCTGCACCCTTTAGGAGCCAAGTTCTCTATGGCAACCGTTCAACCGTCCGCTGTGCCTTTTGTTCGCCGCGGTGTGGAGCCTTTGCGCGCAGGGCAGGGGACCAGCTTCCTCTGGCATAAGCTGCACTCACTGCTCGGCGTCGTTCCCATCGGCGCTTTTCTGCTGGAGCATATGCTCTCGAACTTCGAGGCGCTGAAAGGCCCCATCGCTTACGGTGAGCAGGTGAAGTTCCTCAACAGTTTGCCGCTGGTCCGCGTGCTGGAGTGGACATTCATCTTCCTGCCCATCCTTTACCACGGCATCTACGGCGTCTACATCTGGCTGCGCGGCAAGTCGAACATCGTCTACTACCCGTGGGCAGGCAACTGGATGTACCTCGTCCAGCGCTACACGGGACTCATCGCATTCGTCTACATCGGCTACCACGTAGCCACGCAGCGCTTCATGGGCGCCAACCTTCCGGAACATCCCGGCATGGCATTCGCCAAAGTGCAGCACGAGCTCGCCAATCCCTGGATCCTCGCCGTCTACATCGTCGCCATGATCGCCGTCTGCTGGCACTTCGCCTATGGCGTGTGGCTCTTTGCCGCCAAGTGGGGCATCACGCCGGGCGAAACGGCCCGCCGCCGCTTCGGCTACGTGTGCGCCGCGGGAGGCGTGCTGCTCGCGGCGATGGGACTTGCCAGCATCTGGGCGTTTGTCGGGCCGAAATATCAGAAGGCTCCGGAGAACGTGCCGCTCGCCTGCATTCAACTGCACGTTGCGCCCGCGCAGCCGCACGGCGCAGTGCTCGATTTTTCTGTTTAGCAGGCGCGAAAGGATTCGATCGACAATGGCAGCACCCAGAATCATCGTGGTTGGCGGAGGGCTGGCGGGGCTTGCGGCGGTCATCAAGATCGCCGAGGCCGGCGGCACGGTGGACCTTTTCTCCATCGTGCCGGTCAAGCGGTCGCACTCGGTTTGCGCCCAGGGTGGCATCAACGCCGCCAAGAACCTGAAGGGCGAGGGCGACACCACCGCACAGCACTTTGACGATACCATTTACGGCGGCGACTTCCTGGCCAACCAGACGCCGGTGAAGGGCATGTGCGAAGCGGCGCCGGGGATTGTCGATCTTCTCGACCGCATGGGCGTCCCCTTCAACCGTACGCCGGAAGGCCTGCTCGACTTCCGCCGCTTCGGGGGCACGCTCTACCATCGCACCGCGTTCGCCGGCGCCACCACAGGCCAGCAGCTCCTCTACGCGCTCGACGAGCAAGTCCGCCGCTACGAGGCCGAGGGCAGAGTCCACAAGTTCGAGGGTTGGGAGTTCCTCTCCGCCGTCATCGACTCCAAGCGCATCGCTCGCGGCATCGTCGCCCTCGATCTTCGCTCCATGCAGTTGCGGTCCTTCGCGGCCGACGCCATCATCCTCGCCACCGGCGGCATCGGCGCTATCTTCGGCAAGAGCACTAACTCCGTGGTCTGCACTGGTTCCGCGCAGTCGGCCGTCTTCCAGCAGGGCGTGTACTACGCCAATGGCGAGTTCATCCAGGTGCATCCAACATGCATTCCCGGCGAGGACAAGCTGCGTCTGATGTCGGAGTCGGCGCGCGGCGAGGGCGGCCGCGTCTGGGTGCCGCGCGCGCCCGGCGACAAGCGCGCCGTCAAGGCCATCCCCGAGCCGGAGCGGTTCTACTTCCTCGAGGAGTGGTATCCGAAGTACGGCAACCTGGTGCCGCGCGACGTGGCCACGCGCGCCATTCACAAAGTCGTCTACGAACTTGGCCTCGGCCTTGACGGCCAGCCCATGGTCTATCTCGACCTGACGCACATCGACCGCGAGACACTGCACCACAAGCTCGGCGGCATTCTCGAAATCTACGAGAAGTTCGTCGGCGTCGATCCGTGCGTAGAGCCGATGAAGATCTTTCCCGGCATGCACTACACCATGGGCGGTCTTTGGGTGGACTTCAACCAGATGACCAATATTCCCGGCATCTTCGCCGCCGGCGAGTGCGAGTATCAGTATCACGGCGCCAACCGGCTGGGTGCGAACTCGCTGGTGAGCTGCATCTTTGGCGGATTCCACGCGGGACCGAATGCGATGCAGTACGCGAAGAGCGTGGCGGCGGTGGAAGGCGACGGCGGCGCGGCGACGGAAGTGGCGCGCCAGGCGGAGATCAACGGCAAGCTGCTGAAGAACGAGGGCGGCGAAAACCCGTTCAAGCTGTGGCGCGAGCTGGGCGAGGCCATGACCGAGCACGCGACGGTGATCCGCCACAACAACAGCCTGAAGCAGACCGACGGGAAGATCGTGGAGCTGCTCGAGCGCTACCAGCGCATCAACCTGAGCGACAAGAGCCAGTGGGCCAACACCAGCTTCGCCTTCACGCGCCAGCTCAAGAACATGCTGGAGCTTTCGCGCACGATCGTTGGAGGAGCGATTCTCCGCGACGAGTCGCGCGGCGCGCACTATAAGCCCGAGTTTCCCGAGCGCAACGACGAGCGGTTCCTGAAGACCACCAAGGCCAGCTTCACGGGCAGCGTGGAAGGCCCGCGCTTCGAGTTCGAGGAGGTCGATACGCAGTACATCAAGCCGCGGCCGCGGCGCTACGACGCGGCGAAGTGACGTAACGCCGGACTCCAGTCCGGCTGTCGCGCTGATCTCCAGACCAGCGCACACGGGCTAGCGGCGAGGACGCCGCCAGTACAGCCGGTCTCCACCCCAACGACCAGAAATCGGTCGTTGGGGACCCCGGTCTGGAGACCGGCGCTACAAAGAGAGGCGCGACAACGAAAGGGATCATGGCAAAGAGGACCGTTACTTTTGAAATCAAGCGCCAGGCCAGCCCCGAGGCGCCGGCCGTATGGGAGAGGTTTGAGCTGGAGTGGCGGCCGGGGATGAACGTCGTTTCGGCGATGATGGAGATCGCCGCCAACCCCGTCACCGCCGGCGGCAAGCCGACCACGCCCATCACCTACGAATCGAATTGCCTTGAGGAGATCTGCGGGTCGTGCGCCATGCGCATCAACGGGCGCGCGCGCATGGCCTGCTCGGCGCTGGTTGACAATCTGGAGCAGCCGATTCGCGTCGAGCCGCTCACCAAGTTCCCGCTGGTCCGCGATCTCCAGGTCGACCGCTCGGTGCTGTTTGAAAACCTGATGCGCGTGAAAGCCTGGGTTCCCGTGGACGGCACCTACGATCTCGGCTCCGGGCCGCGCGTCTATCCGCAGCAGCAGGAGGCGAACTATCCTCTGTCGAACTGCATCAGCTGCACCTGCTGCATGGAGGTTTGTCCGCAGTTCAACGAGACCACCGGCTTTGTGGGCGCGGCCACCATCGCCCAGGTCAAGTTGTTCAACAACCATCCCACGGGAAAAGTCTTCAAGGAGGACCGACTGCGGGCGCTGGCCGGCGACGGCGGCGTGCAGGAGTGCGGCTACGCGCAGAACTGCGTGAAGGCCTGCCCCAAGCAGATTCCTCTCACCAACGCCATCAGCGACATCAGCCGCGACGTGATGGTGCAGAAGGTGAAGGACTGGCTGAAAAGCTGAAAAAGACAGGGATCAGGGAACAGGGATCAGGGGTCAGAAAAACAGGGACCAAGGTAGCAAGGGAGCAAAGCTAAGTCCTGATCTATGCTCTCAGCTTTCAGGTTGCAGGCCGGTGAGCCGGGCTGTTTACCTTTTAGTACCTATCCCCCCTCCCCCGGTATGCCATACCTCCATATTTGATAACAAAGGGTTTACGGGAGGATGTATGGACCCCATATTTGATTCCAAAGGACTTACCAGCAAACGTAGTGATTCAAAGGAATTAGGGGCGTAGCCAATAGCCAGTAGCCAATAGCCAGTAGCCAATGGCCGGTGTGAGAGCGGTACTGGCCTGCTCGTCGATCATGGGACCATTGTGCGCCAAGCGGGGGAAATGATCTGCAAAATTGCGCGGGGTTTTTGCGGAGTGTTTTCAGTGGGTTGCGGGGGAAATGGGGCTGGAGGGGGTTGCGGGGTTCATTCGGCGCGCCAGGTCTCAATGAGAGGAAATAAGGAGGGGTTCTTAACGTCTGGAACGACGAATGCTGCGCTCTGTCTTGCGCGTGTGATAGCGACGTAGATTTTGCCGATGTCGGCCCCTGCGTCCTTGATTCTCCCGGTAGCGAGAAACTTTTCCAGATTCTTGTGAGGGTAAATGAGGACGCGCTCGAACTCCATGCCCTTGGCTGTGCCGAAATTCACGGCTTCGCCGGGAGCGCCCTGTGTCGCTCGGTTGTAGCGGAGTGCTTGCGGCTGATAGGTGCGGATATAGGCATCCGTTCGGCTATTCGGCACTGCAAACACGCCGTCGTGGCCCGTAGTTCTCAGGTTCTTCGAGATTGTTCTCGGCAGGCCTGGATAGAACTGGTCCGCAAAGTCGCATATTGCCTGAGTGCAGCGGCGACTGTGGCTTTGAAACTCGACTTTGGCGAGCCCGGCTTTTTCCCATTCAATAAACTTGTCGATGATTTTCGCGCGGGCGTATCTCTTGTTCTTCAACGCGTTGTTGGTCGAGTACGTAGCCTGCCTGTGATCCCCTACGAGGGTCACTCGCACGTTCGACTTCATCACTAGTTCTAGTAGTTCGAGGTCGTATGCCCCGAGATCCTGACTTTCGTCGATGTAAAGGTGCTCGAATATTTGCTCGAAGCGGCGCAGTGGCAGGCCTTTGGTCTCCTCGATAATGCGGCAGGCGAAGTTTGATGCCTTATCTGAGTAGATATGGCCTGGCTTCCAAAAGTAGTATCTGTTGGTGTCCGACGCTTTTGGTCCGACCGGCGACCGGCCCTCAATGAAACATAGCTGCGAAATGCGTCGCTGGTAAAGGCAGTTTTGATATGGACGTAAGAAGTGACAAAGGAGAAATGCGTACCATGTGCTGATCGTGATGTTCTCTGGGATGAATCCCATCCGGGTGTATGTCTTGTCTCGGATTTCCGATGTGTTGTTCCTTGTGTAGGTTATTAGGGCCGAATGGCAGTCAGGGGCACCGCACGCGTCTTCGACGATGGAAGTTGTCTTACCTGATCCGGCGGCGGCTACGATGATGCGGTTATCTAACGGCATTTCGGATATATTCCGGCATCACGATTGTTTCGTTGCTATCGAGTATCTTCAGCGCACACTCTGTCTTGTTCTTGAGCATATAGTCCAGCAACGTTGCTTCGTCCTCAAACTGACGATTGAGTATTCTGTTGAGCTTTTCCCTCGGGTTGAGGTGCTGCAGGTGGACCTCAAGGGTGTATAGGGAATTGTCAGTGCTATAGCAGACGTGGATGTACGCTTCGGTGGAGTAATCTGCGTATTTCTCTTCGACAGCTTTGGCGTTCCGGTCGTTGTCCGTTACGACGCTCGTGTCTCGTTTGAGGGCCCTCGCGATTTCTAGGAATCGCTTGGAGGCGAGCGCATTAACTGAGATTATTTCGACGCCTGCTTGAAGCGGGGTTGTGTGCCGTTCCTGAAGAAAGGCTTTTGTAACGATCAGTTCGTCCGATGGCCCCTCAACCAAGATTGTCTTCTTGGCGAGGATCATGCGGAGTGTGTCGTGCCCTGGCAGTTTCCGGAAATAGGCCATTGTGGAAGGTGAAAGGTCACTCAATGAGACCCCCGTCTCACCATTGAACATCTGAACGCTCTCGACGCCTAATTTGTTGAGCACGAAGCTGCTGTGCGTTGTCACGATCAGCTGCCTTCCTTTCGCTCTTAGTGAAAGATGTTCGAGCAGGCGGTTCAGGTTGGTGTGGGAGAGGTGATTCTCGGGCTCTTCGATAAGGAACACCTTGCAGGCTTCCGCGGACTCGGCAGACTCCATAGCGAGCTTGATCTTGACGGCGTTTTGCTCTCCTCTGCCGACGAGCGGCAGGGGAATCTCGTCGAGGTGGGGAGTGACTCCAGTCTCCCAGCTTGCTCGCGTCGTCATGTCCATATCGAAGGATAGGTTTTTGTCGGATATCGCCCCCTTCCGTTTTTCGAGCTCCCTATTAATCGCGGCAACTTTCTCATCTCTGAGGAAGTGGTCGCGCATTTTGCGGTAGGAAAGCGCCAGGTCGACCTTCTCTTTCTTGGAGAGGTAGTCTTGTATCACCTCAGCGACGTATCTGTTTGCGCCGTACGCGTTGGAGATTGAGGCCGGGTCGATTAGCGCGGAGCGGATTGGTGGTTTTCGAGTATCGAGGTTGGCGTTGGCAAACGTTAGCCAGCTCACCATGTAATATTCGATCGGTATGCTGCGCAACTCGTCTGGCCGTCGAATATAGTTACTGTATTCCTCCTTGAATTGCTCTTCGTCGAGGTGGATCTTCAGGTTGATCCCCGGGCAATTCTCCGCGAGTGAGTTGTTGGTTCCCTTGAGGCTTGCGAGGCTCGGCTGGTCCTCCAGGTAAAGTTCAATCAGAATTTCGGGCGGTTGGGTTTTCTTGCCGCCTTTGAGGTCCGTTATGAACTCGTCGACGCATTCTTTGTTGAATAGGAAGGGGTGAAGTTCATACTGCGCAGGCCTGCGGTTGATTTGGCCCTTGAGGGCTAGGTTGATTGCTTCTAAGAGGGTCGATTTTCCAGATTCGTTGTCGCCCACAATTATGTTGAAGTCGGGCCGCAACCGAATTTTTGTGGAGCGAAGCCTCCGATAGTTCTTTACGACCACTCGTTCGATCGTCAAGCCGCCCCCCCGAATCTAACTGATTTTGCGCCTTCTTCTGCCGCTTCGTCTAGACGGGGGCCCCGGCGCGGCTTCGCCGCGCACTTGATTTCTCGAAAAATGGGGGCGGTTTCGGCACCCTTTGGCTACGCTCAGGGCAAGCTTTGAAGCCATGCACTGTTACAAGGCAAAAGGCAGAAGCAGGTCCCTCGGCTCCGCTGAAAAGCGCTTCGCTCGGGATGACACCCGATTTTGATTGCTTAGGATGAGAGCGTGCAAGCGGGGCGATGTTTCGGCGCGACTTCGCCGCGTAGTTTATTTCTCGAAAAATGGGTGGGGGGAAGAAAGGCAGCTTCCAGCCTCTAGCTCCTAGCTTCTAGCTGCTTGCTTGCGGGGCGGTAGCGGGTGGTGCGGGGACGATTAGAACTTAGCCCTCGCCAGGGAGCGGCGGCAGTGTGAGGTTTTGGGCGGCCCAGGCCCCCGGTTTGCGGCGCGCGACTTCGACGCGGCGAACGCAGAGATTCGCCGAGGATGGCTGGAGGCGAGGGTTTGAGCGCGACTTCCCTCGCCTCTTGCCGGGATCGGATGGAGGTTTACGGCGGTTCTGCTGCAACGATGAGCCATTTCGGACAGAATTCACGGCGGCTTTTTCCCGATGAAAAAGCCACCTGGCGATTGTGCCCCGGTCACCACCTGCAGGAGATCCGCTCTAGTGGTGGCCGCCGCCGTGATCGTGGCCGTGGTCGCCGCCGCCGCGATATCCGGGGAGGGCGTGCTCATTGTGCGCATCATGATCGCCGTGGCCTGCATGGCCTCGCCCATCGCGCGCCTCGTTGCCGTGGAAGTGGTTGAAGGGCTCTTCGCCGCGCCCAGGCATCGGTCCATGGTAGCCGTGACGGGGGTCATAGCGGTTATCGACATGGCCGTAGAAGTGGCCGGGGCCGTGGTACCAATGGCCGGCGCCGATAAAAATTCCGTTCATAAACCAATCGGGCCCGTAGTAGCCGTAAGGTGCGCAGTTGTAGGGAGCGTAGTCGAAGTAGCCATAGGGGCAGACAGGCTCCGCACCGAAGGTGATGGAGATTTGGGCTGGCGCTACGCGCGCAGAGCAAAACAGCGCAATGACGAGGGCTGCGAGAGCGAGGGATTTGAGTTTGAACATGATCTCTCCTTGATTCGTTGGAGTGGGGAGGGGTCCGGGGAGTTGTCTCTCCGGGGAGGACTTGAAGCCGGGGAACTGAGCGGGATTCATCATAGCACCGAAGGATCGGCCGGAGGCAAGGGGAGTTGAAAAGCAGCTTCCAGCTTCCAGCTACGAGGTGGCGGCTCATGCCGGGTCCTGGCGTGGGACGCGTGGGGCGGGTGTGCACCAATTCAGCTCTCAGCCGTCAGCTATCAGCTTTCAGCCGGTGGGTTCTACCGTTTCATCCGGTGGGTTGCTGCGCGGGGCGCTGGTCCTGAATGTGCCGAGAAAGTAACGAAAAAGCGAAAACAGTGGTTGCAATTCGCTTTTTATTCGCTATAATGCGCCCATGGCTGTTACACGCAGGCAAAAAGAGGTTTTGGATTTTCTGGAAGCGTTTGTGACCCGCAACGGCTATTCGCCTTCCTTTGAAGAGATTGCACGGGGCATGAGCCTGAAGAGCCTGGCCACCGTGCACAAACACATCACCAACCTGGAAAAGAAAGGCATGCTGGACCGCGTGCACAATCGCAGCCGGTCGATCGACTTGCTGCCGCCGGGGACGCGGACGCGGTCGAGCCTGAAGCTGCCGCTGGCGGGGCGGATTGCCGCGGGGACGCCGGTGGAGGCGATGGAGACGCCGGAGACCATTTCGCTGGCCGACGTGGTGGGCAATCGCGATGTTTTTGCTCTGGAGGTGCGCGGCGACTCCATGCGCGACGAACACATTATCAACGGCGATTACGTGCTGGTGGAGAGGACGAAGACGGCGCGGCAGGGCGAGATCGTGGTGGCCCTGGTGCACGGCTCGGAGACGACGCTGAAGCGGTTCTACCCGGAGGGGAATGTGGTGCGCTTGCAGCCGGCCAATCTGGAGATGGAGCCGATTTACGTTCCGGCGGGGCAGGTGGCCATTCAGGGGCGCGTGCTGGGCGTGCTGCGGAAGTACAGGTGAAGCAGGGACGAGGGACTAGGGACTAGGGAACAGGGGTCAGGGATCAGGGGTCAGGAATCAGGGGTCAGGGTCATTCCGGGAGCGGCAGATTCCATGAGCCGGTGAATGGCGCGGGAAAGGATTGTGCCGCCCCTACGGGGCTGGCCCGGACTTTTGCATGCTTTCCCAGGATTCCGTCCGCTGCGGCGGACTCCATCCTGGGCTATTGACTCAAGGAGGAACTCTCGACTCTGCCGGGGCGGCAGGAAAAGTTTGACAGTTCCGGGAATCGTTCCAGTGGTTTTTGCGGAAGGTGGTTCCATGACGCAAATCCCGCAGGGGCTGAAGCCCCGAGGTTCTTTGTCGCAATCTTCGGCACGAGTGAACTCGTGCCCTGTTACAAAACAGGCA
>Ga0187869_10003180_pt1 | contig 12246 bp, 12 predicted proteins | sample June2016WEW_13_1_2_FD_132972 | JGI IMG/M metagenome (GOLD analysis project Ga0187869, IMG submission 132972) | Peatland microbial communities from SPRUCE experiment site at the Marcell Experimental Forest, Minnesota, USA - June2016WEW_13_100 | ecosystem: Environmental > Terrestrial > Soil >...
CGGGCACTGCGGCGGACACCAGTCTATCAGCCGAGCATGAGGATAAATGCGCCAGACGGGTTTCGGCTGGCGGAAGATTTCGTGCGCATGCTGAGGAAGCGGGTGCGTTTGGCGGCGGCGGACGCAGCGCTCTCCTATACTGGATCGATGCCATCTGAGAGCAGAATTAAGCCGCATGCGCAGTCGCGCGACCTCGAACACCGCGCCGAGGAGTTCTTTCCCGGCGGAGTGAACTCGCCGGTGCGGGCCTTCCGCGCCGTGGGCGGGCATCCGCCGTTTGTGGCGCGGGCCGAGGGCGCGACTCTCTTCGACGCCGACGGCAACCGCTATGTGGACCTCTTCGGTTCGTGGGGGCCGATGATTCTCGGCCACGCGTTTGAGCCAGTTGTTGCCGCGATCCGCGAGGCGGCCGGCCGCGGGGTGAGCTTCGGCGCCTCCCACGCCGGCGAGGCAAATCTGGCCGAGCTGGTGCGTCGATGTTTTCCGTCGGTCCAGAAGATGCGCTTCGTCAGCTCCGGCACCGAGGCCTGCATGTCGGCGATCCGGCTGGCGCGCGGCTTTACCGGGCGCAATTATGTCGTCAAGTTTGAGGGCTGCTACCACGGCCACGCCGACGCGCTGCTGGTCAAGGCCGGCTCCGGCATAGCGACCTTCGGCATTCCCGGCTCGGCGGGCGTTCCGCCAGAGACCGCGCAGCATACGCTGGCTCTGCCCTACAACAATCTGGCAGCGGTGGAGACAGCCTTCGCCACCCATCCGCAGCAGATTGCGTGCATCCTGGTCGAGCCTGTCGTCGGCAACGCCGGCACGATTCCTCCCGCGCCGGACTATCTGGAAGGACTGCGGCGAATCGCGACCGAACACGGCGCGCTGCTGATTCTGGACGAAGTGATGACCGGCTTTCGCCTCTCGCTGGGCGGTGCGCAACAGCTCTACGGCATCCAGCCCGACCTGACCACGCTGGGCAAGGTCCTGGGTGGCGGCCTGCCCTGCGCTGCCTTCGGCGGACGCGCCGAGGTGATGGACCATCTCGTGCCGCTGGGGCCTGTCTACCAGGCCGGAACGCTCAGCGGAAATCCCCTGGCAATGGCCGCCGGGATTGCGACACTCAAGTACCTCATTGAGCACGAGGGCGAGGTCTATCCGCAGCTCGAACGCACCACACGGGAGATTGCGGAAGGAGTCGCAAAGCTGGCGCGCGATGCCAGCGTGCCGTTGACCACCAACCGCGTGGGCTCGATGTTCACCTGGTTCTTCACCGCCGGGCCGGTGACGGACTTCGCCTCGGCTAGCGCATCCGACGCTGCAGCCTTTGCGCGCTTCCACCGGCGCATGCTGGAGGCCGGAGTATGGCTGCCGCCCAGCCAGTTCGAGGCTGCGTTTGTGAGCACGGCACACGGCGAGGCTGAGGTTGAGTTGATACTCGAGGCCGCGCGCGGCGCACTGGCTGGGTAGGGCTACGCGCAGCGGATTTCGCGGCGTGTCGTGCGCGTTGGCGGATCGCGGCAGGTTACGATTGTGCGGCGCGCTCCAGCTCAGCGAGGTCGAGTTTCTTCATCCCCATCATGGCCTGCATCGCCTTGGGATGCTTCAGCAGTTGTTGAAGGCGCGCGGGCACAATCTGCCAGGAAAGACCGAATTTATCCCTGAGCCAGCCGCACTGGCTCTCGCTGCCACCGTCGGCCGTCAACTTCGACCAGTAATCATTCACTTCCTGCTGCGAGTCGCAGCGCACCACAAACGAGATCGATTCGTTGAAATGAAACGCCGGCCCACCATTCAGTGCGGTAAACCGTTGCCCATCGAGTTCGAAGGAAACCACTAGAACGCTTCCCTTGGGCACGGGAGCATCGGCTATGTTGCGCAGTTCGCTGACACGGCGCGAATTTTTGAATACGGACAGATAGAAGTCAACTGCCTCTTCGGCGTTCTGATCGAACCAGAGAAATGGCGTGATGCGGGGTTGGCTTTGTAGATCGCTCATGGGATTCCTCCGAAAATGGTTGGATGAACTCCTCTTGCTGCTTTAATCGACGAAGTGGCTTAGCCGACTGTCGTACTCTTCCTCTGGCTCTTCCACTGGCTTGGCATTCGATGCCCTCGTGTGACGCTCCGTCTTCTTTGCCGGTGTATGAGCGTCTGGCTGAAAGAGAGCGCGCAGGGTACGGCGCAGATGTTCCAGGTTCTCGCGCACGACCTCGGGACCCTGCTTTGCCTTGGCTAGGATGAAGGAGCCTTGCAGCACGGCCTGGATGAAGGTGGCAACGCTCTCTGCGCTCCACGGTGCATCCGGAGCGTAGAGTTGCCGGGCGGCCTCAACGTCGCGCGTCAGCTCGGCGGTGTGGGCAGACAAGGCCCGCTCGCAGACGGCGCGGATCTCCGGGTGGGTGTCGTATGTCTCCTGCACCAGGGTGCCCAGCAGGCAGGTGTAGTCGGCCGGCTCGCCGGTGAGGATCGCCGCGCGAAAGTCCACATAGCCAAGCAGGCGGTCCGACGGGTCCTGGGCCTGGTGGTACGGCGCTTCGTCGAAGAAGCTGGCTGTCTTCGCCTCCCAGTGTGCGACGGCGGCCAGCGCCAGATCGTCCTTGCTCTTGAAGTGATGGAAGAAGCTGCCCTTGGTCACTCCCGCCCTGTGGCAGATGTCGTCGACCGTTGTAGCGGCATAGCCTTTGGAGCGGACCAGATCGAGCGCCGCATCCAGCAGCCTGGTCCTGGAGTTTTGCTTTTCCGGGGAGTTGAGTTGCTTTCGGTCAGCCATGGCCCTCTCCACATGAATACTATCCGGTATGGTACCAACCAGTCGGTATGTAGTCAAGAGGGGATCTGCCTCGGGCACAGACAAGGAGCGTCCAGCAGATCCAGAATCGAGGTGTAACAGAATGAAACCACCCATCTATGCAGAGACGGCGGCGATGCTGTGGCCGGCGCCCATGGGCGCGGCGGGCAGGGAGTACTTCTTGGGGCCACGCTTGCGGGCGACCAGGATGCGGACGCGTTCCAGCAGCTCGGCGGGAGTGCATGCGCCCTTGGGCAGAAAGACATCGGCGCGGCCGGCGCGGTCGTACGCCGTGACGGTGCCGGAGACGATCATGGCGGGCAGCTGTGGATGCAGGTCTTTGGCGCGGCGAACCAGTTCGTTGCCGTCCATCTGGGGCATGATCAGGTCCGCCAGCAGCAGGTCGAGCGAGCCAGGCAGAGAATGGGCGATGACATCGAGCGCCTCGTGCGGGTTGGTGAGGGCGATGACGCGATAGCCGCGCGTTTCCAAAAGAAAGGTCCGGACGGAGAGGATCTGTTCATTGTCGTCGACGCAGAGAATGGTCTTCTTGGGGCGCATGACTTCTCGCTTCTGCCTGCTGACGCCGGCGACCGGTTTCAGAACCGGGTCGAGCGGTGCAGCCTGGCGAATTGTGCCGCCGGGCGCGTCTGCTGGTTGGCGGACGCGTCGGCGGGCTGGGTGATGGTGACCCGCGGTCCGGGCGGTGAACCCGCCTCCGGAGGCTTTGCAAGCTGCTGCGACCAAGCCGACAGGAGGAAGAACCCCTGAACCATGCCCTCAGGGGCAAAACTCTCCTGTCTGCTCCGTGAGGAGACAGCTTCCAGGCCGCCGGACGGGCCTATGCCGGAACGTCAGACCGCGGGTGCGAGAGAGAGCCGCCGGGGTTGCGGATTGCCACGCGAATCTCCTCGAACACAGGGTTCGTGGCTGCCGCGGAGCGAACGGATCGGAGTCTGGCCAGACGATGTGTCTGAAGACCCGAGGCCGCTTCGACGGGGGTTGTACAGCCAGGAACGGTGTGCCGGAGAGCCGCGACCGCGAGGCCAGTGGCTTCTCTCAACTCAAATTGTCATCAAGTACAACAGGGAACCTCTGCTTCGTACCGATTCTTGTTGGGGATCGAAATCTCTCGACCGATCGAAGTCGTGCAATTGCCGGGGTTGATTTCGTTCCTCAACGCTCCCCCACAGTACGGAGGGTTACCCATCTTGGCAACAGCGAATAGCGGACGAAAACGAGCGGATATTTTACTTGCGCATTCACCGAATTTTCAAAGAGCGCGCCCCTGTTGGGGATTTCCATAGCCGGCCTGTTGAAATTCAGTGCATCGCGGCAGGAAAAAGCGTCCGGATGCAATGGGAATGGTGCGGCCGCCCACGCGCACATCCGTGACTAGGTCACCATCGATTGCCGCCTGAACGGTGATGCGGCTGGCACGCAGCATCTCGATGCCCTGTTCGATGACGATGGGCTGGCCGCTGGCGGCGAGCCCATGGCGAACCAGATATGCGATGGCGCAGCCGGAGGCTGAACCTGTGGCGGGGTCTTCTCCGTTGTAGAACTGCATGCGCGCGTGCCACTCCGCACCGGAGCCAGCCGTAGCGCGGGTGATGCAGTGGAAGAACTTTGCATCGCTCGGCGCGAGGTAAGCCTGTGCCACCGCCTGCGGAATGGCAAGTCGCGCAGCCACATCAAGCGAGCGCAGTGGAACGATGCAGAAGGCCACGCCGGTGGAGACAGTCTGAATGGGCAGCGATGGGTCGAGGTCTTCGATCGCAAGACCCAGTGCCTGCGCGATTGCGGCCGGCCCATGGATCTCGCCGAAGACGGGATCGTTCTGCCGCATCGTCGCGAAGACGCCTGGCCCCTGCTGTTGCCCGTCGAAGGTTACTTTGATGGGGCCGATGCGCAGCTCCAGCGTGATCTCGCGCGCGCCGCGCAGAGTGGGATGATTGAGATGCAGCCAGCTCGCAGTGCCAAGCGTGGGATGGCCGGCAAACTCCAGCTCCTCGCGTGTGGTGAAGATGCGCACGTGAACTCCGCGCTCGCGCTCCACTTCGGCTGCGCGCGGCAGGATGAAGGTGGTCTCGCTCAGGTTGGTCTCGCGTGCGATCGCCTGCATCTCGTCTGCAGAGAGGCCGCGCGCGTCCGGAAAGATGGCCAGCGCGTTGCCTTCCAGAGGCCGCTCGGCGAAGACGTCCACCCGCGCAAATGCGTACTCTCGCTGCGCATCGCGAGCAGTTGAGAGCGACGTTGGTGCAGAAGTTTCAGAACCCGAAGTTGACACAGAGCCTCCTCGAACGTATCTTGCAAGTAGACCGCATTGGAGCAAACTGCTTCAAGTCAGTTCTACTGGATGCGGTGCTGGCACAAGCTGCAAGAAGACAAGATTTCGCCATGACGATGACGCCCAACACGAACCTCACCTGCTGCCGCTGCTGTTGCTGCGACTGTGCAGAGTGGGTGTGCGTGTAAGCGAATCGTAGCAGGCAACCATTCGATTCGAGCAACGCAGAACCCACCCAGAGCCAACGAGCCGGGTGGTTTTTATTTGCGCGCAGGTTCATCCAATGCGGCTGCCGGCTCATCCAATTACACGGGCCAGGGGAAGACAATCAAAGTACCGAGGAAAAATATATGTCACTCCGCATTAACGACGTTGCACCCGACTTCACCGCCGAAACGACGCAGGGCACCATCCACTTTCATGAGTGGATCGGCGACCAGTGGGCGGTCCTGTTCTCGCACCCCAAGGACTTCACGCCGGTCTGCACCACGGAACTGGGCGCCGTGGCCAAGCTGGAGCCGCAGTTTGCCCAGCGCGGCGCCAAGGTGATCGGCCTCAGCGTGGACCCGGTGGGCAACCACGAGAAATGGGCCGCGGACATCGAGGATGTGGGCGGCGCGAAGGTCAACTTCCCGCTGATCGGCGATCCCGAGCTGAAGGTTGCCAAGCTCTACGACATGCTGGCCGCCACCGATGGCACCACCTCAGAGGGCCGCACGCCCGCCAACAACGCGCCGGTGCGCACCGTCTTCGTCATCGGGCCGGACAAGCGCATCAAGCTGACGCTGGCCTATCCCATGACCACCGGCCGCAACTTCGACGAGGTCCTGCGCGTGCTCGATTCCATCCAGCTTACGGCGAAGCACAAGGTGGCGACGCCGGCCGACTGGAAGCAGGGCGGAGAGGTGATCATCACAGGCGCCGTCAGCAATGAAGACGCCGCGAAGATCTTTCCCGGCTATAAGACGGTGAAGCCGTATCTACGCATCACCGCGCAACCGAAGTAGTTGTCCGCAACCGTTGTACCGCCGCGCATCGAGGTTCCGGTCGCGCGGCCTATAGAAGCACCGATGGCGAAGTGGCTAACGCGCTGGTCTGCAAAATCAGTATTCGCGGGTTCAATTCCCGCTCGGTGCTCCAAAGTTTTCCCCATGCAGAAGAAGATTCATCGCTCGCGGTCGCCGCAATATCTCGTGTCCGCCTCCAAATGCAGTACGATTCATTCAGAGGAGGTACGGCTTGCAGCGACTCGGGATTCTGCTCTCTGGACGCGGTTCGAACTTTCTGGCCATCGCCGAGGCGATCCGCGAGGGACGTCTCCCCGGCGCGGAGATCGCCGTCGTTCTCTCCAACCTGCCCGACGCCGCCGGCCTCGAGGCCGCGCGTCAGTTGGGGCTGCCTGCCATCGCTATTCCATCCGCCGGGCGCAAGCGCGCCGAGCACGACGCCGAGATGATCGCAACGCTGCGCGCGCAGTGCGTGGACCTGGTCTGCCTCGCCGGATACATGCGCATCATCTCGCCGGAGTTTGTGCGCGCCTTCCCCAACCGCATCCTCAACATCCATCCCGCGCTTCTGCCCGCCTTTCCCGGCCTCGACGCGCAGGCCCAGGCGCTCGAGTTCGGCGCCAAGGTGGCCGGATGCACCGTGCACTTTGTGGATGAGGCCGTCGACCACGGCGCCATCATCCTGCAGCGCGTGGTTCCGGTGCTCGACCAGGACACTGCGGAGAGCCTCTCGGCGCGCATTCTGGAGCAGGAGCACATCGCATACCCGGAGGCCATTGCGCGCGTGCTGAGCGGCGAGTACAGCCTGGTGGGACGCCGCTACGTGAGACGCGGCAAGGAGTAACGCGGGCACGAGGTTCAAGGGTCGAGCTGCGACCGCAGTGCACCCTTGTCATCGAACAGGATGAGCCGGGTGGAAGAGGCCGCGAACCGACCCCATGAACCCGAAGGCCTGCAGCAGCCAGACGATGACCAGAACGATAACGATCCCGCGAATGATCTGCTTGATCGTATTGTCCATGGGAATGAGGTCGATCAGATACAGTGCCAGACCGATGACGACCAGCGTAACGATGATGCCAATGATTCCTGGGGTGGGCATTCCGGTCCTCCTGCTTTGGTTGGATGCAGGAAACGCGTAGTGCTCGCTGGGACGGGCAGGAATCGGCAGGAAAAGTTCTTTGCCGTCAGATCTCCATGATGACGGGCATGATCAGCGGGCGGCGGCTCATGTTCTTCTGGATGTAGCGCTTCAGGTCGCCGCGGATCTTCTCCTTGATGACGCCATAGTCGGCCTTCTCCTCGTCGCTGGAGGCCTCCAGGGTGCGCTGCACTACCAGCCGCGCCTCGGCGATCATGGCCGGGTCATCGACCGTGAATCCGCGCATCACAATCTCGGGCGCGACCTCGACCTTGCCGGTGCGCTTGTTGATGGTCAGAATGGGCAGCACAATGCCGCCCTCGCCGATGTGCTGGCGGTCGCGCAGGATGATGTCCTCGACCACATCGATGGAACCGCCGGCATCGATGCAGACGCGGCCCACGGTGATCTTCCCGTTCTTCGCGGCGGAGTTCTTGTCCAGCTCCAGAATCTCGCCGTCCTCCAGCAGAATCACCTTCTCCACCACATCCATGGCACCGGCCAGCTCCGCGTGGCGCTTCAGGTGGCGATAGTCGCCGTGGATGGGAATGAAGAACCTGGGCCGCATCAGGTTGATCATCAGGCGCATCTCCTCCTGCGATCCGTGCCCGCTGACGTGGATCAGGCCCTGTGTGCCGTCGTCGTAGATGACCTTTGCTTCGCGCCGTTCCAGGTGGTCGATCATGCGGTAGATGGACTTCTCGTTGCCGGGGATGATGCGCGAGCTGAGTACCACGGTGTCGCCCGCATCGATGTGCGCGTACTTGTGGTTGTTCACCGCCGCGCGCGAGAGCGCCGACATCGGCTCGCCCTGCGTGCCGGTGATCATCACCAGCACCTTGTTGGCGGGCATGTCGCGCAACTGGCCGGGATTGATGACCAGCCCCGTCGGCGGGTCCAGATAGCCCAGGTCCTGCGCGATCTCCGTGGAGTTGTCGAGCGAGCGCCCGATGACCGCGACCTTGCGCCCATGCGCATCGGCCAGCTCCATAGCAATGCGGATGCGGTGGATGGACGAGGAGAAGCAACTGAAGAACAGCTTCTTCCTGGTCTGTGCGAAGATCTCATCCAGTCGCGGACGCACGGCGCGTTCGCTCGGCGTGTAGCCGGGGCGATCCACGTTGGTCGAGTCCTGCAGCAGGCACAGCACGCCCTGCTTGCCCAGTTCGGCAAAGGCGTGCAGGTCGAAGGGCTTGCCGTCGGGCGAAGAGAGGTCAATCTTAAAGTCGCCGCTGTGCACCACCACGCCCACCGGCGTATGGATCGCCAGCGCCACGCAGTCCACCAGGCTGTGCGTCACGCGGATGGGCATGATGGAGAACGGGCCCAGCGTGAAGCGCCGCCCGGGCAGAATCTCGATCAGTTCCGCGTTGTCCAGCAGGTGGTGCTCTTCCAGCTTGCCCTCCACCAGGGCCAGAGTGAACTCCGTGCCGTAGACCGGCACGTTCAGCTCGGAGAGGATCCACGGCAGCCCGCCGATGTGGTCCTCGTGCCCATGGGTCAGCACAATCGCGCGGACCTTCTCGCGGTTCTCGGTCAGGTAGCTGATGTCGGGGACTACGATGTCGACGCCCAGCAGCTCTTCTTCGGGAAACATCAGGCCGGCATCGATGACGATGATCTCATCCTGCCAGCGGAGGGCGGTGCAGTTCATGCCGAACTCGCCCAGGCCACCCAGGGGGATGATGCGTAATTTATCTTGTGCCATTTAGCTTGAGTTTATCAGGTGTGCCGCGTGGATCACCGCAACAGGTCTTCCAGCGTGGTCGAGCAGCGGCTGTAATCCACAGCCGGAGATGTGTTGGATTTGGAGGGGTGTCTACGCCTTGACCTTCGTCTGGGCCTTCTGAAGGGCCTCATGCACCAGCATCTTGAGGTAGGTCTGGTACTTCAATCCGCGCTTGCTCGCCTGCTCGCGGGCCAGCGCAATGTCGCCGGGATCGAAGCGAATCGTCGTCGTGGGAATGCCGCCAATCCGCGCCGCAGTGCCACACCCCAGACGCCCCTCCGCCGCGGCTTTTTCGAAGTCTTCAAAGACTTCGTCCTGATGAGAATCCCACCAGGCAGCCTCTTCCGCTTCACTCTTGAAATCAGGTAGGACCCTCTGTTCGATCATTTCGCTGCTCCTTCATTTGCAAATATCGCGCCCGATATTTGCGCTTTGCGGGAGTTGCAGTAACGATACGTGTCTTGTCCCCACGCATTGTCGAAACCACCATCAACAGCTTTCCGCCAAGCGTTTCGCCGATCTGAACTACACGCAGTTCACCATTGCGAATCTGGTACTGCAAATCGATCGGACTGCGGATAACAGCTTCTTCTGCTTCCTTGGGTGTCACGCCGTGCTGCTTGATATGAGTGACGTTCGCGTCATCCCAATCGAACAAAATAGACATAAGGAGGCCTCAATGATGAGATTGAATCTCATGCCAAAGGCCTCCTGGTTCAAAAACTCCCCTGGCAAGAATCTTCAATAAGTGTAGCTACATGGTAGCTACATGTCAAGCCCTAGCGCAACAGTTCCTCCAACATGGTCGAAAGGTCGGTCTTCTCGTCGCGATACTTGACGATCACCGGCGTGTAGACGCTCAGGCCCATCTGCCTGCCGTAGCCTGCTGTGACGGCGCGCGAGCCGGGGACGACCACTGCGCCCTCGGGAATGATCAGCGGCGTGGCTGGAGTCGCTTTCAGAGTGGTGGCGTTCACCAGGTCGTAGACCGGGGTTCCCCGCGTCAGGATCGTTCCGGCTGCCAGCACCGCGCCGCGCCGCACAATCGTCCCCTCGTACACTCCGGTGTTGCCGCCCACCAGCACATCGTCCTCGACGATCACCGGCGATGCGTTAACCGGCTCCAACACGCCGCCGATCTGCGCCCCGGCCGACAGATGCACCCGCCGGCCGATCTGCGCGCACGAGCCCACCAGCGCGTGCGAGTCCACCATGGTTCCCTCGTCCACGTACGCGCCCACGTTGATGTACGCGGGCGGCATTATCACGACGCCGCGCGCCACGAACGCGCCGGAGCGCACCGAACTGCCTCCGGGAACGATGCGCACGCCATCCTCCGGCGTGAAGCTGCGCGCCGGGTAGGTCGCCTTGTCGAGGAAACTGAGCGCGCCGCTGCCGCTCATCTGGGTCAGCGCGCCGATGCGAAAGCCCAGCAGAATTCCGCGCTTCACCCACGCATTCACCCGCCATCCGGTCGGAGCAGCCGCGTCCGGCTCGGCCGCGCGCTGCGTTCCTGCTTCGAGCGCGTTGCGCAGTTCGAGGAACGTGTCGAGCGCGTCCACATCGCTGACGGTATCGGCGCCCGCGGCAAACGACTCTTCGATTCTGGATTCGAGGCTTGCGGTCGTCATGGTCTGCTCCGATTGTAGCCGCAACGCGGCAATGCAGCGCATCGCAATGCAGCAGTTGCATGGATCTGCGAGCGGCTACAGAATGCGCGGGATTTACGCATGCGCCAGCAGGTCAAGCTCGCCCAGCAGCTTCTCCAGCTTCTGCCGCGTGGCTGCCGTCACCGGAACCATGGGCAGGCGCAGGTGGTCTTCGCCGTGGCCCAGCAGCGCCAGCACCGCCTTCACCGGCGCGGGGCTCGGCTCCGAGAAGTGAGCCTGCATCAGGCGGAAGAAATGGCGGTTGATCTCTCGCGCCCTCGCCCAATCCCCGGCCAGCGCGGCCTGCACCATCTGCGCCATCTGTGCGGGGATCGCGTTCGACGCCACCGAGACCAACCCTGCGCCGCCCAGCGCAATCACGGGCAGAGTCATTGCGTCGTCGCCACTGAAGACATTGAAGCCCGCGGGCGCGTTGTGGATGATCTCCGCAATCTGCGCCACGTTGCCGCTGGACTCCTTCACGCCAACGACGTTGGGCAACTCCGCCAGCCGCAGCACTGTCGCCGGCTCCATGTTGGTGCCCGTGCGCGATGGAATGTTGTAGAGCAGGATGGGCAGCGGAGCCACCGCTTCGGCAATCGCGCGGAAGTGCAGGAACTGGCCCTCCTGGCCAGGCCGGTTGTAGTACGGGTTCGCTGTGAGAATGCCGTCCAGCCCCGGAATCTTCGCCAGTTTCCGCGCGCGCGCCACTGCCTCGCTGGTCGCATTGTGGGTGCAGCCGCCGAAGACCGGCACGCGCCCCGCTGCGGTGTTCACGGTGATTTCCATGACGCGCACGTTCTCGGCCTCAGACATCGTCGAGGCCTCGCCCGTCGTCCCGCATGCCACCAGAAAGTTGACGCCCGATTCGATCTGCCAGTTCACAAGGCGGACCAGTGCAGCCTCGTCGAGCGCGCCGTCCGCGTGGAAGGATGTTACCAGTGCTGTGCCACAACCGGAGAGTTCCATAGTGAGTGTCAGTTTACCCCTTTATGCGTGGATGGAATCTCGAAATCTCCCGGCGAATCGTCGTCCCGTTTCGGCGAATGGCAACCGCCGTTCGTGGCTACACCCACTCGCCAGCGCGCATCAGCGGCTCGACCGCGCCATTGGGGGCGATGCCGTCCACATCCATCTGCGCCGAGCCGATCATCCAGTCCACATGGATGAGGCTTGTGTTCGCGCCCAGCTTCGCCAGCTCCTCCTGATTCATCTTTTCGCCGCCGATCAGGCATGTGGAGTAGGCCTGTCCCAGCGCAATGTGGCTGGCTGCGTTCTCGTCGAAGAGCGTGCTCCAGAACAGAATCCCCGCCGCCGCAATCGGCGACGAGGCGGGAACCAGCGCCACCTCGCCCAGCCGCCGCGCGCCGTCGTCGGTGGAGATGAGCCGGTTCAGCGCCTCCTCGCCTGCGGTCGCCGTGGCCTCCACGATCCTTCCGCCCTCGAAGCGGCAACGAATATTTTCGATCAGCGTGCCCTGGTGCGAGAGCGGCTTCGACGCCCGCACCACGCCGTCCACGCGCTCCTTGTGCGGCGTGGTGAAGCACTCCTCGGTGGGAATATTCGGCTGGCAATCGATTCCGTTTCCCGCCGTCGTTCCTCCGCCAGCCCACAGATGCTGATCGGCCAGTCCTACCCGCAGGTCGGTGCTTCC
>Ga0187869_10003185_pt1 | contig 12238 bp, 9 predicted proteins | sample June2016WEW_13_1_2_FD_132972 | JGI IMG/M metagenome (GOLD analysis project Ga0187869, IMG submission 132972) | Peatland microbial communities from SPRUCE experiment site at the Marcell Experimental Forest, Minnesota, USA - June2016WEW_13_100 | ecosystem: Environmental > Terrestrial > Soil >...
CAGGGCTTGCAGATCGAGACAGGGGCGGCCAGTCGCGCCCGCAAACCGCCTGAGCTGAAGTTGCCGATCCGCAACGTGGCCAGGGTCGTGGCAACACTGACCGTGGTGGTAATCCTGGGGTTAGTTGTCGGACACTTCTGGTCGCGGCATAGCCATCCAAATACGCAAGCAAGCCAGCCCCGTTCGGAGCGGGGCCAGCCTGCCCAGGAACAAAAAGCTGCGCCGCCAGCCGCAGCGAAGGCCGCCGCCACGTTGCCGAAAGCCGATTTCGATGCGTATTATCAGCCGAATAACAAGCCCGCGCCTGAATTGCTCGACCCGTCAGGAACATAGCCGGACTGTAGGCCGCTTCTGTGAAGCGGCGCGCGAACAGCGCCGACTCGCAGAGTCGGCCTACTGGATATGAACTCAACTCCCCCAATCAAAATCGGCCTGGTCAGCTTGGGCTGCGCCAAAAACCTTGTCGACAGCGAAGTGATGCTCGGTTCGCTGCTCCGCGCGGGCGCGGAGCTGACCGATGACGTCCAAGAGGCGGATGTCGTCATCGTCAACACATGCGGCTTCATCGAAGCGTCCAAGCAGGAATCCATCAACGCGGTCCTCAAGGCGAGCGAACTGCGCGAGACCGGTAACTGCAAAGCGCTCATCATGGCAGGTTGTTTGGCGCAGCGTTACCAGAAGGATCTTCAGAAGGAATTACCCGAAGTGGATGCCATCGTCGGGTTGAACGAAGTCCCGCGCATCGGCGAGATCGTGCGGAATGTTTTGAGTAGAGTGGAGCGAGCTTCCAGCTTGCTCACAGTGAACCGAACGGACGGGCGGGACGCCCGCGCTACCGTCTTCTGGTCCGGCCCGGCGAAGTACATCCCCGACTACGCTGCGCCCCGATTTCGGCTCACGCCAAATCACTACGCCTACGTGAAGATTGCCGAAGGCTGCAATCATCCGTGCACGTTTTGCAGCATCCCCCGTATCCGGGGCAAACACCGGAGCCGTTCGATGGACGACGTGGTGGCCGAAGTGCGCTCGCTCGTTGCCAACGGCGTACGCGAGATCAATCTCATCTCGCAGGACACGACGTTCTATGGAAAGGACCTTGTGGCAGGCGCGCCCGTAGCGGCACAGCATGCTGTGCCCATGCAATGGCAGCAACCGTCACTGGCCTCCCTGCTCCTCGCAATTCAACGGATCGATGGCGATTTCTGGGTGCGATTGTTGTACACGCATCCGGCCCACTGGACCGATGAATTGATCGACACGATTGCCGAGTGCAGCAAGGTGTGCCGTTACGTGGACATTCCATTGCAGCACATCAACGACCGGATGCTCGACCGGATGCGGCGCGAGACCGATGGGCGCTACATCCGCCGCCTCCTTCGCAACATACGCGCCGGTATTCCCGGCGTTGCGTTGCGCACGACGTTCATCGTCGGTTTTCCCGGCGAAACCGAAAAAGAGTTCAAGGAACTGCTGGCGTTCATCGAGCAGACAAAGTTCGAGCGGCTCGGCATCTTGACGTATTCACGGGAAGACCACACCGTGGCGGGCAACATGAGAGGGCAGGTATCCGCGAAGGTGAAGAAGCAGCGATACGACCGGGCGATGGCGCTCCAGCAAAAAGTGTCGCGCGAGATTCACGAGCAGTTGATTGGAAAGACAATTCGCGTGTTGGTCGAGGCGAGGGAAGGGGACAAGTTTGTCGGTCGTTCGCACGCCGACGCCCCGGAGATTGACGGCACTGTAAAGTTCAGCGGGCAAGCTGCCGTCGGCGCATTCGCCGACGTCCGAATCACCGGCGCAAGCGAGTACGATCTTACGGGCGAGACATTGCCCGATGCCGGCGTTTCTAACTGCGGATGACGCGGATGACGCTTCCGAAATGTGGGAGCGATACTCTTGCCGCGATTCCCCCTTTTGCTCGTCCCACTATATTTGTCATTCTGAGCTTGTCGAAAGCCGAGCGACTTGGGAAGCCGCGAGACGAACTCCGAAAGTTTTCGTAGGCCAGCAGGGTGATGCGAACGGGAGAGAGCGTCATCAAATCTCTGTCGTTGCCATTCGTCATTCGACTCTGCACTGCGACGAATTGTAGAAGAATTGGGAACGTGGTGAACTTCGCGGTCTTCGCCCGTTCCGTCGGATAGGCGTCCCCCTCGTTCAGTCCCCCGCAAGCGTTTCGGAATCCGGCCGACGACGACCAACCACGGATGACACGGATGCACGCGGATTGCGTGTCCGCCTCAAGCTCTCAAGAGTCGCGAAGGTCGCAGCGACTGAGCCCCAGTAGCGCGGGCGTCCCGCCCGTTCAGTCTCCCGCAAGCGTTCCGTAGCCGACCCCGATGAAACCAGATGAACGGATTGCCGCCCAACCACCCCTCGGCGTTTGCCGCGGAAGTACAGCGTGCGGCGTCTCGCGGACTCGGCTCCGCAACGCTCGGCTTCCATCAACGAGGATTGCCGGTTGTGTTGGCGCGCCAGGTCAGAAAACTGCATCGTATTGCTCCTCCTTTTCGCCCCCGTTTTATAGGCGCTACGTTTTTCAAAACTTTTTGTTCGGTTTTGGCCTTCTGCGGGTTTTTAATAATGAATTGAAGATGACGGACAGCCAGCAATTGCTTGCGGATTACGTCGGGAATGGCTCGGAAGAAGCCTTTCGCGAACTGGTAACGCGCCACCTTGCTCTGGTTTATTCAACAGCGATTCGGTTGGTCGGCGGCGACACGCATCTGGCGGAGGATGTCGCCCAAACTGTCTTCGTGGATCTGGCTCGCAAGGCTCGCACGCTTCCATGCGACGTGATGTTGGGTGGGTGGCTGCATCGCGACACTTGCTTTGTAGCCTCCAAGACCATGCGGAGCGAACGTCGTCGTCAGTCCCGTGAAAGGCACGCTGTCGAAATGAACTCGTTCCAAGACCATTCCGAGTCGGATCTGATGCAGGTTGCGCCCATCCTCGACGAGGCGATTAACCGGCTTGGAGCAGAGGACCGCACCGCCATTTTGCTGCGCTTCTTTGAGCAGCGCGATTTCCGCTCGGTGGGCAAAGCGTTGGGAAGCAATGAAGATGCCGCGCGGATGCGAGTGAACCGGGCGTTGGAGAAATTACATTCTCTGCTGACACATCGTGGCGTCACGTTGTCAATTGCGGCGTTGGGAACCGTGCTGAGCGCCGAGGCCGTCACTGCCGCACCGGTGGGACTGGCGGTCACTATTTCCAGCGTTGCCCTGGCTGGCGCGGCGGCGGGAACCGGAACAACACTCACCCTCATAAAACTTATGACTATGACCAAATTTCAAGCTGTAGTTGTCGGGGCCATTGTCGTGGCCGGTGTGGCGACACCTTTGGTCATTCAACACCAAGCAAAAGTGCGCGAGGAGAACCAGTCTTCGCGCCAGCAAATCGCGCAACTCAAAGTCGACAACGAAGGTCCCGCACACCAAGTCGCGCCCATTCCACGCCCGCCCGCGCCGCGCGTCGAGGCATCCAGCACAACGAACGCGCCAGTCGCACAATCACCGTATGAACAGCTCCAGGCGTTTCTCGCCTCACGCCTCGCACCCTCGCGTGAAGAAATGGAGGCTTCTGTGCGGCAAAACAGGCCCCCGACCCTCCCCGACGCACTCTCGCGTGAAGAAATCGGGGCTTATTTGCAGCAAAACAAGCGCAACGCGGAAAGTCTTCTGGCGGCGTATCGAATGAGCCACGATCAATCCTATCTGCGGGAGGCGGCAACCAATTTCCCGAACACCCCCTTCGTACAGCTTGCCGTCATCGCCGACAAAGTTTTTCCCGAGGAGCAGCGCAAATGGATTGATGCGTTCAAGGCTTCGTCTCCGGACAACGCCCTGGCTTGGTATTTTTCGGCATTGGACTATTTCAATTCAAAACAGCCTGACCTGGCCATTCGGGAGCTTGCCGAAGCGACGCGCCGACAATCCTTAGACACCTATGCCGCGCAAGCCAGCCAGGCGGTGGAAGAGATGTGTGATCTGGCCGGCTGGCCCCCGTTGGCGGCCAAAGCATGGGCGCCCTCGAGCGAGTCAGCGTCGTATCTCAATTCCTTGAAAAACATGGCGAACCAAATGATGCAGACACAACAACAAGACCTCACCCGAGGAGATGCCGCCTCGGCAAATTCTCTGGCGTCCATGGGCATGGTTTTGGGCAACACCCTGCGGGCCGGCAGCCCGATGGATCAACTGGTGGGAATCGCCATCGAGAAAAATATACTGGGAAAACTGGATCCGGCGGTGAAGTACGATTTTCTGGACCGCCCGGTAAGCGAAGTGCTGGCAGAGTTGGACCGGGATAAGCACGCCATCGTCGACGCGCTCAACTCTAAAGAGCAGGTGCTCCCGACTCTCAACGAGACCGAATTGGCCAGTTACTTTGAACGCAAGAAACTTTACGGTGAGGTGAACGCAGTGCTGTGGTTACAATCGAAACACGGGCCGCCTTGATCCCAATCGGCGCCGCAAAATGCAAATACACGATTTCTCTCGGCTACTGACAACTCAACATTCAACCATGGAAACATCTATGAAATCACGACCCAGTATCGGCTTAACCACCTTGGCGATGGCTCTTACCATCATCAGCTCAATCCTCAGCACTGGCGCAGGAGGCAAGGAGCCAGACGTCAATCCCACCGGCACATGGAAGGTGACTTACACTCTCGATGGTAAGACCCAGACGTATCAACCCACTCTCAAACTCAAGCAGGAGGGAGACAAGTTGACCGGCACATTTACTCGCCGTCGCGGCCAGCAAGAGATCGAAATGGCCCTCGAAGATGTAAAGCTTGAGGCGAGCGAGATTTCCTTCACGGTTAGCATATCTGGGAGTGGCGGAGCAACAGTGGTGAGGAAATTCCATGGAAAGATTGCCGGCGACACAATCAAAGAAGGCACCGTCAAAGAGATTTGGAATGGCGAGGACCGCACGAGCGAGCACCCGCTCCATTGGGAAGCCAAGCGCGAAACCACCAAGTCGAAGGATGGCACGGCATAAGTAGGAGAACGCTCTCGCACGGTCACATCGCCGTATTCTGCAGTTCTCGCGCTTGAACGATCAAGAACGATCCTGACTACTTTGGCCATTCACCGAGTCCTCTGGTGTAGAGGCCACTGTCCACAGCGGCATACGCTTCTGCTGTTCGGCTGGTAGCCGGCCCCGATGAAACCAGATGAGCGGATTGCCGCTCAATCACCCCTCGGCGTTTGCCGCGGAAGTACAGCGTGCGGCGTCTCGCGGACTCGGCTCCGCTACGCTCGGCTTCCATCAACGAGGATTGCCGGTTGTGTTGGCGCGCTAGGTCAGAATGAAGAATAATCAGACGCGCCCCCGATGACTATTGCGATTGACTGGACTCTCCGCAAGTTCTAACCTCCGGCCATGCTTGGCTTTCGTGGCGGGCTTGGCCTTGCCATGGCCGGTCGGAAATTACGCGAAAACAATCCATGGAGGCATTCAAGATGAAGATTAGCAAGAAAAGGCGGGGCTTCAATCTACAGATGAAAACGGTCAGTGGCCAAAAGGGAGCATATCTTTTTCTGAGAACTCCCTATGGTTCCTACCATACATTCCTTGAAGTGGCAGCCAGGGATGCCGCCAGAGACTGCGGAGCACCAAACAAAGGAAACACAAGGCAACTCTGCAAGAGAATCTGCAGTTTCTAGTCCGCCGCCATTTGCGGGCGCTCGTGGCTGACCTCTATCGTTCGGCGGATAACCGACCCAGGGTGACGTCCAACTATTCGACATTTCACTCTCCACCTCGTTCCACTGTAGCTGGCGCCCAACCACTGAATTGATGCAGTTCGCTTCCCGCTCATCCCGAAAACACCCCAGCGCGGGCCTACTGCTTGAAAAGCCTCTCCAACTTGAGCACATCTGTTGGCGTTCCCGAAAGGTGATGCTTAATCAGGTCTTCCACGTCACTCAACGCCTTCAGCAGGTCTCCAAACTGAATGAGATACATTCGTACGAAAATCTGCAAATTATGAGAGTCAAGGTTCTCCATCACATGGTCACAGTACTTGGACATCGTTGAGTCCACCACTCGAAGGTATTCGTAGATCACATGGAGCGAGTTCCGCTCTTTGATGCTGAAGTGCTCACAGACTGAAGGGTACAGACTGCCATAAATGATCGAGCAAAACCGCACGCTCTCGCCAGAGAGAAGCTTAGTTTGTTTTAGAGCATCTAGCATCGCCTCCAAGTTTCTGCGTTTCTCTGGAAGCATAGAAAGGTTGGCCCGCAACTCCTGCAGCAATTGTTTCCGGATCTTTCTCTGATGACGCCAATCCTTCCACTCTTGATAGCCCATTGCGAGAATGAATCCCAAACCAACGCCGAGGAGACCAATGACGGCTTCAGACATTTGATGCGCCCCATGACAAGTTCACAAACCCCTCCGCTCAGGGTGGTCAGTCATTAGGAAGAGCGGCATCGCGGTCAGATCTCTGCTTTCTGGTTTGCCCTCCGTTAGATCGCGCAACCATTTCAGGTCGCCACCGAATCCGCCTTGGCCAAAGTTTGCCCACCTGCTGCGGTGCCAGAGCTTGCCCGCCTTTGGCGGCGCCGGAGGCGGCCAGGGGCGACCAGGGTTACGGCGGACAGGGAGCAACCGGTTGGTTGGCGTCTCCTTTGCCATGCCGCGCAGTGTAGCGGGAAAGAGATGCTTCGACAAGCCCGCCGTGGGCGCGCAAGCTCAGCATGACAGCTTCGGGGGGACTGCGGCTCAGCAATAGCGATGGGGGTCACGTCCCTTCATTCTGCAATTTGGCTTCCACCCGTTTGATCATCCGGGCCAGAACCCGGTCACCAGCCGCCCGCTCCGCAAACAACTGGAGCAACTCGGTGAACTGTCACGAGTAAAGAGGCTGTTGCCTAAATGATTTTCCGGTTGTAGCTGCGCTTCTGCGAAGCGAGGGTCGTTCGTTTCCCGAAGGAATTAGGCGTTTCACAGAAACGCCTCTACACCGAAAGGCGTGGAAACCGATTTGGGCAACAGCCTCTCAAGCGTTGACCCTCAGACTGTTTACTTCTTCGAAGGGCGATCATTCATCAGAATGCGAATAATAAGGAAGAGACCGCCTCCGCCCACGCCCATAAAACATAAGATCGCGAAACCAGGATACCCAAAGATACGAAATGAAGTCTCCACCCGCATCAATAAAGCTGCGCCGACGATCAACGCAGCCAAAATCAAACCCAGGGTGATGCGATTCGCGACCTTCTGAAGTCCCTCGATGATTATGTCCTCGTCAATCGTCTCCACCTTTACCTTCAACTCGTTACGCGCGATCGCATCGAGAATCCGATTGAGCCGGCTTGGCAGCCGGACCAGAAGATCTTTCATCTCCAACAAGCTACCGAACAGATTGGTCGGCGAGAACGCTTTCCACACCCGCTGCTGCAGAAGTTTTTCCGCGTTGCGTCGAATCGAAGCGTTGGGATTGAATTTAGGGTCGAGTGTTTGACCGACCAGGTCCAGGTTTAGCAACGTTTTGCCCAACATGGTCAACTCCGCGGGGACCCGCAGTCCGTTATCGCCCGAAATTTGCGTGATTTCCAGGACGACTCGCCCCACTTGAATCTGGTCCATTTTCGATCCTTGATGCTCGCTTACCAGACCCGCCACGCGCTGACGGAACGTATTCTCTGAAAAACCTTCTTTTAGCTCGCTGATTTTGATCGCCATGGCTGCGGCATCATCGCCGCGGCCATCGCTCACCGCCAGCAGCAACTGAAGCAGGTTCTCCTGCAACTGCGGCGTGATGTGACCAACCATGCCCACGTCAAGCAAGGCAATGCGATGATCGTCCGTGAGGAAGACGTTGCCTGGATGAGGATCAGCGTGGAAAAATCCGTCTACAAGAATTTGCTTCAGATAGGCGTGAAAAAGTTCTTCCGCCAGATCTGCTCCCTTAAAATCCAGACGAGCCAAAGGGCTAAGTTCCGTGACTTTTTTTCCGCTGATGTATTCCATGGTCAACACGCGCGAGGTCGTAAAATCCTCGATCGGAGTCGGCACGACAATCCCTGGAAATTCCAGCAGGTTTGCGCCCAAGGTGCTGAGATTGCGAGCTTCCTGGCGGTAGTCCAGCTCACGCCACAGGCTCCTGCGAAATTCCTCGAGCATCTTGCCGAACTCGTAACGTTTGCCCCACTGCGTGTGCTTGTCCAAAAACCCCGCGATCTCTTCCAGCACCTCCATGTCCTCCGTGATGATGTCTCGAATTCCAGGCCGCTGCACCTTCACCACCACCACCCGACCGTCAAGCATTGCCGCGCGATGGACCTGGCCCAACGACGCCGTCGCCAGAGGTTTTGCTTCAAATTCTGAAAACGCTTTTGAGATCCGCACTCCCAACTCGGCAGAGAAGATTGCTTCCACCTGTTCGAACGGAAATGGATCGATCTTGTCCTGCAATCGTGTCAGCGCATGGATATAAGCAGGAGGAAGAAAATCCGCGCGAGTGGACATAAGTTGACCGAGCTTGATAAAGGTCGGCCCCATCTTCTCCAGGTCTTGCGCCAGTTCATCTGCCTTTGACTCACCCGTCGTTGTCTCCACCAATGCATCCTGTTCCAGCGCGTCTTGCAGCCCGACATGTTTCACAACGTCCGACCGTCCATGCTTGATCAAAAGCAGAGCAATGTCCTTGTATCGTTTCAGATGTTTAGGCTTTAGAGAAATCCCCATTTATTATTCCTTGTTGATAGCAATTCTTGCGAATTGCGTTGTTCGTGGAACTCACTTTTCTGGGACTGTAGTATAGGGGATTTGCCATTGTGTCTCAACAATGAGTGGGACTCACCCGACATTTCCCGTATGACTTACGCCCCGCGACTATCGCTGACCATTCAGTCTGACTAGCACTCATAGTATCGCCTTTGACAATGCTGACAAGCCGATTCTGAGCCTTTGCCTTCGCTCCAAGATCGGATTTCAGTTCGCGCGCGCGGAGGTTTGCGCTACGATGTAGCCGATGAACCGGACTTTATCAGTGGGGCTGGCGACGTTGCTGCTAACAGGTTGTGTCAGCGCGCCGCCACGCGATGAGAAGGAGTCGCCCAAGCTGGCGCCAACGCAGGTGTCGGAATTGCGGAAACAGGCCAAGTCGGCCGACCAACTCGGGATCAGACTCGTCGGCAAACCGTTGCTGCTTGGCATCACAGGGATCAACGAAATCTCGCTGGCGCAACCGGTCACGGTCCCGCTGATCGAGCTGCCGATCGGCAGGGGAGACGAACCGAGCGCGCGTTACCGCCTGCCCTGCATCCTCGCCACGGTCAACGGACACGAAGGCCAGCGCGTGTTGCTCGACAGTGGCAGCAATCGCCTTCTGCTCGGTTACTCGCTGGCGCACAGTCTCGATATCCCGCTGATCGCCGGACTCGACCCGGTGCCCGCCCAAGGCATCGGTGGCCAAGGGCAAGTGGACGGCTATTGGGCCATCATCCCGCAGATGAGCATCGGCGCGCTGGAATTGCGCAAACTTCTGACTCTCGTCGCGCCCGACGCGGAGGCGTTGACGTACCGGCGCAGTTTCTGGGGAAACACGCAAGTGATGATCCTGGGTGTCAACGGTCTGCGGAGCCTGACGTATCTGTCGATCGATTATCTGCGCGGCAACGTTACGTTTGGTTCTGGCGACAAATACCTGCCAGATGCCTCGGCGACGTTCGTGATGGCGGCGCCCCTGCGTTGGGAAGGGGACCTGCCGGTGGTGGACGCCGTCCTCGAACGTAATTATCGCACTTCGTGCGTAGTGGATACCGGCGGTGATTACGGTTTGTTCCTGCCGCGTGCTGTCGCGACCGAACTTGGTTACTGGAAGCCGGGTTGGGGCAGCGCAGACACGTCGCGCGGGATCGCCGGCCAGGCGGAAGGCAAAGGCTACCTTGTACACGAAGTGAAGATTGGCAAGGCCGTCTTCAAACAAGTTTCCGCCCGCACCCGGACCGAAGGCCCCGAACCGGTCGGCGGTCGCGTGCTACTCGGCAACCACGAACTGCGCCGCTGCCGAGTGACGTTTGACTTCCGAAACAACGTCCTCTGGCTGGAACGTTGAACGTTGGCTTCTTTGCGGTATACTTCGCGCCGTTGTAGGCCGCTTCTGTGAAGCGGCGCCTTTCCGAAGGCCGACTCGCAGAGTCGGCCTACATGACAAGAATGAATGCAAAGAAGCCCAGAGTCTGTGTCGGCATGAGCGGAGGTGTGGACTCCAGCGTCACAGCCTATCTGCTGAAGAAGCAGGGCTACGAGGTCATCGGTCTGACCTTCCGCAATTGGCCGCAAGATTGCGTCAGCCGCGCGGAAGACAAGTGCTGCGGCCCGCAGGCTGTCACCGACGCCCGCATGGTCGCCCACTCGCTCGGCATCCCGCACTACGTCGTGGACGAGATCGACAGCTTCCAGCGCGGGGTGATCGACTACTTCGTCGCCGAATACAAGAACGGCCGCACGCCCAACCCGTGCGTCATTTGCAACGAGAAGATAAAGTTCGGCACGCTGCTGAACAAGGCGCACGCGCTCGGCGCCGACTACATTGCCACGGGTCATTATGCGCGGATCGAAGTCGTTGGCAGGGATGGCTCGCCGAGCCGTCCGAGTCCCGCGAGTCTCACGAACGACGCGGCGCGATGGGCCACCGCGCCCTACCTCGGCAGCAACGGCGTTCGCTACCTCCTCCGCAAGGGACGCGACGACCACAAAGATCAGTCTTATTTCCTTTTCAGCCTGCGTCAGGGCCAACTCGCGCGCTCGCTTATGCCGCTGGGCGAACTGGCGAAAGAAGAGACCCGCGCCATTGCCCGCGAACTCAACCTCAAGACCTACGACAAGGTCGAGAGCCAGGAGATTTGCTTCGTGCCCGACAGGGATTACGGTCGCTTCCTGCGCGAAGGCGCCAAGCTCCCCGATCAAAAAGGTGACATCGTCACCCGCGACGGCAAAGTGCTGGGTCACCACGACGGCGTCCAACACTTCACCATCGGCCAGCGCGAAGGTTTGAACCAAGGCGGTCGAAGGTTTCCGCTCTACGTCGTCGAACTCGACGCCAAAACCAACCGCGTGGTGGTGGGATCCGTTGATGAGCTGATGCGCGATGAGTTTGAGGTCGCCAACTGCAACTGGCTCGGCACGGATGAACCTGAGAGGCCCTTCGAGGCATCAGTCAAAATCCGCTACAATCACAAGGGTTGTCCCGCCAAGGTTGTCATCCTGAGTGGAGCGAAGGACCTCGGCCGCGCCCGTGTCGTTCTCGCAGAGCCACAACGCGCGGTTACACCGGGCCAAGCCGCAGTGTTTTATCGGGACGACCTTGTTGTGGGCGGCGGCTGGATTTGTTGACGTTTCTTCGTTTGTCATTCCGAGCCTGTCGAGTCTCTACCCGCACACCGATCAGCTTCCGCTGCTCCAACACTTTGTCCTATCGCATTAACGGAACATGTGGTATCGTCTGCCCCAAGTAGGCCAAGTTGAATCTCATCGGAGTAAACAGCACGGCAATTGGAGACACGGGATCATGGACGAACATGTGAACGCTACCCAAATCAATCTCACAGGGGCAGAACTCAAGGCCATCGAAGAGCATAAGTATTTCCTGTCGCAGAAACGCGGCGCTGAGGTGACGATCGAGGAGGCGATTGCGGATTTCGTTGAGAATTTTGCGCAGGATTGGAGAAGGGAGAAGCTGAGAAGAGACAATCTGGAACAACGGGAAGAGATCGAGAAACACAGATACTTTCGCTCACAGGAGGAAGGGCGGGACATCGGGAAGAGTTCGGCGGCAGAGGAATGGTGCCAGAAGTACGCCCACATCTGGCGTGCCGAACGAGATTCTCTGGAGCGCAACGGCTTCAAGAAAATCTCGGTGGTCGTTCAGAATGAAAAAGGATTGCACGTGCGGCCTGTCTCCGCTGTGGCCGCGCTTGCCTCGGCATTTGATTGTGACATCTACGTTCATAAAAAGGACATGGTTTATTACAACTTCCTGCTGGAGGAGCGGCCTTATATGAACGTCAGATCCATTCTAGGCTTCTTATCCCTGGAGGTTGCACTCGGCGACACGCTGGAGTTCATCGCCACCGGCTCCCAATCGAGTGAAGCCTTGAAGGCTCTCGAGGAGTTGATGAAGGGTTAAGAACCCGCAGACGGTGTGCTCGACATCAATTCGACCTCTCCCCTGAACGCCTGTCGTATTACGTGATCCAGATGCTCGACCAAG
>Ga0187869_10003198_pt1 | contig 12201 bp, 10 predicted proteins | sample June2016WEW_13_1_2_FD_132972 | JGI IMG/M metagenome (GOLD analysis project Ga0187869, IMG submission 132972) | Peatland microbial communities from SPRUCE experiment site at the Marcell Experimental Forest, Minnesota, USA - June2016WEW_13_100 | ecosystem: Environmental > Terrestrial > Soil >...
GATCGCACAAACTCTCGCCGCGCTTCTCTGCGACCTCCCACGAAAATGGGTCCTCCCGGTCCCTCGTCCGCCGCGGCGGAGGCACCTGGGATCGCACAAACACTCACCAAGCTTTCCGCCCCCACCGCTAACGGGTTCTTCCTGTGGAAAACTTTACCTATTTCGGAATTATTTGTAACAATCAGGCCATTCTAATCAACTTAAGTCTCTGTAAATTTAATATTTGCTGATTTCAATTGACAATCGTTATCGTTGCGGATAAAAATGATGAAGGTGACTATCGTCGCCATGGAGGTACTTTATGCGCCGTATACTCGCGACCAGCATCATGCTCCCCTCGCTGATTCTCCCCGCAGCGGCATTTGCCAGCACGCCCGTGGACGACGCCACTGCCCCAACCCCCATTCGCGTTAGCACCGGCGTCACTCAGCCGGTCCTCGTCAACTCCGCTTACCTCGAAATTCCCGATGGCTACTCGATCGACGCTATTCCCAACGACGCTCAAGTTGCCCTCTCCCTCACCATCAACGAAAAGGGCCAGCCTGAAAACATCCAGGTCACCAAGTCCTTCAACAAGTTCTGGGATGCTCGCGTCATCGAAACCGTCCGCGAGTTCCACTTCAAGCCCGGTACAGTCGACAACCAGCCCACGCCCGTCGACATGAACCTGGTCGTCAACATCAGCAAATAAATCCGCCAACCCGTCGGGATGCTGTGCCTGAGGATCTCTGCGGTCGAGCCAACCAAGCTCGCCCACAGGAAAGCTCTACCTTCAGCTCAGCATCCCTTCGGAACGAGTCTCCAGTCTCTCAAGCTCGCAAAGTAATTGACCTGTCATCTTGAGCGGAGGTCGCCGCGGCGGACGGAGTCGAAAGACCTGTGGTTGCCTCTTTGCTGAAGCTTGCAAAGTAATTGACCTGTCATCTTGAGCGGAGTTTGGCGGCTTTTGGCCAAACGAAGTCGAAAGACCTGTGGTTGCCTTTTGCTGAAGCTCGCAAAGTAATTGCCCTGTCATCTTGAGAGGAGTTTGGCGGCTTTTTGGCCAAACGCAGTCGAAAGACCTGTGGTTGCTTCTTTTGAGCTCATTCCACGAACTTCTGAAACCCTACATGAGGGCGTGTCGACATCAGCAGGCGGGCAGCATCAGGACCGCACCCCTCACCCGCGCCGCATCTCCTCGATCATCCGCAAATCCTCCGCGCTCAGCGCCGCCCGCTCCAGCAGCTCCGGCCGGTTCTTCAGCGTCTTGCGCAGTTGCTGCTCCCGCCGCCACCTTCTGATCTCCGCGTGATCGCCGTTCATCAGCACCTCCGGCGCGCGCAGCCCGCCAAACTCCGCCGGCCGCGTGTACTGCGGATAATCCAGCAACCCTCCCGCTCCATGCTGCGATCGCGGAACCCTCGTCACATCCACGTCGATCCCCGCTTCGATTTCTGCTGCGATCTCCGCGTCCGCCGCGCCAAAGCTCTCATACTGGCCTGAAGCCTCGTTGCCCAGCACCCCGGGAATCAGCCGCATCGTCGCATCCACCACCACCGCCGCCGCCAGCTCTCCTCCGCTCAGTACATAATCGCCGATGGAAAGCTCCATGTCGCAGTAGAGCTCATTCACGCGCTCATCCACGCCCTCATACCGCCCGCACACCAGCACCACGCGCTCCATGCCGGCCAGCTCCCGCGCCACCTGCTGATTAAAAAGCCGCCCCTGCGCCGACAGCAAAATCACCCGCGTCTTCTGATCCCCGTCTTTCTGATCTCTGATCTCTGATCTCTGATCTCTGCTTTTGACACCCAGCGCCTCCAGCGCCTCCGCCAGCGGCTCCGGCTTCAGCACCATCCCCTCGCCCCCGCCGAACGGACGGTCGTCCACCGTCCGGTGCCGGTCATGCGCATACTCCCGCAGATCGTGCGCCTCCACCGTCACCAATCCCTCCTTCAGCGCCCGGCGCACAATCCCGTGCGCAAACACGCCCTCAAAGAACCCCGGAAAGATGGTCACAATGTCGAACCGCATACCGACGATCATAAAGGCAGACAGCGCGCCATAGGGCAATCGCCCCGTGATGGCTGGGCTACTCCGAAAAACCGGTCACCGTCGAGCGCCAGATCGTGCGATCCGGCATCAGCAACTCATACTCCATGCCGATTGGGTTCGGGCCTCCTGGATGTGGCGCTTTCAGGAGTCGAGCTTGGTAATCCGCGGTAACCAGGAGAATCGGGTGTCCCGGAAGCCAGATTTGGAACCCCATTAACCCGATCTTTTGCCCGGCGAGCTGCGCATCGGCGTAGATCACGTCAGCGCAGGTCGTGTACCCCGTTGCACCTTTAGTGCAGTCTTGCCTGAGATGAATTCCGGAGATATGAATTTTGATCGGATAATCGACCCCGTCCTTGGCTTTCGGAGGCCCTTGTCCGAATCGAGTCTTCTGCGCGGAGACCAAAGCAACCGAGCAAACGATAAGCAGCACTGCAGCGACGTGCGACCGCATACTTCACCTTCCCGAAAGAGAGTCTACCCCAACCCCCGCATCCACGCTCCGCAAGCTACTCCCTACTCCCTGTCTTTCTCACCCACACCCGCGCCGTCACCACTCCAAAAATAAATCCGCCCACATGCGCCAGGTACGCCACTCCGCCCGTCTCGACCGTCGCCACCGACCCCACCACATTCAGCAGTTGAATCAGAAACCAGAAGCCGATCAGCAGCACCGCCGGAATATACGTCACCCGGATGAAGATTAAGATCCACACCACCGTTCGAATCCGGTCTCGCGGATATGTCACAATGAACGCGCCCATCACCGCCGCAATCGCCCCGCTCGCGCCCAGGCAGGGAACCGTCGCCCCCGGGCTTCCCGCCACCTGCGCCGCCATCGCCACCACGCCGCCCATCAGATAGAACGCCAGGTACCGAAACCGCCCCATCGCGTCCTCAATCGCCGGACCAAATGCCCACAGGAAAACCATGTTCCCCACAATGTGCAGCCAGCCCGCGTGCATGAACATCGCGGTAACAATCGTGATCCAGTAGTGGCCGTGCTCAATCCGCACGGGAATCACCGCCCACCGCCTCACAAACGCCTCGCCGCCCTCCAGCTCGAGCAGAAACACGTACGCATTCGCCGCGATGATCAGCGCCGTCATCCACGCAAACCGTCGCGTCCGTCGCGATGCGTCTCCCAGCGGTATAACGGTTCCCACGCTTCTTGCTCCCTCGCCTTCTTGCTCCCTCCCGCCCTGAAGCCCGGCTCCTCGGTTTCAGCAAGAATAAACTGCTCTGTCCTCTGATCTCTGTTCTCTGATCTCTGATCTCTGTTCTCTGATCTCTGAAATCCGTGCTAAACTACCGCCACCCCTGTTTTCCCTTCCATGGTCAAGCTTTCAAAAAACCAGCAGCTCTTTCTCTACTTCAGCTCGCTCACGCTGATCATCTTCGCCGTTACGCCTGACATCCTCCTCGACATTCCCACCGCCTTCATGCTCAAGAACCACCTGCATGCGACGGCGTCGCAGGTCTCTCTCTTCCGCCTCCTCACCGGAATCCCCATGTACGTCGGATTCGCCTTTGGCATGACCCGCGACCTTTGGGATCCATTCGGCTGGCGCGATCGCGGCTACTTCCGTCTCTTCGGCCCGCTCGCCATTCTCGTCTTCGTCTGGCTCGCTCTCACCCACCTCTCGTATTCGGGCCTTCTCATCGGCGTTTTTCTCGCCATGATCTCCTTCCGCTTCCTCATGGCCGCCTACTCCGGCCTCATCAGCCTCATCGGCCAGGAAGAGCTCATGTCCGGCCGCCTCAGCGCCCTCTGGATGGTCTTCCGCTACATTTCTTTCATCGCGGCCTATTTCGCCTCCGGCTTCATCACCGAACACCTTTCGCCCCGCCGGACCTTCATCCTCGCCGCTGCGGTCACCCTCCCGCTCTGCCTCTACGGATTTCTCAAGCCTCGCGCCGTCTTCAGCCACGCCTACTCGAATCCGCACGCGCGCGGCACAACTTTTCTCGGCGACATCAAGCGCCTCGCAAAGCATCGCGCCGTCTATCCCGCTGTGCTCATCATCCTTATCTGGAACTTCATGCCCGGCTTCAGCACGCCCATGCAGTTCTATCTCTCCAACCAGCTTCACGCGCCCGACTCGGTCTACGCCGACTTCAACTGCATCTTCTACGCCTCGTACATTCCCGTCGTTGTGCTTTACGGCTTCCTCTGCACGCGTTTCCCTCTGCGCAAGCTTCTCTGGTGGGGCGCAATGGTTGGCATTCCATCCATGATCCCGCTGGCCTTCATCCATTCCGGCCGTCAGGCTCTCCTGCTCGCGGGCGTCATGGGCTTGATGAGCGGCCTCGGCCAGTGCGCCTTCTACGATCTGGCCATCCGCTCCTGCCCGCCCGGCCTCCAGGGAACCCTCATGATGGCCGCCGACGCTGTCAACAATCTCGCCACTCGCGCCAGCGACGTCCTCGGCACAAAAATCTACGGCCTCAGCCCCACGCACGGCTTCCTTTATTGCGTCATTGCCATGACCGCAGTCTTCGCTCTCATCCTGCCCACCATCCTCTTCGTGCCCCGCGAACTCATCGCCACCTCCGACGGCCAGCCCAACCCCACCCTCGACGCCGAATTGCTCTCCGAGCTCGCCGAATCCCCCGCAACCCCCTAGCTCGGTCCCCATCTTCCCCGCTGTTATTCTGAGCGCAGTTCGGCGCGTAATCGTTGCCGATTGCGCGCCGAACGGAGTCGAAGAATCTGCGGTTGCTTTCTTGTTGGATGAGTGAATTGCCCGGGTGCCCCAACCTCGCCGGGTCTCTGTTTTTCCGGCTAGGCTGGGATCGCACGACCCAATGTCGACCGCAAAAAACTGACCACTGTTCACTGATCACTGGCCACTGGCTTGGGGTTCCTTAGAAGATCTTCTTGCCGAACGCAGAGCAAATCAGCTGCACGGCCAGCTCCGCCGTCCGGTTATGTTCATCCAGAATCGGATTCACCTCGACAACTTCGAGGCTCAGCATCCCTCCGTGATCGGCGAGAATCTCCATCGCCAGATGGGCTTCGCGATAGGTTGCCCCGCCAGGTACAGGCGTCCCCACGCCCGGCGCCTCTTCAGGGTCGACCCAATCCATGTCCATCGACACGTGATAGCCGGCCGTCCCGTTCGCCGCTGTCTTGATCGCTTTCTCCATCACCGCGCGCAATCCCAGCTCGTCGATGTCCCGCATGGTGTACGCCGTAATCCCGGCGCGCCGGACGTTCTCCCGCTCGGCCTCGTCCACATCGCGGATGCCCACCAGAACCGTGTGCTGTGGAAGCACCTTCGGCGACCAGCCGAGCAAACTGCTCAATTCGGCCGGGCCCATTCCCAGCAAGGCCGCAAGCGGCATGCCATGCACATTGCCTGAAGTCGATGTCTCCGGCGTGTTGATGTCGGAGTGGGCATCGATCCAGATCAGGCCCACTGCCTGTCCCAGCGCGCGAAAATGATGGGCCACGCCTGCGACCGTGCCTGCGGCCACTGAGTGGTCCCCGCCCAGCACGATCGGCGTCGCGCCGCGCGCCAGTGCCTGCTCGACGCGTTCGGCAATTTCCTGGTCGCACTGGGCGATTTCTTTTAAAAACCGCGCATGAGCGTCGCCCCGCCGCATCGTCTCCGCAACCGCCACCTGCACGTTGCCGCGATCGGTAACGGCATGGCCGAGCGCTTCCAGCTTGGCCTCCAGCCCCGCCACACGCAACGCCGACGGCCCCATATCCACGCCGCGGCGCTGCTGTCCCAGGTCCAGCGGTACACCGATCATCTCAATCTGCTTCGCCGCCCCTTGACGCGAATTCGTCTTGCGCCCCAATGCCGCCGCCGCTGATGATTCCTGATTCATTACGGGCCTTCCATGATCACAAACGTAGCGCGTTGCCCGTCCCTCAGGGAAGCAAACCACCAGAATCGGGGTGCCCCAGGTCTCGGCCTTGAAACTCGGGAGACCACGCAAACCCACCAAAGACACGGGTTCGCTTGAACTCAGGTCCTCCCACTGTCATCTTGAGCGAGGTCGCCGCAGCGACCGAGTCGAGAGATCTGCGGTTGCATTCTTGCTGGATAAGCAAATTGCATGGGTGCCCCACCCTCGGCGCGCTTTTGTTCTTGCGCCTAGGGTGGGCTCGCACGACCCAATGTCGACCGCGAAAAACTGACCACTGATAACTGATCACTGACCACTGGCACGGTGGGATCGCACGAACCCCGCCCCGAGGGCTTTGTATCAGGGCTCGGCTGGTAGGTCGGGGATTGATCCCCAACTGCCGCAAAGCCGCCAACGATTTCCGGGGCTTACCCCTGAGCCTGCTAAAAGGCTTACTCCGCCGCTCTTTCAGCCCTTCCGCCCGCGCACCACTTCCTTGGCCTCCGCCGCGCCGCCGGCCGGAGCCTCGGGCACATCCGCTTTTGCTGCGCCAATGCTCAGCCGCTTGCGCAGTTCGGCGTCGATCTTCGCGTAGATGTCCTTGTTCTCCTTCAGGAAGCCCCGGGTGTTCTCACGCCCCTGCCCGATGCGCTCGCCGCCAAAGCTGTACCACGCGCCGCTCTTCTCCACGACGTTGTGGGTCACGGCCAGGTCCAGCACATCGCCCTCCTTGCTGATGCCCTCGCCGTAGAGAATGTCGAACTCGGCTTCGCGGAACGGCGCGGCCACTTTGTTCTTCACGATCTTCACCTTTGTCCGCGATCCCACCACCGTGTCGCCTTCCTTCACCGCGGCGATGCGCCGGATATCGATGCGCACCGACGAATAGAACTTCAGCGCGCGCCCGCCGGTCGTGGTCTCCGGGTTGCCGAACATCACGCCGATCTTTTCGCGAATCTGGTTGATGAAAATGAGAGCGGTGCGCGACTTCGAAACTGTGCCGGTCAGCTTGCGCAGCGCCTGCGACATCAGCCGCGCCTGCAGGCCCATGTGCGAGTCGCCCATCTCGCCGTCAAGCTCTGCCTTTGGAACCAGCGCCGCCACCGAGTCGATGACGAGCACATCGATCGCGCCCGAACGCACCAGCGCTTCCGTAATCTCCAGCGCCTGCTCCCCGCTGTCGGGCTGCGAGACCAGCAGATTGTCCACGTCCACGCCCAGCTTCTTCGCGTAGCCGGGATCGAGCGCGTGCTCGGCGTCCACAAAAGCTGCCAGCCCGCCGGCGCGCTGTGCCTCGGCGATCACCTGCAGCGTGATGGTGGTTTTGCCCGAGGACTCCGGCCCGAACACCTCCGTGACCCGGCCGCGCGGGATGCCTCCCACTCCCAGCGCTGCGTCAAAGCTGATCGATCCCGTCGAAATCACGGCAATCGGCAGCAGCGCCTCTCGGGATCCGAGCCGAACAATCGACCCCTTCCCGAACTGTTTCTCAATCTGTGCTAGGGCAAGTTCTACCGCTTTGGCGCGGTCGTCGACGATGGCCATTGGGAGGGCTCCTCAAAAAGTGCTCGCCCGCCAAGTCTCATGCTTTCCTGGCAGGAAACGGCGAGGGGCTTAATTGGATTTCGATGGGATTGTAGCAGGATGGGACACTGAAGAGAAGGAGAAAATGGCGAAGAAAGAGGGAAAATGCGCATCGCCGCTCACAGATGTGCTGGAGCGCACAATCAACTCAAGAAATGCGCATCAATTTCACAATTACGCATCAAAATGAGAGATATGCATCAATACAATAGAACCGCATCAAAATAGCAGAATTGCATCAAATCAAAAATTGATGCATAATAGACGCATGAGGACCACAATCACACTCGATGATGACGTGCATGAATTCGCTTCGTACTATGCCAACGCGAAAGGAATCACCCTCAGTGCAGCAATGAACGAACTTGTCCGCAAAGCCGAGACGGCGCCCGCGCCCAAACCCGACATTCGTATCGGTCCGAACGGCTTGCCGATGTTTCCTCCCACCGGAAGAACGATCACGGCCGAAATGGTGAAGAAACTCGAGGAGGAAGAGTTTGATCCGAAGAACTTTGCTTGACGTGAATGTTCTCATTGCCCTTCTTGAACCTGGACATGGCTCTTTCCAGAAGGCGCAGGAATGGTTTAGATCATCGGGCAAGGACAATTGGGGCGTATGTCCGCTCACCGAAATCGGATTTGTTCGGATCACAACCAATCCATCTTTTTTCCCGGGTCCACGCTCGCACGTACAAGCGACTTCCATTCTGGCGGAACTCGCCAATCGCCCCGGCTACCGTTATTGGCCGCTGACAGAGGGTTGGGCTGCTCTGACCGCACCATTCGAGTCCCGCATCACCGGTTATCAACAGGTGACCGATGCCTATCTCCTCGGCCTGGCAATCAAGGAGAACGGTGTGCTGGTCACCTTCGACCGCGGAATCAAATATATGGCGGGAGCAGAGTTCAGCCGGAACGTCCTCGTTCTTGATTCATAGACGCCTTGAAATTCAAACCGTGTAGGCGCCCACTCGCGTCTCGCGGCTGGTGAGCGCGTCGCACTTGCGGTCCAATACTTCGTACTCGCTATCGTGCTCCTTGCGGAAGGCGCGAAACGCCTCTTCGCTGGTCCACCGGTCGATGGTCAGATAGTTCCCGGAAACATAGGCGTCGCGCATCAGCTCGGTTCCCCGATACTCGGGTGAAGTTCTGAAAAGTTGCGCCCAGGCTCCCTCGGCCCCGTAGGCAGCCTCAAAGCCGGCCACCTTATCCTCAGCAATCTCAAACTGCCAGACCACAACAAACATGAGAACCTCTCAGCGGTTCTCCAGTTGCCGCAAGGCGAAGCCCTGACTGCTAAGTGGCTTTTTCCTCAAGGAAAAGCCACCTTGCACGAAATCAAGATTCTGATAATAACTGGAGAACCGCTCGAATCTTGTCATTATGGTAGCGCAACCGCTTTCGCTAACGAATTCGCCCGCAGCTCCCTGTCCGCCTAGCCATCGCCTTCAATCTCATATGGCGGTACACCGTCTCTATACTGGGCGCATACTGATCATGGGCCGTTCTATAAAGGAGTAACCTTCCCCTTAGGCCTCCTTTTGCCGCTCCGCCCGCTCGACTTGCTCGACAATTGATAAGGGTCTTTGACCAGGCTGTCTGACGCACTGCCAGTCACACGCGCACCGCTTCAGATGCGGCGATCATCAAACAGGCGTGGATGCTTTTGGCTCGCGCCACCTGCGCTCAGGCGCAAGCTATGCAATCTGAAGACGTCGAACCAGGCTTCAATGTGAGGGATCTATGAAGGCTCGCTACCCAGGCATCCGCGTTACCGCCAACGGCAACCAGCTCGTCAGCTACCACACTGAGACCCGCATCGCCGACGCCGGCGTGTTCTACCCCATCACGCCTTCCACTGAAGGCGGCGAGCTCTTCCAGCAGGCTTACGCCGAAGGCCACTTGAACGTCTTCGGCCACAACACCATCGCCATCGAAGCGGAAGGCGAGCACGCGGCCCAGGGCGGAGCCATCGCCCACTCCGTCTGCGGCAAGCGCGTCGTCAACTTTACCTCCGGCCAGGGAGTCGTATACGGCGTCGAGCAGTACTACCACGCCCCCGGTAAGGGTTCGACCATGGTCCTCGAGGTCGGCGCGCGCGCCCTCACCAAGCACGCCCTCAACGTCCACTGCGGCCACGACGACATTTATGGAGCCCTCGACACCGGCTGGATCATGCTCTTCGGCAAGGACGCCCAGCAGGCCGCCGACCAGGCCCTCATTCTCCGTCGCGTCACCGAGCTTTCGCTCACGCCCGGCATGAACATCATGGACGGCTTCCTCACCACCCACCTCGAGCGCACTTTTTATAAACACGAGTCCGAGCTGATCCGCGAGTATCTCGGCGCTCCCGACGACATCATCGACTGTCCCACCGAGGCGCAGCGCGTTCTCTTCGGACCCACCCGCCGCCGCGTTCCCAAAATGATGGATCTCACCAATCCCATCCTCCTCGGTCCCGTGCAGAACCAGGAACACTATATGCAGGGCGTCGTCGCGCGGCGCAATAACTTTGCCGAGCCGATTCTTGACTTCCTTGAGGCCGCATACAAGGACTTCGGCGAGCTGACCGGGCGCTATTACGGGCTGGTCACGCAGTACAAGACATCCGATGCCGACACGGTTTTCGTCTCGCTCGGCTCAGCCGCGGAAAACATCGAGGCCGCGGTCGACTATCTGCGCCAGACGCGCGGCTCCAGCGTGGGCTCCGTCCACGTCAACGTCATTCGCCCCTTCCCCGAGGCTGCTCTGGTCGCCGCGCTCAAGGGCAAGAAAAACGTCATCATCCTCGAGCGCACCGACGAAGCTCTTTCCGGAGACAACCCGCTGGGCCGCGACATTCGCACCGCGTTTTCAAAAGCATTGCAGGGAACGGAAGGCCTTCCCTCAATCACCCTCGCTGAAGTCCCGCGCTTCATCGGCGGCAGCTACGGCCTGGGCTCGCGCGACTTCCGCCCCGAGCACATCATTGGAGCCTTCGAGTTCGCCACCGCCGGCCGCGCGCGCAAGGACGGCAAGACAGCAGCCGACGACGTCAACTTCATCGTTCTCGGCATCGACCACCCCTACTCGGTCGTCGCCGATGAAACGCCTTCACTGCTGCCCGACGGCGCTGTCGCCGTGCGCTTCCATTCCATCGGCGGCTGGGGCGCCATCACCACCGGCAAAAACCTCGGCGCCATCCTCGGCGACCTGAACGATCTGCTCTTTGAGCGCGATGGCCTGAAGGATGACCTTGGCAATCCCAAGGAAGTCATCCACGTCAGCGCCAATCCCAAGTACGGCTCCGAGAAAAAGGGCGCGCCCACCAGCTACTTCATGGTCGCGGCCAAGGAGCGCATTCGCGTCAACTGCGATCTGCGCCACGTAACCGTTGTTCTCTGTTGCGATCCCAAGGCCTTCACGCACACCAATCCCCTCGACGGCATGCAGGAGGGCGGTAGCCTGGTTTGGGAGTCGGACGTGGACGGCGAGCACGCGTGGGAGAACCTGCCCATCTGGGCTCGTCAGCAGATCATCCAGAAAAAGATTCGCGTTTTCACGCTGCCCGGTTTCGAAATCGCGCGCAAAGCCACCGATCGCGCCGATCTGCAACTGCGCATGCAGGGCAACGCGTTCCTCGGTGCATTTTTCGCGGTCAGCCCCATGCTGCAGGAGTTCGGCATCACCCAGGAGCAGTTCCGCGAGGTCGTGCACAACCAATATGTCAAGAAGTTCGGCAAGCTGGGCGATGCGGTCGTTCAGTCCAACATGGAAGTCATGATCCAGGGCTTCGAGCGCGTCAAGGAGATCGCGATCGGCGCAATCACAGCGGCCGACCACTCCAGCCTGCGCGGCCAGGCTCTGCTCCCGATTCTGGCCCAGGCGCCGGCCTTTGTTGAAGTGGCCGCAGGCGCCGTGCCCGGAATGCGCCGCAGCACACCGCCTCCCGCTGGACAGGGGCCCCGCACGCCAATCTCTTCGATTAATGTTTTCGACGCGGAGTTCCGTTCGCACTACGGCTACAACCAGCCGGCCACGCCGCTCTCTGCCATGGGCGTCATTGCCGCTGCCACTGGCGACACAGCCTCCAAATACGTCGCGCGCCGCGAGACGCCGCTCTACATCGCGGAAAATTGCACGCAGTGCATGGAGTGCATCTCGGTCTGCCCGGATACAGCCCTCCCCAACTGCTCGCAGGACCTGAGCACGATTCTCGGCACCGCGGTCACGCGCTACGTTGTCGATCCCGCAGAGCGCAGAAAAATGATCGACAAGCTGCCCGAAATCGAAAAGCTCACGCGCCAGCGCATGTTGACCGACATGAAGATCGGCACGCCGCTTCCCACCATCATTCGCGAGGTCACCGAGTCCGTCGACGGCTTCTCGCCCGAAGCCAAAGCGCAATTCTTCTCGATCGTCGACAAGGTTCCGATGGCCTACCAGAAAACCAACGCCATCTTCTCGTCTCCTGAGCGCAAGGCGCCCGGCTCAGGCGGCATCTTCTCCATCTTCGTCAGCGACCTGTGCAAAGGCTGCGCGGCTTGCGTCACCGCCTGCGGCGATCACATGGCGCTCAAGATGGTGCAGGAAACCGAAGAGGTCAACGCCGAGCACGAAACCGGCACGGCATTCCTCGACCTCCTGCCCGACACATCGCAGAAATATCTGGGCCTCTATAACGGCGCAAATCCTGCCGACTCAAAGACCGCCACGTTGCGCAACATGCTCATGGTGCGGACC
>Ga0187869_10003200_pt1 | contig 12191 bp, 17 predicted proteins | sample June2016WEW_13_1_2_FD_132972 | JGI IMG/M metagenome (GOLD analysis project Ga0187869, IMG submission 132972) | Peatland microbial communities from SPRUCE experiment site at the Marcell Experimental Forest, Minnesota, USA - June2016WEW_13_100 | ecosystem: Environmental > Terrestrial > Soil >...
AGAAACTTTTTCATGCCGTTCCTATCTCTTTTCCAAGACCAGGATGTACTGGCTGTCCTTGATGTGTTCCTTTTCGGAGAGGAGGTGGAAGTGGTTGGCTTCAATCTCCTTGATGACGTCGGGCATGTCCAAGCGTATGTGGGTCATGGCCCGCCCGTCCGGCATGGCCTCCGGACGCTTGTAATACTCCACTACCACCAGTTTGCCACCCGGCTTGAGCGCTTTGTGGATGCCCGCCAGCATCTTCTCGGGGTAATCGAAGTGGTGGTAGACGTCGAGCGCCAGCACCTCGTCCGCCGCGTCTTCCGGCAGGCTCGGATCGGTCTCCGTGCCCTTGACGAACGTCACGTTGCCCAGGTTCTGGTTCTGCGCTCTCTGTTTGGCGGATGCCAGGAAGTCGTCGAAGATGTCTTCCGCGATCACGCGGCCGTCGGCGCCCACGGCGCGGCTCAGAAACGGCAGCATGTAGCCGATGCCGGTCCCCACGTCCGCCACCGTCATGCCTTTCTGAAGCTCCATCGCCTTCACCACGTCGCGAGGCTTCTCAAACGCGTCGCGGTCCGGGCTGCCCAGGCCGGCCGCCATGGCTTTCCGGTCTTGTTCCGTCTGGTACTGGGAATTGGCCTGCGTGGCCACCTGAGCGGACAGGGCGCCGGCCAGCGCCAGCGCCGCGAAAACTGCCATCCTCTTCATGTGGAATTCCCGCCTATGTGTTTCATGATATCAGCGGCAGGGCTACAGGAAGGGATTGCGGATCTCAATGCCGCGGACGGAGCGGCCATGCTGCAAATCCTCCGTGAGGAGGACGCCGCATTCCGCCGCCAGCGCGGAACTCACGATCAGCGAATCGTAAAAGGTCCACCCTGTTTCATCCGCGATTGAGAGGGCGCTGGAATACAGGGAGGCGTCGGGGAAAACCTCGCAGAGCGGCAGCAGCACCTGAGACAAATAAGCCTGCGCCTCCGGCTGGGTCATGGGGCGGGGGAATTTGCGCAAGGCGAGACTCAGGAATTCCTGCACCACCTGAAAACTGATAACCGCATCGTGTGTCGCCAGAGCCCGGGTGATCCTGAGTTGGGCATACTCGCGCTTGGATTTGGCCTTCGGGTCGAAGGCGTAGACCAAAATGTTGGTGTCCAGAAAAGATCGCCCCGCGATACTCCTCATCGGGCGTTCATCTCGTCTCGCGTGTACGGGCCTCCGGCCTTGACGTGCGAGAGACGGCGCATCAACTGTTGGTATTCCGCCGCGGCCGTCGAATTGCCGGCATACCGCTGAAGCCATTCACGAAAGACGGCATTCAGGGTCTTCTTTTCCCCGCGCGCCCGCAGGCGGGCCTTGTCGATCAACTCCTCGTCGGCGCTGAAGGTGACATTCCGCATGATTCTAGTGTACACGATTCTCGTGTACCGTTGTTCTCAATGCTGGCGGACCCGGGGACAGACCGCTCTGTCCGCGCGGCGCGCAAAAAAACGCGCGCCTTGGGACAGAGTGGTCAGGCCCCTATGTGCTCAGCCCGGGCTATCATAACAGCAGGGTCTCCCATGAAACCTTGGTTACGGCGCTGTGCGCTGATGCTGTCATTCGCGGCCGTCTCCTGCTTTGCGGTGGCGCAACGCGGCGGGACGCGCTCGCCATCCCCAACTGAAGACCAAACCGACGTCCGCCTGCCCAACGGGAAGGTCCAACGCGATGAGATTCTAAAGGCCGAGCACAAACAGAACCTTAAGGACGCAGCCCAGTTGGCCGACCTGGCGGAACAACTGAAGCAGGAACTGGAGAAGAACGACCGCTACGTTCTCTCCATCTCCACGCTCAAGAAGACCGATGAAATCGAGAAGCTGGTCAAGAAAATCCGTTCTCGTCTGCGGCATAATTAGCCTCCTCGCGCGCGGGGCCGCGGCCGCGCAGGCCGCGCCGGCAAAATCGCCCGCCATCGCACTGGTGGACGGCGCGGACGCCGCGCAGTGGCGGACCTGGACAAAGGACCTCGGCTGGCAGGTGATCGCGCCCGCCGGGCCCGGAGGGCGCCCCGCCGCGAATGCCAACATCGATTTGCGGGTGCAGGCGCTGGCCTCGGCGGTGGAGGCGGCCATCCGGAACGCGGGCGTCGATCCGGGGCGCGTGTACCTGGCGGGCCGCGGCAGCGCGGCGGCGGTGGTGTTCTATGCCATCTCTCGCGTTCCCGATCTGTGGGCCGCCGGCATCGCCCTGGGCGGCTCGCCCAAACCGGCTGTCGATACCAACCGCTTGTTCGCCGCCAATTTCACCAATGCGCCGGTGCTGTGGATCGGCGAGTCCGGCGACCAGGCGCTCGCGGAAAAGCTGAAATCCGCGGGGATCAACCTGGAGTTGCGCCTGGCGAACGGCATCACCAACGGCGACGTCTTCGAATGGCTGGCCCATCACCAGCGCGACGAGTTCCCCGCCTCCATCGATTGCGAAACCAACTCGCCCGCGTTCGCGCGCTGCTACTGGATCCGGATGACGAAGTTCGACGCCAGCGAGCGCAACGACGTGCTTCCTTCGACGCGTGTGGCGGGCGGCTCCGGCGCGATGCTCGACCTGGGGGCCTTCGGTTACAGCGCCACCGATCCCGGCCCGGGCGTGCTGGTTTCGCATCTTCCCGAAAAGTACAGCGGCCCGCTCAAAATGGGGGACCGCATCGTGGCGCTGGACGGCAAGCCCATCCAGGACGCGCGCCAGTTCGCCGAAACCATGGAGCAGATTGTGGAGGAGAAAGCGGTGGTGGCGCTGGTCCAGCGGGGCAAGGAGCGCATCCGGGTGGAAACCCGCGTCGTTCTCCCCAAGCGCGATTCGGCGGTCACGGCGCGCGTGCAGGCGCAGTACTCGCCGGCGGAGAAGGAAATCCAGATTATCAGCCGCACCGTGACGGAAATGCGCGTGACGGTGCCGCCGGCATGGACGCCCGCCACGCTTTACTGGAACGGGCTCTCGCTCCAAGACCTGAAAACGTCCGGCTGTTACGCGCTCACGGTCGAGAAGGAACTGCTGCGCGCCTCGCCATGCGAGAACTGACGCATCGGGAAGTGGCGCGGCGGCTGATTCGCGCACCCAAGAGCGAGCCGCGGGATGCGGCCATGCGCAAGGCGGTGCGGCAGATTCCGCGCGGCAAGGTCGCCACCTACGGCCAGGTGGCGGCCGCCGCCGGGTACCCTTTGTTTCACCGGCAGGTGGCGCAGGTGCTGCGCAAGGCGGGAAACTCGCTGCCGTGGCAGCGCGTGGTGGGCGCGGGCGGCGCCATCAAGCTGAAGTACGAAGCGGGCCTGGAACAGCGCACGCGGCTCGAGCTGGAGGGCGTCCGCTTTCGCGGCCGGCGCGTGGACATGGCGGAGCACCAGCACCGGTTTCGCGGGTGGGAGTTCGATTGAAGTTTGAGGACGCGGCATGAAGATCGAGCGTGTCAGTACCGATTTGTTGCGATTATCCCTGGGGCCTTTGGATGCCGTAAACGTGTATGTGTTGCGGGACATCCTGGTGGACTCGGGCGTCAAGTTCGCAAGGCGACGACTGCTGTCCGCTCTTGCCGGGATGGCGATCAAAGGACATGTCATCACGCACGCACACTTCGACCATCAGGGCTGCAGTCACGCTGTATGCGGGCATTTCAGGGTCCCGTTCATGTGTGGGGAGGGAGATCGGACAGCAGCCGAGACCGGCGATCTGACGCGAGTGTTGCCGCATCCAGGTTCGTGGATTGCGGGGGTGTCGCGACGGCTTGCGGGCCCAGGTCATCCTGTGTCTCGCTCACTGCGCGATGGAGATGAGGTTGGTGGATTTGCCGTGATCGAGACGCCAGGACACACGCCCGGACATCTGGCGTTCTGGCGCGAGAGCGACCGCGTGCTGGTTCTTGGCGATGTTTTGTTTCATCGCAATCCTGCGACGATGCGGAGCGGTCTGACTGAGCCGCCCGAGTTTGCGTCATCCGATCCGCGGATGAACCGCGCCGCGGTTCGGAAGCTGGCCGCGATGAAACCCGCAGTGGTGTGTTTTGGACATGGTGAGCCTTTGCGAGATTCGGATCGGTTCGCTGAGTTTGTTCGGGCCTTGCCCGATGACGAACCGCCGGTTGCCTGACAAGCGCTTGCAGCCGGCGAGACGGCGCAGGTGCACGAAGGCGCGCACCACCTGAATGCTCGCACGGACCGCGACGGGACTGCGAAGGACGTTCGCCAGCATCACCGCCCCGTGTTCCGTGAACACGCGCGGCCGGTACTTGATGGTCCGGCTGCGCTTCAAGGTCGCAAATTGCGACCCTGAATAAAGGACGGCCTTCCCCTCCTCCAAGGCAAGGTGGCCACCTACGGCCAGGTGGCGGCCGGCGCGTGGACATGGCGGAGCACCAGCACCGGTTTCGCACGTGGGAGTTCGAATGAGATTTGAAGACGCTGCCGCAAAAACCTGCAAGTCCAATTTTTTCGATGCGCGCATAAATGCTGCATCCAAGTTCACCTTCGCATAATCCAATCCGGTGTGAGCGCCAAAACGAGAGTTCGCCGTTCCTGCAAGGATTCACGAGCCGATGTGGCTGCGGCAGGTGGGCGTTCACAAATCAGGTAGGGGAGTGAAGACAATGAAAAAGGTATTGGGATGTTTGTCAATGGCGGCGCTGGCGTTTGTGCTGGCTGCTCCGGTGTCGGCTCAGACTATTACGCTGAAGGCCAGCGTGCCGTTCGACTTCGTCGTCGGCGGGCACACCCTGCCTGCGGGCGACTACTTGGTGAGCCAAGGTAACGGCGAAAGGTTTTTGACGGTTCGGAACGTATCCAGCGACGCGACGCCCACCGTCGTCACGCTCAGTGTGCCCGGGAGTACGGCGGCTGCTGGCGAAGCGTTTCTCACGTTCCATCGTTACGGGAGCGACTACTTCCTCGCTCAGATTTGGGACGGCTACACGGGCCAAGGCCGCTCGATCTGGATGTCCCGCAACGAAAAGGAAAGAGCCAACAGGGCGGCGATCAGCAAGCCCGAGGTGGTGATGGTTCTGGCCCGCCGCTAACCTCCCACTTCGTTCGTGACCGATTTTGGCGGCCTTAGGCGCAGTGCCTGAGGCCGCTTCGCATTTCTTGCATAGTGGGCCACCGGGAGCATCCGGGCAGATCGCCAGTACCGGTTCCGAGCGTGGGCGTTCGATTGAGATCCGAGGAGGCTGGAAGAACGGCGCGCGCGGTGGACACCACCACAGTGGACTAATTGCGCTAACCTAAGGGCGTAGGGCTGCAATTATGACTGTCACACTCAATCTGCCGCCGGAAAAGGAGGCTGCCTTCAAGGCCCAGGCGCAGGCCCGCGGCTTGAGTCTTGAGCAGTGGATGCTGGAAGTTGCCGACCAGCAAGTGCCGCCCGTTTCCATTGCGCACTTGCAGAGAACCGATCCCGAGGAGTGGGCGCGGCAATTCCGCATCTGGGCTGACAGCCATGACCCTAATATCCCGGTCCTCTCCGACGAAGCCATGAGCCGGGAGAGCATCTACCCGGACCTCACATAAGGCTCCCTTTGCTTCTACCGGTAGGTCGCGCCAGATCGCAGAGAGATCTGCTGGATGACGACCGTTCTTTGAGCCTGGTCTGCGGTGAAGACAACCCGATAGTCGCCGATCCGCCTCCGGAATGCGCCCTTCCACTCCGGACCTTGGAGTCCCTTTACGTTGCCATGGAACGGATCGACAGCCATCTCCGTGAGAACCCGAGCCACGCGTTTTTGGATAGTTCTTGGGAGACCGCGAAGGTCCTGCTCGGCATTGGCACTGAACCTACAGACCCAATTCATGTCTTATGTCGGCCCATGGCCGCGTCTTCCCTTGGCGTGTCTGTTTGAGACTCTGGCGCAAGCGTCTTGCTTCAGTGGGGGTCAGCACGTCGTCGGGGTCGACAACCCGCCGGGGCTTCACGAGCACACCGTTGCCGTGCTTCGCGAACGCCACGAAATCCCCTTCACGCATGCGAAGGTTATCGAAAATCTCGCGGGGGATCACCACCTGGCGCAGCTGGCCAACGCGGCCGATCGGTTCCCTCATGGTTGCACTTGTCTTTCCTGCCATACTCTCAGACTATCTGATTATCAGAACATGTCAAGGTATATGCTCGCTCGGACTGCGACGCAGCTCCGGAGGACGTTGGCGGGCATGACCGCCCCGTACTTCGTCGAACACGGCGGCCAGTACTTGATATTTTGGCCGCGCTGCAAGGTCACAAATTGTGACCTTGGAAGCAGAACCGCGCTCCCTTCCTCCACCGTCAGTCGGAACATGAGTCTGTAGACGCCCGTTCCGCCCGCTAGGGTGTTCTTGCTGACTCTCGTCTTCCGTCCGCTGGACGCCCCAGTCGCGCCCGGCTGGCTGCGACCGAGCAATCACTACCAAATGCGCATGGACGCGTATCAGATTGAAAAGGAAGGCCTTATGTTGGCCTCAAATGTACTTCATTTATTGGGCCGTAAATTCTTTTGCTTCATCGTAATTTTTGCCTTGACATTTACACGGCCTATTGTTATGATTGGCCTGTATTGATAGGCGGCCCAGAAGAACATGTTGGGCAAAGTCGGAAACAACAAAAGGGAGGAAGATTATGGCAAGGGGAAGGAAGCCCATGACCGATCGTGAAAAGGCGGTCGTGGCTCTAACGAAGCTAGGAATAAGCAGAGAAGACGCTGATGCAACAATACCGCGCGAAACTGGAGTTGCCGGAGCGGAGGAGGCGAGCGTGGTTAACAACAAGAGAGCGAAGCGCGTGCCGGTCGGAGAACAATACAGCAATTTGCAGGAAGCATGCCGCACAGTAGTAGCGCTCCTTAAGCGGAAAGGCGTTCAAATTCCGGAGGCCAGTATCAAGACCATCGGTGAGGGCCTGCCCGATTCCAAGACCGGCGCTATGGTTGTCAATGCGTTGGCCCCCGTCGCATTTCTTCTGACGCGGTTCTCCGGTCTGTCGCACTGGTTCCAGCGCAAGACGTTTCACCACACGCGAGACCAGATTTACCAGCGCCTAATTGTGGCGATTCTGAAGGGTTACTACGTGCCGCCGCTGCGCGTGGCGGCGGTGGCCGACGATGGAGTCGTCGAAGATCCGCAGGTCGCGGCTGACTGGACGCTGATCGATGGTCTACAGCGAACGACGTGCTATATCATCGCGGTATTGATGGCTGCGCTGGGCGACGAACTGGTCGAAATGGGTTGCATCGATGAGAGGATCTGGAGTGAAATGTTCCGGGAGCACGCTGCGGCGTGTAGCGTGAACGAACTTCTCCACCGGCAGCAGCAGATGGAGGTCTTTTACAAGATCAATCTTTCCGGTGTTCTGCACTTCATGCTTCTCCTCAATGGGGCACAGCGCCAGATGAACGCGAAGATTCAACTTGAGCTAATGAATATTCCGCTGATTAAGCTGTTGGAACAACAGGGCATCCAACTGGTCAAGGAGCAGGAAAAGGCGGCGGATCACAGGCTGGAAAGGGCCATGTTTAAAGGCTCAAACCTCATCGTCGGTGTCCAGGGCTACATGCAGAAGAACCCCCAGGTAATGACCACCGGTGAAAAGGAAGCCTTCCTCAGCGATGAACGCGAGTACCTGGAGGTGCCCGTGGAAGACATGGGCGAAGTGATCCAAGTGTTGCAGATCATCACCGGCCAACTGCACCCGCTGGTGTTGAGTCGGTTGGACAGCACAGTTTTGTCGGAGGGCGAAGTCTTTACGACTGCGCTCATGGCCGCCGCGGGGAAGTACGCCGACATGACCAGCTTCGAGCAGCTTGTCGCGGCGCTTAAGCGGCTGGTGGCCGATGTCGAAAACGGCAAAGACCCTCTGGCGCTTGATACTTATTGGAAGACCTACGGGGGACTCACATCTGGCAAAGGTCGGAAGATACGTTCCATCATCTGCGCGGCATTTCTGGAATACTTCCGAGGCAATTGCAGGAAGTTGGAATGGGAGGAGAATGCCCGCGTCTACGAATAGCGCCTGCTGCTGTAAGGGATGCCTTGTCCGTGTGCCGGTGGGCCACTCAAGCCCACCGGATTCCCGCGTTGGCGGCGTTACACCACCCGCTTCGAGCATAGGCCTCGTTTGGCTTCAGTAATGGGTTTTAGCGCGGCCTGGGGTCACACACCGTCCGGCACCATCTGCCCTCCGGGGTCGCACAAGACCGGCCAATACACCCCTTCGCCGGAGATCCCTGAAACGCGGCCGCCCGCTTTCATCGCATGTAGAACAGGCTCAGCCGCGGCAGCCCCGCTTTTTCCAGCAGGGTGCGCTCCAGGTATTGCTTTTCCAACATGGCTAGCTGGTCGGCGGTCATTTTGCCGCGATAGGGGCGTAACTGGCGGTCCATCTCGCGGCGCGCGGCTAGCAGGCCCTCTTCACTCTGGCGCGTGCGCGCGATGGCGATCATTTTCTCTTCCAAGACCGTCAGACGCTGCTCCAGCGCTTCCAGGTCCTCGTAGTGCTTCGCGGCCTCGTCGGCGAGGCGCTCGAGCGCGTCGGCGAACTCCGAATAGCCCTCAATAGTGCGAACGGCGTCCGAATTCTCGCCCAGGTACGTGCGCAGGGCGTCTTGGTCGAACGGCGGCGCGGCCTCGCGGCGGGCTCGGGGCTGCGCGGTTCCGGCCATGATCTGCGCTTCGGTGAGCACGGCCTGCGCGCAGAAGGCCAGGCTGTTCACCATCTGGGTCTTCACCTTGCGGGCGCGCCATTTCTCGAAAGCCGCATCGATGCCGCGCATCACGGCTTCCAGGGGCACACCGGCGTTATTCCAGGTTTCGATGAGCGCCCAATCGAGCGGCGAAAGCAGGAACAGGCCCGTGCCGCGCGCGATCTGAAAATGCTCCTCGATTTCCGTGAAGTAGTTGAAGTAGTTGTAAACCCAGTCTTCGTCGCTCACTGTCGGTGGTTCCGTTCCCAGATCATTTGCAGGCCCTCCAGCGTGAGGTGCTCGTCGACCGTCTTGAGGTAGCGCGAGCCGGCGACAATCAGGCGCGCCTGGCCGCCGGTCGCCACCGTTTTGGTGTCGGGCCCCATCTTTTCGATGATGCGCTCGAGGATTCCATCGACCATTCCGATGGCCCCGTAGTACAGGCCGGAGCGCATGCTGGCCACGGTGTTAGTGCCCACAACACTCTTGGGCGGCCGAAAATCCACCATCGGCAGGCGCGCGGTCTTGCTGAACAGCGCGTCGATTGAAATGCCAATGCCGATGGCGATGGCGCCGCCGAGATACTCGGCGTCTTTTGAGATCACGTCGAAGTTGATGGTAGTGCCGAGATCGACGATCACGCACGGGCCGCCGTACTTGTAGAAACCGGCGACGCCGTTGACCAGGCGGTCTGCGCCGACTTCATAGGGGTTGTCGTAGCGGATGGTCAAACCGATGTCGGTGCGCGGCCCCACGAACATGGCTTTCGTGTGAAAATAGCGCTCCGCCATGAAGGCCAGCGTGGAATCGATGGGCGGCACCACGCTCGAGATGATCATGCCATCGACGCTTTCGATGTCCAGTTCCGCCGGTCCGAACAGGTTGTGCAGCAGGATGCCCCATTCGTCGGCGGTCTGCTCCTGGACGGTGCGCAGCCGCCACTGGCAGACCAGCCTGCGGCCGTCGAAAGCTCCGATGGTGATATTACTGTTGCCTGCGTCAAGAGCCAGCAGCACGTACACCTCCCGCAACAATCAGGGTATCCGTTCCGTCGTCTTTGCGCACCATCAGGAAGCCGGCAGGGTCCAGGCCCGTGGTGGTTCCCTCGATGATGCCATCGGGCTGCGCAACCGTGACGCGCCGGCCAGCGGCGTAACTCGAGGCGCGCGTGAACAGCCGCAGGATGGTGTCCTTGTCCAGTTCCACGAAGCGATCTACCGCTGGCAGCAGGGCCAAAATGATGGCGGTGAGCGAGACCGGGGCGTCCGTGTGAAGCCGCAGTGACGTGGCTTCGGACGCCAGTTCCGGAGGGAACGAGGTTTGGTTCACGTTGATGCCAATGCCGGCGATCGCATTTTGCACCAGGATGCCAGCCACCTTCTTCCCCGCGAGCATCACGTCGTTGGGCCAGCGCAGATCGCACGCCATCCCGGTGGAGCGCGCGATGGCGTCCGCGGTAGCGAGACCGAGCGCCAGCGTAAGGGCGGGCGCCGGCTTCAGAACAATGGAGCAGTAGATGCCGCTGCCCGCTTCGGAGTGCCACCAGCGCCCGTGGCGGCCTTGGCCGGCCGTCTGCCGGTCGGCCAGCACCACGGAACCGGGTTCCAGGCCAACGGCGGCGCGCATGGTGGAATCGACGGTCGCGTAATGATGGATGCGCCGGCTGGGGAATTCGCGCCGCAGACGCTCGATATCCATCAGGCCACCTCGAGGCGGAAGCTGATGTCCATGGCGCGGGCGGAGTGGGTGATGGCGCCGCAGGAAACGAAGTCCGCGCCGGTTTCCGCGTAGGCGCGGACGTTATCGAGGGTGATGCCGCCGGAAAGCTCGACTTGGGCGCGGCCGCCGATCTCGCGGACCCACCGCGCCGCCTCTTGGGGGGTCAGATTATCGAGCAGCAGCCAGACGGCGCCGGCATCCAGCGCGTCACGCAACTCTTGGCGGGTGCGGACTTCGACTTCGATGGGCAGGCCGCTGGCGCGCGCGCTCTCCATGGCGTTGCGGACGCCGCCAGCCGCGGCGATGTGGTTGTTCTTGATGAGGATGGCGTCGAAGAGTCCCATGCGGTGATTGGCGACGCCGCCGGCAGCGGCGGCCATCTTTTCCAGGAGGCGCAGGCCGGGTGTGGTCTTGCGCGTGTCGAGGACACGGCACTTGGTGCCCGCCACGGCGTCGGCATAACGACGCGCCGCGGTGGCCACACCGCTGAGCCGCTGCAGAAAATTCAGCGCCACGCGCTCGCATTCGAGCAGGGTGCGGCCGCGTCCGCTCACCACCGCGATCTCATCGCCTTGGGCGCACGGGTCGCCGTCGCGCTTGAAGAGGGTGAGTTCATCGACGCCGCCGCGCAAGTCGTAAATCTCCGCCAGCAGGCCCAGACCGGCAATGACGAGTGGTTCACGCGCGAGGAAGCGGCCGCGGGCCTTCTGGGATTCGGGCACGCAGGCCTGGCTGGTGACATCGCCGGAGCCGATGTCTTCTTCGAGAGCGAGGCGCACCACTTCGGTCATAATGCGGCGTCGATTTTGGACAACTGCGCTTCGTAATCCGCCAGCTTTTGGCGGATGCTCTCAACCACGTGGGGCGGCGCCTTGCCGAGGAAGGTGTCATCGCTCAACTGGCGCTTGGAGTTGGCGATATTCTTGGTGAGCTGCTCGCGCTCTTTGGCGAGACGTTTGCGCTGCGCGTCTTCCTGAGACTTGTTCACGTGAAGCACCAGGTCGAATTCAGCGGTGGAGCGCATGACGCCGGCAGCGCCTCCGAGGGCCGGAGCGGCATCGGCGTGGAATTCCAGCACCACGTTAGCCAGCTTCTGAATGGCCCCGGCGTGGCGCTGCGCCATTTCCAAAGCGGGGCCGCGCGAGTACAGCACGCCTTCGAGCTGCTGCTTGGGATCGAGCTTGCTCTCGGTGCGCAGGGTGCGAGCCATGGTGACGATTTCTTGCAGGATGCCGATTTCGCGCTCGGCCTTGAAATCGGTGGTGTCCGGGTTGTACCGCGGATAAGAAGCGAGGGCAATCGAAGCAGGCCGGATGCTCCGGTCCGTGGCCAAACGCTGCCACAGCTCTTCGGTAAGGAACGGCATGGCCGGATGCAGCAGCCGCAACGCCGTTTCGAAGGCCGCCAGGGTGTTGCGCCAGCCGGCGGTGAGGCCGGAGTTCTCCTGGAAGTGGGCCTTCTTGAGTTCCAGGTACCAGTCGCAGAATTCGTGCCAGAAGAAGTGCCACAGCACCTGCGCGGCTTCGTGGTAGCGGCACTGCTCGATAGCGCGGCTGGCCTGCTCGCCGCAAGTGTTCAGGCGGCTGAAGATCCAGCGGTCTTCGATGCGCACTTCCATGGTTTCGGCGTCCGCCAGCGGGCGAAACTGTTCGAGGTTATCGGGGACCCAGGGCTCGACGCCGGAGCGCTCCATGTTGAGAAACAGAAATCGCGCCGCGTTCCAGATCTTGTTGGCGAAGGCGCGCGAGCTTTCCATGCGCTCTTCGGTGAGAACGATATCGGCGCCGGGGGAAGCGCCCTGCAGCAGGGCCATGCGAACGGC
>Ga0187869_10003204_pt1 | contig 12187 bp, 10 predicted proteins | sample June2016WEW_13_1_2_FD_132972 | JGI IMG/M metagenome (GOLD analysis project Ga0187869, IMG submission 132972) | Peatland microbial communities from SPRUCE experiment site at the Marcell Experimental Forest, Minnesota, USA - June2016WEW_13_100 | ecosystem: Environmental > Terrestrial > Soil >...
AGAGTACCGGGGCAAGGCCGTAGAATCCCGATGGGCACCGACGGTGTAGACTGTAATCCATGAGTCCGGAACGGACCCAGCGCAACAGCACTTTGGAGCAGCGTCATGAGAGAATCGGCGTCTTCCGCTTCTGCCTCCTCCTCAACGGAACGCATGCGAGACTCGGCCTCGTATCGCGCCACCCCCCTGATTGATACCAGTTCGATCGGCAACGATGGCATTGACCTGGCCGTCGCTTTGTTGACCCGGCTGTTTGCCAACTTCAGCGGAACACTATCTTTGCGATTATGGACCGGCGGCAGCTTTCGCGTAGGCAGCGGACCGTCCGACGGGGCGGCACCGAGCTATACGCTCGTGCTGCGCAGTCCCCAAACGGTCTCCGCGCTGATATTGGGGCGTGACCCCTTGCGGTTCGCGGAAATGTATTTCCGCGGGGAATTGGATATCGAGGGTAACTTTTTTGACGCGCTCGAACTGAGAAATCACCTCTCATCGATGCGTCTTCCGTTGCCGGAGCGCATCAAAGCCGTTGTCGCGGCGATACGTCTGCGCGCTGTCCGTGAAACCCATTCCGATTCGACGCAACGGGAGCTCGCGCTCGCTGCGAAGCGCGTCAAGAGACATTCAAAGGCGGAGAACGATCAAGCGATTCAATTTCACTATGATATTTCGAATGATTTCTATGCGCTTTGGCTGGACAAGGCAATGGTCTACTCCTGCGCGTATTTCGAGGCTCCCGGGGTTGATTTGGATCACGCGCAAACCGCGAAATTGGAGCATATATGCAGGAAATTGATGCTCAAGCCCGGCGAGAGCTTGTTGGATATCGGCTGCGGTTGGGGCGCGCTGTTGATTCACGCCGCCAAGTATCACGGCGTTAAGGCGCATGGCATTACGCTCAGTCAAAAGCAGCTGGAATTGGCCCGCGAACGGATTCTGAGTGCGGGGCTCGAATCCCGTGTGACCGTGGAAAAGCTCGATTACCGCGACCTGGCCGGCGAATCGATCTATGACAAAGTCGTCAGCGTCGGGATGTTCGAGCACGTCGGCCTGAAGAATCTGCCCATTTATTTTGCAACGATCAATCGAGTATTGAAGCCCACCGGTCTATTTCTCAATCATGGCATCACCCATGACGTTGACGGATGGGACGATACCGTATCGACGGCGTTCATCAATCGCTACGTATTCCCGGACGGTCAACTCGATACCATCGGGAATATTCAATGCCGCATGGAGAAAGCGCAATTTGAGATTACGGATGTCGAATCGTTGCGGCCGCACTATGCGCTGACCTTACGCCATTGGGTCGCGAACCTCGAGCGTCATCATGCCGAAGCCCTCAAGTATGTCAGCGAGTCCACTTATCGCGTTTGGCGCCTGTACATGTCCTCCTCTGCGCTCGACTTCGAAGCCGGCGGAATCGGCGTATATCAAGTTCTCGCCAGTAAGCGCGCGCCATCGAGCGCCCACTTGCCGCTGACCCGTCGACATGTCTACAGCGGATCCGGCGGTGATTATCTGTAACGCGTGACCAGGTTCAACCCCGGCGAGCCTCAATGTTGATGCCGGCCTTGTTCGATGTTGGGCAGCAAGCCCGCGAACAGACCGAACACCGGCAGGAACGAGCACAGATCGAAGACTCGTTCGATGCCGACGCGATCGGCCAGTGCGCCGAGCACTGCCGCACCGATACCGCCCACGCCGAAGGCCAGCCCGAAGAATAGTCCCGACACCATGCCGACCTTGCCCGGCACGAGTTCCTGCGCGAACACGATGATTGCCGGGAATGCCGACGCCAGAATGAGTCCGATCATGACCGCGAGCGGACCGGTCCAGAACAAGCTAGCGTAAGGCAGCATCAGCGTGAACGGCAGGGTTCCGAGGATCGAGAACCAGATGACGCGCTTGCGGCCGATGCGATCGCCAAACGGGCCGCCGAGGACGGTGCCGACCGCGACCGCAGCGGCGAACGCAAACAGCTCGAGCTGCGCGTTGCGCACCGACAAGCCGAACCGATGAATCAAGTAGAATGTGAAGTAGCTGCTCAGACTCGCCAGGTAGACGTACTTCGAGAACACCAGCACCAGAAGCACGCTGATGCCACGCCGCACACTGGCCGGCGGCAACGCCGCGAGTGCCGACTTGTGCGAAGCACCGGCCTCCAGGCGCGCGAGGCCGTGGTGTTTGTACCAGACTCCGACATTCCACAGGATCGCGCCCGATACCAGTGCCAGCAACGCGAAGAACGCGAGGCTCGACTGCCCCCATCGAACCACGACCAGCGCTGCGGCAAGCGGACCCAGCGCCTGGCCGACGTTGCCGCCGACCTGAAACAGCGACTGCGCCAGGCCATGGCGGCCGCCCGCGGCCATGCGCGCGACGCGTGAGGATTCCGGATGAAATACCGACGAGCCCACGCCCAGCAGACTCGCGCCGGCGAGCAGCATGGAATAGCCGTGCGCGATCGAGAGCACGAGCAATCCGGCCAGCGAAAACAAGCTGCCCGAAGGAAGCGCAAGCGGCGTCGGGCGCCGGTCCGCATACAATCCCACGAGCGGTTGCAATATCGACGCGGTTACCTGATAGACGAGTGAGACGATGCCGACCTGACCGAAGCTCAGGCCAAAATCGGCCTTCAGGTTCGGATAGATCGCCGGCAGCAGCGCCTGCATCATGTCGTTGAGCAGATGGCAGAAGCTGATCGCAAGGATGACCGCAAATACGGTGTGCTGGGCCCGAACCGTGGCTCGATCATTGTTTTGTCTCAATACCCGCTCTTGCATCCGCCGCTCCGGTTCAATGGAGCGCTACGATACGTTTTCGCCCAGCGGCCCGCTAGACCGATCGGGCCGATTAACTCGGCGAAGACGCCGGTGATCAATCGATCAATTGCTTCTTTCGGCAGCGGTGCCAGAATCGGCGTATCGATGGCGCCCGGATAATTGACGTCGGCGCGGTAGATCACGCACGAACCTTCCATCGCAAGGAACCAATCCCTGAGGCTCTCGCCCGATGAATAACCCCACGGTGCACAATACCCGGTCGCTGATTTGGCATCGCATCCCGTGCCGGGTTCTGGTCTTGTTCGTTTGCGCGATCACCACCACGATGCCCACCGCTGCCCAGGCTCCCGCGCCGGATTCGCCCGCGATCGAGGCTCGAGCCCGCGCGTTGCTGGTCAAACTCACGCTCGAACAGAAGATCGAGTTGCTCGGCGGTTTGGACAGCATGTTTGCCCACCCGATGCCAGCGATCGGCTTGCCCCGCATCAAGATGTCGGATGCGTCGGTCGGCGTGCGCGTCTGGGGACCGTCGACTTCTTACGCCGGCGGCGTCTCGCTGGCAGCTACCTGGGATCCGCTGTTCGCACGCAAACTGGGCGAGAGTCTCGGCAAGGATTCCCGCGCGCGCGGCGTCAATATATTGCTCGGCCCCGGAGTCAATATTGCCCGCTCGCCGATCGCCGGCCGCAACTTCGAATATCTCTCCGAGGATCCGTTTCTCAATGCCGCCCTCGTAGTCCCTTTTATCGAAGGCGTTCAATCCCAAGGCGTCATTGCGACCGTCAAGCACTACGCGCTCAACAACCAGGAATATAACCGGCACAACGTGACCTCCGACGTGGATGAGCGGACGATGCGCGAAATTTACCTGCCGGCCTTCGAGGCCGCCGTCACCAAGGCCCACGTCGATGCGGTCATGGACTCCTACAACTTGATCAATGGCGTGCATGCCACCCAGAACGGCTTCCTGAATCTCGGGTTGCTCAAGGGCGAGTGGGGATTCCAAGGGATACTGATGTCCGACTGGGACGCCACCTACGACACCGTGGAAGCCGCCAACAACGGCCTCGATCTCGAAATGCCGGGCCCGCGTTTCATGAATGCAAACGCACTGCTGCCTGCGCTAAGAAATGGCCTCGTCAAGGAGTCCACGATCGACGACAAAATCCTGCGCTTGCTGCGCGCCGTGCTGCGCTACGGATTCCTCGAGCATGCCCAATTCGATGCTGGCGAATCCACGTATTCCGTCACCGATCGGGCAATTGCTCTCGAGGGCGCGCTCGAGAGCCTGACCTTGCTCAAGAACGACGGCCATTTGTTGCCGCTTGATCCGGCCGGAGTCAAGACGATTGCCATCATCGGCCCCAACGCCTATCCGGCGGTCACCGGCGGCGGCGGCTCCTCATGGACACAAGCCTTCGAACCGGTCAGCAACGTGACCGGCATCGCGAACCTCCTCGGCCCCAATGTGCATGTGCTTTACACGCGCGGCCTGCCGGAGGCCAGCGACGTTTTTCGGAACACTCATTGGGACGGCAGCATTACCGTTGACGCCTATTCCAGCAAAGATTTCACGGGCACACCGGAAACCACCACGGTCTCGACGATCGACAACGCGAGTCAGCAAGGGCCGTTGAGCGACGACAAAATCCCGCGCAGCATCCGCTACACGGCGAGCTACCACGCCTCCAAGGCCGGCAAGTACTTGTTGCTCGCTAGCGCATCTCAGTGGGACGGCGACCGGTTCAACGTGATCGTGGACGGCAGCCTAATGCAGACCCCGCCTCACGCCGAAGCTCAGATCCCGCCATTTTGGATTTTCGATCTGCGCGCCGGCCAGACAATCCAAGTGGTAGCCGAATGCTTGCCGCGCGTCCCGGGCCAGCGCTTTGCCCTCGGCATCGCTTATGAACCGGACCTCGTCTCGGACGACGCCAAGAAATTTGCGGCCGCCGCGGATGTGGTGGTGGTGTCCGTCGGCTTCACGATGGATACCGAGGGCGAGGGCGCGGACCGCAGCTTCGGGCTGCCGTGGGGTCAGGACGCGCTGATCGAAGCGGCCGCGGCCGCGAATCCGCACACCATCGTCACACTCACCGGCGGCGTCGGCACCGAAACCCGGCGCTGGCTCGGCAAGGTACCCGCACTGCTCGATCTCTACTATCCCGGTCAGGAAGGCGGCGCCGCCGTTGCCGAGGTCCTGTTCGGCAAGCACAATCCCGAGGGCAAGCTGCCGGTAAGCTTCGACCGCAGCTGGGACGAAAGTGCTTCGAGCCCCTACTATTACCCCGTCAAGGGCGGCGATACCGTCTTGCACGAGACCGAACCCGATGGCAGCACGGTCGCCTTCGAGATTCCGCATGTGAAGTACGCCGACAAGCTCATGGTCGGCTACCGCTACTGGACCACGTCCGGCAAGCATCCGCTCTACCCATTCGGCTTCGGCTTGAGCTACACGCGCTTCCGCTTCTCGAATCTCCAAGTGCCCGCAAGCGCCGCCGCCGGATCCACAGTCCCGGTCAGCTTCGACGTCACGAACATCGGCACCGTGGCCGGCGCCGAAGTCGCCCAAGTATATGTCTCCGATCCGTCCGCCAAGCACAGCCGCCCCGAGCGCGAACTCAAGGGCTTTGCAAAAGTCCGCTTAAGCCCCGGTGAAACCCGGCGCGTCATGCTCGATTTGGACGCTCGCGCCTTCAGCTACTGGGACGAGTCGACCCACCGCTGGACCATCGACAAGGGCAAGTTCGTCGTACGCGTCGGCGACTCGAGCGAAAGCACCCCGCTCGACGTCGACCTGAGACTCATCGCGCGTCATTGATGATGGACACGACGGCAACGGCGTTCCTCGGCTTCCGTATTCGGCAGCAGCGCCGCCTTGACGACCCGCGTCCAGATCACATAACCCTCTCGGTTCATGTGAAGACCGTCGGCGACGAAGAGTTCCTTGGGCTTGCCCTTATCGAGCATCGGCGCGACCACGTCGAGGTAATGCAGATCGGAGCGCTTGGCGGCGCGCGCCCGTATTGCATCATTCACCCGGGTCTGCAGGGAAAATTGCGCAAATCGCAACTTTGAGGGCTTGAGCGAAATGAAATAGACCGGCGTCTCTCCCAGCGCCCGGGATTTTCGCGCCATGAATGCATCGAAATCGGCGACGACTCGGTCAACCGATTTGCCCGCGTCCAAATCGTTTTCACCGGCGTAAAACACGATCGCTCGGGGCCGATAGGCCGCGACGATCTCGTCGAACCAGCGGTTCACATGCTCGATGTGCGAGCCGCCGAACCCGCGGTTGATGACCGGCAGCGGCGCCATGTCGGATGCAAGACTCTCCTTCCATTTGACGATGCTCGATGAGCCCACGAACAACACCTGACAAGCTGCGGGTGGCGCAATCCGATCGGCCGCCACAAATCCATCGATTTCCGCGGCGAGCGACCGCTCGAGAGCAGGCGCCGGCTCCGTTTGGGCCCCGATGCGGGCGGTGCACAATACGAGCGCGATCGTGCCAAAGACAACGCGCCGAAATACGCGGGCGTGGATACAGGTCATGGACAATCTCCGTTCCCATCATCGACCCGGTATTCTGACCGTAGTACTCCGAGTATCCAACCGGCCGGCACCCCGCAACAGGATCCTCGCCCGTTTGGCATCGAAGCTCCGGTGATACAAAATGCAAAACTGCGTATTGGCGGCGCCGGCCCCGCAGCGATCCCTAATCACGTCTTTTTAGATCAGGGGGTTTATAGAAAATGAATGCGACTACGGGAACAGAGGCACCGTTTCGGGTTGGCGAATGGTTGTCATCGGATCAGGCCTTTCTCGATAAATGGGTCGCCGGAATGATCGCAAGGACTCACGCCGAGCAGAAGCCTCTGCACCCGGTGATCGCCGACCTTCGCGATCTCATCGAGGGCGATTCGCAAATCTTTATGCTCTTCCATCAGATGTTCGAGCAAGTCCCCAAGAAACTGCCCTACAACCGCGATCCCACGGGCAAGCCACAGGTGAGGGACTACGGTCATATGCTCCGACTCTTGAATACGATCCTGACGCACGCGCCGGAGTTCAATGAATCGGGCTTGGTCGGATGTCCGATCAACGCCATTTTCGATTGGCCGATGGGGACGGCAGCCGGATTTGCGGCTTTTCTGAACGAACGCGTGAATGCCCAGTTGAAGCGCGTGTTGAATCAATGGGCCCAATACCTGAGCTCCAGCGATTCCGCGCACGTTTTGAACCGGGATCGCCACCGAGGCTGGTTCGGCGCGGACGCGCAAAGAGCCATGCCGAACTTCGACACGGAATTCAAGTGTGATCCCGATCAAGCACATCATGGCTTCAAGTCGTGGGATGATTTTTTCACTCGGGAATTCCGATCGGGAGTGCGCCCAGTCGCCCATCCCGAGGACGACACGATCATAGTCAACGCCTGCGAGTCCGCGCCCTACCGAATCGCGCGTCACGTCAGGCTCCATGACAAATTCTGGATCAAGTCCCAACCTTATTCGATCGTACACATGCTCGCGAACGATAGCTTGGCGCCCCTGTTCGTCGGCGGGACCGTTTATCAAGCGTACTTGAGCCCGCTCAGCTATCACCGCTGGCACAGCCCCATCAGCGGCAGGGTTACCAAGGCATACGTGAAGGACGGGACCTATTATTCGGAGGCGCCGTCGGAGGGCTTCGACCCCGCCGGTCCGAACGACTCACAAGGCTACATCACGGCAGTGGCGACAAGGGCTCTAATCTTTATCGAAGCGGATAACCCGAGTATCGGGCTGATGTGCTTGCTGGCCGTGGGAATGTCCGAAGTTTCTTCGTGCCAGATCATCGCCTACGAAGGCCAGCACGTGAGGAAAGGTGATCAGATCGGAATGTTTCACTTCGGCGGCTCCACCCATTGCCTGATTTTTCGGCCGGGAGTACATCTCGAGTTTGATCATCACGGCCAAACGCCCGGCCTTAACTCAAAGAACATCCCGGTCAATTCGAGGATCGCGACCTTAATGGGGAAATGACGCCCTACGGCGATTCGGCGGGCTGAAGGACGCCGCTGCACGCGGGCAATTCCATCGTCGACAGTGTGAGTGGGTCGTCGCACAATCATCGAGCCGGTTCTTGCTCAACAGCCTCTGCACCGAATCTATTGTCCAATGCTCGCAAACGTCGTCGTCATCGTTCATTTGCTGATCGTGCTGTTCGTCGTGGCAGGGGTACCTCTCGTTTTTCTCGGAGTCGCGTTCAATTGGCGATGGGTCAGACAGTGGCGCTGGCGCGTTCTGCATCTCAGCGCAATCTTGGTAATAGCCGCGGAGTCCGTTTTGGGCATTGCATGCCCGCTCACAGTTTGGGAGGACACACTGCGCGGCCGACAGACCGCGAGCGGCTTCATCGAACGCTGGATTGACCGGCTTCTGTTCTACACCGCTCCCGCCTGGGTGTTTACAGCCGCTTACGTGGCATTTGCTGCGCTCGTTGCTTTAACGTGGCTCGCAGTGCCACCACGTCGAGACGCGCGCAGGGGATGACATCAGCGATGCGCTAATGGCCGCCGCGGAATGCTGAGCAATGACTGACGCGCCGGGCGGCTTTATGTCAAATGATGGCATTGCCGTATTGGAACCGCCCCGTTCGACGTCGATACGTTGGCGCCGGACGAATTGTTCCACTGTCAAAGTGCGGAAAAAAACTCAACTCCCGGCTCTTCAATTCAACTCCAAAAGCGGCCCCAAGACGTCTGTTCCGGCGGAGCGCCGGGTTCCCGAGGCGAGGAAGCAGCATTCCGAGTCATCCATTCCCTCGCCACGGGTTATCCTCGGGATGGCGATTATGGGATAGCCGGTAGGTTGCGCCCTCGGGCGCGCAAGCGCGATATATAAAGCCGATGGGGTCCTGTGCTCCCAGCCCAATGGGATTGAACGCAGACTGCACCGGACCCAGTCGAACTGACCAGCATTTTTCTCCAAGGCTCGAGACGGCAGTTGCCGCCGGTCAACGTGGGCATTGCCGTCGGCAGGAGCGCGACAGCATTGTCACCGGACGAAGCGTCGAGCGCCTCCCAATGAGGCGCCCGATTCTTTACCTCGAGCATGTCTTTGCGGCCGCAAGCTGTGATCGTGTTCATCGTTTCCGGTTGATCGCGCGTGCATACTTTTTCCATGAGTCAAGCTGCGGAAGACGAATTACTACCGTGGGTGGTCGGTGGCGTTCTGCTGATTGCGGCAACGATCGCGGTCGCGGCCGTTGCCGGTTCGGGGGACAATCAGGCCGCCCCCACGGCAGTGCACGCGACCGAACAACGCGCCAACAACTCATCCCCCGAACCCATTAGGGCGGCCGCAGCCCCTTTTGCGCGATAATAATACTGAGTCTCGATCGATCGACGGAGGCTAGGCTTCGACCCAGTCCCTGGAAATGTCGACAGTACCGTCGTGATGCGAGAGGAATGCCGCCTACCGCCCCGCTCTTGTAGCTCAAGCGCGACCAATCTAGCGGCATCTCTATCCGTTGCAAGCCACAAGCCATTGATTTTCAAGGTCTCTGTTGAAGCGTCCTCGATGCCGGAGCTTGCGAGGCTGAACTCTGTGTCATACGCGGGGATTGTCAGAAGATTCCAGTTCAACGTGCGGCGGCGATTGCCGTGATGACGGATCTGCGGCGGGTCAACGCGGCAACGATCGGCGCGGAGGCGACGCTGAAGACATGGGGCCGCCAGCATGCGCTCGTAGCGGAGCAGGACGCGGCCGGTGGCATCACCCGCATCCGCGGCATTTTTTTCGGCAACCCAAATCGACCGTCAGCTGGGCGCTGCGGTGCAACCATTCGACGTCGCGGTTACTTTCGCGGACATTGCGCGGGCGCTCGCGGATTGAGCGTCATGGCTCGTTAGCCTGCGGCTTTTCTAAGCACCAGCACGAAGCGGTCCGTTTTGCCCAACATCGGCACTTTGTAACTCAATTGATCGCGCGGGTCGTCGGGCCTTCTCAATAGATCGCTTTTGGCAACGACGTCAAAGCCGTGCGTTTCGAAATCCTTGATCGCGTACGCTTCATCGATGCGATGCAACTTGGTGGCATCGGCGCTACCAGTATCCGGCTTTGCAGAGTGGTCGACTACGAGCAGAACTCCACCGGGCTTCAGCGCTTGCGCCAACTGATCGAGCACTGAGACCATCGCTCCAACGGTCATAAGCCTCGTTATTGATCAAGAACACCTTACCCTTGGGCCCTACCAAATAGCTCAACAACTCGCTGTAATACCCGTCGCCAGCCAGTATATCGGCAACGCGCATGCCGCGATTGATCCCCGCCAAGCGCAAGATTTCGGCCGGATGATCGGTAGAATCCCGCTTTAAATCTTCTGCGGTGCGGCCTGAATGTGCAACCGCCGCGTCGAAGCGGTCCATCGCGTACACATGAGCGGCCGCCGCCAAGTAAATCACGCCCATCAAACACGATGCTCGCGACGTGAGCCATGAAACTCCTATGCGAGGCATATCACTCCCTCCCTTTGGGCCTCGCGGCGCCGGGGGAGTCGCCGCACATTTGAAACCAGATCGGATCCTCACGATGGGAGTACATCACGCTTGCCTGTTGTGCGCTCGGCAATTGCGCAGCTTCTGGCCAATCTCTGCGCCCGGCCCTTGTCGCCGATTTGCGAAACTACTACACGATCAGCCGGCGTATCATTCTGTATTCGCCAATTGACATTGGGTACAATAGCCATCATCGGCGCTGCTGAGTCTCGCACGTATGCGGGCAGCCGGCCGAAAGCGCCGGTGCTGATACCTATCGAATCGCAAGATCCGGCGGTGCTTGCCGACACGAGCAACGTAACAAATTGAAAGAGGTGCCCAATAACTGCATGAACAATTCAAACTCGTCTTCTAATCCCGCATCATCACGCGTCACGCTCAAGCTAAAGGTCGGCGCGCGAAAGTCGGCGAGAGAGAGCAAGACACCGCCGCCTCCACAGCCACAAGGCAAAGCGACTCTAAAACCAGGCGCTCACTGGTCCGACGAATACAAGGAGCGCATGCAGGCGGATATGGACGCACTGATATCGCGCTGACGCGATCGATCGGATATTTTCTCTTTTCTCGAGCACTGCGACCGTGGCGTCCGCCTCCGGTTCGCCGGCTCACGAAGTCGGGCGTATCCCCATGCACTTCGGATGCCGACTGCACCCCCAGAAATGCTTCCCTGCAAGCGTCCCTTGCTTGGCTATTCGATCGATCATCACAGCCCCACACTTCGGACAGTGCGGCGCCGCCGGCGTATTAACCCCTGCGGCCATCGGATCAATCGGTGATGGCGATGCACTCGGACTCGATTGCGCGGATCCGATGATCTGCTGCAACTCGTTCCCATCGATGAGTCGAATCCGGCAGGTCTCCGCGAAGTCGCGCGCCTCCTTCGTGAATGTCCCGCCCGCCACGATGACGCCACCATCAGCCCGCCGCACCGTCACGATGCCATTGAGTTCGCGAATCGCCACGACGCCGACTTGCTGTGTCTTCCAATGCTTGCACTGGATCAGAATCCGCTTCTTCGCCATCGTTGCAATGAGATCGATCCCACCATCCGGCCCCGATCCACGGCGCTCATCGATCCGATATCCCTCCCGTCTAAATGCCTCGCAGATTAGCGCCTCGAATTCGCGCCATCCGATCGCCCTGACCACACTGGGAGTGTCGTCTTGAGCAGCCTCAAACAATCTAAACCCTTTCGACCGCTTGACGAACGAAGCACCCGCACCGATCAGCAGTCCGGTTGGTAGGATGAATTGAAAAAGGAGCGCCAATGTATAAATGCTGGACCGCATGAAATCCGACCTCGTGTCGGCCAGATTGCTCGCGGCAGAGGGCTCCTCGAAGGTGTCCACGACGAGGTGAAATAGAAGAAAGGAAAGCACGGCAAGGCCGACGCCAATCCGCCACGGCAGCTTGGACGCTTGATTCATTAGATCGCCAAAAGCCCCATGGCGTTTGACCATCGATCCGATTCCTCAAATACCAGTAACTGGGGGGGGTTTTGCCATAACCGGAGGCAAATAACCGCGACATTAGTCACGGGTTGCATCGATTGACAGCTCACGCGCAACGAAGGGAAGCGCGCCTCAGGGCCCGCTGGGAAAACTCGAGGTGATGACCCGGAGACCGTCCGGCCTATCCTCGCACCCATTCCAACTTCTCCGAACGCAACTCCGCCTCCCCGTCCCACCGATATGCGACCAGCGGACAGCCCACCCGAGCCGCGCTGTAATCCAGACATGCGAACTGCGTCGAAATGACTTCCGGCTTACCCGTAAACCAATAATGTCCAAACAGTACCGGCGGACCTGAATATGGATGTCCGCTCCATTCCTCCGGCATCGGAACGTCCGGAATCCTCTGC
>Ga0187869_10003217_pt1 | contig 12163 bp, 9 predicted proteins | sample June2016WEW_13_1_2_FD_132972 | JGI IMG/M metagenome (GOLD analysis project Ga0187869, IMG submission 132972) | Peatland microbial communities from SPRUCE experiment site at the Marcell Experimental Forest, Minnesota, USA - June2016WEW_13_100 | ecosystem: Environmental > Terrestrial > Soil >...
GCCCCATATCTTCTGCGCCGCGGAGTGTCGCCAATTACCAGTCTATACTATTTCCTAAAATGCTCTAGTAGCCATCTCTCAACTTCAAAACGGCTTGGTTTTCCGATATTGATGTACGTACACAACAGCGCCAACCACGACAACTAAAGCCACCAACGTTGCAATGCCGACCCAAAAGGCCGTCCATCTGGAACCGAGTTGGCCGCCGCGCGCAGTGTGCTCTTTAACAACGTCGCCCTGCTCCTCCTTTGCGATCTGCCACGTACAGATCCACGTAAACGTGAGGAACAGGATCTCAAATGCGTCATATTCCAACCGTCCCAACGGGCCCGACGACGTATTCCGCTGCGCGCGCCGCGAGGCACAATGCCGCAACGCTCATCAAAATGAATATCAGTCTGGCTCCAGCCCAAAACCGTTGTTCCATTCTCCCCCTAGGTAGAAATACTCCCACCCCTACATCGCGTTGCATTCTCTCCTCGCGCACCGTTCCGGGTGCTTTTCGCCCGCAAACCATCGGCAAACCGGGTCAGCTTGCCCGCGGTCGGTGTAGGTGATCTGAACGCGGGCCATGGAGGGGTAGTGGCGACGTCAGGAAAGATCGGTCGCGCGTCACCGCGGTGGCGGATTCAGGTTTGTAGGACCTGAAGGCCGCCTTATAGGTTTCGAGGTGGACGGATAAATCAGGCCGGAAGGATCCGGAACGAGTATGCATATTTACACGGCGGAGAATCCGGTACTTGAATCTCCAGGCCCTGTGTTCCTCGCGTCCACGAAACATTCGACTTCGATCCAAGCAGTTCCACCTTTGCGATCTGACCAGGATAGTTTGCCGAGCCGTTAGCGAGCGATGTGATGAAAAACTTGCCGTCAGACGGCCAGCCCAGCGCGATTGCGTACAAAGCGTCGCCTTTGGTGGCGAATCGAATATCCGTGGCGTCGAACTTAAGGCGATTCAACTGATAGGACCCGATCTTTGGGGCATTTGTCGACGGACCTTCTCCATAGACCTTCCAGGGGCGTGTACCCTTGATCGCTTCGGAGTTGATCTCTTGCCAATCAATAAGTTCGTTCAGGAATGCCATCTCGTCGCTGTCCGGCTCTCCATGACCGGGCAGCGGAATGTTGAGCAGAAGGTTTCCATTCTTGCTCACAATGTCGACGAACATCGGGATGATTAACGAAGCTTTCTGGTACCTGTGGTTCTCGAAGATAGGGCGGCTATAGTGCCAGCCACCGATGCAGGCGTCCGTTTGCCAGGGATCCTCCTGCAGCTTGTCTTCCAGCGCCGCCTCGAAGTCGCGGGTGAGTGTACCCCAGACAGGCTCAGGAACGGTCTTGAGGTTCAGCACGCCGTCGAGGCGGCCGCCGTGCCTCTGAACGTTCTTATTGTAGTAATACGCCATGATTTGGGGCGCCAGGTCCGGAATTCCAAGCCACACCTTCAGATTGAGATTGCCGCCGTCGTCGAAGTCAAACTGCGCGTTGTCGTCGAAGTACAGCAGATCCGGGTTATAAGTATCGATGACATCCTGCACGCGCAGCATGAACTGCTTGACGAACTCCGGGCACGGTGTGTTCTTCCGGTGGGGTTTGCCGTTAATCATCTGAGGGTCCATGCCCTCCCACCATTTGCCCTTCCCATCGGCAATCGTCTGCATGCCATCGTAAGGAACTCCCGCGAGCGGTCCGGTAATGTCGCTCTCGTAGCGCACGGGCAAAAACTCGTCCCACACGCGGCCTGGCGTCCCGTGATAGCTGACGCCAAATCGCAGCCCGTGAGAACGCGCCACCTTGGCCCAGGTCCCTACGATGTCGCGCTTCGGACCTACATTCACGCAGTTCCAAGGCTGGTATTTCGAATTCCAGCAATCAAAGTTGTCATGGTGCGTGGCCAGCGCAACAAAGTATTCGGCTCCCGCGCGCTTATAAAGCTTCACAAGAGCTTCCGGGTCCCATCTCTCGGCTTTCCATAGATGGCAGATGTCCTTGTATCCGAACTTCGACGGATGTCCATACGTCTTTACATGGTACTCATATTGACGCGATCCCTGAACATACATACCTCGCGCGTACCAATCGCCCTGCTCCGGGACGCATTGCGGGCTCCAGTGCGCCCAGATACCGAGTTTTGCATCGCGATACCAATCCGGGCAGCGGTATGACTTGAGCGATTCCCAATCGGGCTCAAAGGGCCCATCGGGGACGCGCCCGCGAAATACCTCCGAATATCCGGGCTTAGCGACTCGAGCCCATGCGAAAATGGCTGCTCCACCTAACAGGAATGATCTGCGCCTCATGATTGCTTTCTCCTGCATCTAGCCTCAAGACCGAGATGCCCCTCTTCCCCAACTCCGCTCCACAGCGCCACGCTATGTTTTATTCCGTTATCGCCTGCTCCATGGAGGAGACTGTGAAGATAAATGGGATGTCGATAGCATTGGAGCCGGTGTTGCCGTGGACCTCAATCGCCCATGGGTTTCCTTTCGGCTGCACCACCACCACGCGCCGCAGCGTCAGCCCGGCCAAAGCGGATTCAAGACATTTCTCTCGGCCCGGCGAGATACCCTGCGCACACGGCTGGCACTCACAAAGAAATTTGGAATCGTAAAAGTTAACGGTAACGTAACTGATGGATCAGATTAGGCCTGGGCGGCAAAGTCTGTCAAGGGAGCTCATCCCCCATTCTGGCAAGGGAGATCAAGAACATAGATCACAAGGACCAGAATTCTCCTCGGCAACTTGAGGAGTTGAGCGCGATACAGGGGCCATAAACGGCAGATGCAACGTCAGCTCCGGCCCAGGCTCATTGTTCCGGCTGCACTGGCGGCATCGGATGCGAAGGATAACGGTAACTCTAACGTTGACAGTTCAAAAAGCGATTGTTATCATTGCCCTTCGCCGGGACAAGCGGTTTGGCGAATTGCCGATTCAGAAATCAGAGGAGCCCGTTGTGCGGCAACGGATTTCTGCAAGTTGCTAAGTATTGCGGCAACATCAAGAGCCGTGCCGCCGCTTGGACGAACTTTATAGCCCAGCCAATCGGATGGTCGAGCGAATTTGGCCGATACAACCCAGAGCTATGCCCGCTTCGCACAATTCCACCCGAGAAGAGGTTCTCTAAGACGTGAGCGGCAAGTGACTGGCTGAAGAAAACACGCCCCGTATTGCGAGCATTACTTCCGCTTCCACCAACGGCCAATGAAATTCTCCATCTGTGACTCAGAAAAGATTCCTGAAGGGATGAAACTATGAATCTCAGCCGGCGCAAAACGCTCTCCGTAATGGCGGGAGCACCCGCGCTCCTTCTATCGCACAAGTCCATGGCACAGGGCTCTCTTCTGACCGAGCTGTTGGGGGGAGGCGAAGAGTGGCCGTCAGCTACCACCACAGACGGACCTTCCAGCCCCGTGCTCGAGATTGCTCCGGGCCCATTCAGGGGCACGCGCGAGTCACTCCGGGAATGGCAGGTTCCCGACTGGTACCGCGACGCCAAGTTTGGCATTTGGGCTCATTGGGGACCGCAATCTGCAGTCGAATACGGCGACTGGTATGCCCGCAACATGTACATCCAGGGAAGCAGGCAGTACGAGTATCACGTCAAAGTCTACGGCCACCCTACGAAAGTCGGATACAAAGATGTGATTCCGATATGGAAGGCCGACAAGTTTGATCCCGATCATCTGTTGGGGCTCTACAAGAAGGCTGGAGCGAAGTACTTCTGCAGCATGGCCGTGCATCACGATAATTTCGACCTCTGGAACTCAAAGTATCAGCCGCGCTGGAACTCGGTCGCCATGGGACCGAACAGGGACATCGTCGGCGATTTCAGAAAGGCTGCCTACAAGCAGGGGCTCCGGTTCGCGGTAAGCGAGCACCTTGCTCCCAGCTATCACTGGTTCTCCACATCCCACATGAGCGATAGAACCGGCCCGCTGGCCAGCGTGCCCTACGACGGCTCGGACCCCGCGTACGCCGATCTCTATCACCAGTTGCCGAAAGACTATCCCTATGGCCAGCGGATCAACGATCGTCAGGCGCCGGACGCCTGGAAGATGCACTACTTCAGGCGGATCAAGGACCTGGTCGACAATTATCAACCCGATCTGCTCTACACCGATGGCGATATCTTTTTTGAAGAGTATGGTCTGGCCCTCGTAGCAAACTTGTACAATATCGACGCCAAGCGCCACGGCGGACGCTGCGAAGCCGTGTATTTCAGCAAGCTCCCGAGCGATTGCCAGGTCGGTACATGCGTCCAGGACTGGGAGCGCGGGGTGGCCGCGGGTATTGCGGAGAATCCCTGGCAGACCGACAGCAGTGTCGGGGACTGGCATTACAACATAGACGACAGGTACAAAACACCCAAGTACGTGATCGACTTGCTTGTCGATATCGTCAGCCGCAATGGGAACCTTCTGTTGAACTTCCCTCTTCCGAATAGCGGAGAACTCGATTACGAGGAGTTGGTCATCCTGGACGAGATCACGAAGTGGATGGCCGTCAACGGCGAGGGAATCTACGCGACGAGGCCGTGGAAGACCTTCGGCGATGGGCCGGTGGCGACGGCGCCGCCATCTAGTAGTGGCGCCCGGTTCAACGAAACTGGCCGCACGGATCTTACGGCCGAGGAAGTGCGCTTCACAACCAAGGGCGACACGCTCTACGCATTTGTGATGGGCTGGCCGGACAAGAAGGCCTTCATCGGACCTCTGGCTACGACCAGCACCTTCTCGCCGCCAAATATCCAAAACGTAGAGTTGTTGGGCTATCAGGGCAAGGTGGAGTGGAGACAGGACGAACAGGGCCTAACAGTGGTGATGCCGGAGCAGAAACCCTGCGATTACGCCATCACACTCAAGATCGTGTAGGTGGGGCGGGTCGCGCAAGCGTCCGCACATCGGGTGTTCACATTTGCGCGAAGAGAACAGTCCTTGAAATGGGGATACAGATGCATTATCGGAACATCGGCAGAACACCCTGGGGGAATGCAGCCACATTCAGCATGACAAAACTACACGATTGTATTCTTGCTCTGGTTTTGGGGCTTCTGTGGGGAGCTGGATTTCCGGTCTTGGCGCAAGGCGGGGCGGCAAGCGACGGCTTGTCTAACACGATCCCGGGCCACGGCCTTGCCGGGTCTTTGGAAAAAGCGCTCGCCGGCACGATTACCGCCACAGCCGCTCCCGCCATACCTTGCATTGCCTCGCGCCGCGTTAACGTACTCTCTTTTGCCATTGGATAACTACCTCCACTCACTCAGAAAGTATGCTCTCCATGCGGTTGCGGCAAACTGAATTTGGCGGCGAGCACCGCCTGCGACGAACCACCAACGAACACCGTATATGGCCCTTTCTCCACTTCCCAATGGTGGCTAGTGTCCCAGACGGCAAGCTGTTCGGCTTTCAAATCAAACATCACGGTCTTCGATTCTCCGGGCTTGAGGCGAATACGGGCAAAACCGGCCAGCGCCCTATCAGGCACTTCAACGCTGCTCACGTCGTGGTAAAGATACAACTGAGCGATCTCGTCGCCTTCGACATTTCCGCTGTTGGTTACCACCACAGAAACTGCAACATCCACGACGTTTCCGCCTCCCGTCGCCTTGACCGTAAGTCCGCTGTACGCAAATGTTGTGTAGCTCAATCCAAACCCGAACGGAAACAGAACCGCCCAACGGCCCTCCACATACCGCTTTGTCTTGGATGGATCGGAGTTGTAAAAGTCGGGCAACTGTCCGATGTTGCTCGGGAAGGTGGCCGTCAGCTTGCCGCTGGGGTTATAGTCACCAAACAATACTTCGGCCACAGCCTGGCCGCCGAACTCGCCAGGATACCACGCCTCCAGGATCGCCGGGACATGTTCGGCGGCCCAGCCGATCGTGAGCGGTCGGCCGTTCTCCAGGACAAGGACGACAGGCTTATTCGATGCCACAACTGCTTCAAGCAGCGCCTCCTGGTTTCCCGGTAAGTCGAGGCTCTCGCGGTCATACCATTCTCCGGAAATCCCAAAGTGCTCGCCGAGCGCGAGAATCACGATGTCGGCGGTCTTCGCATGGTCTACGGCGGCGGGGATATCCGAGCCATCATCGACGGTGATTTGGGCCTGGGGCAGCAGCGTCCGCAGCCCGTCCGCAATACTGATCCTCTTCCCGTTCTTCTCCTCCTCATAATCGCCGTAGCGCGCGATCGCCGCGTTTGGCCCGATGAGTGCGATGCGCCGAATGCTCTTCGAAAGCGGCAGCAGGTGCCCCTCGTTCTTGAGCAGGGTCATAGACTCCCGCGCCGATTCGAGCGAGAGCGCAAGGTGCCCCGGGCTGCGCTTCACGCCTGCCATCAACGACGTGTCCGTGTAGGGATGGTCGAAGAGTCCCAGCTCGAACTTCGCCCGCAGCACCGATGTCACCGCGCGATCCAGGGCTTCCTGCCGTAGTGTCCCGTCGCGGGCTCCTGACACGATGGCGCTCTGATATTGGTCGTGCGGAAAATCGTAGAACTCCATGTCCACACCGGCGTTGATCGCCTGCGTGATCGCGTCTTTCGCATCCGCAGCGACGTGATGCTCTTGCCACAGGCGCCGGATCGCACCGTCATCAGCCAAAACGAATCCCCGGAATCCCCACTCATTGCGCAGAATCCCGGTTAGCAGCGCGCGGTCCGCGGCTATCGGTACGCCGTCGATCTCGTGATAGGCGGCCATGACTCCCATCGCGTGTCCTTCGCGTATCGCAGGCTCAAATGACTCCAGCAGGATGCTGCGTAGCTCGCGCTCGCCGGCATGCACCGGCGAGGTGTTCAAGCCGCTCTCCGGCGACCCGTGACCGACGAAATGCTTGGGCTCGGCGATTACGGAATGATCCGAAGCCAATGAGTCACCCTGTGCGCCGCGCACCCAGGCTAATCCCAATTGGCCGGTCAGGTAAGGATCCTCGCCGAAATCCTCTTCCACGCGGCCCCAGCGCGGATCGCGGGCAAGATCGAGCACGGGCGCGAACAGCATGGCTACGCCCGTGGTCCGCGCTTCGCTGGCGATTGCAGCTCCGGTATGCTGGGCCAACTCCCTATCCCAGGTTGCTGCCAAGTTCATAGGTGCAGGAAACACTGTGCCATCGCTAAAGCCGTGCAATCCTTCTCCCGTGAATAGCACCGGAATGCCCAATCGCGAATGCACGATCACCCAACGCTGGATCTCGTTCGCCAAGGCAGGCTGCGCGTACAGGTCGTGGATGGCCCCCACGCCCAGCGCGCCAAACAGCTTCTCCGCTTCCTCAATGCGGAACTTCGCATCGGGTGCCGCGTGAAGATTGTCAGCAGCCTTATCGACGAGGTCCGGCACGCCTGCATAAAAATCGAGCTGCCTGGCCTTCTCTTCCAGCGTCATGCGCCCCAGCAAGTCCCGGACGCGCTCATCAACGGGAAGATTGGAGTTTCTGTACGGAGCCTTCGCATTCGCATCGGCAGCCGGACTCTGCCCTGAACCCGATACTGCCAGCCCCAAAACACCTAGCGCAACCAATCGTGCAACATGGCCCTTCATTCAAGGTTTCCCTTCCCAGAGCTTTCCGGCTGCCTCGCCATCCCCAACGAGTGCCAATCATAACGACCAAACGTTTGAAGTGTCAACGTTACAGTTATCGTTTTCTTGGCGCCTGTGCCTCGCCAAAAAGTTCCATGACGGCAGAATAATCGGCCCAGATATTTCTGAACCATCTTCAATGTCAGTCTTCGGCCAGAACCGGCCTTTTATGGGCGGCGATCTGGGTGATGAAGGGGAGACGGCTTTCCGTGGAGCAGATCGTCGGGTTGTTTAAACAGTCCGAGGTCGGGGTGCCTGTTGCAGAAGTGTTCCATAAGGCCGGAACCAGCGAGCAGATCTTCTGTCGATGGAAAAAGCAATATACAGTCCTGGAATCGGACCAGGTCCGGGAGATGAAGCTGCTGCAAGACGAGAACAGTCGGCTCAAGCAGTTGGTTGTCGAACTGAGCATAAATAAGACGATGCTTCAGGATGTGCTGCGAAAAATGCGGTGCTGCCATCGCGGTGCCGGATACTGCGAGGCCCCTTGTTCAATTCTTACGTCTGCCCACCGGCTCAGGTACTGCACTCCCCTGAATTCCACGGTATTGTTTCGAAGCGCATCCATGTGACTGACCAAGGTCGAGGCGTGCACGTTGGAAGGAGCGACGCACACGGATTCCGTCCACGGAGGACAAGGCTCACGGATGATCCTCCATTTTGCGCTGTATAGCTTGCAGATTTGGATCGCTGGGGAAAATGCTGAGGCCGTTTTTCACGATCTCCTTCGCGTTGGCATTATCTCCAATTGACATGTAGCAAATGGAGAGATCTTCATATGGAGTGGGGATATACGGGAAAAGGGAAACAGCCCGCTTCAAAGTCGTTATGGCTTGCAAGTGCTGACCCGAGTGATAAAGTAATTCAGCCAGAATCATATAGTCTTGGGGGGATTTTGAGCCTCTTTCAACCGCCCTGGATAGGTAACTCACTGCGGCTGAGTTACCTTGAGGGGATCGTTTTGCCAATTCCCGATTCGCGAGTGCACTCAATACCAGGACGTTGTCCGGATCGGACTTGGCCAACCGGTCAAGCAGCGCATTATAACGCGAGCTTATATCGATCCGGCTTGGGCTTCGTGCAAGTACAGACCGATATGCCTGCAAAAGCACCAAGGGAGAGAGCGTGGTCTTGGGCGAGCCTGGAATCCTATCCACAAGGATCAGGCCCGTCGCTGGATCTGGCGCTGCCGACTGTTGCGAGTCTGCGGGGAGAGGTTCTCCTTCATACTTCACAATTCGATGGGATGTGCCTTGTGTGCCCAACATGACAAATCGCGGGGCAACATGTTTCGGCATGTGGCAAAAAACACAGTTATCGGGCGGGTTTGTACTACGGCGCTTGTCAAGCGACTCGCGGCAACTTCCTTCTTGATGACAGTTCAGGCACTTACTCCGATAAAACGCCGGGGTTTCTTGCGCGGTAGGCGTAAAGTGGCCATCATGACAACTACTGCAATTTAGACGCCCGCCCGAGGCGCGATAACATTTGCTCTCCGCCATCTCATCAGACCACTCCATCATGTTCCAACCCATGATGGGGCGGGATTTGAAGATCGTCATAGTGTTGAGAAGCGGAGTCCCAGGACGAAAGTCCTCGAATTTCTTTCCCGGCTGGGGTATCCTCGCCTCGCCAAACTCGTGGCAATACATGCACATGTCATCACTTAGCCGAGGGGAAAGCTGAGCAGGATTGACGATCGAGGTATCGATTTTACCTGAGATCGGTATGTGCTTCAATTGCTCGTCGACATGTAACCCTCCAGGCCCGTGACAGTTCTCACAACCTACCTTCAGTTCGGCAATGGGCGGATTCTTGTAGAGGTTGTTCGCATCGTCGATCACAAGTTCACGCCCCACATGGCAATACATGCATGAACCGACGAGCGGGCGGGCAAAACCGAGGGGGTCTTTTTCGTACCCCGGCGAAAGTCCCCACCCTTTAGGGTATTGATCCTGACTGCCGGCGTAGTACGAAAGAGGCGCTTCGAAAAGGTAATTCCCCCTTCGTATACCATATCCGACACCCGCCATCGGCTCTCCCAGAGCAAAGAAAATCCTTTCGGTCTCTTTAGAGAGTTCCGTACCATTCGGGCCAGGCTCGGACTCATTCATAAAGTACTCGCCATTCTCTCGAAATACCCGGAAACAATGTTGGGAATCCTGCTCGCAAATAGAGACCCCCGCGGCAGGCAGATCGCGAAGCTCGGGACGTTGACTGGGAAGAGTACCTGCCTGTCCATGGGGAGTTCGCATGTAATCCTTGTAGATTTTCAAGTGGCACGGAGCACAAGCTTCGGAGCCCACAAATCGAACTTCGCCGGCGAGATTGCGGTAAACAATGTTCTTCTCCTCTTCGGTGGCCGCTTCGGGTGGGGCTGGGAGTACGGCTGAGGGCGGCGAGGGTTTCTTCTCTTGCGTTGCAGCATTGCCGACTTGTTTATTTTCTTTAACTGCGGGTCGCGATTTGCAACCGATAAGGATAAAAGCTAGCGATAGGCACGCGCCTGCCTTCAAGTAGTTCATCCCGCTGCAGTTGATCGATTTACTCATGCGACACCAGCTTTCGCCTCCAAAGCAATTGAGGAACAGGTCTTCTGATTTCTCTTCAAATCAAACCGGCTCGCCGCACCCAATACTAACCCCAGTTGCAGGATCGGGCGAGTACATCTCGCCGTTCGAGTTCGCCCATCGCGCATTAACGGCTCCTCGCCGTACTCCCACTGTCCGAATCGAAGATCGCCATCGCCTCCATTTCGATCAGGAGGTCGGGCCGGCACAAAATAGCCTGAATGCCCGTGGACGCCGGGAGCGGATCCAGACCTTGCTGCTGGAAGAACTCCGTTCGAATCTCGTTGAAGGCTGCGTAATCACGTTCGATATCGCGAAGGTAGCAGGTGGTCCGAACGACATCCTTCCAGGACGCGCCCTCCGATTCCAGCAGCGCGGTGATGTTATGGTAGGTTCGCCAGGCTTGGGCTCGAAAATCGCCCTCATGAACGGTACGGCCCTGCTCATCTACACTAGCCGTCCCGGAAATCAGCAGGATGGTCACGCCCTTGATGTCCAGGCGCAATCCGCGTGAAAAGGAAGATGGACGCTCATAAGCGTACGCCTCATTCAGTACTTGAGGCGCGCGGATGGCCTTTCTCGAAACCCTTTTGTGAGTCTCTTTCACTGCGACGGCATTAGGGTCGGTCTTTGACTGGCTCATGGTTCTTCCCTCATCATATTTATTTTCGTGCGCTCGTCCGCTAGCACCGCGAGGACCTTTCTCAGATATGGCGTCAGGAATTTCAGGGTCCGCCAACGCCCCCAGGCCCCCAAGGCGATATCTCATTCTGCTTACGTTCCTCCAACTTTGCGGCGATCGACTCTTGATTTTGGGCGTCCTCCACTCTCTTTTGTCGAAAGTAAACCTGCGCCAAAGCTACATGCGCAGCGCGAAAATCAGGGTCCCTGGTAACCACGGCCTCAAGCAATGCCTGGGCATCGGCCAGCTTCCCTTGTGTTTGATAACAGGAGGCGAGGAGGAGCTTGACATCCTCGTTATCGGGGCTTAAGCCTAACGCCTTCTCACTCAGGCGAACAGGCTCCGTAAGATCTGCCGGATGAACTTTCTTAAGAAGGGAAGCGAGGCTCAGATAATACGATGCCTCGTCTGGCTTGAGTGCAATCGCTTTCCGATAACAATCCTCCGCTTTATCCAAATCTCCCAATTCCTGATAAGTTCCGCCCAGAAGGTATTGAACGCGACTGGATTTCGGTTGCTCTTGGGCAACGCTCTCGAATTCCTGAAGTGCCTCCTGGAACCGAGTCAAATAGAAATACGCCAGCCCCAACTCGAATTTATAAAGCGGGAGATCTCCGAACTTAGCGCGGATGGCCAGCAGATATTGCAGGGCGACGGGATCATGCCTCCAGCGCAGCAAAGCCTCCCCAAGACCCAACGAGTATTCCGCAGAATTGGGATCGAGTTGAGCGGCGTGCCCCAACTCACTGACCGCGGCTTCAAACTGCTGTCCCTGAAGGAGAAGCATGCCGAGGTCTCCGTGCGGTTCAGCAGCTTCAGGCCAAGTTGCCGCAGCGTGTTCAAGAACTTTTGCAGCCGCCCTGCCTGCGCCATCTGCGAGCAGCAGCTTGGCCACCGACAACTCTTCCTTCATGCTGGCGATATTGGCATTCAGGAGCTGATTGATTTCATCTTCCCCTTCATTCTTCATCCCCGCTTTCAGATAGGCCTCGATGAGGGTCGCCCGCGTCGATACGTTCTCGGGCTGCAGACTCTTCAATCTCTTGAGAGGTTCGACTGCATCTCGAAAATCGCCATTCTGGGTCAGCAGGAAAGCGTAATTCTGATTCGCCACGACATCGTTCGGATCCCGAGCAAGTCCGCCTCGGTACGCTTCTAGTGCCTTCACGAGATCACCCGTCTTCATGAATGCAATTCCCAGACCAAAATAGGGGGGAGCCTGCTGAGGAGCCAGTCGGCGCGCCCTTTCAAACGCCTTGATTGCCAACTCGCTCTCGCCCAGCTGGACCCGCACAACACCGAGGTCGTACCAGAGCTGCCATTTCGTTGCATCCGC
>Ga0187869_10003230_pt1 | contig 12145 bp, 17 predicted proteins | sample June2016WEW_13_1_2_FD_132972 | JGI IMG/M metagenome (GOLD analysis project Ga0187869, IMG submission 132972) | Peatland microbial communities from SPRUCE experiment site at the Marcell Experimental Forest, Minnesota, USA - June2016WEW_13_100 | ecosystem: Environmental > Terrestrial > Soil >...
AAGGGCATCGACATTCCTTGGCCTCCTCCGAAAGAGATCGGCGAGAAGGGAATGTACCAAGTCTATCGGCCCATGAACGTGCTGGTAGCGGCGGTGAAGGATGGGCTTTTCACTTCCATGCCGATTACGCGCGGGCATCCCGGATGGGTAGATCCGTTCAACTTCCGAGACCACGCAATAGGATTCACGGGCGAGAACGCGGAACTTGAATACCTGAAAGACGAGAAGGAAGTCTCGGTCAACGGTACGCTCACGCTCCACGATGCTGTAGCGATGGAAAGCTACGACAAGGGCGTGAAGGAATTGAGCCCGTACTACCACGCCAAGTTTGCATGGCGGAAGGGGCTTCATAAGGGACAGGCATACGATGCGGTGATGACTCAGATTACCGAGACGAACGCTCTTGCCATGGTGAACAAGGGGCGCGGCGGATCGGCCTCGGCGATCATGGATCACGCGGCGCAAGGATTCAAGAAAGTAGCGTCGGGGCTATGGTGGGCGGTGAAGCGTCGGACGCTGGTAGTCAGGGATAGTGCCGATCCCGCGTCAGAGGCAACGGGATTCCATTCGTCACTTCTCATGCTGAAATCGCAACGCGCGAGCATGAGCGATGAGGAGATCAGGGACCGCATCGAGCAATTGAAACTGTTGCTGGTCGATCTACCGTTCGGTGATGAGAAGGACATGCTCATCCATTTCATGGACGATTTGAAACTCATGAGGGATATGCCAGAGGAGCCGATACAGGACGCCATCACTCTGGCATGCGGGCTGTTCGACAAGCTGGACAAAAACGCCATGGGCGAAATACGCGGAGTATTCGGCGACGAGGCCGAACAGGAGGCGGAGATGAAGAATCTTTTGGAGGAACTTATCGGCGGGATCAGGAAGAAACCGAAACCTGCCGTGATGGACGAGAAGGGAGTGGTCATCGAACCGAAGGACATTCCCGTGAAGGACTCCGATGACGTTACGGAAGTCTGTCCGACGTGCGGCGGATCGGGAAAAGTTGGCGTGCTGGACTGTCACGATTGCCATGGCACGGGCAAGAGAGGTATGGGAGACACCAATCCTATCGATGAAACGCACAAGGTAGACAAGACAAACAAAGTCGATGGGAAGGTGGGCGACGAGCCCGATCCCGATATTCCCGCTGCCACGCCGGGGGCGACACCCGCGCAGACGCCTTCACCTTCTCCGAACGGGACGCCCGCTGCGGCTCCCGCTCCCGCTCCTGCCGATGCATCTGGCGCTCCTCAGCCGCCCGCCGCATCTGCTCCATCCGCGTCTCCCGCAGCGACTCCCGTCTCACCTGCCGCACCGGCTGCGGCTCCTGCCGTCACGCCCGAACAGCGAGCGGTCTACTACACGCAGATGATTGCGCAACTCATGGATCAGATGGCGAAAGACCCGCTCATGCAGCAATTGAAACAGGGCGGCGGCGCTACTCCTGCTCCTGCCGCTGCTGCACAGCCCGCAGACGGAGGATCGCCTCCGCAGCCCGTGAACGCGACTGCCGCGCCGGCAACGGCCGCGAAACCCGACACGCCTCCTGCCGCGTCTCCCGCTCCCGCTGGATCGAAACCTCCTGAGCCGAAGAAACCCGAGGCCGCGCCCGCCGATGCGGGTGCTCCGAAAATGCCAGAGAAGGGAGTTCCCCCTGCGGCGGCTGTCTCGAAAAATGAGAAGGCTCCTCCCGCAAAGGTGGGAGATGCGGCTCCCGATACCTGCTATCCGTGCAAGGGTACGGGAAAGATAGCGGGCATGATCTGTCCGCAGTGCAAGGGAAGCGGGAAAGAGAAGGCACCCGCTCCCGATCCTGTAGCTGATTCCGCGTCGTCGTTGACGGCGCTCATTTCATCGAGCAAGAAGGCCGGCTCTGCATACGAACCTCTTACGCTCGAAAAGGTTCTCTCAAACATCACGAACAAAGGGAGGAAGTAAACAATGCAGAGTAATATGGCACCTTTGAGCGTAGAGTTCAAAGGTTCTCAGAACATCAACGGTTTCCCGATTGTCATGGAAGGGTCTGTCCGAATGATCCAGACGGCAGGCGGGATAATCGCGGCGGGCAACACTGATACCACGGCCGTTTTCGGTTGTGTCATGTCGGTGCTGGCCAGCGGAGTCGGGGCGGACGACAACGCATTCTATGTCGGCCTTCCGTCCAGCGCCTACACGGTCATCGGAGTGCTCTTGAACGAGCAGGGAATCCAGGAGAACGATCCCGCGAAACCCAACTACGTCCAGAACGAGCAGATGGCGGCGGTGGTTTCACGCGGACGCCTCGGATACTCGTCCGTGGACACCACGGCACCGGGCTCGCTGGCATCTCCCTATCTGGGCTGTCGCGTTATTTTCAGCAACACCACGGGGCTTGTCGGGTTCCTGAAAGCAGGGACGGCGGTTCCCGTGGGCTACACACAACTACAGGCGGCGATCATCAACATGGATGTGTTCACGCAACAGATCGAGCTTGACATCTTCATCCCTGTGGCAAGCTGAGAAAGGAGAAAGAAGATGATCAAACGAGTACAGGCTGAACTTTCGGAGCCCATGGAGGTTATCGAAAACTTCTTCTCTCACATACCCGGGGCGGAGGAGAACCTTCGCAATACCGAAGTCATGATGGGTCTGGCGAGAATCCCCGAGTATCAGACGCCGTTGGAGGCGATCAATCGTCCCGCATACGTCGGAGATCCGATGCATGTGGTCGGAGATGCGGCCTCGATCCTCGGGGAAGCGGATGCGAAGGCACTCGGCAACAAAGACCTTCGGTTGGTCGATACCCGTTTCGTGCTGGATACCAGTCTCCGCGCTGGACGCGGGCGAAGCCCGAACGGGAAGTATCGCATGGTCGTGGAAAAGAGGCGCGGGGCAATCGGTGATCTGGCGGTCGGAGACGCCGCACCGAACCTCATGGTCAATCAGGCGCTCTCCCCGTGGAACGTCGGATACTTCCAGAAGGTTTTCAAAGCACCCCTGCTCTACAGCAAGGCGCTTGACCTGATCAAAGTGGAGAGCGGGACCGAGCCGTGGTGCGAGGTCATGGACCTGTTCCTGGCCGACTACGTGGGCTTTGCTTCGCTGGAAGACACGGGCGCACTGAGCAACAACGCGGTGCGCAACGTCAACGTGCGGGCTGGCCTGATGGCGTCTCCCGTCATCAACATGAGTTCCAGCTACTCGCTTTCAATCGAGGAGATGAAGCGGGCCGAGCAGAGCGGAAGCCCGTTCGGTGCACAGCTCATCACGGTCAAGCAGAGGTACGCGGACTACGTTCTGCGGATGATCACGGCGTATCTGGTGTACTTCGGGAACACGAACACCGAGACCGTGGGACTCCTAAACGTCCCGACGAGCATCACGTCCTACGGGTCAACGTCGATGAACAAGATTTTCTTGTCCAACGTGACAAACGCGGGCGCTACGCAATTGCAGGCGCTACAGGCGGTGATCGTGCCGTTCCTCACCACGCTGTACAACAAGCTGAAGAGCTTGAAGATAGTGGTAAGCCCGACGTGCTACAACGCGCTCACGGCTCCGTACAGCAGCACCTATTCGGCCGAGTCGGCGCTCAAGGCTCTTCTGTCGAACTTCGTCGCTGGTAAGACGAAAGACGGAGGGGTGCCTGACATCGAGTTCGTGATTGAACCTCTCTTCGCACCGAGCACGATGTTCAACTCGAACACCTATGATTACATGATGCTGATCGCATCGGAATTGCAGGTCGGACCCGATGAGGAAGAGATGCCTCTGATCATGTTCGGCGCTCCGCTCATGGAGTTCGTCTATCCGACGATCCCTGGAAGCTACGAGACTCAGTACAAGTTCCTCAAGAGGGTTGCGGGTGTGTACGCTCCGCTCGGAGGTCAGTCAGTTGCGGTGTGGACGGGATTCGGAACGCAGGGGGTCAACAACTAAGATTGAAATGGCGCGGGGGAGTACATCCTGCTCCCCCGACAGCCTAAAGGAAGAGGAGACATAGGAAATGAAACACTTTATTCAGGCTATGAAGGGCGCAAAAAATCAGATGCTCATTCCCGCGCGCATGGTGGACGGCAAGGAACTGCCCGAGGTGATGTTGCCGAGATTCCATTACTATGACAACGAGATGGGAAGGGAGCGCTGGGCGCGGCATGGCATTTTTGTGAACCAGGGAACAGAGGGGGCATACAGATTCATAGAGCGGCCCGTGATCGAATTGGATGACGAACACTTCGCGGCATGCGAGGCCGATCCTAACTTCATGGGCATGGTGAAAAAGGGATCATACCTGGTGCTCGATGCTCTTCCCGCACGTTTCCATAATCAGAGCGAAGAGACGCGGGCGCTACTGGCCAAGTATAGGGCAGCGCTGGAAAAGGCGGGAATCCCGATCCCGACGCTCGGCGATGAACTGAGCGACGAAATGCTCGAGGTCATGACTCGGCCTGACGGGAAAACGGCATGAGGTACCTTGAAAGTTTCGCGCCCTTCGAGTTGATGCTCGAACAGAAAACGGTTAACGGCAAGATCTTGCCCGCCGTGGTGCTTCCGAAACGATCCTACACGCCGCAAGAGATCGACGCGGGGAAATGTACCGTTATCGAGCTTGATGATCTGGCACTCGAACGGCTGGAGGCGGACTACAATTTCAAGGGTATGCTTCTCCAGCATCAGTACCGATGGGTCGAAGGGATTCCGAATAAGTTCATGAGCATCTACGAGGATAATATCACGCGCACGGAGGCGCTGCGTGGTTTGAGGGTGAAGATGATATCAATCGGGGCGGAGCCGTTCTCCGCTGGTATCGAGCCGTTCGGGGTGATGGAGCCGAGGTAGAAGTATGGCAATCAAAAAAACGGTAACGGGTCAGATTTTCCATGAGGATATGGCAGGTGTGAGTATAAGCTCCGTGGCACCGCACGTCACGCCAGCGCTTGCGGTTGAATACGGGCTTGTCATCTGTACGACCTGTTCGGGGTGCGGTTGGCTGTTTTCTACGATCCTGGTAGGACTCATGAAGGTTGCGACATGGTTGAAACTTGGATTGTGCCCGACTTGTAAAGGGCTTGGCCATCTATGACAAGTTCCCCGTCGTCGTTCCCCTATGCTACAAACTTCCCGAGTCTCTACGGAACGGGAGGACCTGTCTCCGCTGCTACGGCTCCGTTGATCGACGCGGCTATTGCCAGTGTGTGCGCGGAGTGGTCGGGGTGTTTCGACAGCGCGATATCGGGGATCACGGGGACGACGGGGCTCTGGCAAGTGCTCGGCACGGCGATAGCGGAAGCGAAACAGACGATCCTACTCGGCTACCTCGTGGCGTGGTGGTTGGCCGATATGTACCCGACGGCGCTGATCAACGCATCGGGTGACGGCGGTATGCCGCTCACCTCCAAAAGCATCGGAGGCGTTTCGATCTCTCGGAAGGATCTGGAAGCGCAACCCGCGTTGAAACAATTGGAGTCGAACGTGTTCGGGATCAAGGCTCTGGAAATGATCGTGAGCGCTCCCGAGCGTTACCAGCTTCATGGGCGTATCCGTTCCTGGGGGCCTCCTGTAGGGAACATGCCGGGGGTCGGGATATGATGAAACTCAGCATCGGCGGGAGCGTGGATATCCAGAAGATTCACAGGCTTGTCAGGAATGACGAAGTGCTGATCGGATATCCCGATGGTATCGAGCACCACTCCACGAAACACCCCGACGTGCATATCCAGAATAGCGACATGGCGCGGGCGCTCCATTTCGGGACGCGCTACATTCCCGCGCGGCCGTTTCTGTACGACGCGATAATTTCTGTTCGGGAAGAACTGAAACTCAAGATGCGCAAGATGCACCAGAAAATGATCGAGCGCGGGGAGGCGGGAGTCACGGGAGAGTTCTCTCTCGAAGGCATTGGAGCTTTCGTTGTGGGGGCGGTACAGCGACTTGTCCGCTCTGGATACTACAAGGGGACGGCTCCGAATGCGCCGAGCACATTGAAAGCCAAGTTTCCAGGGGACACGCCGCTGATCGATGAGGGATTCCTGATGCAGTCAACGACGTTCATCACGCGCAAGCATCCTCCGAAGCTCATGGCGAAAAAGATCGAAGTGAGCGGGGAGACACCGGGATGAGCAAGCTGGACAAGATCGAAGGGGGATTCATTTTCTTTTGCCCTGCCTGCAAAGAAGGCCATTTTTTTGACTCGCGCTGGACGTTCGATGGAAATATGGAAGCTCCGACGTTCACGCCGTCTCTTAGGCTTGGACCTTACTGGCGAATGCCGCCGGGGTGGGATTATGAAAAAGCAGAGAGAGATGCTAACAGAGAACTGGTGAGAAGAGCAGACGGAAGACTTGTTGGGGCGGTGGAGTGGCAGTGTCACCTCAATCTAACAAATGGGATGATCACATTTCACGGAGATTGTACGCATGAGTTTGCGGGAAAGACTGTCCCAATGGAGGAAATGTGAGCGGCGGTGCGTTTGGCAATATGCTAACCATGTTTCCCGAGACGAAGATAGCTATTGACTACTTCGACATGCAACCTTTGAACGGTGCGGGCTATGGGCCGCGCACGGACTGGTCGAAGGTGTACGGTATTTTGCAGTGCACCACGGGCCGCAGAGTCAGACACGCGAACGGAAACAAGATCATAGGACGCGGGATGCGATTCTGGACCGAGACTCAGCTACAGGCGGGGCGGTTCATTTCGGATGGCGTTTACACGTACAGCCTTGCGATTCCCGCACAGGATGATTGGAATCATGAGGCGGGATTCTACATCTATGATCTTGAGCGCGTTACGGGTCAGGACGGAACGGAGACGGTCAAGCCGACATTCAATCACGGCGTGGGGAGTCTGACGTGAGACTCAATCAAGCCAACTTCGGCCCACAACTCGCAACAATACTCGGCGTTCTGCCGCAGTATGTCGTACCGCTCCAGCCGAACTGGTACAATCCGACAGCGGCCGAAAACAATCCCGCGAAACCGTTGACCTGGTGCGGCTACAAGTTCACTCAACACAAACCGACGATTCTCGCGCACTTCATTCCCGACAACGCAAACCCGCCGAATAATTGGTCCGTGCAGGAAAAGATATCCAAGCTCCAATTGCAATTCGTCGGGGACATCGCGGAGGATCTTGCAAACGACGTGGGCCACTGGACACACAACGATCTTGTCCGTACGGCGCTAGCGCTGTTTGACGGTGTGATCATGGGCGCATCGGGAGAGGCGATATCCTCGATATTCGATATGGAGGGCGGAAACACCGTACTTGCGTGGAATGCATGGGCGCTGATCGGATGGGCGGATGAAGTCAATTCGGGACAGGGCCAGTGGCCTACCGATATCGTATTCCAGCCGGGGCCGATAGTGGTCCAGTAGGAGGCGGCATATGGCGTTTGATTACAAAGGATCGCTATCCCAGAAGTACATCCTGTTCGTCACGACGATCCTCACAGCGACGGTGCCGGGGGCGAACTTCTCGAAGGTGATGATCTTCATGGACGAGGCAGAGGCGGCGGCGAACTTCGTCGTTGATCCTGGCGTTGACACCATCACCGAGCTGACGCCGCAGAACTGGTCAAGCCTGTTGAAAGCGACGGGGGGAATGTGGGGATGGATCAACGGATTCTATTCCATCAATTCCGTGACGCATGTTTTCATCGTGACGTTCAACGATGGCGGTGCGGGCAAGTTCAATAACACGGACCTGAGCGCACAGTACACGCTCTATGAGGAGCGGGCGTACTTCAAACTCATGTACGACACGATCAACGCGGGATCGGCGCAGATTGCGCTTGCCACGCTCTGCGGCGCGGGGATCGGGCAGACGGCTGATCCTCTGTCTCAGTATGTGTTCGGGACAAACGATCCGACAACGCTGACGGGATCGCTGGCCGTTCCTGGTACTCAGGTCGGATGGTTCAGACTTGCCAATCCGCAACTTGACGTACCGATTGCATACCATCCGAGTACGATCACGAACGCGGCACTACAGCAACTTGCCGCCACGCTTGCCGTAGTGAACGCCACGGGAACGAACGTAGGGGATAAACTCGACTGGCTGGCGATCCTGCCCGCCATGATGACGCCGAGCGGGGCGGGCGGTACGAATGTCACAGCACTACAGGCTATCGCGCTACAGGCGCAGGGCGTGGCCTTCTTCACATTCATCGGAGACAATTCGGGGAACTGCGCTCTTGAAGCGTGGTTTACGTGTATCACGGGGTCGAACTTCGGCGCGATGTGGATCAAGAATTATATCGACACCGTGACTTCTCAGAACGCGGCTACGCTTCTCACGGCGACAGCGCAGAGCGGATTCAAGAATAACGACACGTACCAGCAACTCCTCAATCTGCTACAGGTGAACATCAACCTGTTCGCCAGCATCGGGAGGCTGTTCCCTGTTCCGCAAGCGCTCGCCGCGAGTCTCGGTATGTCACCGATTCCGACGGGATTCATCACGGCGCCTCCGTTCAATCTTCTGCCGCCGGCAAGCGGGGGAGTGTTCATAGTCCCGAAAGCGTGGGCCGCACTGTACGCGCAGGATGTCACGTCGAGCATTATCTACGGCACCCTCGTGCTACAGGCGTAAGGGAGGATCTCATGGCTAACCCTTTCATAAGCCAATTCGTCTCGGCGGGTGATCTTTCCTTTGCGCTGACGCATCCGCTGGTCAACGGGGGAAACTCCGTATCGCTGGTAGGATTCAAGATCGAAGGCGATCCCGTTGATTCCGATCAGGAGATGGACAACGCGAAGGTAGTCCCGCTGGTCGGAGGCGTATCGGATGTCTTCACGAACACGGTACGAGCGGGAACGCTGCGGTTCGCGGGAACGCGCACGACGAACAACATTGCCTATGGGGATATCGTGGCGATCTGCCAGTACCTACAGCACATAGGAGACAATGAGGGCGGGACTCTGAGGGCGTCGTGGTCACAGAACGGGGGGATTGTCTCTGTGCAATTCACTGGCGTCACGGTGAAACGGTGCAAGCCGCTGCATATCAAGACGATGGACGCGGGGGAGTACGATATCCAGCTCGTTTACATCGACTACCAGTAAGGATACGGGGCTTCGGCCCCGTTCTATTTTTCACGGTAAGGAGAGTACCGATGAAGTTTTCGATCAACGACAAGGAACGTGTCAACACGCGGATAATGAAAATCCCGAAGGGCTGGATAGACGACTACTCTATCGAGATCGATGATTTCAACCTTCCGCCGCTTCTGGAAATTGTGCGGTACCTCACTGAATGGACGGACAACGATTTCAGACTCAGCGCGAAATCGAAGGACGAGATTGTCAGGATCGGGATTCTCAATAAACCCGTGACGGTGCTCTACAAGGGGGAAAAGGTCGAGACGTTCACGCTCAATCAGAGGGACGGGCTATTCGATAGCTTCGACGTGCTGAGAAAGAATCCCGTGGTTATGATTGTCCTACAGCAGATTGCCGTGGCGAGACTCTTGGAAAAATCTCTGCCGCTGCCGACAGAAAGCGCTCCCCCGACAGCGGCAAGAGTTCGGCCAGTATCGCCCGCATTGTCGAGCGGGAAACAAGGGGCGGAATGATGTTCATGTACTACCGATTTCTTTCGCAGTATCACAGGGAGCCCGTGGACTTGGACGATTGGTTTGACGGTCTCCGCAATATCATAGCTGAGAATGAGATCATGGCGCTGGCATACAAGAGGGATTGAAAGGTGATAATATAAAAGATATGGGAACTATCTACGTCTTTACATCACCATCAGGGAAAAGATATGTCGGGCAGACGGTAATGCCACTGAGGGAGAGAATTGTCAAACATGCTTCTGATTCTCGTACCGGAAGGGGAACGGTTTTTCATAACTCTATCAAGAAGTATGGAATAGAAAACTTCTCACTTGTCACTGCGGAATGCATACCAGATGAATGCCTTAATGAATGGGAAGCAGAAATAATCAAAAGACTCGGCACACTCCATCCGCATGGATATAATCTCGAACCAGGCGGAGGACAAAATGGTCATCCATGTGAAGAGACAAGAAGAAAACTTCGAGAAAAGAGAGCATTACGAATTTCATCATGGAATAAAGGCATCCCTCAAACGGAAGAGCAGAAAAGAATTAATAGTCTGAAAAACATGGGAAGGAAGGCATCACAAGCAACAAAAGAAGCATGCAGGGAAACGGGAAAGAAGCGCAAGGGTAGTATTCCTTGGAATAAAGGTAAGACTTTCTCTGAGGAATCAAAGAGGAAAATGAGCGTCTCGCAAAGGAGATATCAGGAAAGGAGGCGATCTCTTGGCTGAAGAGGTCGGCGGATTTCTTCGTTAGCTTGAAAGCGCTCGTAGATGAAGGATCATTCCGCAAGGGAATAGGGAACATTACTTCCATGCGAGACGGGCTTGCTGATCTGATCAAGACGGGACTCGGAATCCTCGGGGTAACAGTGGGCTTGAAAGAACTAATCAAAGCTGCGACTGAGCAAGGGCAAATGCTCATAACTGCTCGTTACATAAATATGACAGCAGATGCGTTGCAAACTTGGAATGGAGTCATGGCGGAAGCGGGAGGAAACTCCGATGCTCTGATTCATTCGCTCGGTGATTTGAATGCTGCATTTGTGGAAATGCAAACTCAAGGAATGCCAGCAAGCAATCAACTAATGCAGGATTTGGCTCAGCTTGGACTTAAACCGCAAGAAGAGATAGCAAAGAATTCAGATCAGAGGGCAAAGGATATTCTCTCTCATGGATTGAACTTAATGAAAACTGGAACGCCCCTGCAAGCAGGAATGGCGATGCAGATTGTGAATAGATTGCTGGGCGGCCAGATGGGCGGCTTACAAGCCATGATGTGGGCCTTTCAGCATAATGAGACTATGGAAGGCATGTATTCGGGATCAGCGGCGCGTGCGATTCCTAATCCCTATCGCCAAGGAGGGGCGGAGGGAGCATCTAAATTAAGAGAAGTAGGAGAAGATTTTCATGATTTATTCGGAAGATTTTCAAGCAAGGTTTTAGAAGAATTGAAACCTACATTAGAAAGGCTTGTGAATTGGCTAAGTGATCCCGTTCATAAAGAACAGATAGAAAAATTGACAGATGGGCTCGTTGAATTTGCGAAAGCCGTGACTGATTTTATACTTTCCCCTGTTCTATTAGGACTTGCGGAGGGAATGGCAATACTTTCTGGTCATCCTGAAATAGCACAGGAAATGATAGCGGGGAAGGTAGCAAGAGAGGGAAATGCACCATGGGCTACTTGGATGCAAACGGCATGGGCAAATATAAATGATACCCTTAGCGGTGTTATTGATAACATATCCAAGTTTCCTTCTTCATTACAAGCGATACGAACGCCATGGGGAAGTAATTTGACTTTGCCTTCAACGCCAAGCCCCTTGACAATAAACATTACCGATAAAACAAAGGGAGGAGTTAAAGTAGATCAAGAGGGCGTAGGCTTTTTAAGGGGCCAGATGAATGTTGCGAATCAAATGAAATGAGTATAGCTCAATTGATTGTCAACAATTCAGCCGTCGCGCTCTCACTTCTCAAGCAGTGGATAGGACAGCCGAACGTCGGAGGAATACCGATCAAGAGCACGCGGTTTGACTGCGTGATGGAGGCGGAAGTATCGCGGCATGTCCTTATCAATCTCATGGGGGGGCTGGTGAACGTGATGGATAACGTAGCACCAGGGCCGAGGACATGGGAGATCGAAGGTACGCTTGGCGGGCTCCCTCTGGAATTGAGCAATATCTACATGCCGTCGATTAAGGCGGAAGTAGATTTCATGGACGGGATATTTCAGTCTCGGCAACAGACGACGTTGCTCGATCCTGATTTCAGGACTTTCGACGTATTCATTTCCAATTTTACATATTCGTATGATCCGAGAATCCAGAACAGGATCAAGGTCAAGCTGTCGCTCGTCCAGGTGTTCATCCTGACGGCCTCGGTTGCGCCGACAGGATCGACCCCCGCGCTACAGCAGGCGGCATCCCCGGCGGCGGGAAGCGCCACGGGTGCGCCGACCAACCTCGGGACCACGCCCTCCACGGTGCCGTCTACCATCACTCCTACGCTGTCCGCTATTCCGGGGGTGACGCTGCCATGAAGTCAGTACTGGCGAGATACCTTGTCAATTATCCTCAGATCGATCCGGGGAC
>Ga0187869_10003241_pt1 | contig 12100 bp, 10 predicted proteins | sample June2016WEW_13_1_2_FD_132972 | JGI IMG/M metagenome (GOLD analysis project Ga0187869, IMG submission 132972) | Peatland microbial communities from SPRUCE experiment site at the Marcell Experimental Forest, Minnesota, USA - June2016WEW_13_100 | ecosystem: Environmental > Terrestrial > Soil >...
AAGACGCACTGCAAGCTGTGTCTGCTGGTGCGGCGCGATCCCGATGGCGTAACCCGCCAGTACGCGCACCTGGGCACCGGAAACTACAACGCGACCACGGCCCGAATCTATACCGATCTCAGCCTGCTCACTGCCGACCCGGAGATCACCAGCGCGGTGCACGATGTTTTCAGTTTTCTGACTGCCTACGCTGAGCATCCCAGCTACGGGCCGTTGCTGGTGGCGCCTCTGGATTTGGCCGAAAAGTGTATGCGCCTGATTGAGCGCGAGGCCGAGCATGCTCGCCTGGGGCGTCCGGCGCGCATTATCGCTAAGATGAACGCCCTTCTCGAGAAAAATGTTGTCCAGTCGCTGTACCGGGCTTCGCAGGCCGGAGTGGACATTGAGTTGCTGGTGCGGGGTATGTGCGCGCTGCGGCCGGGGATCCGTGGCCTCAGCGACCGCATCCGCGTGCGCAGCATTCTGGGCCGGTTCCTGGAGCACAGCCGCATCTATTACTTCGAGAACGGCGGCGAGCCGGAAGTCTACCTCGGCAGCGCCGATTGGATGAATCGCAACCTGCACGAGCGCGTCGAAGTCCTGTTCCCGCTCAAGAACCCGTTGCTGCGCGACCGCGTGGTGCATGAGATTCTGGCCGCGTACCTCGCCGACAATGTGAAAGCAAGACTTCTGCAAAGCGACGGCCGCTACCTGCGCCCGTGGCAATCGCCACGCGGGCGCAGCAAGAGACCTCCCCGAGGCCCTAACGCTTTTAGCGCTCAGGATTTTCTCATCGGCCTGGCGGAAGGCGTCAAGACGCCAGAGGAGATTCCCGTTTCCGTCCCGCGGCGCTCCTCTCGGGCTTTTATCGGACGAGCTTTGATCGGAAAGGAATAGTCACTCCGAAATGTTTCTCTATTTTTTGCGCCACGCCAGCGCCGGGCAACAGTTGAGCACCGCGAAGAAGGACGAAAAGCGCGGCCTCGATAAAGACGGCATCGAGCAATGCGGATATATCGGCCGCGCCCTGGCCTCGCTGGGCGTGCAGGTGGAAATCATCGTCTCCAGCCCGCTAAAACGATCCACGCAAACCGCAGCTTTGGTGGGCAACGAAATGGGGCACGAAGGCAAACTGGTGATCGAGAACGCGCTCCGTCCGCAGGCGAACTTCACGGATTTTCAGAAGATGCTGGAAAAGTACGCCGCTCAGGATTCCATGCTTCTGGTAGGGCACAATCCGAACCTGCGCGAATTTCTCGGACGCGTGATCGGCGACAGTGGATGCGAAGCCGTGGTTGAGCTTAAGAAAGGGGCCGTGGCCAAAGTCGAAATGCGGCGCAATTCCGGGTCCCTGAGCTGGTGCATCACGCCCCGCATCCTGCGCACGCTTCACGCCGCGGCGACGGAAAGTTCGCGCCCGAAGACTTCGCGGAAGTAGGATCGGTCCTTCTCAATCGACCATACCTCCAGGTCCACGCTTGCCTTTCCGCGTGGAGTCAGTTTCATTGAGACTCTGCCGTTGCGCGCCGAAACCCCAACCTTTCCCACGGATTGGCTCCTCCCCATATTCAAAGCCCGCGCGATGCGAAGCAGTACCGAGGCTTTCTCCACATTTTCCTGCTCCTCGGGGCTCAAGGCACTCATTGGGCCGTCTCCAGGCGTGGGCCGCGACTTTCCCAGGTAGCGCGCGATCGAGCCAATGATCCGCCGCTGTTGTGGCGTGTATCCCAGAATTTCCGAGTTCGCGATGATGTAGTAGGTGTGGCGGTGGTGTCCGTTGCGGTTCACGTAGTCGCCCACCTCGTACAGCATGGCCGCGGCCGAAAGCCATTCGCGATACTCCACCGGAAGCTGGTGCACCGATTTCAGCGAGGAGAACATCAGCAATGCTGCGTCGCGCACGTGCAACGCATGATGCAGGTCGACGCGGTAATGCTCTACGGCGCGCTTGATCGACTCCCACCGTTCCGATTCAATCGCTCGGCCCGATCTCGTGCTGCGATCGTATTCCGCCGCCATCTGGGCCAGGATGCCATCGCGCAGCCCCAGCGCCGAGTAGCGAAAACCGGCGAGATGGCATCGCTCGAGCAATTCCGCGAACACCACCGCGCCGGCACAAATGATTTCCGCGCGGCGCGGACCGATCCCGGGGACCTTCCGTCGCTGCTCCAAGGTTTGGCGCGTAATCTGTTTGGCAATGCGGCGTATCATCTCGCGTGTAGCGTAAGTCGCCGGCCGGCGCTTCCTGGGGCGCGCCAGGTGGCTGGCGACGGCCACCAGTGCGGCGGCCGTGCCGGAGGTGGCGATCACTGCGCCCACACGTGCGGATTTGATCCGATCTTGAATGCGGGCAATCTCCTGCGCCACAAATCCCTGGAGGCGCTTCAGTTCGCTCTTGCGCGGCGGATCGTGCTGGAGGAATTCGCCGGTCAGGCGCACGGCCCCGAGCGGCAAGCTCACCGTGTCCCGGAGTTGTCCCTCGCGCGAAAGGGTGAGCTCGCAGCTGCCGCCGCCCAGGTCCAGCAGCAGAACGCTGCGGGCGCCCAAGCGGCCAGCGGAGACCATGCCGAGGTGAATGAGGCGTGCCTCTTCCAGTCCGGAAACGATCTCGATCGTCCAGCCCGTCGTCGAGCGCACCCACTCCAGAAATGTGCGTGAATTGCGGGCATCGCGCAGCGCTGCCGTTGCCACCACCTTCACCGAATCCGTCCCGCATTCCTGAATGGCACGATTGAAGCGCCGCAACACGCGCACCGTTTCCGACATCGCCTCGGGCGAAAGCAGTCCGCCACTGAAGACGCCGTCACCCAACCGAGTGACTTCGCGGTCTTCGTGGATTTCTTTCAGGCGCCCGGCTTGCAGGCGCGCAATTTTCAGGCGGACAGAATTCGATCCGATGTCGATGGCGGCAAAGGTGGGCATAGAAGTAACGATCAGTCTTCTCACAACCGGGCCGCGTGGCGCAAGGGCAGCTGCGAGCTACGAGCTGCGAGCTGCGCGCAAACCGTGTGCTCGAAGCTCGTAGCCCGCAGCCTATCTGTCAGCAAGGGAGAATTTTCCCTTTACCGAATAATGGCTTTAGATCCGCTTTTTAACCGATTTGTAACAACCCTCTGATAGCCTCAGCACGGAATGTCTAATCAAGCCCTGCCCCGGCCGCGTTTCAACGCTCCTGAACCGGAGCGGGGGTCGAAGGCCGCCCTGAAAGTTGAAGCCAGAACGACGCCGCTGTTGCAAGGGAAGGTCAGCGAAATCCCCGACGTTTTTTTTGGCTGGGCAATGCGCCTTTGCGGTTTGGCGGTGGTTGCACTGCTCGGCTTGATCGTTTACCAACTGGTAGTGGGCTCCGAGCTCTCCTGGCATGCTTTTGGCTGGAAGTTCTTTGGCCAATCGGATTGGAATCCGGTGTCGGATCAGTACGGCGCGCTGCCGTTCATGTACGGCACGATCGTGTCCTCGCTGCTTGCGCTCGTTATCGCCGTGCCGCTGTCTATCGGCGTAGCTGTCTTCATTACCGAGATGTGCCCGGTCGGGCTGCGCGGAATTCTTTCTTTTACCACCGAACTTCTGGCCGCCATTCCCAGTGTGGTCTACGGACTTTGGGCAATCTTCGTTTTGGTGCCGGTACTTCGCGAATATGTCCAGCCGTTTCTTGCCAATACGCTCGGTTGGACGGGCCTGTTCACTGGACCCCCCTACGGCATCGGCATGCTGGCCGCTGGCGTGATTCTGGCGATCATGATCATCCCCATCATCTCGTCGATCACCCGCGAAGTGCTCACTGTCGTTCCTCAGCACCAGCGTGAAGCGGTGCTGGCGCTGGGGGCAACGCGCTGGGAAATGATCCGCATGGGTGTACTGCGCAACGCTCGGGCCGGAATCGTGGGCGCCATCATTTTGGGCCTGGGCCGCGCGCTCGGCGAAACCATGGCGGTCACCATGGTGATCGGCAACCGTCCGGAGATTGCCAAGTCGCTGTTTGCTCCCGGATACACAATGGCCAGCGTGCTCGCCAACGAATTCACCGAAGCGACCGGCGACCTGTATCTTTCGGCGTTGATCGAGATTGGCTTGGCGCTGTTCTTTGTCACCATTGTGGTCAACGCGCTTGCGCGGCTCATGGTGTGGAGCGTTACTCGAGGCCAACCGGCGAGAAGCATTGCCTGATACGAACTCCAATTCGGCAGCGGGCTTGGTTCCTCAGTTCATGGTTCCGCCCATCAGCTTGCGGCGGCGGGTGATGGACCACGCGATGACCGGCGTCGCTGTACTCACGGTCGCTCTCGTGCTTTTGCCGCTCTTCGCCATTTTTGCCTATCTGGTCTATAAGGGCATCGGCTCGATCAATCTTGCCTTCCTGACCCAGACTCCGAAGCCGGTAGGCGAGCCCGGCGGCGGCATGGCGAACGCCATCGTTGGCTCGATGGTCATTCTTGCCATCGCCAGTCTGCTCGGCGTGCCGCTCGGCATTGGCGCGGGCATCTTTCTCTCCGAATACGGCCGAAACCGCTATGGCGATATCGTGCGCTTTATCTCCGATGTCCTGAACGGTGTGCCTTCCATCGTGATCGGCATTGTGGCCTACGGGCTCGTCGTGATGCGCCAGAAACACTTCTCGGCGCTGGCCGGTGGCGTCGCGCTCGCGATAATGATGGTTCCGACCATCGCGCGTACCACCGAGCAGATGCTGCTCCTGGTTCCGCAGGCCATCCGCGAAGCCGCTTACGGGCTGGGCGTTTCCCGCTGGCGCACCACGCTCTCGATTACTCTGCGCACGGCCACTTCCGGAGTCATCACCGGCGTTATGCTGGCCTTCGCCCGCGTTGCCGGAGAAACCGCGCCGCTGCTGTTCACCGCATTTGGAAACCAGTACTGGAACTGGAAGACGGACCAGCCGACCGCGGCCCTGTCGCTGCAAATTTTTACCTATGCCATCTCGCCTTTCGATGAATGGCACCGGCAGGCATGGGCGGGCGCGCTGGTCTTGATTATCCTCATCGTCGCCGCGGTCGCCGCGGTTCGCATTGCTGTACGGCACGGAACGTTAGCAGGAGCTTAACTTTAGCAGCAGAACCAGGGCAGGAGCTTAACCAGCAATGGGCGTCGGAATCACAGTCGAGCAACTGAATGCGTTTTACGGCAAGACGCAGGCCTTGTTCGACGTCAACATCACCGTGCTCGCCAACCACGCGACCGCGCTCATCGGTCCTTCGGGCTGTGGGAAATCCACGTTCATTCGCTGTCTGAACCGCATGCACGAAACCATTCCCGAGGCGCGGGTCGAGGGCAAGGTGCACATCGGCGATCTCAGTGTTTATGACGGAACCTCGGCCACTCAATTGCGCCGCCGCGTGGGCATGGTGTTCCAGAAGGCGAATCCGTTCCCGACCATGTCCATCTATGACAACGTGGCCGCCGGGCTCAAGCTGAACGGTTTTCGCAATCGCAAACAACTGGATGAGATCGTCGAGAAATCTCTGCAAAGCGCCGCGCTGTGGGACGAAGTACAAGACTCTCTCCACAAGAAGTCCGGCGCCAGCCTCTCCGGCGGTCAGCAGCAGCGGTTGTGCATCGCCCGCGCCCTCGCCGTTCAACCGGAAGTTCTGCTCATGGATGAACCCTGCTCGGCGCTCGACCCGATCTCCACCGGCAAGATCGAGGAGCTGATTTTTCAATTAAAAGAGCAATACACGATCGTGATTGTGACGCATAATATGCAGCAGGCCGCCCGGGTGGCGGAGTTCACCGGGTTTTTCCTGCTCGGCAAGATGATCGAGTTCGACAAGACTGAGAAAATATTCACAAATCCTTCCGACAAACGGACGGAAGACTACGTCACAGGCAGGTTCGGATAATGCGCACGCGCTTTCAGCAGCAGATGGAGGACCTCCGGGAGAAACTGCTCCGCATGGGCGGTCTCGCGGAACTGGCGGTTGATCGCGCCTGCCAGGCGTACACCGAACGCGATCTCACCCGCTGCCAGCTTGTCCTCGAAAACGAGAGCCTCATCAACGCCGCCGAGCGCGAGATCGATGAACTCGCCTTCGACATCCTCGCCACTCAGCAGCCCGCGGCCACTGATCTGCGCTTTATTCTCGCGGTAACCAAGATCAACGCCGACCTCGAGCGTGTGGGCGATCAGGCGGTAAACATTGCCGAGCGCGTCATGGACCTGATTGAATTGCCGGCGGTCGAGTTGCCCGTTGATATCCCTCGCATGGCCACCGCCGTCAGCGCCATGGTGCGGCGCGCCCTGGAGTCGTTCGTGGAAGGCAAAGCCGAACTCGCCCAGGCCGTGCTGGAAATGGATCACGTCGTCGACCGGATGCGCGACGAAGCTTTTATCGTGCTCGTGCGAAAGATGAACGAAGAGCCGCAAGTGACTCAGCAGGCTCTAGATGCGCTCTTGGTAGCGCGCAATCTAGAACGGGTCGCGGACCACGCCACCAACATTTCCGAGGACGTCATCTTCTGGGTTCTGGGAGCCGATGTCCGTCATCATGCGCAGGCAGCGTCCGCCGCTCGACGCCCGGAAAGAAGCGAAGCATAGACATTAGACGATGGAGCGACGGGCGTCTCGCCCGTCCAGCCGGGCGGAGACGCCCGGCGCTCCACCGACAAGTTCCGGCCTGCGATACACTGTTCGAACCCCATGAGCCAGAGAATCCGCGTTTTTGCCACGTGCGACATTGGAGACGCCCTCAACATTCTTGACCACAAGGGATACGACCTGGAAGTCTATCCCCACCCCGAAGCCCCGCCGAAAAGCTTGATCGTCGAAAAGGTGAAGTCCGGCGTGTCTGGCCTGATCACCACGCTGCGCGATCCGATCGACGCCGAGGTGTTCGCTGCCGGAGAAGGTACCCTCAGAGTGGTCGCGCAGTTCGCCGTAGGATTTGACAACATCAACCGCGCCGATGCCAACAAGTACAAAGTCCCATTCACTCATACCGCCGACGTCCTTACCGAAGCGACCGCAGAGTTCGCCTTCTTCCTGATGGGCGCGCTCGCCCGCAAACTCTGGTCCGCCGAACACCTGACGCGCGAAAATCGCTGGAGCTATTGGCATCCCTACCTTCCATTTCTGGGCGACGAAGTCACCGGAAAAACCGTCGCCATCATCGGCACCGGGCGTATAGGCCTTGCCTTGATCAAAAAGTGCACCGGATTCGACATGAACATCCTGTGCTTTGATCCGACCTTTGAGAGCCACGACTACATCCAAGCCATCCAGGAGATGAAGGATCTGCGCTTCCAGCGCGGCATCAGCCGCGAGAAGACCTCAATCCGTTACACCACATTGCACGAAGCGTTGTGTGCCGCGGATTTCATCAGCCTGCACGTTCCCCTGGTGCGCGAGGGCGAGAGCGCCACGCCGACTTATCACCTGATCAACGAAACCACGCTGCGCATGATGAAGCCCACCGCCATGGTCATCAACACGTCGCGTGGTCCGGTAGTGGACGAAATGGCCCTGGCCCATGCTTTGCGCGAGAACTGGATCGCCGGCGCCGCTCTCGATGTTTACGAGGAAGAGCCTCTGCCTGCCGATTCGCCGCTGCGCGATCCCGCAATCGCCGACCGCTGCCGCCTCCTGCCCCATTTCGCCAGCGCCGCACGCATTACCCGCTTGTCATCCGATCCCAATAAAGGCATGGCTGGACGGTGTGTGCAGGGGTTGATCGATGTGCTGGAAGGGAACTACGGCGGCGATGTTACCAAGATGCCCTACGTGGTCAACAAGGAAGCGTTTGCGAAATAGATGGTGGCGGCGATGCCGGTGCCCGCGTCTTGAAATAGTGATTCGTCGTCATCACCATTTAGCAGGCGTTGGAATTTATGTTCTCCCACCGCACAAACTGGAGGCTCAGTCCGAACGCCCTCACGCGCGCGATCGAGGAAGCGCGCGCTTCGGGACAGGAAATTCTGGATCTGACTGTCTCGAACCCAACGGAAGCTGGCGTCCGTCCCGATCCTGAAATCGTGCTCGCCGCGCTGGCCAATCCTGAAGCGATGGACTACGACCCCCAGCCTCGAGGCCTGCTCGAAGCGCGCCAAGCCGTGTGCCGCTACTATCGCGAGTCGCACGAGGTTTTCGATCTTGACCCCGAACGCCTGATTCTGACCACCAGCACCAGCGAAGCGTACTCGTATGTCTTTCGTCTGCTCTGCAATCCCGCCGACGAGATCCTTGTACCCAAACCGAGCTACCCGCTGTTCGAGTTTCTCGCCGATCTCGCCGACGTTAAACTCGTTCCGTATCCACTGCTCTACGATCACGGTTGGCAAATCGATTTCGATTCACTCTACAAAGCAGCCACCGCCCGGTCGCGAGCCGTGATTCTCGTCCATCCCAACAACCCAACAGGTTCCTACGTCTCTGCTTCGGAAACCGCGGCGCTCAACGCTTTCTGCCGTGACTACGGGCTGGCGCTGATTGTGGATGAAGTGTTTCTCGATTATTCGCACGACGGCGCGCCGCGTCCCAGTTTTGTCACCAACGCCGACACGCTCACATTCACTCTCAGCGGAGTTTCCAAGATTTCCGCTCTTCCGCAGATGAAACTTGCCTGGGTGGCCACGAGCGGCCCGAAAGAAATGGTCACGGGAGCAGGAGCGCGCCTCGAAATCATCGCCGACACGTATCTTTCCATGAACGCTCCGGTCCAACTGGCCGCGCCGGTGCTGCTCGATCAGCGCAAACAGATCCAGCCGATTCTTCTTGATCGTTTGCGCGTGAATCTCGCGGAACTCGATGGCCAACTCGCAGGCCGTCCCTCCTGCACAAGATTGCTGGTCGAGGGCGGGTGGTACGTTGTGCTTCGCGTCCCCGCCATCGAGAGTGACGAAGATCTCGCGATCCGCTTGTTGCGCAAGGCGAGTGTGAGCGTCCATCCCGGACACTTCTACGATTTTCCAAACGAAGGCCATCTCGTGCTGAGCTTGATCACCGAACCAGCCGATTTTCGCGAAGGCGTAGCCCGCCTGCTGCAGGTGGTTGGGGTCTGAACGCGGCCCGTCCGCGCCAGATCAGATCGCTCTCGTGTTATCCTTCTCGCCGTTTCCTAAGCACGGAGAATTGATGTCCATAAGCCGTCGTGGATTTCTAGGTTCCGCAATCGCGGCATCGGTGGCCACTGGTCTGAATGCGCAAGATCTGAGCGCGCAAGACAAAGTTAAAGACAAAGCTAACAACGATGCTCCCCGCCCCGCCGAACCTTTTGGCACGGCCAAGCGGCCGATCATCGTCTGCGCCAACAATGGCGTCAATTACCTCGATGCCGCCTTCGCTTTCCTGAAAAACGGTGGCGACACGCTCGACGCAGCTATCCGCGTTGTGAAGGGCCCGGAAGACGATCCGAACGACGATAGCGTCGGACTCGGCGGCCTTCCTAACGAAGAGGGAGTGGTCGAACTCGACGCCTGCTGCATGCACGGGCCCACGCGCCGCGCCGGATCCGTGGGCGGCGTCCGTAACATCAAGAATGTTTCGCTCGTGTCCAAAGCCGTCATGGAGCACACCGGCCACGTGATGCTCGTCGGCGAAGGCGCCGAACGATTCGCCGTCGCCGTGGGCTTCCCGCGTGAAAATCTGCTGACCGAACGCTCACGCAAAATCTGGCTGCTATGGAAAGAGCATCACTCGACCGACTGGTGGGGACCAGGATTGGCCGACCCGCAATGGAAGCCGCCTTCGACCTCACCGCAAGCCGAACTTTGGGAACAACGGATCCAACGCCTCGAAGAGCACGCCGCCCAGTTGGGCATCGAACCGGAATTCCGCATGGCCGCTGTCCGGCGTGTTCTGTTTCCACCGACCGGCACCATCCACTGCTCCGCTCTCAACGACAAAGGTGAAATCTCCGGCTGCACAACCACCAGCGGCCTCGCGTTCAAACTCGCCGGACGCTGCGGCGATTCGCCAATCATCGGCGCCGGTTGCTACACCGACCAGGACGTGGGCTCCGCGGGCGCCACCGGCAGCGGAGAAGAAAACATCAAGGTCGCCGGAGCGCACACCATCGTCGAGAACATGCGGCGCGACATGTCGCCGCTCGAAGCCGGCCTTGACGCCCTCAAGCGCATCGCCCGCAACTACAACAACGACATGAGCAAGCTCAAGTTCATCGACATGACCTACTACATCCTGCGCAAGGACGGCGCCTATGCCGGCGTGTCTCTTTGGGAGGGCTATTCGACGCGACGACACCAGATCGCCGTGCACGACGGCACCAAGCGCTCGGAGGTTACCGTCCCGTTATTCAAAGGCATCTCTCATGAGTTCCCGCCGTTCCCGGTCGCGATGCCAAAGGAGTTAACGCGAGATTCCGTCTACGTAAAATAGCAGCCGCGAGCTTCGAGCTACGAGCTTCGGGCAAACCGGTTGTGCGTGGCTCGCGGCTCGTAGCTCGCAGCTTATGGTTTAGCAAGACAGAGCGGGCCCCCTGCCGCAATCGTCGCTTCCGCTCTTCCCACCGGGTGTACAATGGTTTTTGGGGATCGCAGCTTCACGGGGCTCTTCTTCCCGCGTTCGAGGCTCGAACAATGAACGTTCACGTCAGTTACAAGGTCCACAAGACTCCCGGCATCGAAAAAGAAATCAGCCACCAGATCGAGAAAATCCAGAAGCGCCTTCAGGTCTTCCGGCCCGAACTGGTCCATCTGAAAGCCATCATCGATCAAAATTCGGCGCGCGAGGGAACGCTCGTCTCCTTGAATCTGCGCTTGCCGTCGGGTCAACTGACCGCCCAGAAGAAAGCTCCCAGCCCCACCGCGGCCATTAAGGCTGCCTTTGACGAACTCACCCAGCAGATCGGCCGGCATAAGGAACTACTCCGCTCCAGTCACAAATGGCGTCGCTGGCGCGGAGGCCCACAGGAATCTCCCGAACCCGGCGTTCCATTTGAGCAGACGCTGGCAGCGGTTTTGCTGCCTACCATTTCCGCCGACGACATCGGCTCCTATGTGAATGCGAATCTTTCCCGTCTCGAACGTTTCGTGGACCGCGAACTCTACTTCCGCCGCGCCGACGAGGAGATTCTCGAGGATGCTCTCTCCACCCCCGAAGTCGTAGACGAAGTCATCGCCCGGGCTCTCGGCGACCACGACCGTCCGGAAAAACTGTCGCTCGAACCCTGGCTGTACCGCCTTGCCCTGCAAGCCATGAACGAGATGACGACGCGCCTTCATGAACTGGAATCTCCCGTCCATCTGGAAGCTAGTCGCCGCCGGCAAAATGTCGAAGCCTCCGACGAAGCCGGGCTGCAATTCCATCAGCCCGACGAGGGTTGGACTCGCGAAAGCGTCATCCCCGATCGCCGCGTGTCCACTCCGGAACAGGCCGCCTACTCCGACGAGGTGATTGCCTTGGTGCAAGCCGCGCTCCGCGGCGCCGACCGCACCGACCGCGAAGCTTTCCTCCTCTACGGTATCGAGGGCTTTTCCCTCGGCGAAATTGCCGCCATCACCGGCCGGCATCTGGAGGCCGTGCGCGAGTCCGTTCAACGGGCGCGCGACTGCGTTCGCAGCGCGCCTTCCATAGCTAGCGAGTTCCATCATGAACTCTTAGTCAAAACTCGAACCTAAGCATCTCAGTACTAAGGAGCGTCGAGATGATGACCCGGGACGAAATCCGTGAGTTGGCGGCTTTTCAAGCGGGCGAAACCAAAGGGGCGTGCGCCCTGAGCTTTTACTTTCAGCCCGATCCTCCCCAGGATCGTTCCCATCGCCGCGAGGCGATCGTCGCCAAAGATGTCGTGAAGCAGGCGCTGAAAAGTGCCGGCGCTACCGGCAAGAACGGATCCGTTCACGCCGACCTTGATCGCGTCCTCGATCTGGCCACGAACCTGCGCGGCCATGCCCGGGGAAGAGCGGTCTTCGCCTGCTCCGCTCAGAATTTCTGGAAGGAGTACGAACTGCCCCCGCATCTCGTAGCCACCCAAATTTATCTCCAGCGTCGCTTTCAGTTGAAACCGCTGGCAGCTTTGCTGGGAGCCCAACCCGCGCTCTGCGTTGCCATGGTCGACCGCCAGCGCGCCCGTTTCTTCGATCTTCGCCTTGACGACCTGCGCGAACGCGGAGCCATTGTCCACATGCTCTCGCGCAACGCCTCAAGCCAAGG
>Ga0187869_10003255_pt1 | contig 12043 bp, 13 predicted proteins | sample June2016WEW_13_1_2_FD_132972 | JGI IMG/M metagenome (GOLD analysis project Ga0187869, IMG submission 132972) | Peatland microbial communities from SPRUCE experiment site at the Marcell Experimental Forest, Minnesota, USA - June2016WEW_13_100 | ecosystem: Environmental > Terrestrial > Soil >...
ACGCCGGCCAGCGCCAGGGCCCCGAGGTGCAGCGTGTAGACCAGGGCCAGCAGGCAGACCACCATCAGCGCGTGCATCGCCCGGGCGGTGAGTAAAGCTCCCGCGATGCCCAAGATGCGCGGCACGCTGAAGATCCCCTCGGCGATGTCGAATTCGTAATCCTGGCAGGAATAAATGACGTCGAAACCGGCGGTCCAGAAGGTCACCGCGGCGGTGAGCCAGAGGATGCGCGGGTCCAACGAGCCGCGCACGGCGATCCAGGCGGCGGCGGGCGCCATTCCCAGGCAGAACCCCAGCACCAGGTGCGAGAAAGAGGTAAGCCGCTTGGTGAAGGAATAGAAAAACACCGTGCCCAGCGCCACCGGGGCGAGGCGCAGGCACAGCCGGTTCAGTTGGCCGGCGGCCAGGAAGAAGATCGCCGACGCTGCCGCCACGAACCCCCAGGCAAAACCGCGAGACAGCAGACCGGTGGGCAGGTGGCGCATCCTGGTGCGCGGATTGCGCGCGTCGATTTCGAAATCCACCAGCCGGTTGAAGGCCATGGCGGCCGAGCGGGCGCACACCATCGCGACCACGATCCAAAGCAGCTTGCGCGCAATTTCCCCGCCGCCCGAGCGGCCGTCGCGGAAAGCCAGCAGAGCCCCGGTGAGGGCGAACGGCAAGGCGAAGACCGAATGCTCGAACTTGATCATTTCGAGCGTCAGCTTGAGACGTTTCCAAAGCATCGGGAGAGCAGCACCATTTTACCGCCTGCCATCGGGTAGAATTGCGATTACAAGCACGGTTACCCGCGTGTTACAGTTTGAGCGTGAAGCCGGGCGCCTGAAGGGAGTGGTGGGAATGTTGGAAGCCTTCGCGTTGTCGGACCAAGGCTGCGTCAGAGCGAATAATGAAGACTACTGCCTGATCAAACCGGAGCTGGGACTGTACGTGCTGGCGGACGGGATGGGCGGAGCCAAAGCCGGCGAGCGGGCATCGCAATTGGCCGTGGATACCGTGGCGGAAGTGGTGCTGGAGGCCCAACGCCGGGATTCCCAGGTGGTGCTGAAAGCGGTCGAGGAAGCCAACCGCCGCGTGCTGGAAGCGGCGCGGAGCGACCCCAGCCTGGAAGGCATGGGCACCACCCTGGTGGTAGCGCTCGAAACCGAGGAAGGCCTCTTCATCGCCAGCGTGGGAGACAGCCGCGCCTACCTCCTGGACGACAGCGGCTTCCGCGCCATCACCGACGACCAGACGTGGGTCAACGAAGTCGGCCGGCCGCTCGGACTCGACGAGGACAGCCTCCGGAATCATCCCATGCGGCACGTGCTGACCATGGCCATTGGAGCCAACGCGCCGCTGACCGTCAACTACTATTGCGTGCCCTTGGAGGTGGGCGCGCTGGTGCTGATCTCGAGCGACGGGCTGCACGGGGTGCTGGATGCGGATCGAATCGAGCAGATAGTGCGCGGCGGGCCGTATGCCTGGACTCTCGAAGAAACCTGCCGCCGCCTGATTGAGGCGGCCAAACAAGCCGGAGGCCCGGACAACATCACCGTTATATTAGCGAGAAAGTCCGGCTGACCGCGCAACTATCTTGTTTGATACACATTGTTAGCGTCTGTCCGGCAACGGCGTTGGTTGTAGCGCTCTCCTCGACGGCGACGGCTCAAGTCGCCGTCCTTCAGATCCGCGTCATCGAGGGCGAAGGGGCGGTACACGCTCCGGGGTCGCGCAGCAAGCGCCCGCTCACCGTGGAAGTCACCGACGAAACGGGAAAGCCCGTGGAAGGGGCGGCCGTCAGTTTTCACCTGCCCGAGGAGGGCCCGGGTGGGGTCTTCGCCAACGGCATGCGGACGGAAGTGGCCGTCACCGACAGCCATGGACATGCCGGCGTGCATGGCTTACAGTTGAACCGCGCTTCTGGACGTTTCCAGATTCGCATCGTGGCCTCCAAGGAGCAGGCGCGCGCCGGCATGGTGTCGTTCCAGTACATTGCCGGGCCGGGAAACGGGGCGGCCGCCGGCGCGGCAGCGGGAATCCTGGCCACGAGAGAGTCCAGGGGCGGCCTGGCGCGGACCGCGCTCTGCCCTCACGCGCCTACGCGTTCTGCCGCAGCCACTCGCCGAGAGCATCGCGATGGAGGACGATGCCTCGCCGCGAGTACTCCAGGTAACCCTCTTTCCGGAACTGGTTCATGTAATGCGTCACGATCTCGCGCGAGGTGCCGACGTACTGCGCCAGCAGCTCGTGCGTGAGCGGCGCCATGCGGGCCGATCCGTTGTCTCCGCCCGTCCCCAGACGGCCGGCAAAACGGATCAGCGAGCGAGCCAGGCGCCGCGCGATATTGTCCATCGACAAGCTCTCGATGCGCTCGGTGAAATCCATCGTGCGCTTGGCCAGGAGTTGCAGCAGCGCCACCGCCAGGCGCGGCCGCTGCGCGACCATGTCCTCGATTTCCGCGGTCGACCAAGCCATCAGCCTGGTGTCGTCGAAAGCCGCGGCCTGTTCGGACCGGTGTGGAAGATTCAGGAGAGCCGATTCACCGAAGAACTCGTCGGGCTGGTAGATGTCCACCACTACCTGGCGGCCGTCATCCCCCATCCGCGAGACCTTCACTTTGCCCTCGATCACCAGATAGATGCTGGTGGAAGGCTGGTCCTGGTTGTAGACAAGCTGACCCTTCTTGTACTCCGCGATCCTCGAGCACGGCAGAAACGCAAGCGGGTCTTCCAATGCATTCTGAGGTGCCACCCTTGCCATGCTGGCTGCCATTAGCCTCCTCCTTAGACGGTTTCCCTCTACCCTCTGGCGCAATCGCCGAGGTGCGCGTGCATCTTCAACAACGCCCCCGATGCCACGGACCTTATCCTCAGGATAACCAACAAGCATTTCGCGTGCCAAATCGCACCCCCTTTCGCGACCCCTTCGAGCGGTCCCGCAAGTGGCGGGTCCCACTACTGATAAGGGGCCTTTTCGAGCCGTTTTGATATAGGGTGGCACCGTGGCATTCTTCGCCACGGAGGATTCAAGATGACGCAGTTCCGGTCTCCGGCGATTATGATGGAGAAGTGCCCGCCGCATGGCGCTTCTCGTTGGCGCTTTTGACGTTCAGCCTCCCCGTCGTCGCACAGACCTACTCCGCTCCGGCCGGCATACGCCCGGCTGTGCGGGGCCCAGTGGGCGCCCCCGCCTCGTCGATTCTTCCCGGCGGCCGAATCATCACGCCGCTGGGAGAGCAGCACGCGACCGGCTCAGGCCCTTTCGGGCTAGTCGTGAGCGCCTCGGGCAAAACGGTGGTCACCTCCAACGGAGGGCCTGGTAGGAATTCCCTGACGGTGATGGAGCGCGGGAAGGGGAGCGGCTGGGAAGTGCGCCAACTAGTGGCCCGCTCCGTCGATACGCTGGATGAGTTCGACGCCCGCGACTGGCGCAGCGTGTTCATGGGACTGGCCCTCTCCAGCGAGCATGCAATCTTTGCATCGGAAGGCAATTCCGGACGCATCAGCTTGTTCGATTGGTCCAGCCAGCGGCGCCGCGTGATCGATCTCAACCAGGGCAGTTTTGACGACAGCTACACCGGCGACCTGGCCTTCGACGCCGAGCGCAATATCCTTTATGCCGTGGACCAGGCCAATTTTCGAGTAGCGGTGATTGACGCGCGGTCGCGCCAGGTGCTGGCGTCGGTGCGGGTTGGCCGGCTGCCCTTTGCGCTGGCGCTTTCGCCCGACCGGCGCAAGCTCTACGTCACCAACGTCGGCATGTTCGAATACCGCGCCATCCCCGGAGCGGACCCGCAACAGGCGCGGGCTACCGGCCTGCCGTTTCCGGCCTTCGGATTCCCCAGCGCCGAGGCTGCCGCGGGCGTCGAGCGCCAGACCGCGCGCGGTTCGGTAATGGTTCCCGGCTTGGGCGATCCGAATGTGCTCGAGTCCAATTCGGTTTGCGTGGTGGACGTTTCCACTCCCGCCGCGCCCAAGGTGGAAACCTTCATCCGCACGGGAATTCCCTTCGGCGCACAAAGCTACGGCGGAAGCAGCCCGTCGGGCATCGTGGCCGCCGCCGGGGAGGTCTTCGTCTCCAATGCCAATGACGATTCCATCACCGTGATCGATGCCGCGGCCAACCGTGTGGAAGCTGAGATTCCGATTCGCATTCCGGGCCTGGAAACGCTGCGCGGCGTGCTGCCCATCGGGATGGCATACCACGAAAAATCCGGCTGGCTGCTGGTGGCCGAGGCGGGAATCGACGCCGTCGGCGTCGTCGATACGCGCCAGCGGCGCGTCGTCGGGCACCTTCCCGCGGGCTGGTTTCCCACGCGCGTGGCCATCGATCGCGACACGGTATTCGTCGCTAACGCCAAAGGCAATGGGGTTGGGCCGAACGTCTACTTGTGGGCGGCGTTCAACGGAGTTCTTCCCAGCGAATTGCGCCAGGGCTCGGTTTCCGTTTTTCCGCTCCCGCGCGCGGACGAGCTGGCGGCGCACACGGCGTTCGTCAGCCAAGCCGACGGGTTCGTCCCTCATCCCGACCCGCCGCGGGCGTTACCCGATGGCATCCGCCACGTGGTCCTCATTGTGAAAGAGAACCGCACCTACGACGAAGTCTTCGGAGACATCCGCGAGACATCCAACGGGCGCGCCATGGGCAGCCCCCAACTGGCGCGGTTTGGCAGCCGCGGTTATCTCGACGGTCAGGGGAAACGGCTCAGCATCAGGGACCTCCAGGTGACTCCCAATCACCACGCCATGGCGCGGCAGTGGACGTTCAGCGACAACTTCTACGCCGATTCGGACGTGAGCGTCGACGGGCACCACTGGCTGGTTGGCTCGTATCCCAACGTCTGGACGGAAAGCTCGCTGCTGGCGGCCTACAGCGAGAAAAAGGACTTTCGGCTGGGCGCGGCGCCCGGCAGGCTGTTGTTCGCGGGCTCGGCTTCTTCCGTGCACCCCGAGGAACAACTCGAGGGCGGCACCATCTGGCACCACTTTGCGCGGCATGGCGTATCCTTTTATAACTTCGGCGAAGGATTCGAGCTGGCGGGAGTCGACGAAGGCGGCGATCTGGAACCCACCGGCGCCCGTTTTCTCACCAACGTGCCCATGCCGGAGCCGCTCTACCGCAACACCTCGCGCCAGTATCCGGGCTTCAACATGAACATTCCGGACCAGTACCGCGCCTCGCAGCTCATCCATGAGATGGCGGAGAAGTACGCCGGCACAGGCTCGGACCTGCCGCAATTCCTGTTCATCCATCTGCCCAACGACCACATGGCCGATGCGCGGCCCGAGGACGGTTATCCCTACCGGGAATCGTTCGTGGCGGACAACGATCTGGCGCTAGGCCGCATTCTGGAATACCTCTCGGGCACGAAATGGTGGAAGGAGATGGCGGTCTTCGTGACGGAAGACGATGCGCAAGGCGGCGTCGATCACATCGACGCGCACCGCACGGTCCTGCTCTGCGCCGGTCCGTGGTTCAAGAAGAACTACGTCTCGCACACCAACACCAGCTTCCCCGGCCTGCTCAAGACCATCTTCCGGCTATTCAATGTGCCGCCGCTGAATCTCTTCGATGGAACGGCGTCCGACATGAGCGACTGTTTCGCTTCCCGCCCGGACGCGGCCCGCTACAAGGCTCTCCCCGTGGACAAGCGCATATTCGACCCCGCCACCGCCCGCGCATCGCACAGCGGCAAGCCGTCTCCGCGCATGGACGATCCGAGGGAAGTGCGGAGATGAGGGGGTGGAGGGGCCATGGGCGTTAAAATAACCCTCTCGGCAAGCGTCTTCGCAGGCCTCTCTGGCCGGAGCGCAGTCTCTTGGATCGGGACTTGGCGTTCCTTTGGTTCCACTGCAACGGGTCGGGCGTGTTGCGGCAAACTGACGTGACGGGGACGTACCAGGATCGATGTTGCGCCCCCCTAGTGGTGAGCGGTGTTTCCAGGGGAGTACCCCGCGGATGTGGAGGGATTCGGCGAGACATTCCGGGGCCTCTTGGGGCTGATCCTAGGTTGCCTCGCCGGCATTTGACTGTGCGCGTTGTGAGCTACAATCGCATTTCGCAGCAGTGAAACACGCCATCATTAGCCCCGACTTGAAGTACAGGTACCGGCTCACGCGTTGCTGGGATCCGCAGGCTACCCTGTTGGCCTGGATCATGCTCAATCCGAGTACGGCAGATGGCGTCTCAGATGATCCGACGATTCGAAGGTGTATTTCGTTCGCGAGTCGTTGGGGATATGGCGGTATCGAGGTCTGCAATCTCTTTGCCCTTCGGTCGCCGACGCCGCGGGTTCTGGAGAGCGCGGCCGATCCCGTCGGCCCGGCCAACGATACGTGGCTCATCGAGACCCTACTCGAGGGCAATCCGGTAATCGCAGCATGGGGCGCGTGTCCGATGGCCCTGCAACGTCGGAGAGCCGCGTACGTTCGTGAAACTCTTCTTGCCAAATCTGGGGGCAACGTGTTTTGTCTCGGTCTGACTGCAACGGGCCAGCCTAAACATCCGCTGTTCACCCGAAACGACACGACGCCCAAGCCATTCGATTGAGGAGCCCTGAGAGCGAACCGGGCCTTCCACATTCGGCTTATCGTTACCTAAGTGATTAAAACTAAACCACTTCCATGTTTTTCTTGCTTTGTCTGATTTTCTGACATAATTTTATAGGTTTGCTTGACTTTCTGACAGAACAGGTGTAATCTCTTTGATATGGGCATGCCGCTGGCACCACTGAGCGGAACGATCAGGATTGCGGGACCCAACCCAGGGATAACGGCACCGCCCGCGGCGCCGTTATCCGTCGACCCCCTTCAGGTGCTGCGGCAAGTGTTGGAACTGGAACGCGAGTGCAAGCCGACCCTCGACATCCATCAGAGCATTCAGCAGGCTGTAGTCAATCCGGATCAGGAGGTCGTCGATTCAATCGGTGCGGTCAGCGTGGTCTGCCTTCTCTACGGTGGGTATTCGCCCGATCAGCTAATTCCATCTCACCTGCTTACCCATCAGAATTTCTCTACGTTGAATGGCCTTAAAAAGGTGATACAAGAGCTCAACCGGGGGCGCGGGAAGAAATGAACTCACTTCCCCGGCTAACTGAACTTAGCCTAGAAGGCACAAACGCCTGCCGTCATCGCTGCATCCATTGCAGTACGGACGGTGGTGTTGCTGGGGTGGCGGAACTCGTCCAGGGCGACCGCCTCCGTGTTCTACGCGAAGCCCGTGATCTTGGCCTGGTCGAGCTTCGTCTCCTCGGAGGCGATCCACTGATGCGTCTAGATGACACGCTCGGACTGATCGACACCGCTGCCCAGCTCGGCGTCCGAAAAGTCGTCATCTACACCTCAGCGGTCGAAAACGATCTGGCGTGGATCGAGTCTCTCCTCGCTTTCCAATCAATTCGCATTGCAGTGGAAGCCAGCATATATGCTGCCTCGCCCTCCATTCACGACAGTATCACTATGGCACCAGGCTCTCTCGATCGACTCCTCACCAACTCCTGTGCGGCCCTCCGCCTCGGTTTGGAACTCACATGGTTATTCGTTTGGATGAAGCCCAACGCGTCTGAGATGGCCTCTGTCCTTGCGTTGGCATCCGAGGTAGGTGTTCAGACCGTCCGCATCCTCCGCTTGATGCCTAACGGCCGCGCACGATTAAATCGTTTGGCATTGGAGCCACTCGATGAAATGCTTCGCTTAGCTCCGCGGGTACTCGCTGACCTCGCACAGCGGTTCCCTAACGTCCAACTCGCGTATTCGAAGCCATTGACGTTTCAGCTGAGAGCTGAACGACAAGACACGGCGTACTGTAGTGCGGGAGGGAGGCAGTTAGTGATCCAAGCTGACGGCCTTGTCCTTCCGTGCATCGGCATGAAGGATAGACCATCCTTGTGCATTGGCAATGTACGGACGCAGAGCCTTCGGGAGATTCTGATGAGATCGCAGTCCCTCGGCTTTGGTTGCCTTTCTCAGCGGTTTCACGAGTGTCCCGCAGTCTTGTATCAGTACCAGCCTACCTTAATTCAGCTTGCTTCGTAGAGGATTTAGCCATGTCATCTAGACACAACTCGCCCCTTACACCGCCCGAGGAAAGCGAACGTCTTACACTTGCACGCAAACTTAAAGACGCTCGTGAGTACTTGGGGCTGTCCCAAGACTACGTTTCCCAACAGACCACTATCCCCCGCCCTGCGGTCTCAGAGATTGAGGCCGGCCGCCGCAGGGTCGAGAGTCTGGAGTTGAAGCGACTCGCAACGCTGTATGGGCGCCCTCTGAACTATTTTCTGCAACTGGATTCTTCAAGTTCGGCCGAACCTTCCGCAGACGCTCAGGCTATCACAGCCGTAGAAGCGAAGCTCCGGACCACTACCAGGAATCTGCCAAAGGAGGATATTCAAGAGATACTCCAGTTTGCGGAATATCTTAGGCATAGGAAACAGTCAGAGGCGGCGAGAGTCGCAGAACGGAAGCAGCCGTGACTCGTGCTCAGCTCGTGTCCGCGGCGGCTGGCGCCGCTCTGCTAGCGCACCGGCGGTACGGAGTTGATCGATCAGCACGTGTGGACGTCCTTCGCATTCTCGCGACGGTCGCGGGTGACGTGTTCTTTCGGCCTCTTAGGAGGGTCTGTGGAGCGTATATTCCCGGGGGTGACCACGCTCCCGGCGTCTTGATCAACTCCAATCTGCCTCTGAGTCGACAACGATACACGGCGGCCCACGAGTTCGGGCATCTCTTCCTGAATCATGGTGCGGTGAGTGTGGACGAGAGGACCGGGGTGAGCTTTGAGGAGCGCCGCGACTGGTCCGACGAAGAGAATATTGCCGAGACTTTCGCGGCATTCTTCTTGATGCCACAGCCGCTGGTGGAGAAGAGTTGTCGCGATCTCGGCGTTACGTCGGTGAGCGCCGAGTCAGCCTACCTTCTTTCGCTGAAATTCGGCACAAGCTATCAGGCGACCGTTAATCATCTCCAGACCCTCAAGAAGGTGACCGGTGTGCACGCGAGCCAACTTCGCAAGGTGCGGCCGATCCACATCAAGTGTGGACTTTCTGATAGGCTGGCGTCTCGGCACGACGTCTGGCTTTTGGATGAGCATTGGAACGGTCAGCAGGTATTTCCCGCGCTTGAGGATAGGATAGTCGTCCGTCTGAACGAGACTCCCACATCTGGGTACACATGGGCATGGAACCACGACCCCGCGGCGCTACGGATCGTGCAAGATGGGTTTGCCGACGAGGCGGGGGCTGAGGTCGGCGGCGCCCGAGTCCGTCAATTCGTCCTCGAGGTCTCCTCCGATGAGCACCCGGAGAGAATTGAGCTGGAACGTCGGCAACCTTGGGATGCCGATAGTCAGCCAAGCGCGTCGTTTACCGTTGACTTGATTTACCAACACCTTAGGAAGACCGGCCCATTGGTGTTACCTACGTTAAGCCCCAACTGATTATGCGAACAAGTGTTCGGCAGGCGCTGTCCCCCGTCAAGGACCAAAAGGATCGGCCAACATGCGTGGCCTTTGCGATGACTGCACTTCACGAGGCGGTTTGCATTGGAAGAAACGGATCTGGCCCTGGGGCGGGTATTGCGCTATCGGAAGAGTTTCTCTTCTACCACTGCAAGGGGCGAGATGGTCTGCGCCAAGGGGTTACCGGGACCACGATGTCGGCAGCCGCAGCCTCGTTGGGCATCGAAGGACAGGCGCTTGAGGCCCTCTGTCCTTATCGCACGAGCAGCGCTCATGTCGGTCCTGTGGCGCCTAGCGCGGCGGCCATCGCGGACGCCAGAAACAGACTTCTGTCCGGCCTTCGACAAACAGCAGTGGCACTGGAGGCTCTGGAGGCGTCGCTCAGAAACGGAAACCCGGTGGTTGGTGTCCTCGACTGGTATTCTAATTCTTACCTCGCGCCGTCTGGCTGGATCGATATGCCTAGAGGCGGTGATCGACTGCTCGGACGACACGCGGTCCTGCTCGTCGAGATGGACGACGAAGCTCGTCCGGGCAAGCAGACCATCGTCTTCAAGAACTCCTGGGGGGTAAAGTGGGGCGATCGGGGGTTCGGATCATTTTGTCTCGACTATTTGATTTCATATGGCCGCGAACTCTGGATATTAGAGAAGCAGTGAAGCGGAGTGGCACATTGACAACGTTCATGCGGTCCCAAACTTCTGCGGAAGCATGGCTGAAGGTGATGATGCATCTGCTCACCTGCAGCGACGGCAAGGACTTCAATCTGATCGTCGTAATTGCGAAACCGTGTCTGGAAATTCCTGAGGCGACGCGCGTGGTCGACGCCGTGGCCCGCGACCTTGAGCTCAAGAGCACGATGGAGAATGCAAATTCCATATGGCCATCGGTATTTGCGCGCCCAGGCCGACCTTCAGATGACGTCTTCGCAGATATCGAACGGTTCGCCGTGCCTGGGATCAAAATAGCCTGTAAGAACCGCCACGATTCCTACGTGGAGCGGTTGGTCGCGTGGAGAAGCTTCGAGGGCGCGGGCAAAGTCCCACAACTTCAAAACGTGTTGGCCAGGCTCAAACAAGAGGTTAACAACCGGGCGCCCAAAAGCTCGTCCTATGAGATATCCGTATTTTCACCTGGTGTGGACGCAGGTTATATGAGCTTTCCATGCTTATCGCATTTGTCGATTAAGTACGATCATCATCACAATCTCGTTCATCTGACGGCGCTTTACCGCAACCATACGTTTCTCAGCCACGCATATGGAAACTACTTGGGCCTTGGTCGGTTGTTGGCGTTCATCTGTCGCGAAACCCGGGCCAATCCCGGTGAGCTGGTGTCCATTAGCACGCATGCTGACGCCGAGCTTTGTCGAGGGAAGAGCCGGATACGTGACGCTGTCCAGCAGATGCGAACCCTCCTCATCGCGCTCGCGCCGGGCGATGCTGTAAGGGCCTAAGGGGAAACCACTGACCGTGAGCGAGTCAGTGCCCGTCTCAGAGGAGATTCGTCGCGCCGTCCAATGAGTCCTGACAAGCCGGTAGTCCCGCCGGGAGTCTGAAATTACGGGTCACCCCCGTGACACGCCGTTCACGTCGCGCCACCTTCACGCAGAAGGGGCCGACGCTGCGGGACAACCGAGGTACCCAAGGCTGTGGCGCAGCCGTATACTGTTGCTATGACGTTCCGAGTCGTTCTGGAACATGATCCCGAGACCGGCGATTACTCGGCGATGTGCCCCGACCTCCCCGGCTGCACGTCTGCTGGCGAAACCGAGAACGAAGCCCGCGCGAACACCCGAGAAGCTATCGAACTCTACCTTGCGCCCGGCGATATCGTGCTGCCTGAAAATGCGAAATCGGCAAGCTTTCGAATCAGCTTCGGCGAGAGGTTCTGATCCAGGAGAACGCGCACTGGTCAACGACCGCCGTAGGCCATATCCGCCACTTCGGACGCGAAAGCATACACGGCTGCGAAGTCTTCTTTCTCCAGACCTGGGTGTTCTTCCAGAATCTCTTCTTCTGTCATGCCATGGGCCAACCAGCCGAGAACGTCATTCACCGTAATCCGCATTCCGCGAATGCAGGGTTTGCCGTCGCGCTTGCCAGACTCGATCGTGATGCGCGGGTGAACGGACATCATGCTTCGATTCTCGCGCAAACGTCAAATCATGTGCGAATTGCCAACTCCGATCGGGTCGGGCGGAAGCGCCCTGCGCCACTTACTCGCCCGGCTGATTCCGCCGGCCCGACTTGATGATCCAGTTGGCGAACATGGCCGTGAACCCGCGGGCCTGGGCGTCCGAGCGCAACTGCTCCACGCTGAGCCGCATTTTCCTTCCCCAGTTGGGATACTGCCATGTGGTCCCGGGCAGGTTCTGCTGCTCCAGTTCCTTAGTGAGGTCTTCCTGGTTGATGGCCAGAAGCTGCGACGGCGTGAGCGCCAGGAATCCGACGATGGCATTGTGCAGTTCGCCGCTCAGCTCCGGGTAATCGGCGGCGGCGCGGGGCAGCTCGGGCGGCAACAATCCGGTCTGAAACAACACATCCAGCATCTTCTGCTTGTCGCGCGCGCGGCTCTCGATTTGCGACCGGTAGCCCGGTTCGTC
>Ga0187869_10003283_pt1 | contig 11972 bp, 8 predicted proteins | sample June2016WEW_13_1_2_FD_132972 | JGI IMG/M metagenome (GOLD analysis project Ga0187869, IMG submission 132972) | Peatland microbial communities from SPRUCE experiment site at the Marcell Experimental Forest, Minnesota, USA - June2016WEW_13_100 | ecosystem: Environmental > Terrestrial > Soil >...
CGCTGACGCAGAACATGGTGGAAGGCAAGCTGGCGGTGCGGGCCGATGTGGCCAAGCACCAGGGCGACTACCGCAAGTTGATCGAAGGCTTCAACCTGACGCTGGACAACGTCATCAAGCCGTTGAACGTGTCCGCCGAATACGTGGACCGGATCTCGAAGGGTGACATCCCGCCCAAGATCACCGACACCTACCACGGCGACTTCAACGAGATCAAGAACAACCTGAACGTCTGCATCGACGCCATCAGCCGGCTGGTGGCCGACGGCGTCGGACTGACGCAGAACATGCTGGAAGGCAAGCTGGCGGCGCGCGCCGACGCGGCCAAGCACGCGGGCGACTTCCGCAAGGTGATCGAAGGCTTCAACCTGACGCTGGACAACGTCATCAAGCCGTTGAACATGTCGGCCGAGTACATGGACCGCATCTCGAAGGGCGACATCCCGCCCAAGATCACCGACACATACGCCGGCGATTTCAACGAGGTCAAGAACAACCTGAACAATTGCATCGACAAGATCACGGCGCTGGTGACCGAGACGGCTACGCTGATCAAAGCGTCGGCGGAAGGCCAACTGGCCACACGCGCCGATACCGCCAAGCACCAGGGCGACTTCCGCAAGATCGTCGAAGGCATCAACGAAATGTTGGACACCATTCTGTTGCCCATCGGCGAAGGCAACCGCATTCTGGCCCAGATCTCCAATGGCAAAATCGACGAACTGATCGCGCAGACCTACAAGGGCGACCACGAGAAGATGAAGCAGGCCGTGAACAACGTCGCCATGGTGCTCCAAAGTCTGCAGAAGGAACTGGGGCGGCTGACGGAGGCGTCGCGCGAAGGGCAACTCTCGGAACGTGGCAAACCGGAGCAGTTCCAGGGCGCCTACGCGGGCATCGTGAAGGGCGTCAACGAAATGCTGGACGCCATCCTGCTGCCCATCGGCGAAGGCAACCGTATTCTGGCGCTGGTCCGTGGCGGCAACCTGCGAGAGAAAATCGAAATCGCCTGCAAGGGCGACCACGAGAAGATGAAGCAGGCCGTCAACGGTGTGCATGACTGGCTGCAGGGTCTCATCGCCTATATAACCAAGATCGCCAACGGCGACATGGCGGCATCCATAGCCAAGGCTTCCGATCAAGACCAGATTCACGAGTGGCTGGTGTTATTGAAGAACAACATCAACGCGCTGGTCGCCGACACCGCGGCGCTCGCCAAGGCGGCCGCCGACGGTCGGGTGGGCACCCGCGCCGACGCCACCAAACACCAGGGCGACTACCGCAGGATCGTCGAGGGCGTGAACCAGACGCTGGAGGCCATCGTCGAGCCACTCAAGGTCACGGCGCAAAACGCGTCGACGCTGGCCTCTTCCTCTGAAGAACTCACGGCGGTCAGCCAGCAGATGGCGGGCAACGCCGAGGAGACCGCCACGCAGGCCAATATCGTTTCCGCGGCCAGCGAACAGGTATCGAAGAACGTCTCTTCGGTCGCTTCGGCCTCCGAGCAGATGCAGTCCTCAATCCGCGAAATCGCCAAGAACGCCAACGAATCGGCTCGCGTGGCCAAGAATGCCGTCAGCGTGGCGCATTCCACCAACGAGACCGTGAAGAAACTGGGCGAATCCAGCCAGGAGATCGGCAATGTGATCAAGGTGATTACCTCGATTGCGCAACAGACCAACCTGCTGGCGCTCAATGCGACTATCGAAGCGGCGCGCGCCGGCGAAGCGGGCAAGGGCTTCGCGGTGGTGGCCAACGAAGTCAAGGAACTCGCCAAACAGACCGCCAAAGCCACCGAGGAAATCGGCCAAAAAATCGAGGCCATCCAGGGCGATACCAAGGGCTCGGTCAAGGCGATCGAGGAGATCGGCACCATCATCAACCAGATCAACGACATCTCCAACAGCATCGCCTCGGCGGTGGAAGAACAGACGGTGACCACCAATGAGATCGGCCGCAGTGTGACCGAAGCAGCCAAGGGGGTCGGCGACATCGCCAAGAACATCGGCGGCGTGGCCGTAGCTGCGAAGAATACCACGCAGGGCGCCAACGACACGCAAAAAGCTTCGCAAGAACTGAGCCAGATGGCGGCCCGGCTTCAGACGGTGACCTCGAAGTTTACGTTCTGACCGGAGCTCTGCTTGGACGCGGCCCGGCGGCTTGTTCACACATCCGCCGGGCCGTTCCTCAGACAACCAACACAGGTGAAACGATGGCCAAAGCATTAGTTGTGGACGATTCGCGGGCCGTGCGGATGATCCTTGCCAGGACCCTGAAGGAACTCGGATTCGAGGTTCGCGAGGCGGCCAACGGAAGAGAAGCCCTGGAGGTGATTGAAATCGAGAAGACCGCGGTGACATTGGTCCTGGCGGATTGGAACATGCCCGAGATCAATGGGCTGGAACTGCTCAAGCAGTTGCGCCAGAAACCCGAGCTGGCGTCGCTGGTGGTGGTCATGGTCACCACCGAAACCGAACTGGATCAGATGGCGGCGGCCCTGGAGGCGGGCGCCAACGAGTATGTCATGAAACCGTTCACCAAAGACATCCTCGTGGAAAAGCTCCAGCTGGTGGGAATCCACTCCTGAGGAATCGAAGCCATGCCTGCGTTGAACAAACGAATGCTCCGGCCCGGAGAGCGGATTCGGGTGCTGGTGGTGGACGACTCGGTGGTCATCCGGCGCTTGGTCACCCATGCTCTCGAGCAGGACCCGGCACTGGAGGTTGTCGGGGCCGCCTCGAACGGCGCCATCGCACTGCAACGGATCCCGCAGTTAAACCCCGATGTCCTCACGCTGGATATCGAGATGCCGGAGATGGATGGTCTGGAAACGTTGCGGCGCGTTCGGCGCGAGTATCCTCAACTGCGGGTCATCATGTTCAGCACCCTCACCGAGCGCGGCGCGGAGGTGACCCTGGAGGCGTTGACCCTGGGGGCCGACGACTACGTGACCAAGGCTTCCAACGAAGGGTCGCTCGATCGTTCGATGGCGCGCCTGCGCGAAGAACTCGTCCCCAAGATCAAGCAGTTCTTCCACGTTGCGGCGCAAGGCCTTGCGGCGGTCCAGCCGGAACCGGGGCGCGTCGCGGCGGCGCCGCCGGCCGCGCGCGGCACGCCAGTCTTTCACGGTACAAACGTGCGGCCCAAAGTCGTCGTGATCGGAGTCTCCACGGGAGGGCCGACCGCGCTGGGCTCGATCCTGCCTGAGTTGCCGGCCGGGTTCCCGTTGCCGGTCCTGGTGGTGCAGCACATGCCGCCTCTCTTCACCCGCTTGCTCGCCGAGCGCCTTCACGCCTCCTGCCGGCTGCCAGTGGAAGAAGCCAGCCAGGGTGCACCGGTGGAAGCCGGCAAGATCCTGATCGCGCCCGGAGACTTTCATCTGAAGGTAGCCTCCAATGCCGGCGGAGTGCGCGTGTGTCTCGATCAGGCGCCGCCGCTGAACTCCTGCCGTCCCGCCGTCGACGCCCTGTTCACTTCGATCGGCGATGTGTATGGCGGCGCAGTCATCGCCGCGGTTCTGACCGGCATGGGGCAGGACGGGTTGCGCGGCGCGGAGATTCTGAAGGCACAAGGGGCGAGCGTCTTGGCACAAGACGAGGCTTCCAGCGTCGTTTGGGGGATGCCCGGTGCGGTGGTGAATGCGGGACTTGCCGACCGCGTGCTGCCCCTCGATCGAGTTGTGCCGGAGATTCTGCTGATGGCGGGCAGAAGTTAAGGAGCAGTGGATGCAAAGTCAAGCTCCCATCCCGGAGATCCACTCGGAGAACTACCGGTTCCTCCAGCAGCATGTCTATTCCCAAGCGGGGATCGTGCTCGAAGAAGACAAGCATTACCTGTTCGAAAGCCGCCTCACGCCGATCGTCAGGCAACTCGGCCTCGGCTCCATCAACGACTTGTGCGCACTGCTCCAAGCCACCTGCGAAACCGAGGTCGGCCGCCAGGTCGTCGAGGCCATGACGACCAACGAAACCTACTTCTTTCGCGACCCCGCCCATTATGAAGCCATCCGGACTGTTCTGCTGCCCAGGCTGAGGGAAGACCGCCGGGATCTGAAGAGGCTGCGGTTCTGGTCTGCCGCGGCATCTACCGGGCAGGAGGCATACAGTCTGGCGATGCTCCTCCTGCAGGAAAACTTCGATGACTGGAACATCGAGATTCTGGGCACCGACTTTTCCTCGCAGGTTTTGGAGCGCGCCCGGTCCGGCAAGTATCAGCAGATTGAGGTAAACCGGGGTTTGCCGGCGGCCCTGCTAGTGAAGCACTTCCGCCGTTCCGGCGTGGAATGGCAGTTGACCGAGCCGGTGCGCCGGATGGCCCGTTTCGAGCCGATTGACCTGCGCAAAAGCATGCGCGCCCTCGGACCCTTCGACTTGGTGTTCTGCCGCAACGTCATGATCTATTTCGACGCTGAAACCAAGAAGAACATGCTGAAAGAACTTCACGGCACTCTGTTTCGAGGCGGCTGGCTGCTGTTGGGCGGCTCCGAGACGGCGTTTGGCGTAGAGGAGTGGTTTGGAAGACAGACCGTGGGAGGGGCGATCGTCTACGTTGCCCGCTGAGAGAATACTTATGCCAACCGAATCGAGCACCGAGATACTGCCGGGCGAACTGGCGCAAATCGTGGAGTCCGTATTCGCTAGCATGCTGGGTCTGGAACTGCACGAATGCGCAACGCCCTGGTTTCCTAGTGGGGAGCGTCTGACGGCCGCGCTGCACATGGCGGGAGGCTGGAACGGAGCGGTTCTGCTGGAGTGCGACCGCCGTTTGGCTTGCCAGTTCGCGAGCAGCTTCCTTTCGATGGACCTGCAGGAAAGCGTGGACGACGTTGTGCGTGACGTGCTCGGCGAATTGGTTAACATGATCGGCGGCAACATGAAGTGCATATTGACGCCGGGGATCCAGCTTTCCATGCCATCGGTGGTGGATGGAAGCGACTACTGCTTGCGGGTCTGCGGGGCTGTGGTTCGCGGCCGGCTTGCCTTCCAGTGCGCCGAGGGCCCCATCTGGGTCACGGTTCTGGCCACGCGATCCTGAAACACTGGAACAGGGCCAACTCGATCGGGCGCGAATCGCGCCCAGTGCACCGGTATATACACGCGCGGCAAGGCTTGCTTGCCAATTCCGCAAGCCTCAGTAGCTGCCGAGGATGAAACTCAAGTCAACCTGGGCAACTCTCTCGATGGGTTTTCCATTGAGAAGGGTCGGCTCATACCGCCACCGTTTGACTGCGTACTGTGCAACCCGCCGCAGCGCCAGGGGACCGCTGACGACGTTGGTCTCGACGATGCGGCCGTCCTTGCCGATCCGTGCCTCGATGGTCACCACTCCGGATATATGGGCTTCTACCGCAGCCGGTGGATAGATGGGCGTCATCATGTGGATGAGCCTGCCGCTCTGAACGGCGCCTTCCACGGCTGAACCAGTCTGCCTGGACGAAATCCGCACCATGGGTGAATTGCCCATTGCTGGAAACATATTCTGTTGCCGGACAGCAGTCTGATCGGGCGGCTGTCCCGTGGAATCCGCCGCTGCAGGAGATTGCGCGTGGCTCACTCCCGCCCATCCCGCCAGGGCCACGATGGTTAGAATTAGCACTGTCCGTAACGCACTCGGCTTAGTCATGAGCGATCCTTTTGTAAGTGGTCTGTCCAACTAAGTGATCCACTAATGAGGCGAGTATAACGTGCGCATCTTCGTCCGGAAACGTGTGATTGTACTGGTCCCGTTCTAAGCGATTTGGAGCCTACTAGAAGACCTGGTACCGTCTCAGCGGCGCTCCCGACAGCGTGGGCGTTTCGTCTGCCGCACGAACGATACTGGCGTCGTTGAGTGCCTGTCCTCGTTCCGGGCTGGCTCATCGTGGACCTGCTGGTTTGGTCCTGGAATCCCGAAAGCGCCTAGGGAAACAGCGATGGTTCTAGGGAACTCTCTCATATAATTACCTTCCTTAATTAACAGTTCTGAATTGCCCCCGTGAGGCCACACGAGGCTTAAGAATGGCTAATTGTCAAGAAGTTAAACTACACTTATACAATGAGATACTGACATTAGATGACGAGCCATCGGATACTCTGATGCCTACCGTTCTAATGACCGCTTTTGTACTTGACATCACACTTTATTTTGGTAAATACTAATACTTTGCTCAGTACCATCATTACCTATAGAACCTAACTGAATGATCCATTTCAGTAGCAAGTACCTGGTAACGAAGCGAGCCGTTCCACGATTGGCAGCGTAGCGAAGGAGGGCGGTCATAACCAGAAAGTGCTTCATCTTGGCAGGGTTATCTCTTGTCGCAAGGGCCCAGCAGGCGCTGTTCGATGATGCGGACTTCTCCGGATGGCAGAGCTTCGGGGTGGGAACATGGACCGCGGAGGGCGGCGAGCTTGTCGGGCGCTCCGATAAGAATAAGCCAGGTCCCGGTTATATCTTTACGCGCGAAGTATTTACGGACTTTAGGTTGGCCCTGCTGTTTCATATTTCGAGCGGCGGCAGGAGTTGTATCTATGTTCGAGAACCGCGCCGAAAGTGGGGCCTCGACGGCGCGAACCGTCCGGGCTCCGGTCCCAATGGTGGCTATGAAGTGCTGATCGACTACCAGGATCGCGACAATCCCACTGGGACGATCAACAACATACAGAAATCAAAGAAGTTGGTTGGTGCCGAAGAGAAGTGGACCGAGATGGAAATCATTTGTAAAGGGAGCGAAATCCGCATCCTTGTGGCGGGTCAGAACGTGAATCGTTTCAACCAGTTGCGAGTCCAGCCTGGCGTCATTGGTTTTGCCGTGCCCGGCACAGCGTCGCAGGATTCCATGGTGCGCTTTCGCAATATTGTGATTTCGGCCGTTGCATGAACTTAACTCCTTTGAGTTAAATGATTTCCCGAGGTCAGAAGGTTCGTCCCATGTGCGGGCAGGGGGCATCAGGGCGATTGGCAAAGCACGGGAGAGAAGGGGCCGTTGGATCAGCCGTTCTCTTCGCCGGTCGCGCCAAGCATCTCGGAAGGATATGGTTTCGTAACACGAGGATACAAACATGGACAGACATCGAGTTGCTTTCAATGCCGCGCGGGCGCCCAGGAGCCGGATCGGTATCTTGCTGGTCTCGCTGGTTCTCTTTTCTTCAACAGTTTTCGGTCAGGTGTTAGGATCGATTTCGGGCTTTGTTCACGATCCCACCAGCGCCACGATTCCCGGCGCCAGCGTCACCGTGACGAACTCCGAGACCGGCCTCACTCGCACCTTGGTGACCGATGAGCGTGGCTACTACGAGGCGCTCGCGCTTCCCGTCGGCCGCTACGATGTCAAGGTGCAAAAGACCGGGTTCCGTAACCTGGTCCGCTTCGGCATCGACCTGGCGGTAGCTCAGGATGCCGTGGTCGATATCGACATGCAAGTCGGCATTCTCAAGGAGGAGGTCCAGATATCCGGCGACGCCTCCCTGGTGAATGTGGCCACCACCTCGATATCCGGATTGGTGAATGAGAATGCCGTCAAGGATCTCCCGCTCAACGGCCGGAGCTTCGACAACCTGATCACGCTCAATCCTGGAACGGCCAACACCACCGTGAACCGCTCCTCCACCAGCACCGGCGCGGGGCTGGGCAATAACTTCTCCGTTTCCGGTAACCGCGAGGACTACAATTTGTTCCTTCTGAATGGCATCGAATACACCGGCGTATCCACTGCCGACGTGATTCCCGGCGGCTTGAGCGGCCAGTTACTGGGCGTGGACGCAGTGCGCGAGTTCAACGTCCTGGAGAATGGTTATAGCGCCGAGTATGGCAAACGGCCGGGCGCGCAAGTCAGCCTGGTGACCATGTCCGGAAGCAACCAGTTCCATGGGACGTTGTTCGAGTTTCTCAGGAACAGCTTCTTCGATGCGCGCAACTTCTTTGACCAGGTCTCCACCGTGCCTCCGTTCCGGCGCAACCAGTTTGGCGGCTCCGCGGGAGGTCCAATCAAGAAGGACAAGACCTTCATCTTCGGCAACTACGAAGCATTCCGGCAGCGTCTCGCGGTCACCGACGCTGCGATAGTTCCCGACAACAACGCGCGGAAGGGATACTTGCCCGCAGCCAATGGTACCCTCACCGACGTGGGTCTGGCTCCCGGCATCGCGCCTTACTTCGCTCTGTGGCCGGTTCCCAACGGGCCGGAGTTGGGTGGAGGCGCCGCGTACTACTATGGCAACCCGGAACAGATGATCCGCGAAGACTTCGGGAATCTGCGGGTGGATCACAATTTCTCCGCCAACGATTTGTTGTCCGGGGTCTACACGATCGACGACGGCTTCAATCACAGTCCGGGAACCACCAGTTTGCAGCTTACTACCAGCAACGAGCGATCGCAGATTGCCAGCTTGCAGGAGACCCATACATTCAGTTCTTCGGTGATCAATGTGCTCCGAGGGGGGTTTAGCCGCGCCAAGTGGCTGATGAACTCGGCGCCTCCGGGCGACGATTCCAGTCTGTCGTTTGTCGCAGGCCAGCCGATTGGCAACATCAACATCGGATCGGTAGGCAACGGCCAGCTCGGCGCGATCGCGGGAGCCGGCTCGAACGGGTCGCAGGAGTTCGACGACATAGCTCGCAACCTGTTTACCGTCACCGACTCGGTTTCGTTCGTCAAGGGCATCCATAAGATCGAAGTTGGCGGATGGTTTCAGAAGATCGAGTCCAACGACAACGCCGCGGATCAGAGAAATGGGGTCGCCACGTTTACCGATCTCCAGCACTTCATGTTGGGGGAAGCGACACAGGTGGCCGCGACATTGAACCCCATCGAGATCGGCTGGCGCCAAACTGCCGGAGCGTGGTATGCCCAGGATTCCATCCAACTGCTTCCGAATTTGACTCTCACTCTGGGCATCCGGGACGAGTTCAACAATGGCTGGAATTCACCGCAGGGCATGGCGGCGAATTTCATTTCGAACGCCAATCAGGTGCTGGAGACCCAGCCGGTGATCGGAAAATCCGTCTACTCCGTGAACAACGCCAAATTGCTCATTGGCCCGCGCGCGGGTATCGCATGGGCGCCCTTCGCCAGCCGGCACACCGCGATCCACGCTGGGTACGGCCTTTACTATGAGCAATTGGACTACATGGGAGATTGTTGCGACTCGATTCCTATCGGAATCTACGATTCCAGAGTCACCGTGACACCGGCAACGTTCCCCTTGACGATCTCGCCGAGCGCCCCTCCCCCTGGGTCGAAGATCGGGCCGACAGGCGTCCAGCCCAATCTGAGTTCGCCGGCCGTCTTCCAGTACAACCTGAGAGTGGATCAGTCGCTGTCCGCCAACACCCTCCTCTCGGTCGGCTACGTGGGAGAGCGCGGCTACCACCTGCTGGCCACCGCCGATGCGAACACCGCCTATCCCACCATTGTCAATGGCGCGGATTACTTTGCGCCAAAGTCGCCCAGGATGAACCCCAGCCTGTCGAACGCCCGCTACGAGGAATCGAACGGCAACAGCAATTACAATGCCTTGCAGACCGATTTGACTCACCGATTCAGTCACGGCGTTCAATTTCGGGCCAACTACACATTTTCGAAGAGTCTCGACAACCACTCTTCTTCCTTCCTCAACAATGCGGGTCTGGGTGGAACGACTACCTACCTGGATCCTTTCGATCCGCGCCTTGATTGGGGGCCGTCGAATTTCAACATCACGAGTCGTTTCTCCGGGAATTTCGGCTACGCGCTGCCGGTTGGAAACGGCAGGGCTCTTCTCGGCGGAGTCAAGGGTGTCGCCAATGCGATACTGGGCGGTTGGCAAGTCAACGCCATCATCACCGCTCAGACCGGTTTCCCGTTCACGCCGCTGGTCGGTTTTAATCAGTCGGCCGACGGCGACACGCGAAACCCGGACCGCGTCTCCCTGAACCCGAATTTCAGCGGCTCCATCATTGAGGGCTCGCCGAACCAGTGGTACAACCCGGCGGCCTTCCTGCTCCCGGCGGCCGGCACTTTCGGCAATGCCGGCAGGGACATTCTCACGGCTCCAGGCCTGATGAACGTCGATGGTTCGATGTTCAAGACCTTCCATTTCCGCGAGCGCGCGACGCTTCAATTCCGGGCCGAAATATTCAACGCGGTGAATCACACCAATTTCGGATGGCCGGTAATTACCACGTTCACTTCGTCGGGAGCCTATTCGTCCAGCGCCGGAGTTATTACTTCCACCTTGACCACTTCCCGGCAATTGCAGTTTGCATTAAAGCTCGGCTGGTAGCGTCGTCCGAACGGATGGGTGGATGCGTACGCGCCTGCCATCCCGACGCGGACGCTACCAGGCAATCCCCACTTGGTTGGCGGCTGCGCCGGGACGGCGGGCGCTCTGCTGTTGTGAAGCCCTCAACATAGCGAGGTTGGAGCTCCCATGAAAAAGAACTGGGCGAAAGAGTTTTTGGCGGGGAGGATCTCTCGCCGGGATTTTGTCGATTATGCCGCCGTGGCCGGCGTGAGTGTCGCGGCTACCGGCCGGATTCTGCGGGCAGAACGGATGAAGCAATCCAACGCTCAGCCAAAATCGCGCGACTATAACCAGACGAACCTCAATCCATACGAGGAATGGCGCAAGAACGAAGGCATTCAGGTCTATTCGGGCTACAGCCTTCCGGACATTCGGAACGCGGCGGTCCAACCCTGGAAGCGCATGGGCGCGCAGGGCGCTTTCATCGATCTGATTGGCGGCGAGGGCGTCAACGATGGCTATCTGTGCGAGATTCCCCCGGGCGGCCAGACCAATCCGCAGCGCTATTTGTTCGAGGAGGTCGTCTACGTCGTCAGTGGCGAGGGCGAAACCGACATCTGGCTGCCGGGCGGCGCCAGGCAGACCGTGAAGTGGAAAGCGGGCGCGGTGATTGGCCCGCCGCTCAACACCTGGCGCCAGCACAGGAACCGCGGCGCCGCGCCTGTCCGGTTGCTGGCCATCAGCAATGCGCCGGTGGTGATCGACCTCTTCCACAACGTGGACTTCGTCTTCAACAACGACTATGTGTTTCGCGACCGCTATAACGGCGATCCCGACGCCTTTGGCGCCGGCCCCGAGCACATCCATCACAAAGACACCAATCCCGCCGAGAGTGAACAGAAGGGCGGGGTGGACACCTGGGAAAGCGCCTACATTCCGGACGCGCGGTCGCTCGGCCTGTTCCACAGCGCGGAGCGCGGCAAGGCGAATTCGCGGATCGAGCTCCAGCTCGCCGACAACACCATGCAAGCTCACATCTCCGAGTTCGAGGTGGGCACTTACAAGAAGGCGCATCGGCATGGCCCCGGATCGCATGTGTTGGTGCTGAACGGGCGTGGCTACACGCTGCTATGGAAGGGAGCCATTCAGTATTCCGACGCGACCGAACACGTCCGCGTCGAGTTTACCGAAGGCACCCTCTTCGTTCCGCCCGACGGCTGGTTTCATCAGCACTTCAACACCGGCGGCGATCCAGCCCGCTACCTTGCCGCGAATTGGGGCGGCGACGGCAAATGGTTCATGCGGGCCTTGGGAGGCGGCGGCCGCACCCATCGGCTGGGCAAGACCAGCACCCGGAAAGGCGGGAACCTGATCGAGTACGAAGATGAAGATCCGGCAGTCAGTGAAATGTTTGGGGCGGAACTGAAGAAGGCCGGCGTCAAGAACAGAATGAATCTCTGATCGGCGAGCGCGCGTGGCGCCCCCGCGAAACTCCGCGGGCCGCGCATGCGCGGCTCCTACGGTCGCGGGATGATACAGGACACCGGCGGCAAAGACCGCCGGCCTTACCGGGAGACACACTACAGGCGATAGGAATGGATAAAACAGGTATAAGTGCGTTGCGGGTGGCCGGGCTGTCGGACTTATCGCCGTGCGTATCGGCCACCCGATGGATTGAGTAGAAACTTCGATGATTTAGGCCCGCTGGATGGCGGGCACATCCTTGCCGATTCGTTCCTTACTCTCTGTTATCCGGCGGGCGGCGATCAC
>Ga0187869_10003286_pt1 | contig 11963 bp, 8 predicted proteins | sample June2016WEW_13_1_2_FD_132972 | JGI IMG/M metagenome (GOLD analysis project Ga0187869, IMG submission 132972) | Peatland microbial communities from SPRUCE experiment site at the Marcell Experimental Forest, Minnesota, USA - June2016WEW_13_100 | ecosystem: Environmental > Terrestrial > Soil >...
CGGCGTGTGCATCGTCCTCTACATCACCCTCGGCGCCTACGGCCAGTTCGTGGCCCAGGGCGTGGTCGAGGAGAAAGCGACGCGGATGATGGAGATCCTGCTCGCATCCGTCCGGCCGAGCGAACTGCTGGCGGGCAAGGTGCTCGGGATCGGGTTCGTGGCCATGCTGCAACTCGCGATCGTCGGCTCTGCGGCGCTGATCACGGTCGAGCTGACCAGGGGCACGTCCATCCCGGCCCTCGGCCTCGGCTACGTCGTGGCCTACCTTGCCTGGTTCGTGCTCGGCTACCTGATGTACGCCATGGCCCTCGCCGCGGTCGCCGTGCTCGTGTCGCGCCCGGAGGAGGTCGCATACGCGACGGCTCCGGTCACGGTCGGGCTCGTCTTCTCGTACCTGCTCATGTTCGTCGCCCTCGGCGATCCCACGAACCCGTTAATCGTGGTTCTCTCGATGGTACCGCCGTGCTCACCAATCCTGATGACGCTACGGATCGCATACGGCGTCGCTCCCCTCTGGCAGGTTTTCGTGGCGATGGTGCTGACCGTCGCTGCCATCGTCGGCCTCACCTGGGTCGCCGGCCGCACGTACGCGAACTCGGCACTGCGGATGGGGACGCGCGTGCGATTCCTAGATGCCCTCTCCGGAAGGCGCTCGACCTGACGCCGCATGGCGGGGCTACCGACACCAGCTGCCCCCGCACGTCACCATCGGTGAGGCAAGGCCGGACCTCGCAGTAGTTGTGTCATCGGCTTGGCAGCGGTCGTATGCCTCGCTTCTCTGTTCGCCACGGCCGTGGATGGCGCCGCAGGCCCGGGGGCGCGCATCGACAAACTGGCGGCAGCGATCGCGCTTGAGTGCGACCGGCTCGGTCGGGCGCGGCAGCACATAAGTTCCTGGTCTTCGTCGAGACTGATCCCCGGCTCGAACAAGCTCGAGCTAATCGCCTGAGCGACTCCAAATCACGCATTGCGTCAGCCCATCAGCCACTCGTCTCTAGGCACCCGTCCGCAGAGCCACCGCGACCCAACTCGGCACCACGATTCGGCACGTGGGAATCGCGGGCTCAAATCCTCTCGCCCCGACCAGTACAAACGTTCTAATGACGACGCCCTTTCCCCTCCGGGCCCCGCGCTCGGGGCCCCCTCTTCCCCCTGGCATCGGGGACGCATTTGCAGCTGCCGCCCGAAATCGATCCTGAACCGACCGACCTGAACGTCGCGATTCGGCCTATCGCCCAGTCGGTGACGGCCGCCGTCACAGTTGTCACAGACGCTGTTGTGGCGGGCCGCTGCATCACCTTGGCCCCCGTGCGAGCGAAACAGCTTGTCGAATGGTCCGACGAACTTGGTGCCCCGGTCGCGGATGAGGGACCGGCTGGTGGTGGGGCGATCATCGAACTCGCGCTGGCCCCCGTTCCAGGATTCACGGCGGCACTTGCGTCTACTATACGTATCTGTATACTGTGCCCGTGATGGCGACTCCGAACGGTGGGAGCTAGGATGCTCAGGTGCCCAACAAGACGATCTACGTGTCCGATGGCGATCTCCCTCTCTATCAGCGCGCTCAGGAACTCGCGGGAGGGAACCTCTCGTCGGCCATCACTAAGGCGCTGCGGCGCTACGTGGCTGTCGAGGAAGGGCGCCGCGAGCGCTTCAAGGAGATCACCGTTCGCGTGGGACCCGGCGGCCGGCAGCAGCGCTTTATGGGCGTCCGCGTGGGCCAGTGGGCCAACTCGTCGTGGAGCCAAGTCTACCGCGTCTACGCGACTCGAACCGGCAAGTTCGCGCTTCACACCGAGAAGTCCCCGGAGTGGGCGAGCCGTGACGAGAAGGGAAACCCCGCCGGCTGGCGCGGCTGGATCGGCCTGGGCAATCTCACTTACACGTTCAGTTCGGGTGAGTCGACGCTCGAGGTATTCGATTCGCTCGAGCAGATGCGCGACAAGATCCCGCCCCAGCTCTACGAGATCGTTGCCAGATCGTCCGAGACGCCCTCGGTCGAAGACCTCGACATCTAGGTCGCGCGCCGGGCCCGATCACAGCATCTGAAGTTCGGGGCGGCGCACTGACGCGTCCGCGCCGGCCGACCCTCCCCGCTCCCGGCTGACCCACTGCCGGTCGATCGATAGACCCCCAACAACATCGGGCAGCCCTGCACGGGCTGCCTCCGGCTCTGCCGTGCCCTGGAACCTGCCAGAGGAGGAAGCGACACATGACGACCAACCACTCCGCCGCTGCGATCCAAGTAACCGGGTTGCGCAAGTCCTACGGTCAGCAGGTCGTGCTGGACGGCATCGACTTTGACGTCGCTCAGGGCACCGTCTTCTCGCTGCTCGGCCCCAACGGGGCCGGGAAGACGACCACGGTCCAGATCCTCTCGACACTCATTCCCGCCGACGATGGCCAGGTCCAGGTTGGCGGGCACGACTTGAGCCGCGAGCCGGACGCAGTCCGCGCTGCCATCGGCGTCACGGGCCAGTTCTCGGCCGTGGACAGGTTCCTCACCGGCGAAGAGAACCTGATCCTGATGGCGGATCTGCGGCACATGGGCAAGCGCGAAGGCCGCAGGCGCGCCGCCGAGCTGCTCGATCAATTCGACTTGGCCGATGCCGCTCGCAAGCCCGTCGCCTTGTATTCGGGCGGAATGCAGCGGCGCCTCGACCTGGCCATGACCCTCGTCGGCGATCCGCGGATCATCTTTCTCGACGAGCCGACAGCCGGCCTTGACCCGCGCAGCCGCCGGACGATGTGGCAGATCGTCCGCAGCCTGGTCGCGAGCGGGGTCACGATCTTTCTCACGACCCAGTATCTCGAAGAGGCCGACGAACTGGCAGATCGGATCGCCGTCCTCGACCACGGCAAGCTCGTGGCCCAGGGCACGGCGGCGGAGCTGAAGCGGCTCGTGCCGGGCGGCCACATCAGCCTCCAGTTCGCCGACCCCACCGTCTTCGCGCGGGCAGCTCAAATCCTGGCGCCGACCTCGCGAGACGACGATGCTCTCACCCTTCAACTCCCCGGCGGTGGCGACGTCAGGTCGCTGAGACTCGTGCTCGACCGCATGGATCAGGCCGGCATCGAGGTGGACGGGCTGACGGTGCACACGCCGGACCTTGACGACGTGTTCCTTGCCCTCACCGGGCAACCCGAAGCGCGGCCGGAACCGCAGCCCGAGACACAGGAGGCGATTGCCCGATGAACGCCATTGCATACACCGTGAGCGACTCGGCCACAATGCTGCGCCGGCAGCTGCGCCACATGCTGCGCTACCCGTCCTTGACCTTCATCGTGGTCGGGATGCCCATCGTCTTCCTTCTGCTGTTCGTCTTCGTCCTCGGGGGGACCATGGGCTCGGGCCTGGGCCCATCCGGCGCAGTCGGCGCATCCGGCGCTGGCGGTGGCCGGTCCGCCTACCTCGAGTACGTGGTTCCCGGAATCCTGGTGATGACTATCGCGGCCGTCGTCCAGGGAACGGCGATCTCCGTCGCCATGGACATGACGGGCGGCATCGTGGCGCGCTTCCGGACCATGTCCATCTCCCGCGCTTCCGTGCTGACGGGCCACGTGCTTGGCAGCATGGTCCAGGCCGTGCTGGCCATCGCCATCGTTCTCGCCGTGGCGGTGCTCATCGGCTTCCGGCCGAGCGCCGGTCCCATGGAGTGGCTCGGCGTGATCGGCCTGCTGGCGATAGCCTCGTTCGCGCTGATCTGGCTGTGTGTGGCGCTCGGCATGGTGACCGACAGTGTCGAGACCGCCAGCAACATACCGATGCCACTGATCCTCCTGCCGTTCCTTGGCAGCGCCGTCGTGCCCACGGATTCGATGCCGGGACCGCTACGCCTCTTCGCCGAGTACCAGCCGTTCACGCCCATAATCGAGACGCTGCGCGGCCTGCTTACCGGCACATCCTTCGGCAACGACGGGATCCTGGCCGTGGCGTGGTGCGCGGTCATCGCAGCGGCTTCGCACGTCTGGGCTATGAGGCTGTATGAGCGGCATTCGGTGCACTGATGTCCGTGCGGTCCGCGGGTCGAGGCCGGTGTCAGCCCGTCGCACGCCAGTCCTCAACCGGCGAGTCGCTCCGAACCTTCACTCGTATAGTGTCGGCCTGACTCCTCTCGCCCTGACCAGTCCCATCACTTGTTGCATCTGCAACCTTCCTTCTCGCGCGGATACGAGCCCGAGCAGCCACGCGTTCTCGTTCGGCTGGGGATGAACGGCGACGATCTCGGGTCCGTCGACGTCGAAACGCTCGAACATCTCCCGGATGGCTTCTTCGCGAAGCCGATCGGGAACCGCCGGGTTCCGCCAGAGGGTGGCGAAGTCCGACAGCTGCTTGTGGGCGCGTCCCAGACGTAGCTCGTCCGGCTTGTCGGGTGCGCTCGACGTGGGGCGCTCCAGTACGCGCCACGCCCGACTGAACGTCTCGATGGTGATCTCACCGGCGTTAAGCTGACGCTGGAGCGACGATCGCCCGCGCAAGTTCAGGCCCGGTTCACGCGTCTGTCTCGACCTGCCTCAGAGAGCAGTCCCTATCGCGGCGTCGTGGCGGGGCTCTGGCGACTGCCGAACCCGACGGCGTGGGACCGCGATCGGGCTGCTGGGCGGCCAGGTGGACTTGGGGCCGAGATAACAAGCCAACCGTCGAGGTCGTCAGCAACCGCGCTCTGGCGCTCGGTGCCTAGGGCATGGGCGGCGCTATGTTAGGCTCAGAAACCGTCGGGCAGCCCCGCGGCCAGCGGCCGACGCCGCCGTCAAGGCGACCGACGGGAGAGGAGCGATCCCTCCGAGTGAGAGAAGGGAACGATCCATGCTGCGGCTTCCGGCCTGGCTCTACATCCTGATCGGGCTAGTTCTCATCGCGATCGGCCTCGCTGGCGGCAGACTGCCCGTGGCCGTGATCGGCGTCGTCGCCATCATTGCGGGTGTCGTGAGGGTCGTCTGGTCGCGAGGGTGACGCTGGCCTCCGTCCGAAGGTCGCGGAGACCGCCTTCCCGATCCATGATGCGGAAGTGGCTCCCCTGATCTAAAAGACCTCCTTCCGGGTGGGGCTCGGGCTCGCCACGATCTAGTGGGGAATCGCTGATCGGAGGAAGGCATCCTTTCGGTGTACCGAGAGGAGTCAGCCCGACACTTTACGGGTGAAGGTGCGTCGCGCGGTGGAGCCGAAATCGGGGCGGCAGGCCTCAGCCTGACGGGTCCGTCGGTTCATCCTGTGGTCCGGCTGCCCTTGTGCGGGGCAAGGAAGTTGGCGCTCGCGCATACTCGCGCCCTCGTACTGGGTCGGCGTCCCCGCCATCAGGCTTCGAGGCACGCCGCCTGAAGGAGATGGCATGCCGAAGATCGTGGTTACTGCGGCCGTCAAGGATGTCGAGGCCTGGCTGAAGTTCAAGCCGGAGATGATCGCCCAGTTGTCCGCCGTCGCGTCGGACGGGACCAGTTACGTCGCGATGGATGGCAGCAACCAAGTCGCCAGCACTTGGGACGTCCCCGACATGGAGGCCTTCCAAGCAGCCCAGACCGCGGCTTCGCCCGAGATGGCGGCGGCGATGGAGCGGTACGGGATGATCCCGCCGATGACGATCTACGTCAAGAAGTAGCCGGACCCCAGAAGAGTCTGACGCCGCGATGCCGCGAGGCTCTCGCGGCGCCCTTTCGTGTGCTCATGATGAGGTGACAACGATGCTTGCCAATTCGTTGGCTGTCACGACTCTGGTCGTGACAGACGTCGACCGGGCCAAAGGTTCTACGCGGAACAGCTTGGCCTGGCGCTCCTCGAGGAGACCCCGTTTGGCTGTCGGTTCGGCGCCGGCAAGGGGTCACAACTGACGGTCCGACGTGGACAGCCCCCTGCCAGTGGTCCAACGGTCGCGCACTTCGAGGTCGATGACATCGAGGCCGTGGTCCGTGATCTGACCTCGCGGGGCGTCACTTTCGAGGAGTACGAGACGCCAAAGACCGTCAACCTTCATCGCCCAGGTCGGTCCGGCTCGCGGTGCCCGGTTCAAGGACCCTGCCGGCAATGTGGTCCGGGTGCGCGAGGGGCCGGTACCCACCGCCGCGTAGGGTCCCAGCGCCGGTCGCCGCTCATCCTCAACCGTCCAGAGACGCCTGGCAGTCGGGCCGGGCGCCGCTCAAGCTGGATCGCCGCCCACGCAGAAAGTGATGGGAGAGGTCCGGGGGAGAGGAGTTGGACCCCGACCGAACCTGCCCGGTTCTTCGTGCGAGGTTGACGGCACTGACTCGACACCATCACACGATCGTGACGTTGCCATGATCCCACAAGACTGTCGGCTGCCTGCCACTCCCGCCGCGCCTCCAGCGCCTCAGCCGGGCCAAGTTTAGGCCGACGTCATGCCGGATCTCAGGAGGTCGGCTCGTCCTTCTTGGACGTCTTGAGAGAGGCTTCGTCGGCCACCTCCGGCGAGGCCAAATGCGGCGCCGCTGGCTCGACCGCGGCCGGATCGGTCGCGGCAGCAGTCTCAGTCGTGGCCTGGAGCTGCCGCGCTCGACCGAAACCCACGACGATGCGCCGCTCCCACGCGGCCCAGGCGACGAACGCGGCCACGAGCAGGACGAATACCGAGAGCGCGATCGCCGAGGGGGAGATCAGGCCGACCGAGTTCGACTCCTGCAGGTTGACCGAGAACTGGAAGCCGTAGAACCAGGTCGGCAGGATCGCGTCGTAGATGCCCAGGATCGCATTCGGCAGCGGCAGGGCGGAGAGGTCCGGATACAGAGCCATGAAGGTCGACACGGCGACGATGCACGCGCCCAGAACGAATCGCCGCGGGTTGCGGGCGAGGACGCATACGATCGCCAGGAAGATGCCGAGCGACAGCATGACGATCGCCATCAGGTCCGGCGGCAGGGCGACGTGGAACAGCGAGGCGTTCGATGCGTTCTGGCCCAGCCAGACCAGCAGCAACCCGGCGATGCCCACCGGAACGAGCAGCTGGACGATCCAGTACCGGTCTTCCAGGCCGGCGCTCTGGCGCCGCTCGAGCCGCCACAGCACCAGCGCCAGGACGACGAGCGCCACCACGAGCACGACGCCGATCAGGAACATCCGGATCGCGATGTTGACGTCGCCGGTCCCGTTGCCGCAGATCGAGTTGCCGAAGTAGTCGCCTGTGTTTACCCGCGCCAGGGTGCAGAGCGGGTCCTTGAGCAGCCACAGCGCAGCCGGCAGCAGCAGCGCGGACACGGCGCCGACGCGGGCGAGCAGCCACGTCCGGCGTGACGGCCCGTGCCACAGCTCCGCCAGGAAGTAGGCCAGGGCTAACAGGAAGAACGGCAGCGCGGTGTAGAAGTGGTACTGGAACGAGGCCCGGTCGATGCGCGACCACGACAACCATTGCCAGAAGAAGGCGATGACGACCAGTGCCAGGCCCAGGCTCCGCCGCTTGAAGGCCTGCCAGCAGACGAAGCCCATGCCTGTTATCGCCAGCCACCACAGCGCCGGGTTGCCGCCGTCGTGGATCCACGACCCCAGGTCCGGACCGTAGCTGATGCTCTCGAACCAGACCGGCTTTAGGTCCATCGGCCAGGCCCACCAAGGTGACGACGCCGCATGCGGCTGCCGCAGGTCGTTGTGGTAGTTGTACATGTCGATGGTCAGCTGGATGAGCGGCTTGCCCGTGTGCCCGTTAGGCCAGCCATCGCCGTGGATGCAGTTGCCATAGGTGGGCGAGCTGGGGTCAGTGTCCGGGTCGGGACAGTACATGACCGGCAGGCCGCCTCGATAGCTCGTGGTTGACGCGGTGGTCTGGAGCTGCCACGGCATGGACCACGGTACGTAGAGCATCACGTAGACCACGATCGGCAGGATCAGCACGCAGGCGGCCATCCAGGCGGCCGGAATGCCGAAGCCGGTGCCGAGCCGCAGCCAACCGGTCGGGGCGGGCGAAGGCGGGCCGGCGTAGGTCGAGAGGTCGGTCGGGCCGGGCGGCGGGGCGAGGGGCCCGAATCCGAGCCGGCCGCCATATACGAACCCGCCGGCCGCGACGGCGCCCAACGCCAGCCCGGCGGCTCCGACCTCGAGGACGAGCCCGCTGCCAAGGACCAGTCCGCTGGCCAGGGCCAGGACGCCGAGCACCAGCGGCGCGCCGATGGCGAACCACATCTCCTCGCGCGTCCAGGCGATCGGGTGGTAGGCGTTCGCGGCAGCCGCGAGCGCCGTGATCGTCAGCATGATCACGAAGAACGTGTAGTTCGGGGCGCCGTTCTGGATGGTCATGGGCGACTGCAGCAGCCCGGCCAGCAGGAGGCCCGCGGCGACGACTGCGGACACGACGGTGATCAACACCTTGTCGGGCGTGGTCCGCGTCTGGTAGGCGCAGATGAACCCGCCGATGACCACGGCTACCGCCAGGCCGATGAGCAACACCACAACCGGCGGGTTGCCGGTGCCAGGTTGGGTGGTCATCTCGGCGATCGCCATCCAACCGAAGATGCCCGTCCCGACCGCCAGCCCGAGAATCGTGATCAGGCGGCCCAGCGCCGATCGGATGAGGATCAGGATGCCGATGCTGGCCATGGCGTAGAGCCCCACCCACTTCGAGGCCAGCGCCAGGCCCAGCACCACCCCCATGATGGGCATCAGCAGCCAGAAGGCAGCCCGGTGCTTCCAGACGTTGAGCCAGAGGACCGCGAAGATCAGATACGCGAGTAACAGGAAGCCGCCGACGTAGGTGTCGTTCATGGCGATGCGCGATTGGACGAAGAGCATCCCGTCGGTCAGCGAGAAGAGGGCGACCAGCAAGCCGATCGAGCGACGGCGGAACAGAAGCCTGGTCAGCAGGTACAGGCAGGCGGCCATGAGCGCACCGAACAGGACGCCGACGATGCGCCACGAGAAGGCGAACCCGCCGACGTCGACGGAGGCCATCGAGCCGTCGGGCGCGAGCGCCAGCATCTGCTCGCGGTCCGTGTCCGGCAGCTGGGGCGTAGAGTCGAGTCCGATCGCGGCCGGCCGGAAGGGCAGCTGGGCGTCCGAGAAGACGGCGTTGCCGTTTGTCTCGATAGCGTAAACGGTCCAGTTCTTGCCATCGGGCGTGAGGCCCAGGGCCTGGGCAACCCGGGTCGCGCTGTCGAAGACCACCTGGGTGACGGGTCCGGGCATCGTCGCCAGCGGCTGGCTCGGGTCCTTCGTCACCGACCCGGCGGAGCCGGTGTTGTCCATTGTGATCAGCACGATCGAATCGCCGGCTGCGACGTAGGAATCCTGGCTGTAGTTGACTGTGCCGTCGGTATTCCGGTTGACGGCGATCGAGGTCGCCGGGCTATCCGTCTGGATTTCCGGCGTGAGGACCAGCCGGCGGGCGTCCAGAAGCCCGATCCCATCCTTGTAGGCGACCATGACCTGCGGGTTCGACTGCTCGAGCGTGACGTCGAGCAGCGCCCCGGCGGCGATCAGGTTCTGCACGGCGGTCACCTGATCCGTGCTGAGGGGGCCCAGATTGAGGGTCTGCGACAGGCCCGCCGTGGCGGGCGTCTCCAGGGCGGCCTGGACTGCGGCCGCGTCGAGACCGAGGGCCGAGGCCAGCGCCTGAGCCTCGGCCGAGATCGACGGCGTCGAGGACGAGCTCGGCGTCTCGACCAGGACCGGCGGGCCGGTGCCGAGGTCGGCGAAGTCGGCCGCCCCGGGGACGTTGGCGCGGGCCACGACCGAGCTGTTCTTGCTGAGGTCGACGGAGACGACGTCTCCGGCCGCATCGGCTGCCAGGATGAAGGGCGGCGTGCCCGAGTAGATGTGCGTGATCGCGATGCCCGTGTCGGCGGCCAGCTCGACGGGCGGCTTGACGGACGCGGCGAGACCGTTCTGGACGTCGTCGAGCGAGTTGGTGTCGATGACGTAGATGTGTCCGTTGGTAGATCCCACGTAGACCGGGCCGGTCGGCCCGACCGCCGAGAAGGCATCCGCGCCTGGGATGGCGTACGTCTGTACCCAGGCCCGCGTCTGCAGGTCGTAGACGCGGACATCCGAGCCCGTGGCCAGGAAGAGGCGGTCGCCGTACCGTCCGCCGGAGCTCGCGTCGGGGTTGTTGGGGTCGGCGATCGGCGAGGTCAGGGTCTGCGGCTGGACGAGGACCGCCTTGACGGCGACGTTGAGGTCGGCCGTGGCAGTGACCTTGTCGTCGGAGAAGAGGGTGATCCCACCCGCGATGGCGTACTTGGCCAGCATCGGGTGAGTCCACTCGTAGATGCCGTGGGGGATGTTGTAGCGCCAGTCCTGGAGGAACTCGGTTGCGCTGCGGGCGTGGTAGACCTCGTCGAAGTACATCTGCGGCGGCTCGTCCAGGCGCCACACACGCATCGAGAGCACAGCGATGACCAGCGCCACGACTATCCAGACGTCCAGCTTGTCGATGCGGCCACGCGGCTCGGAGTCGAGCGCGGCCGATCGGTCGGGGAGCCGCGCCGGGCGCCCCAGGCGGTGCCACAACCGCATGACCCACAGAGGAACGTAGAGAGGCCGCGTCGAGGGGTCCTCGGCCTCGGCCTCGGCCCAATCGGGCTCACCCGTCGTGACTTTAGCGGTGACTTCATCCTTGGCTTCTTGTTTGGCTTCGGAGTCCTCCGCACGGCGCCTGCGCTCCTTGAAGACCTCGAAGACGCCGCGGCCCAGCAGCGCCAGGCCGACGGCAGCCAGCCAGAAGCCGACGCCTAGCATCGGCGGCCACGGCACGAGCCGCTGCTGGGCCAGGTCCGCCACACGCAGCGCGTAGCCAAGGACGGCCACGCCGAACAGCCCTAGGTAGGTGACGGGGTGATCGATCGAGACCGGCTTCTTCGATGCGAACGGGAGAGTCACAAGCAGAAGGCAGGCGATCGCGGCCAGAAACATGAGGAAGACCCGGCCGTCGGAGATGCCTATGTCGCTCCGAACAGACAGCTCGCCCGGGCCGCCGCCGACCTGCCACCACTGCAACAGCGAGGAACCAACCAGGACGATGGCGCCGATCGCGACGATCCAGCGCCCTCTGGTTGCCGACGAGGGCATATTCGGTCCCGTTACGACTCGTAGGCTTCGGGACGGAGGTCGCCCACGTTGGCTTCCGACGCTGTGGATTGCGGTGACCACGCCGGGTACGACGTGGATGGCGACGGAGAAGCGGTGGCGAGCGATGGGGACGGCGTCGCGAGTGACGGCGAGGATGAGGGCGTGACTGACGATAGCGGGCCGCTGCCCGGGCGCTGCCCGAGCCAGAGCGACCCCGAGACGGCGACCATGGCCAGAACCGCCACGCCTGCCACCGTGAGGGCCAGTCGAAGTCTCGTCCGCCCCTCCGGTCGCCCGCCGGGTCGCTGGGAGGCCAGCAAGGTTTGAAGCGGAGGTGCTGGGCGCACTGTTCGATCGAGTTCGGCGGCGCGCGCCCTAATTCTTCCCCGGAAGGCTCGCTCGAAGTTGTCTACGCTCATCGGTCGAGCACCTCCGGTCGCTTGCGTAGGGCAGCCACCCCCCGAGAAACGTTGGTGCGGACTCCGGCCGGTGAAAGTCCCATGATCCGGCCGATCTGGTCGTCACCGAGATCGAAGAGGAACCGCAGCACGATCGCCTCATGCTGGCGCGGCGACAGGCATTCGCGAAGCTGGTCGAACCAGGCGGCGGCCTCGAGGCGACCGAAAGAGTCGGGGTAGATGGGCGGGTCGTCGGCCCTTGACAGCGAGAGCCAGCGCAGGACCGGGCGTTTGTTGCGGTCGATCACGATCCGGCGAGCTATCAGGAACAGCCAGGGAATCGGGTCTCCGACGGGTCCGCGGCCGGCCTGCCACGCGCCGTACGCGCGCCGGACGGTTTCCGCAGCCACGTCCTCGGCGTCCTCATGGTGCCTCACGAGCACCCACGCGTAGCGACACAGCCGAGGCCACGCGGCGACGTACATCTCCTCGAACGCGACCTGGGAGTCCAGCGGTCTCGCTCGCGCGGTTTCGGCCACCCTCAAGACCAGACTCCCTGCTAG
>Ga0187869_10003291_pt1 | contig 11955 bp, 6 predicted proteins | sample June2016WEW_13_1_2_FD_132972 | JGI IMG/M metagenome (GOLD analysis project Ga0187869, IMG submission 132972) | Peatland microbial communities from SPRUCE experiment site at the Marcell Experimental Forest, Minnesota, USA - June2016WEW_13_100 | ecosystem: Environmental > Terrestrial > Soil >...
TGAAGATGACCTGCGCGTGGAGCACCGACTGTTGATGCTTCGCGTGCTGGAGCACATTCTTGACCAGCCGATGATTCAGGCAGACGCAACGCTCGGGCAAAAGGGTTCAAAAGGAGAGATGAAATGTCGGCTCTACTGCGACGCGCAATTTCCTGACGTCGCGTACCGCTGGCAAGCGGTCAATTTCCCAGGCGATCCGGACGCACAGCCTGATGCACAGCTTTTTATGATCCCTCACTATCTTGAGAATCCCAACGTGCCCGGGAAAAACGAGATGCTGAAGGTCATCCGCTTTCCCTTCCACAACTACAGCATCGTCGCCGCATCTTCGTACATGGGAGAAGCGAAGAAGGGATTCCTTTCGCACTGGATTTATGAGATCTACAAGAGGGGGGGAACAGGCGAGCACGCTTCGCTTAAGGAGTTTACCGTTAGGCGCGTTGACGGCACAAGTAAGGACATAGTGATGTCGGTCTGGGGACTGACCGGCAGCGGAAAATCCACTCACGGGCACTACGTCTACGACGAGAAGATCGCGCAGATCTACATCGACAAGTTTGGAATCAATCCACTCGAGTTTATTTCTAACCAACTCATTCGAAATGACGACGTAGTCGCGGTGTTTGAGGACCGCGTTGTCAGCCCCGAACGCGGCTGCTGGACCAAAACAGAGGACGTCGACGTAACGCAGCACGCCATCTACAACGCCGGAATGTCGCCGAACGCGCTCCACGAAAACACGGAATGGGACGAGCACGGCGACGTGAGTTTTCGCGGCGAGATACTTCAGTATCACGGAAAACTGAATCAAAACGCGCGGAGCATCATCTTCTTGGAGGACACCGGCTACTTCGACGGAAATGTTGACTCATCCGGACCGCTCAACATGGCCGTGTTCATCAGCCCCGGATATATCTCGGACTATGCCTGGGTGAAGCTGAACGATTCTGCGTTCGCCGCAAAGGTGCTTGCAGACGGCAGAACGATCGGCCACCCCGCGCAAGGTCGAGAAGGCGTCGGCGGCGAGAAGTATGAATCGAGGTATTGCTTGCCGTTCACAATGGGCGTCGGGAACGCCGCCCACACCCACCGATTCTACGAGTTTATGAAGGAAAGGGCAAAAACTGAAAATCCAATCGAATCGTATCTCATCAACACGACCGGACGCGTCGGTGCAAGGTACGTATGGGCCGATACACACCTTGGCGACGAACCCATATGGCTCGCAAAGACGCTTTTTGAAGAAATGGACGGCAAAAAAAAGCCGGTGGGGGGGACCGGCCCTACCATCGAAGAGACGCAGGTGTTCTTGATCCAAGCGGCGCGTGGTGCAGTTGACTACGGGCCACATCCGCGGTGGGGCGACAAAGTACTTGTCCCGACGCGGGTGGAGGGATTGCCACAAGAGCGCTTAAAGGAACTCGATCCGTTTACCTATAGGACCGCTGAAGAGATGGAGGCGCTGCTGAGGCAGCAGATTGCACAAAGCAAGTACTACTTGAAAGCCCAATGCGCGCGGCTTAACAAACGGATACTGAATGCAATGGACTTCTAGAGGCGACCGGCCGATCCAAAAGACCTTGTGCGATCACTAAAGCGATCGGCGTCCGCGCCATTATAATCGGATTTTACCTTGAAATTGTAAACGCTTTGGAGTTCCCGCAAAAAAATGATCTTGTCAGCCCAGTCACTCGGCCGCTGAAAAATCGCTCCAGCATCAATTTAGCATTTCTAGACTGTCGCCAGTATTCCTTCGACTAACGGATCGAAGCATCTGCGGAAATCGCAACTCAATTTCCATTTTTCATATTTGACGTCGGAGTATGCTGATTCGATTTTTGAGTTAAACCCAATCACAAGCTTTATTGCTTTGTTGCGATATTTTAGATCGAGTTTATGACTGATACAAAGTTCTGTAAGTCGTGTGGAACGACCCCAAGCTCCTCCGCGCGTTTCTGCAGAGAATGCGGAGCTGTTTTGGCCGAAGAGCCCGGCGTCGATCAGAGTGCATCGACCGCAAAGGAGCAGGTCAACGAAGGCATTGCTCTATACCAACAAGGTGACTACCAAGGCGCCTTGGGTAAGTTCGGGAAGGCGACGGAAGCCGATCCGACGCTCGCAGCGGCCTGGAGTGACAAAGGCTGCGCCTTGGGGCGTCTTGGCGAGCGCGACGCGGCTTTGGAGGCGTTCAACAAGGCGCTTGAGATCGACCCAGACAATCGAGAAGCTCGCGAAGGCAAGGATCTGTGCCTGCGCATGCTTGGCTCTTCTAAGGAAGCAAGCTGAGAACCGCCGCTCGGCGGGACTTTACCTCGCGCGACGTTGATCCGGGCTGGGAGAGCTTGGCACGTTGTCTGCTACTATTTCGTTCAGGTGTCTGGTTAGCTACTGGTACGCTCCCAATAAGCAGGCCGAGCGCGGTCGATAAGAGACTTCTACCTAGTTTGAGCTCTATGGCCCAGAGGTGTCTAAGGTCTTCATGGCAAGCCCCTAGCTTCCGGTTTTTCTTAAGCCACTTTTTTTCTTGGCATCTCGTGGAGGGTAGTACTCGCTCTTTTTTGACTGCTGGTTTAAGCGAAGTCCGTAATTCAAAAGGTATACGATCTTCTAAAATTACTTTTAATAGGCGGGGCATCGCTTTATCGAGAAAGCGGAACGTTTGAAGGTGCAGGCAGCAGTGAGAATCTTTGACAGCAAACCTGATATTGCAAAAATGCTCGCCAACGGCGACGTTGAGAACTTAGCGCGCACGGTAGAAATCGGTGGCAGGGATTTCGACCACGACGAGAATACGCGCAAGGAGGCCGTTGACGCGCTTGGCAGTCTAGCCGATCAAAGAGCGGTTGACCCTCTAATTGGGGCGTTGCAAGACGAAAATGAGCGTGTACGCTTGAGCGCTGTAGCCGCGCTTAAAAGGCACGAAGCGTTCGACCCCCTGGTCAACGCGATGCACGTGAATGATAGCGGGGTGCGCCGCGCCGCCGTCGAAGCCCTTGGCCAGCTCGGCAACCCCCGCGCCGTGCTACCCCTCACAGAGACGTTAGCAGATGACGACCGGCGTGTTCGGGCCGCCTCTGTTGAGGCGTTGGCAAAGCTCGACGAACCATCCGTAGACCCTCTGATCCATGAGCTCCAAGTAACCGACAGCCAGGCACGTCGGGCCGCCGCCGAAGCCCTTGGCCAGCTCGGCAACCCCCGCGCCGTTTTGCCGCTCATAGCTGCCCTCAAGGATCAGGACTGGCACGTCAGCTTCGCCGCCGCGTGCGCGCTTAAGCAGTTTAACGATCCACGCTCATTAGAGCCGTTCATAGAAGTGCTGAGCGAGGGAGCGACGGACGTGCGACGGGCCGCCGCCGAAGCCCTTGGCCAGCTCGGCAACCCCCGCGCCGTTGAGCCGCTCGTCGAAGTGCTGTCTGATAGATATAAAAACGTGCGCGAAGTTGCGGCTTGGGCGCTCGGTCAACTCGGCAACACACAAGCCGTAGGGCCTCTCATAAGGGCCCTGGAAGATCCATACAGCGATGTGCGCGAAGTTGCGGCTTGGGCGCTCGGTCAACTCGGAGACTCTCGGGCGTTGAACCCCCTTAACGAGGCGCTCAAGGATGATAATCAGCGCGTGCAAAAAGCCGCTGCACACGCGCTCAAGAACATCGCCAGTAAATCCTCCCATAGCAAACACTCGATCACCATAACGTGAACCGGCCTCGAGTAAGAGCTGCGCGGGGTGGGATCGCAGCGCATGCCCATAAGTTTCGGGCTTCGGAATTACACTGAATCGGCGCACACAGATGCCGCACAAAGCCATTTAAAAAGCGCATCGGTTTTTTTTGAAGTCGACCATATGAAAACTATTTTAATCGCCGCTGCCGCAGCAGGCAACTTTTCATGAGCTAGGATAAAATGCGTTCTTGCGTGTCGCGCTCCGTCCGAAAAACGCGCTTGAGCGTCTTTTCTATCTTGTCGCTCCGACTTGATTCAGGAATGGCTATCTCTTTGCGACAATGTAAGCCGACATCATCATACGGCATTACGTGCGTGTCATTCGTTCCGATACAAACCCTAAACTTGGGCGTAAACTCAACGGAATGCCACGCGCGCTCCCGCGCGCGACTACTTTCCTCTCGTTACCTTCTTCACTAGGGCCATATCGAAAATCGTTTTAGTTCACTTTCCGAGCACATAACAAGACGGCACGTTCGTGCTTAGTTCGCACTCAATACGCGCCGTTTTGACAGGAGATAGAAGGCCGCGATCAGATAAGCGAAGATGAGCGTGATTGCCGCGCCTAGAATGCCGATCAGTGGAATCAGAACCACGTCGAAACCGACGAGCACGATAAGCGCGATAATGCTACTGAGTGTATTCACTTTGGCTCCGCGCGTACCTTCTGAAGCCATGAGCCAACTAAGCGCTTGATAAAAAAAGGCCATTGTTGCTGCAATAGCAAAAAAGAGTGCAATTTCCCAGCTGAAGGGATACTGGCGCCCATAAAAAAAGAAGACTATCCACTGTAATAAAAGCACTGATGGCACGATCAAGGCAGCAAGGTACGGCGCTGCCTTGCTTACGCGACGTAGAATGGCCAGCTTATCGTTGCTCTTGGATGCATAGGGGAAAAAAGCGGCGTTAATGATCATCCAAAGCATGACGGCTACAGTTATTGATGGCATGAAATATGCGGCGTAAATTCCCACGGCCGCGGTCGTCATGAACTTGTTGATGAGTAATCTGTCGACGCCCATGAAGGTGGCTGCCACACCTCCCGGGAGGGCAAGAAGAGAATAATGCACGATTTTTTTCGCCCAGGACCGCTCAAATCGAAGCGTTATATAGTCTTTAAGATAGATGACCAAAATGAAGCCGATTACCGCGTAGGATAGGAAATACGAGTAAGATGCCGTTTCCCACGACTTCATGTCCTGGCTGATGAATATGAAAAACGCAGCAAGCAGTACGACCGATTGAGCGGCAGTCAGAAGTGCATACGCTCTCATTTTGAAGAAGACTCTGAGAGAATTTGTGGTTAACTGGTAGAGCGTAGAAGTAACGGCGAGAAAAAGAGCGAAAAAGAAAAGCTCTGTCGAAACCCCAAACAAGTACGATAACGGCGCAGAAAAGAATGCGTAAATAACTATCGAGGCTGCGGTCACCAACGCTATTAGAATGTACGAAGTGGAGATGATGCCGACCTGCGCAAAATGATCCGACACCTCTGAACCATATTTTATCATCGGCGTGGAAACCGCTATCATTGAGATGGCGAGAATGGTGCCCATTGTCGTGATTAGTCCAAGAACACCAAAATTGCTCGGCCCCAATGCCCGTGCCGCAATGATGCTGAAGGCCAACGTGAACAGCGCTCCGAACGCCGTGGCAATGCCGACGTACGAGGTACCCAAGATGAACTTCTGCGCTTCGTCGTCCATCTTCTCCTTAAAAATCAGCTCATACGGTGCACTGAGCAAACGAAAACCGAGTTCCTTGAGCGACATCACGGGCTAAACCTAGGTGGAACTAATTGCGAATTTATATATAAGTTCCATTGGTGCAGTCCGCACTCGTAATTTCTATCTACGGAGCTGTATCTTAGAGATCTGTCTCGCGCAGGGGCTCAGATTCTACGAGCTTGCTTTTAATAATGACTAGCGCTTAAGTATCACTGGGGAATCGTACATAGCTCCTGCTTTGAGATTTGTGCACGTAAGCGATACTCACCTGGGATATCGCCAATACGGTTTGAGCGAGCGTCTTGATGATTGGAGCAGCGCCACCCGCAAAAGCATCAATTACGCCATACAAAACCAGGTAGACTGTGTCGTTCACAGCGGCGATTTGTTCAATTCAAACAAAGTTGATCACACCTCGTTGATCCACGCCATAGAGATGCTAAGAGCGCTGAAGGACGCTGACATCCCTTTCTTTGTTATTGATGGCAATCATGACAGAAGAAAAGGCTCTCAAACGCACACCGCCCTCGATGTGTTGCAACGCTTAGATCTGTGCCACTACTTGGCGCCTGCAGGAAGAACCCTCGAAGGTGCGATAGGTGAGGTGAACGGTAATTCGATCGTCGGGCTCGGCTACCAAGGTGTCTACCTCAGGTCAAAGCTGCACGATTTTTATCAACAAATGCCCGAAGGGCCCAACGTCGTGCTGCTCCACGCCGGCATAACTCAATACGTGGAAGGGGGGCAGCCGGAGATCGCCCCACCTGAGCTAGCAGTATTACGGCCTAAGACCGCGTACCTCGCGCTCGGGCACTACCACAACAAGTTTCGCCTCGATGACTGGATCTTCAATCCGGGAAGTCCAGAATACTATCGATTCTCCGACTATGGCATTGGGCGCTGCTTTTACGACGTCACTATGCAAAACGGGGCCCTAAAGGTTCGTGAAATCGACGTGCCCGGCGTTCGTCGAATGCTGAGCATTTCCGCGGATCATCCGGGTGACGACTATTCGCTGCTGAGAGTGTTGCAAGCGCGGCTCGACGAAGCCGAGCTCGAAGCTCCGGTTTCGGGTGCGCTGTTGCGTGTGATTCTAGAAGGGGAGGTGGAGAACCCTCCTAACCTCTCCGAGCTAAAGCAGTTTATCGACGAGCGTTACGTGCCCTTGTACAGCACCGTTCTCGACAACACCGTCAGCACCGACAGTGGGCTCATCGAGACTCCTGGAACCCTTGACGACCTGGAAATGAACATGTTCGCAAGCAGCTTTGCGCGGTACAACGAGCAAGCGCGAGACGTTGCGGGTTTCGCTCGCATGCTTCTTCGCGAAATAACCGAAAGCCAACTTACGAGCACTGATGAAGCTGAGCCCGTCGTACAGCACGTCTCACGCTTTAGGAGAGAGTACTTGTGAAACTGGAAAGCCTCCGCCTCGTGAATATCCGAGCGTTCGAAGACTCGGGCGAGATCAAATTTCAAGACGGTACGATCTCAATATACGGAGAAAACGGCGCCGGCAAGAGCACAATAGTGACAAGCATTGGCAGGACGATCTTTGGCTGGGACGACGGGGTCAAGCAGGCGACGATAGACTACGCGGGAGAACGGCACAGGCAAGGAGTTACCGAGTACCTCTTGCGAAAAGGAGCGGCAGAAGGGTCTATAGACGCAACGTTCTCGCACAAGGGACACGTGTACCGCGTGAGGCACGTCCTGTCGCGTACGGCTCAGACGTGGGAGCTGTACATAGACGGAGAGAAGACCGATCTGTACGGAAAACAAGAGATACACGAACGCATTCGCGACGAGCTCGGTATGGCGGAGCTTCATATTTCCTCGGCGGAAAGTCTCTTCAGCGATGTTATCTGCGTGTTACAGGGGCAGGTCATCAATGAATTTGAGTTCGCGTCTCAAAAACGAAAAGACCATTTTGACAAGGTTCTCGGCCTTTACAGCTATAGGCAGGCCTACAGCGACTCAGTCCATGTAAAAAACAACTTCAAAAGCAAGATAGCGCGTGCTGAGTCTGAAGCGCGAGTGCTTGAAGCTGAAATAACGCACCTAATCGGACTCGTTAACCGATTGCGAGAATATGAAAGCGAGCTGAAAAACCTTCGGCGGTCGATCAGTGCAGTCGAAGCCAAATTGTCTGCGGTCGAAAATCAGAGGCAAACGTACGAATCGGTTCGCGCAGAACTCGAAAACCTCAATAGGGAACTCAGCACGGCAGATGTCAAAGCAGGCGACGTGGCGGCGGCAGTCGAGGTCGCAAATCGCGAGGTGCAAAACTGTCGCGGGGCGCAGAACGTGGTCGAACGACACCGGCCTTCGTTCTTGCGATATCAACACATCGTCGGACAGCTTGACGAGGTACGGGCGCTCGTGCGGCAGGTGGCAAGCGCAGCGACGAGGCTGTCCGAACTCCGCGTTACTCGCGCAAGCATCACAAGCGCTAAGGAAAATGTGTCAAAAGAGCTTCAGCAATTGGATGAGGCGTCAGCTCGAGTGACCCAACTGTCGCCAATGGCTGCCGAACACTCGCAGCTCATTGAAGCCCTCTCACAGCTCAAACTGGATCAGCAGCGCTACCGGGCGGGTCTCGAGCGCATTAAAGCAACCGAAGAACTGATACAAACAAAGCGTCTGGCAGCAAAGGAGCTGGAAGCGGAACTCAAAGAGCACGGCGCACTCCAAGTGCGCGCTGAAAGGCTTGAAACGTTGCTGCGCGAATACGACCAGTTAGCACGAAAGGTCGGTGAGCTTGACGGGCACAAGAAGCAGATGGAAAAGGATCTCGACAGCCTCCTTAAAGGTGTCTGTCCGTACACGAGCGATCGGTGTGAATCGATTGAAGAACGCGGCCATCGGCACGAGCATGAACTCGAAGCTATTCGGGTGGAACTCGCGCTGCTGCAGTCTGAACGCGATATAGGGGCATCCGCCATTACTGAGGCGCGCGGTGCTGCAAGCCAACTGCAATTGCTCGACGGCAAGCGTCGTGAACTGGAACTTAAACTGGAACAGATAGACACACTGCGTCGAGAACTGGCAGACGAACGTGATTCTGTCCAAGCGATTGGTGACAACTTGGCCAGCATAAAGTCTCTTGAAGAGCGCATCGAGGCATTGAAATCGAGCGCAGAGGAGTATCAGTCACTCGCGTACGCTCTCAAGAAATCAGATCGGAGAGCACTAGCAAGTCGGCTCGCTGAGCTCAGTCAAAGAGACGAAGCATTGCAAAGCGACATAGAGGAGGCTGAAAGCATTATCGCGCACTTGACCGAACAAGGCGGGGATGAGGCGCTTGTAGCGCGACTTGAACACGAATTGCGGGAGCTTCAAGAAAACTACGATAGCTACAGGGCGTCCGTCAGTTTGGCGGCGAATCTTGAGGGGGCCAGAGCGCGACACGACGACTGTGCCCGAGACTTGGCGGCACTCAATGAGCGGCGGCAGAATCTTGCCGGTGACATAGAAGCCAAATCAAGGCTTTATGATGCCGCTGAGCACCTCAGAATTGAAAAAGATAGCTTAGAAACGAGTCAACGGCTTAATGAGATGCGTGGGATTGCATCGCAACTTAACAAACAGATTGAAGATCTGAAACCCCACGAAGCGGATCTCGTGGTTAAGAGAGAGGATCTGATGGCACTCGACGTTGAGCTCAACGAGATTGCTGCCGACGGTAAGTTCTTTGATGAAATCAGAGATAGTTTCAAAAACTTGAGTGCGATGAGGCCGCTTTATACAAAGAAAGTGAGCCAGCACGCCGCCCGTCACTGGAGGCAAATGGTCAATGATGAATCGCAACTTCACTGGCAAGAGGACTACCTCGTTTTCAAAGCAGATGGCGGCAATGTGATCTCATTGTATGAAATGAGCGGCGGCGAGAAGGTCTCAGCGTGTTTGGCTGTACGTCTCGCGATGCAAGAGACTTTGAGCGGCCTCGGCCTGTTCATCTTGGACGAACCAACTATCCATCTTGACGAAGAGAGATGCGACAGCCTCGCTCGGCAAATCGGTGCAATCAAGGGATTGAACCAGGTTATTGTGATAAGCCACGATGACACCTTTCACGCGTACACGCAGCAGCAGATAACAATACGAAAAGACCCCAGCAGTCACGCTAGCGTAGTTGAGCTCTAGTCACTTTTTGCCCTCAAAGGCTCGGGCGAAACAGAAGCGAGACCATATGTGCCGTGGCCCACAATGGGCACAGCTGTCTCTAAAAAAGCATCATGAATCTTTCACAAATCAATCGGCCGCGGGCGTTCCGTCCGAGTGCTATTGACTCGTGGCGACAGGAAAGAGCATTGGACAGGAATCCCATCCAATACTCTCGTATGCTTGCGGCGACGCGAAGGCTCAGGTGATCGCGCACGAACACTCAAGCACGTCTTCAAACCGCTCGTTCACCATCTCCCAGTTCACTATGTTCCAGAACGCGTCGACGAATTTCGGCCGCTCGTTCTTGTAATCGAGATAGTAGGCGTGCTCCCAGACGTCAAGAACCATGACGATGCGGAAGTTTGGATAGACGTTGACATTGTGCTTCTCTATTTGCATTATTATGGGCCTATCTGTCAGCTTGTCGAGCGCCAACGCTGCCCATCCTGACCCTTCGGTCGTTGCTGCAGCTTTGCTAAACTCCGCCTTGAATCGATCAAAGCTGCCAAACTCCTCGTTTATGGCAGCGGCCAACTTGCCTTTAGGGGCCCCGCCGCCGCCCTTGCCGGCAGGCGCCATCGTCGGCCAAAAAAGCTTGTGGAGCACGTGGCCACCGATGTTGAACGACAGCTCCTTCAGCGTAGCCTTGACGTCTACGTCTGCGTTGCTCTTTCGTGCAGCATCGAGCTTCTCAAAAGTCGCGTTCGCGCCGTTTACGTACGTGAGGTGGTGTTTGTCGTGGTGAATCCTGAGCTGTTGCTCAGAGATATAGGGTTCTAAGTCGTTATAGCCATAGGGCAGGTCTGGTAAGACATAAACTTTGTTCGCTTCCATACGTCTCATCTCCTTCTGATTGCAATCAGGCTTTAACCTCTGTGAGGCAAGATATTTACGCTTAATCCTTTTTAACCAAGGCTTTCCGCCAAAATCTATGTCGCCACGTCTCGAGTAGCATTATCTCACAAACTGTGACGCGAGAACGCGCCGCTGAATTTGTCGACAATGGCGTGCTGTACGGGGCCTAGAACGAAGCCGAGCTGCTTCTTTGCGATGGCCCGTCGTAAGTAGGAGGCACGTACGTAAAAACCAAAGTATGCTTTCAAAAACCACCGGTGTAAGTCTGCTGTCGAAAGAGCACGTGTACGAACCACGGGCTTTGTGAGGGTGAACTCACTCCAGTCATCCAAGGTAATCTCAAGATCGTAGTTGTCAATGTTGTCGTAAAGCTCAGTTCCCGGATAGGGCGTGGTGACCGAAAACATTGCGAAATCCGGCATGACCTGTTTTGCTAGGTTGATCGTGTCGGCGACCTTCTGCCCGTCATCTCCGGGCAATCCGATCATAAAGGACGCCGTTGTTGCATAATCGTAGTCTCTAAGCACGTCAAAGGCGTTAATCACCTGATCGGTCGAAAACCCTTTCTTGATGAGCTTCAGCGTGTCGTCCGAGGCAGACTCAACGCCAAAAAAGAGCCCGTTGCAGCCGACTTCGCGCAGCCTGCCGAGTAAGTCCTCATCAACGGAGTCAACACGCCCCGTGCACGACCAGCTAAACTTTAGGTTGTTTTCCTCTACCAGATCGGCAAACTTGAAGGCGCGCTCTTTGTTGAGAATGAAATTGTCATCGAGCATGGTGACGTTGTCGTAGCCTTGAGCAACGAGCTGAGCTACCTCGTCAAAGACGTTGTCCGCGCTCCGCGACCGAAACGTCTTGTGGTACACGTTTGAGGAGGCGCAGAAAATACACTTGAATGGGCACCCCCTACTCGATATGACGCCGGTGCTCTTAGGTGGCAAGTACTTTGCCATTGGTAGCAAGTCCCTCGCGGGAAATGGAATCTCGTCTAAATCGGCGATCAACTTCCGATCGGGGTTTCGAACTATCGCGTCCCCGTCTCGCAAGGTGATGCCCTCAACGTGGTGCAAGCTGCCCGACTCGGTGGAATCCGCGATTTCGAGCATGGTGGCTTCTCCCTCCCCCCTAACGACGGCGTCAGCCGCTGATTTCTCGAGACACTCGCGGTCCAAAAAAGTTGCTTGTGGGCCACCGAGAACTACCTTCTTGCTGTTGTTCGATTGCTTAATGAGGTTTGCAAGCGCAAGGGCTGAGCTGTAAGTTGGTGCTGTGGTCGTGATGCCAACGAGATCGGCCGTCTGCACGCGCTCCATAATCTGCGTATTGCTCAGCCGCTCAACTTCGGCATCTATGATAGCGACGTGATGACCGTGCTCTCTGAGAAAAGCGCCTAAATAAGCAAGCCCCAATGGCGGCGAGCAGATATTCAGCTTTCTGACGTCTCCCTTGCCAAACGGCGGATGAATAAGTGCAACTTCGATTCCCA
>Ga0187869_10003305_pt1 | contig 11928 bp, 12 predicted proteins | sample June2016WEW_13_1_2_FD_132972 | JGI IMG/M metagenome (GOLD analysis project Ga0187869, IMG submission 132972) | Peatland microbial communities from SPRUCE experiment site at the Marcell Experimental Forest, Minnesota, USA - June2016WEW_13_100 | ecosystem: Environmental > Terrestrial > Soil >...
CCCGCCAGATCTCCGCTTTCTCCTGCATAGTCAATGCTGACCGGACCATCATCACCACCCCCGTCGTTCACGAGCAGTCTTAGCCCGTTCGACAAGGTGGTGCGTTCACCGCTTGAGACCGCCGCCCATCCTGGGCAGGCAGTCTCGCGTTCCCAGTCGAGCGGATCGAGCGACCCGAGGAGATCGAGCAAGGCTGCCCGCTCAAGCGGAAATAGCTCGACCACTCGGATCGGCTCGAGGGTTCGCATGGCTCGGCCACCCTCGCATTGGCGAGCGTTAGCGAATGTCCCCATTGCGCAACACCCTTGGCTGGTCGGGCCGACTCCACTCGCCCCGAGCAGATGCAATAGCGCCAGCGTTGGCTAGGGTGCGCCAATGTCACTCGATCCTTCTGAAACCTGCTGTGAGTGGCGGCCCAGAATGAGTGCAAGCAGCAGCCGTCTCGAAGGTGACGGGCGTCTCTTGACCAGATGAGGGAACCGGTCGCACCGTTCGACCGTCAGGCCGAGGGGAGGCGCGATGATGATCCGGGTTCCGAGATGGTCGTTCATAGTCGTCGTCTTGGTCGCAGGAACGCTGAGCGGTTGCGTCAGGGCCGGCGACGCAAATCCATCGAGCCCGCTGCCATCACCGAGCAGCACGCAAACGACGCTCAGCATTGAGAACGACACGACGATCGCGGTAACCCTGGTCGTGAACGGGAAGGTGATCGAAACCGTCCCGGCGGGAAGCTACGAGGACCCGATCAAGGCCGAGCTACCCGGTCTACCGTGGAACGTCGAGACGCGTTCGCCCAGCGGTCGCGTGCTCTCGTCGATGACCGTCCGTGCGGGCGACGTCAGGGAGACAACTTACCCCAACGGCGGCGGCGAGGCCCACGGAGATGCCGTCCGCGTCGATCTGTCGTGCGGACGCCTGGACGTGTGGTCGGGGCCGCCAATGCTCGGTCCGGCACCTGATCCAGGCCCATCGGGAGACTGCGCCTAACCATTCGGTGGAGTGCCGTCGCTGACGTCGGGCCGGAGCCGAGCCCTCGCTTCTAGCCCGCGGGCGGCAGAGACTTTGGACTTGCGACCGATTGAGGGACACCTCGGCCTCGGATAGGCCTAAGGACAGGTGTTCGCCGGCGCAGGCTTGCCGTACCAGGTGCTGTCCTTGCCGAACAGCTGGACCGACAGCGCGGCGACCTTGGCGTTGAGGAGGCACGTCGACGCGGTCACGTCGCTGATGCCGGTGATCGTATATGGTGGCCCGAGCACAACCTGGCTGAAGTTCTTGCTCGGGATGTTCTGGCCGATCGCCACGTAGTCGGCCACCTGATCAGCCGGGAAGTTCGTGGTCACGCTCGATCCGAGCGTCGAGATGAGGCCCGGCAGGGCGAGGAGCTCACCCGGCTGGGCCATCTTGTGCAACAGGGCGACAAGAACCTGCTGCTGGCGCGACGACCTGGCCCAGTCGCTGTTGTCGGCTCCGTGGCGCGACCTAACGTAGGCCAGGGCGTGCTTGCCGTCGAGATGCTGCGGTCCGGCGGCGAGGTAGAAGCCGTAGGTCTTGCCGTCGAGCCAGTCGTACGAAGGGTCGTTGATCACACTCGGATTGACGACATCGATCCCGCCGACCCTGTCGATCATCGCCACGAACCCATCGAGGTCCATGACGGCGTAGTAGTTGATGGGGATGCCGACGAGATAGCTGACCTCTTTGACGAGGGTCATGTAGGGGTTGTCCGGCGACTTGATCCAGCCGTTACGGACGTAGGTGGGCAGCGAGTTGATCTTCGTCGAAGCCGAGTCCACACCGCCGAAGTAGAGCGGGAAGCTGGCGCTGTCGCGGGGCACGCTGACCATCTGGACCGAGTCCGTCTCCGGGTCGTAGCTCACGACCATGATCGAGTCGTAGAGATGTTCGGACCGGGTTGGGGCGGCATCGACGCCGGTGAACAGGATGGTGATGCGGCCGCCCGCCGCCGGCGCAGGAAGTGTTTCCTCCGGTTGCGGCGTCTGCCCGGGAGCCAGGCTCGGTCCAGGAGTCGCCGGGTCGATCAAGTCAGAGCCACCCTGATTGAACGCTTGTGACCCGGCGCCGGAGGTCACTGCCAATAGGTAGCCGGCCCCGGCGTGGCTGATGACGATGACCGCAGCCAGTGCGGCCACCACCAACCTCTCGAGAGTCCGGTGCGTCTTGCGCCGCTCGCCGCCGGCGAAGGCGTGCGCGACGGCCGCGAGTCGCCACGCGCCGAATAGGAGCACGATCGCGACCGCAGCAAGGCTGAAGGACGGGTCGGCAAATCGCGCCGCGAAGACCACAATCCCCTGACGCAACTCATACGCGAGGAGCAGCAGCACCAGCACCGCAGGTACGGCGAAGAGGGCGGCCTCACGGCGCTTCCGGATGTACAGCTGTCCGAGACCGGGCCACAAGAAGGAGAGCAGGGCAGCCAGCGAAGGCGATCGCCCGCGACTCCTCGCGGTCGGATTGTTCTTCTCCAAGATCATCGGTTCTACCTGCCTGGTGGCAAACGCCTCTGTGACGTCGCCACCGAGTGCGCCGTGATGGTCCTCATCGGTCGCGTCCGCGACGGGGCACGGGCGGACGCGCAGCGGCCTGACTCTTCCGCCACCACTAGGCCATCCTGCGGTGTGGAGGTACGGGCTAAGATCGTGCTGACGATCGCAACGAGGAGAGACACCGATGAACGCGTATCTGATCACTGTGGACAATCGACCTGGAGTGCTCGCGGAACTCTTGGAAGCCGCCGCAAGGCGCCATGTCAACGTCTCACCGGCCTATGGGCTGTCGGATGGAACGAGGGGTCTGATCGCGCTTGGCTCAGATGACGAGGCAGGCCTGCGGGCGGCCATAGCCGATGCCGGCTACACCGCCACGGCGATCGAGATGGTGGTGGTCGAACTGGAGAACAGGCCGGGGACGGGTGCCGAGGTCACGCGCAAGCTGGCGGACGCCGGGGTCGACCTGCAGATTGCTTTCCCCGTGGGCATGAGCGGCGACCGAGTCCAGATGGGGTTCGGTGCGCACGACGCCGCCCTCCTCAAGCGCACCCTCGGCGCCTGACCCGGGCGAGGCCCTTGGGATAGGGATTCACTCCGAGGAAGTCCGGAGCTGCGGACCCGCAAGCACCCCTAGGGGGCTGGCTACTACGAGCCCGTGTTCGCAGTAGCGGTCACACCCGACGGCCACCGGGTGGTCTCCGGGTCGGACAGCCACACGCTTAAGGGGCGCGGGTGCCGAGGCCCGCTTCACACACCGCCATCGGTGCTGCGGCTGACCTCCTGACTCAGGCGCGCGGGGTCGAGCACGACGATCTCGTCGCGCTCGGTGTCGACCAAACCCTCGCGAGCGAGCTGATCCAGCGTGCGCGTGACCACCTCACGGACCGATGCCACGGTCTCCGCCAGCTCCTCGTGGCTGGCGTGCACGACGAGGTGTCGGCCCTGGCCTGGGGTCGCGAGGGTCAGCAGCTGGAGGATGATCCGCTGACGCAGGGGCAAGAATGCCTGCGCAGCGAGATCCTCGAAGGCATGCTGGAGTTGCCGGCTCAGCTCCTGCGCGCAGGCCCGGGCGAGTAGGGCATCGGAAGCGAGCAGCGCGCGCAGCGTCTCTGCTCGGAGCGCCAGCACCGAGGCGGTCGTCAGGGCTTCGATACTCATGGGCACCGGCCCCCCCAACGCGAGCATCAGACCCACGATGTCGCCGCTGCGCGCGTACCGGATGGTGACCTGCCGCCCCTCCACTGAGGTCAGGAAGACGCGCAGCAGGCCCGTCAGCACCACGATCACCCGTGGCCGCTCGTCGCCCCGGTACAGGCAGACGCCGGCGGGAACAGTGATCCGGAGGGCCTGGTCAAGGAGTCGATCAGTAGCGGTCTCTGGCAGCGTGTACAGGAAACCGCCCTGCAGCCCAAGGGCCGCAAGCCGTTTACGTCCGTGCGCTTCGGTGGCCATCGCCACGCCCAATCATGGGTCCGATCGTCTCGACGACCCCCAGTCTAAACGGGCGGCCCGGCCGCGCGGTGACCTGAATCACTGTCATTCCCCGGCTGCCGCGTGATGGTATCGGCGTTGCAGATGGACATGTGGAATTGCGCCTCACAGGCGCCCGCTGCAACGACCGAAAGGAACGCCGCCATGAAGCGGTTCGAGTATCGCGTCGAGCAGATGCCGTTCCAGGAACGTCCCGACCAGCACATCACCGAGTTGGTGGAGCGGCTCACCGAGCTGGGCAAGCAAGGCTGGCGGCCGGTGACCGTCGATCTGACGCACCACCCGTCGTACTCGCCGGCGGCTCAGCCTGGCGTCCCGGTCCCGGTGCTCCTCGAGCGCGAGGTTGAGGCATAGCGCCATCGGGCACTGCCGGTCAACGCGCGACTCCAGGGCGCTGCGGCACGGGGTTATGTGGCGAGGGCCGGACCTATCCTCCGCCCCTCGCCCATTGTGTTGTATGCCAGCGGTCGGAGCCGGTTCGGCTATCGGGCGAGTGAAGCTGGCGCACATTTGCCACGATCGGGTGATAGTGACTTGCTTTCACCGCCCGGCTGAGTGATCGATGGGGGCGACACTTGCGGGCGGCTGGCCTGGCGCCGACCGGCGTCCACGTCCTCCGCCATACGGCGGCCAAGCTCCGCCGAGACGCCGGCGAGTCGATCGAGGAGGTCAGCGCGTTTCTCGACCACTCGGGCCTCGCGGTGACCAGGGTCTGCCTGCGCCGTCACGAGGGCCAGGAGGATGGAGTCTGGCGCGAGGTGGCTGAAGCGATCGGGGTCGAACAGTGAGGGACGACCCGGGAGGAGGAAGCCCCCGCCGCCTGAGGGGGGAAGGGGCGGGGGCTCACAGGAACAGGCCGCTTGATGGAGAAGAGCAGCCTCTTCCCTGAATGCTAAGACAGCCAGGATAAGGTGGAGATAAGGGCCGGATAAGCAGCCCTTGCCAGGGTGGCCTCGCATCGGGCTCCGTCTGTGACCTGAGCCCAAGCACGACGACGGTGAGCGATTTGGTCGGGGCGAGAGGACTTGAGGCCGAGATAACAAGCTAGCCGGCGCGGTTGCTCGCAACCTCGCTCTGACACGGCCGCCGGCAGCTCGTCGTTGTGCCTGTCTCGCCCGTTCCGAAACGGGGTCCTCGCCGGCCAGAGTATCGGTCCCGCGGCTTCCGCCAAGCGCGACGATCACGACCCTTGAGCTCGTCTGCCCCGCCTTGCCTACCCCAAAAGGCGACAACGCTTTGGGACCTCAGCCGCGAACCAGTGGAAGAAAGATCCGGTCAACGATCTCGACTAATGTCGCGTCGGGAACTGGCATCTGGGTCATGATCAGGTCGTGGCGGACAAGGTCGACTGGTAAGGAACGTATCCGAGGGCTGAGACGGCTCGGGTCGATCTCGCCGCGTGCGACGGCGCGCTCGATGATGAGGGCCGTTCCGTATAGGGGGGCGTCGGCGAGCGCCCGTTCGCGCAGGACCGAGGGCGAGACCCCCGCCTCGGTGAAGGAATCGGCGATCAGGAAGCTCAGGACTCCGGTGACCTCACCGACGCGTGCCGTCATGTGGTGGAGCAGGGCCAGGAGGTCCTCGCGCAGAGTCCCGGTGTCGGGCACTTCAAACGTCAATCCCGCGTGCTGCCGGAGGGCGGCGACCAGGAGCTGGGGACGGTTTGGCCACCGCCGATACAACACCGCCCGGCTCGTCTTCGCCCGGACCGCCACGCCCTCCATGGTGAACGCCGCGTAGCCGGCCTCGGTCAGCTCGTCCCAGGCCGCCTGCAATAGCGCCGCTTCGAGCTTGGGCCCCCGCCGACGGGTCGGCGGCCCTGCCTTTCGCGTGGCCGGCGTCGGCGCCGTCGTATCGGTCCCGGCGAGGAGGTCCACGCCGGCCGCCTGCAGCGCCGCGACGGTGCCCAGGGCGTCGTCCCAGCGGCCCTGCGGGTAGACGTTCATGCTGCCGCGGAGGGACTCGAGCCATTCGGCGGGCAGCCTGCCGGCCACCCGCTCGTCGGCAGCGGACCCTGCCCCGGCGCGGCCGAGGGCCGACGACACGACGGTTAGGGTCGGGATCACGAACGTGTCGGCGGCCACGATCTCGGCGACGATCTCGGCGGTATGGGCGCCGTCGATGAACAGGTGTCCGAGGCCATCCACACCGGCCGCGACCGCGCGCCGCGTGCCCTCGATGGTCGTGACGTGGGCGACCGTGAGGCGGCCGTGGCGGTGGGCCTCACGGACGGCCGTCGTGAGGACCTCGTCGCTGATGACCGGCAGCCCGGGATGGCCGACCACCGTGCCATCCTCGATCATGATCTTGATGTAGTCGCTGCCGTGCGCGACCTGGCGCTCGATCGCCTTCACCGTCTCCTCCGGCGTGGAGCAGAACGGGAACTCGAACTCGGCGGGATCGACCGCGTCTGCGGTCGGGTCGCTCGGGATCGCGCTCTCGAAGTCGTCCCCTTCCGGCGGGCCGTACTCGGTCGGGTGCCCGCCAGGCGGGGTGATTCCCATCCCGGCCGCGCGCACGTCGGCGACGTCGTCCCGCTCTGCGACGGCCCGACGCTGCCCCGGCGTCCAGTAGCCCATCATGTCGAGTTCGGTGGTCACGCCGAAGCGCAGCGCCAGCCGGAGAGCCCCCAGTCCAGTGTGGCAGTGGGAGTCGATCAGGCCGGGCAGGAGGGTCCCGCCGCCTGCGTCGACGACCGTGGCATCGGTTGGCACCGATCCGCCGACCCGGCGGATGACCCCACCGTCGATGAGGACGGTGGTCGCATCAATGACCCCTTCCCCATCGAAGACGCGTGCGTTGGTGATGGCGGTGACCATTCCCAGCCTTCCAGTTCTCTGCGACGGCGCACCTCGGGGGCTCCGGCGCGCCGCCCCGTCCGAGGCCCTTATCAGCGTTAAGTCCTTAGCGCTGTAAAGCGTGCCTTAACGCTGCTAAACTGTCAATCGTGCCTGCCTCCTCAGCTAACCGAGCCCCCCGACTGGACCGCGACCAGGTGATCCGCACCTCCATTCGCCTGCTCGACGACGTGGGCCTCGACGGGCTGACCCTGCGGCGCCTGGCAGCCGAGCTGGGTGTCCAGGCACCGGCCCTGTATTGGCACTTCGCGAACAAGCAGGACCTGCTCGACCACGTGGCTCACGCGATGACAGAACCGTGGCTGCAGGCCGTCCCGGCGACCGGTGTTGGACGACGCTGGGACGAGTGGCTGACCGAGGTCGGGCGCAGCTATCGGACCTTGCTGCTCTCGCATCGTGACGGCGCTCGACTCGTCGCAAGCACGCGACCCCTCCCGGACAGCCTCCCACTGCTCGACGGCTGCATCGCCGTGTTCCAGGTGTCAACCAACTGCAGTGCTGGGCAGGCGTTGCAATGCCTGACCACGATCACCACGTATGTCCGCGGCTTCGTCCTCGACGAGTACGCCGAGCTTCTTCGCTCGCAAGCACAACCCGATCGTGCCGATGCCGAGTGCACCACGATCCCGAATCCAGCTCTCCAGGGAGCGCCGCGCATGGATGCCGCGATCGAGGAGATCGGATCGCCCAACGGAGAGGGGGCATTCGAGTACGGGCTGCACATCATCGTGGATGGCATCCGCAGCGCCGTGGTGACTTACCGGACCTGAAGACGCCTGGCCGCGGCGATCCACTCATCGCGCCCCTCGATCGGCAGGTCGTAGGTGGCACGCCGCGCAGGTGCCCGGCTCTCCTGCGGTTCGTGCCCTGGCCCAGAGGCAATCCGGCGTCGACACGCGGCGTGCGGTTGATCGTCAGGAAGTGCAGCGATTGCACGATCGGCACTTTTGGTCGGAGGTCCGACTCGTCAGCGACCTCCGACTTCGCCGAAAATCTCGGCGCGGCTGGCCAAATTCCAAGACATCGCTCTGAACGAGCCGCGTGAACCCTACGGCTGGTACAACTCGGCTGAGGTGAGGTTTCCCGGGTCGCCGTCGCCGACTCCTCCGGCGATGAGAACGCGGCCGTCGGCCAGCAAGGTCGCGCTGTTGCCCAGCCGCCCGTCACTCATCGAGCCGGTCGGGCTCAGCTTGCCGGTCGCCGGATCGTACAGCTCGCAGGAAGCGAGATAGCCAGATGCCTTGGGGGCCGAACTGTCGAAACCTCCCACGATGAGGACTCGGCCGTCGGCCAGTAGGGTCGTCGTGTAGAAACCGCGGTCCGTATCCATCGAGCCGGCCGAGCTGAACTTGCCGGTCTTCGGGTCGTACATCTCCAGGGAGTAGACAGGCCCGTTGCCGTCGTTGCCCCCGGAGATGAGAACCCGTCCGTCTGGGAGCAGTGTTGCGCTCTCGCCGTACTCGGCGACAAGCATCGAGCCAGTCCGGCTGAACTTGCCGGTCGCCGGGTCGTACAGGTCCGCGGAAGCGGCGGCGGCGCTACCCTCGTTGCCGCCTCCGGCTATGAGGACCCGACCGTCGGCGAGCAACACCGCAGCGGCGGCGTCGCGCCCCGTCGTCATCGAACCGGTGGGGCTGAACCTGCCGGTCGCCGGGTCGTACAGCTCGGCTGAGGCCAGCATCGCTGGCCCGGTCATGGTCTCTGGGATGGTGCTCCCTCCCCCGGTTCCGGGATGGTAGGCCATCGCCATGGCCGCGTAGTTGAAAGTCGATCCTCCGGCGATGAGGACGCGGCCGTCGGCCAGCAGTGTGGCCGTGTGGCCCATGCGTCCCGTAATCAATGAGCCGGTCGAGCTGAACTTGCCGGTCGCCGGGTCGTACAGCTCGGCTGAGGCAAAAGTTGTCGTGTTGTCGTTGCCGCCGACGAACAGGACGCGGCCGTCGGCGAGCCGCGTCGCCGTCCCGAAGTCACCGTCCTTGGCAGCCGGGCCCGTGCTGCTGAACTTCCCGGTCGCTGGGTCATACAGCTCGGGAGATGTCGCGCCGTTCCCCACGATCAAAACGCGCCCGTCGGCGAGCAGGGTCGCCGTGCCGTTGTCCGAGGTGGTCATCGAGCCGGTCGGTGTAAAGCTGCCCGAGGCCGGCAGAGTCGGAGTATGGGTTGGGGTCGGGGACGGACTCGCACTCGCGATGGCGTCGCTGCTCCCGGACGATCCGCTTGCGCTTGGTGCCCCCGCCCCACCCACCGAAGACCGGCCGGTGTTGGCCCCCCTGACGGCGAGAGACGCGACGATCGCGATCACCGCCAGCGCCCCTAGACCGGCGAGGGTCCTGCCGCCTCGGCTTCGGTGGATCACCGGGCTCCTCGACAAGCCAGCCACGTCGGTTTGTGCCGCCGCGAGCTCAGCGTTGACGAGACGTTGCAGGTTCGCATCGAGCTTGGGATCGGCTGGCCAGTCATTCATCTCGGAGTTCCTCTCGCAGGCGGGCAAGACCCGTCTTTAGCTGCGTCTTGATCGTGTTCTCGCTTACGCCCAGGGCCGCCGCCGTCTCACGCACCGAATAGCCCTCCAGATAGTGGAGAGCGATTGCGGCGCGAACGCGACGCGACAGAGCCCTCAGGCCGACGCGCAGCGCAAGCGACTGGTCGTGAGCGGGCTCGGGGGAGGTTAGGTCGCGGACGTGCGGTCCAAACGAAAGGAATCGGCGCATTGAGCGCACGCGACGGACCGCCTCCCGTGTTTCGATTGCCAGGAGCCAGGCGCGAAGCGACCCGGGATCGCGGAGGGTATGGCCCCGCCTGAGGGCGATCTCGAACGTGACCTGGACCACGTCCTCCGCCTCGGCCTCGTTCAGGGTGATCAGGCGGGCGGCCGCAAGGAGCACCGCGCCGTGCCCAGCGAGCCTGTCACCGATCTCCAGCTCCAAGTCCCGCTCAGCCAAAGCTACCGACACCACTTCTTGATCTCCCATCACGCTGCCCACTCTAAAGAGGGAGACACGCGCCGATTCGGGTGACATAGCTCTTTGGGCCGTGTCCGGCGGACTCCCCGGAGATCCAGCGGCACGGCACGTCAAGCCGACGCTCAGCGCCCCTCGGTCAATGCCCCATCGCTTCGCACCCTGCTGCGATCGTGTTGCTTTCGACGGCCGGACAGACCACCTGCACGGATTGGTATTGCGGCTGGCGCCGTCCCCGCCGAACGCCTGGCGGCCCTAGAAGCCGGGACAGCCCGCCACGTTGCCCGTCAACGTGGGCGACGCATTTCAGCGGCACGAACAGATAGACGACGCAGACGACTTGGTGCCACGCAAGGGCGCTTGCTCCTGTCCCCTCGTAGCAGCGCGAGAGCCTGCGCCAGCGCCCGAGTCGGGCGAAGGCGTGCTCGACCTTGTAGAGCGGCGCGAGTGGCATGAAGCCGTGCCCTTCAGCGGGGCCTTGATGTCGAGCACCAGGTGGTTACGGGCGGCGAGCGAAGAATAGGCGCTTCGCCCGTAGACGAAGTCCGCGAACGAGACCCAGCCCGACCCCGTCTCCGGCGCAAGCATTGCACAGGCAGTCGTGAGACCGGCAGGACGTGTTGGTTAGTCGTGATATGCGGCGGGACTGCGTGGTCGGCCCTCCCACTATCGTGCGTTGAGGTGGTCGCTGCCGATGCTGACATCGTCGGCCGCCGTGACCGGCCAGACCTCGAGGTCGGGGCGCGCCAGCAGCGCGTCGACGAGCGCGCCGGACCCGCCGACATAGGTCGAATCGAGATCGGTGTCAGAGGCGACGAACCACGCCCGATCCGCCGGCCACATGAGCGTGGGTGGCTTCGACCAAGACACGTGGCTGTCCTGCCGCCACCCGACCTCGACCGCGATCGAGATCGGGCCCCGACGGACGTGGAACGACCGCTCCTCGAGGTCGAGCACCTCTGGTCCCGCCCAGTCCACCTCGGGCCATCCGTAGCCCTCCCAGACGCCGACGTAGCATCGGTCCGGCGTCCCCGTGTGGGCTGCGAGCACCTCGCACAGCGCGGCCAGGCTCGCCGGCGGCAGGCCACCCGTGTCCGGCGGCGCGACGAACGGGGGAGCCTCCGCGACGCCGGCGATCGGGACCGAAAGGAGCTCCCACTGCGCGAGCGCGTCCGCCGTCCGGCCCGACCACGCGGCGACGACGTCCCACGGCACCGGCTCGTGAGCCGACGACCAGGCGGGGTGCAGGATGCGGGCGTAGCGCTCAAACACGACCGGGACGAGCGAACCCACCGAGTAGTCATAGAAGGAGCGCCGGGCCTCGGCGATCCATGCGATCTCGCCATGAGGAAGCCTCGGACGGGTATCCCGGGGCTCGCGTCGCTTGAAATGGAATCGCATCGCCCGATTGTGGCGTCCTCACGCGGGCCAGGGGCGGCGTTCATGTCACGACTGAAGCAACACGTCCTGCCGGTCTCAGGCAGTCGTGAGACCGGCAGCAGCAAGATGAGGTTAAGTAGTGGAATAGATCGTCGGCTACCCCCGCGGCAGGGAGTCGCCGACAGTTCGGGGGCTGGTAGTTACAGCGACGGCAGCAGCGGCGAGCTCGTTCGTCGCGCTCACGTTGCTCGGCGCCGCTGTGCTGCTCGCGCCGGGCCTTCCCCGCCTGAAGGAGTGGGCGTATGCCGGGATGTTCTTCGAGCTGACCGGCGCTGCCCTATCGCATCTGGCGATGGGCGATAGCCTCGACATCATCGCCACGCCGTGTATCCTCGCAGCCTGCGCGGTCGCGTCGTGGGCCCTTCGGCCGCAGGACCGTGTCCTGGGGGTGCTCTCCCTGCCTGTCATGCGCTCCCGCGCTCGCGGTTGAATCGACCTGCACCGGGTTGAGGACACGCCTCCGAGGCCCGCCGAGCCATGCGCGCCGGTGATGACGTGGGGGGTCGCCAGTGGTGACCGAAAATGACCCTCGGGTTCCACCGACGCCACGATGACCGGCGGTCTCAAGCGATCATCGCAACAGCCTCGGCGAACTTCTCAGAGGGTGACCACCAGCCGAGGGTTTGTCGAGGGCGGCCGTTGAGCTCCGCGGCGACGGCGTCGAGCTCG